>Ga0123336_10000426_pt1 | contig 42868 bp, 59 predicted proteins | sample SSSSmetaG_FD_96466 | JGI IMG/M metagenome (GOLD analysis project Ga0123336, IMG submission 96466) | Glacier valley bacterial and archeal communities from Borup Fiord, Nunavut, Canada, to study Microbial Dark Matter (Phase II) - ​SSSS metaG | ecosystem: Environmental > Aquatic > Freshwater > Ice...
CACCCGAGCATCGCCGGACACCCGAGCATCGCCGGACACCCGAGCATCGCCGGACACCCGAGCATCGCCGGACACCCGAGCATCGCCGTACACCCGAGCATCGCCGGACACCCGAGCATCGCCGGACACCCAAGCATCGCCGGACACCCGAGCATCGCCGTACACCCGAGCATCGCCGTACACCCGAGCATCGCCGGACACCCGAGCATCGCCGTACACCCAAGCATCGCCGTCAGACGCAATATTTTCTTCCTTCTGCACCCAGCCGCCGAGCTCGCCTTCTTTGACATTACCAAAAGAGCGCGTCGCTTTGATTTGGTGTAGAACAATACCGAAATATTCCTTCGTGACTTCAGTCAACACAAACTTTTTCATCTTTATACATCCTCCTCTTTATTTGATGGAACCTAGATTCCCCGACCATTGGTAACCGCAAGGACTAATGTGACCAGATGATCGCTAAAATCCTTGTCGGCTTGTTCGGCATACTTCTTTTTAGCAGCGGGCATACCGGCCTTGATGTTATCCCATATGTCTTCCAGCGTTTCCTCAGCCGGTGCGATCATTGGTATAGGTGGAAACTCATTCTCCGGATCCGCGATGAATGGTTGACTTGTAACAGGGGATTCAATCTTTGGAAACTCCTGAGGTGCAACGTCTGTGTGGAACTGCTCGATCTCAGCTGGAGTCGGTGGCACAATCTCTTCCAAAATCGGTTTTTCATAAACTTTAGGAACAACTGGTTTATCGACGGGCTTCTTCTCGCCTTGAACCCCTGCAATCTCATAAGACTTAATCCAGTTATGGATGGTTTGAACTGATGCCTCGTATTTCTTGGCAATCTGCGAGATTGTTAGGCCTAGCATAAGATCCTTTTCCAGTACGCCCTTTTTCGGTTTGTTAGCTTTCAATTCAGTGTTCCTCCCCGCGTTTTCTTTTTTGGCTCTCATTTCGTTATCTCGTTTCTTCTCCCCGGCCCGACAGCAGTTATACCGGCAGAAGTAAATGGTTCCTGTTTTGATGGTAAGCTTGTAGGCCCACATATCTGAACTGATAACGGTGAATACTTTACCGCATTCCTCACAGATTTTTTCCGATTGCGCCAGAATCTTTTGATCACTTTTCAGCATGGTTTAAGCACCTCACTTATCTACCATGATTTGAGCACATACCTTGCAGAGTTTTACACCACCGAATTCAACCAGACCTTCAAATGTACCACGGCTCATGCAACCCGGCTGATACTTACGAAGGACGATCTCCTCCTTATCATTCGTGAAGATTTCTAAGGCGTCTCCCTCTTCAATCCCCATCGTGCGACGTAACTCCTTAGGTATAACAACGCGACCCAGTTCATCGATCCTTCTAACAATTCCAGTAGCTTTTTTCAAATTCATCGACCCTTTCTTTTTCGTGATTTTTGATAATTCTTGTACCGGTCAGCTCTCGTTTTCACTGAACAAGCTTTCGCTCTTTCGAAAATTGGGTTAAAGATGGTTGTGAATAATCCGATAGCCCAGTATCCTTCGGGCTTAAGTTCCCAGTGCATACCACAGTTTTTCGTTGGGCACTGGACTTTGACTTGTCCTTTACGAAATCCTATTACCTTCCCGCACTTGCATTTTGGAGACACGATGGTCACGCTCCTCGCTTTCCAAATTTCTTTAGGTAACGATGAACAATGGGTGGATCCATGCAGTAGATTTCGCCGATCTCCCTTAAGAAGAGTCCTTCCTTGCGCATCTTGAGCATGTCAGTGTAATCCTCATCTGTGATCTGGTTGTGTACACAGCTCGGTTTATCAGATTGAAGTTTTTCAAAGGCAGTTTCGGGTATACATGTTGTTAGAATTGAGACCACAAGCGCGTAATAATTAGTTTTTACGGCTTCTGACCGAGAAAGAGCTTGCATTTCGTCTCCCTCCTAGTTGTGGTATACTAAAGTTGTATAATTTTTTCAGCAGCCTGTTTAGATGTTTCAGCATCTGACGGGCTTTTTTGCTGTCCGGGGAATGATAGAAACAGAAGATCCAGAAGGCTATGGCCATTGGGAGCGCGTGGCCTAAGAATGTCGTTTGAGTGTGGTCCATGTGTTTTACCTCCCGATTTTCTTGTTGTACTTTGCCTCCAGATCAATCAGCTCATTGGCTAATAAACAGTATTCGTCAGAGTCTTCCTTGGTTGTCCAATCACGAGCCATGGCCCATAACACTTCGTTCCCTAATGCCTTGAACGCATCTCTTACGGCTCTGACTATAACTTTGCTAGGAGCAATTGGTTCCAAGGCTTTTTCAAACGCGGGGTTTGGTGCTACGCCTTTGCATTTTGCAATCGTGATGCCCAATTGACTTCGCTTTGCATACACCTCGGTTAACCCACGATTCAGGCGCCCTGCGATATCCCGGTTACCCAAACCATCAAGGCACAATTGCTTAAGTGTTTCGATTTCTTGATCAGTCCAAATCATCTTCTCTTCCACCTCCCCTCGATGGCTTGTCCACGCTATAGTCGCATGGATCCACCTCTGAAAACCAGCCGGTTACGATCAGGCTAAAACGTCTGGACCTAAGTAAGAGTTTACGGAGTAGATTCATCTGTTCTCACCTCCTTAACCACTATTTTCACAATTTAGGCTGAAATGCTTTGCGCCTTTTCCCCCTTCCGTGCCTCAATCCACTTAATGAAATCTTTTTTTTCGACGCGTTTGCTTGTCCCAATGGCGAAGTTTGGTATGCCTCCCGCGGTTGGCTTAATTTGAAATAGCGTGTAGATTTTACCTCGTGAAATACCTAAATAATCTGAAATGTGCTGTGCCGTAATGATCTCGGGGAGTTCGTTTATTGGCATTAGTTTTTCCCTCCTTCCTTACCCATTAGCCTACTTTAGTATCTTTTTAGGATACTTTTTCATTAAAAAAAATACTGTCTATTTCTTCCGGGGAAAGATTGTACCTTTCTTTAATTTTAGATATTTCACCTTGTGTAAATTCGGCCCCGTTTCTTTCATTAATCTTTGCTGAAAATGTTTGTGGAGAAACCCCGATTGTGCCAGCCAGAACGGCGCTTGTGTCGCCGTAGAGGATCATAACAGATTTCATTCTTGCAGTATTCATACGCTCACCACCCTTCTCTGCTTTACGTCCTGCATCTTTTTAGGATACTTTTATCTTAATGCGCTAACTGTATGATGTCAAGGGATATCGGTATCTTTTTTTTTGATACTTCTTCGCATTTACTTGTATACCATTAATATATATGGTAATAATAAGATACTAAGAAGTTAATGAATGGGAGGAAGATATTTCAATGAATATGGGTGATCGTATAAAGGAATTAAGGATTTCCAAGGGATACACTCAAGAGGAACTTGGAAAGAGACTTGGACTGAAAAAGGCCGCTATTCAGAAGTATGAGAATGGGGGTGTCGAAAACATTAAAAGGTCGAAGATCAAACTTCTTGCAGACGCTTTGGGCGTAACCCCTTCATATATAATGGGATGGGAAGAACCAACTGCAGCCTTGAAATATCAGTCAAGTGAGGGATTATCCGAAGTTGAGAAGGAACTAATTTTCAGTTACCGTAAACTATCCCACGATAACCAGATGAAGGTTACTGGCATAATTGAATTTATGTTTGATGAGGAATCAGCCACGGAGGAGGAATACGAGGACAAGATTAAAAGAGCGTAGGGGTAACGTGGTATACGTAAATTTTGGGAAGAAATAATGAGAGGGGGTTACTTATCATGGAAGGTCATTTTTATAAACCTAATTGCAAGTGTCCCAAAGATGCTAAGAAATGTACTTGCGGAGCTACGTGGTCTTACATCGTCGACATTGGGGTTGATCCCAAAACTGGAAGGCGCAAACAGAAAAAGAAAGGCGGGTTTAAGACAAAAAAAGATGTTACCTTGGCCGCCGCTATCGTGATACAAGAACTTGATCAGGGGACCTTTATTCAGGAATCGAGTATTACGTTTAAGGACTTTACCGCGGAGTGGCTAGCTCTTTATCATGGAACTGGAAGGGTTAAGATAAGTACAATAAGAATCAGGAAACACGAAATTGGCAGGCTTAAGCCATTTTTCTCCTTGAATAAAATTAAGACCATAACAAGGAAAATGTATCAAGGGGCATTGAGTGATTTAGCGAGACAAGGACTTTCATATGGTACCCTCATAGGTATCAATTGCACGGGGCGAATGATCTTTAAGAAAGCCGTAGAATTGGGCTATATAAAGACTGACCCAACTCAATACGCTGTTATTCCAAGGACACAGAAAACAGTCGAGGAACTTGAGGCTGAGGAAGAAATCCCTAAATACCTTGAGAAGGAAGAATTGTCACTCTTTCTAAAAACGGCTAGGGGTAAGGGTTTGGAAATGGATGTCGTTACTTTTGTTACCCTGGCTTATACTGGAATGAGGGCTGGCGAGTTATGCGCCTTAAAGTGGAAAGATATTAACTTTGAAAATCACACAATAAGTATCACTAAGACTTTGTATAGCCCAACAAATAATACAAGAAAATATGAGTTGCTTCCACCAAAAACGAAGACCTCTAGGAGGGTGATCGAAGTAGATGCTGTTGTTTTGACGGAACTAGAAAGCCATCGAGTGAAACAAAACATTGTTAAGATGAGCCATAGGGATACGTATCACGATAAAGATTTTATCTTTGCTAAAATGAAAAAGAGCCACGGCTATCCTGAACTCGTAACTATTGTTGAGACACGCATGTCTAGGTTGCTCAAGCTAGCAAAGTTAAATCAGGACCTAACACCTCACTCCCTAAGGCACACTCATACATCGTTATTAGCCGAGGCTAAAGTCGGACTCGAAGAAATTATGGAACGTCTTGGACACGCCAACGACAAAATAACAAGAAGGATATATCTGCATGTAACTAAAGCTATGAAAAAAGAGGCTTCCCAAAAGTTCGGTGAACTAATGAGAACCCTCTAAAAATATATTCCCAATGTTACCTTTTCGTTACCTTAGGAGGTGTTTCTATTTTAGGATCGTTGGTATATAAGGGCTGAGCGGTTGACATAGCATCATAAGTGTTATGACCCTTGATAAGAAATTAATACTGTAACATCTTACTTCCTGTGCTACAAGGCGCATACAGTAAGGATTCCTCCTTTTTAGCATTGTAACATCTTTAGCCCGTTTCATCCCCTTTATCCCGATTATGTTACCTAAAGGTTACCCAAGAGGGTAGGTACAGGTATAATTAATATTATCACATAGCAGGAAAAGACCCACCGGACACAGAACTGAATACTCTAGAAAATAGCAAAGAAGGAAGGTTTTGTTTTATGAGTTTTTTAAAGAAGATCCCAGGCTTTAGATCGGGAACAAAGTGGAAAATGGCCGTTGCCATCATAGGGTATCTGGCTATATTAGGTATAGTCAGTGATGTGGTTGGTGGAAATTCGGATACAGCACCAGCGACAACCCCTGCCACGATCGTTGAAAAAACACCTGAACAAATAGCCAAGGAAAAGGCAGATACCGATTTAAAGGTAAAACAAGCAGAAGAAGCGAAGGTAGCTGTGGATAAAATGAACTCTGATATATTGTATTATTCTCAAGTCAAGGCAAAGGAAGTATTTAAGGATAGATTTATCAAGGCTGAAAAAGATGATAAAGGTATACTTATCACTTTCAAACTGGCTGAAAATCTTAGTATGAAAATGGTTGGAGATGGAGGACTTATAGACTCTGGTAAATTGTTTGCCCTTTATAAAGGACACATGGGAGATTATACTGACGTAACTTGTCTTGGTACTTTCCCTATGAAGGATAAATACGGAACCGTAACAGATGACGTTATATTTGCCATTACCTTAGATAAAGAAACTATCCAGAAAGTAACTTTCGAGAATATAAGCCCAACCACAAATTTAATACCCTTATCCAGCTCACACAGGATAAGGCCTGAGCTGTTGACTAAATAGAATATCAAACACAAAAAAGCCCTCCCACCATTTCTGGCAAGAGGGCTTTCGTTATGCACTTATTTATACGGAAGGTTGAACGAGATTGATCACCGGTTGCTCTACTGGTGGCAGCGGATCGGGTACAGGGGCAATCGTAATAACAGGATCATTCTGCTTCATAACCCAGACCCCCGCCTCTGCAGTACCGCGAATAACCTGTTCTAATTCTGGTGTAACCTCATGACCGGTTAACTTAAGCATATTAACAGCGTATTGGGTAGCCCGCTCTTTTCTCATGCCAGGGAGTATTTGACCGCTATCATATAATTGTTGTGCCGAATGTACACCTGCCTGCGTTACTTTAAGGACCGTCTCAATAAAATTCTCTATGGGTACCGGGATAAACGTCTTAATAGTTGTGTTGGCAGCTATAGCAGTATCCACGATGGTATCTGCTAGCTGCAGCTGCTTGCCCGGATCTCTGCCCTGCTTAACTAGCGCTTGGATTCCGTACATCGTACCAAAGAAACATAACAACGCTAGGATGGCGAACAGGAGCATTATGGTTTGAATATTCATTGCGTTTTCCTCCTTCATTTTTAGGCAAAATTAATAGCAGGTCATTGCCTGCTATTCAATAGATTTTTCCTTTGGCCATTAGCCTGCACCAAGGGTTTAATGGTTTAAGCCAATTCTAACTTTTTGCAAGCGAAACCAAGTTTGTTAATATCGACTATCGCCTGCGCTGAAAGACTTTCACGAACGCGAACAGTTAAGTAAATATCGTCTGGTGCAATGATTTTAGCCACGGTTGACACCCCCTTTACGGCTGTTTGTAGTGCCACAGGAGCAACCTTAACGACCACAGGAATTTTAAGGGTAACAATCATACTGTCGATAGCCGATAGAAGCTGATCCCACGTTTTACCGTGATTAGCAAGGAATTGTATAGGGTCCGTGTGATTTGTTTCTTTCCACTTTGCCGATATGCCACGGTGAGAATACACGTTAGGGCCGGTTGACCATCCATAACGAACGCAAGCGTCAGCGACTAGCCAAACGGTCCTATTCCAAACTTCGGCGAAGGGTTCAATTTCGCACATTTCAGCAGAAAGGAATTTACTGTTTGCGGTTTGTCCTGCGTGCCAGGCTTGCTCAGATTCTGGAATACAACGAATAATACTCTTATTATCTACAAAGTAGTGAGAGGATGCCTGACGATCCCCACCGTTGAAGTAATCGTGTTCATTCTGCGCTGTTGCGTTTGGTGTAGCCGTTGAGTGGATGACAAAGCCGAAAGGGGAGAGGGGTTTTTTTGAACGGTTGTATTTAATGAGCTGTTCTGAGATTTGATACATAATAATAATTCCTCCTCCTTATTTAAAAATTGCCAACGCCGCAATACCCGCAGCAATAATGGTCCCAACGATAGTGCGCCAAAGCCAAGTATTATCGGCTTCGAGTTTGTTAATCCGATGAGTATTGGATTTTGAACGTGCCTCCGTTTCAACGCTCATTATTTCATTAGTTTCCACTTTCAGCTTGAGATCATTCTGGCTGTCTAACTTAGTCTCCACTCTCACTAAGCGTTCACGTATATCCATTAACACATCTTGTTCCAATTGCAAACTCACCGCCCCTTCACCTCTATTCGTTGATACCAATAAGGATTATCAAACAAACTAAAGTGGTGGATCACGCTCCGAAGCATTCATGCAACCTCTCCTTTCGGGCATAAAAATAACCACCAATATGGCGGTTTGAAAATAAATGATGGGTACAGCACAAAGAACGCCGGGGTTAAACCTCAGCGTTCTTTTCTAGATATTCCTTTAAAATAGTTATGACCAGATTATTGAAACTCCTATTTTGCTTTCTTGCTAACTCTTCCAGGTCTTTCTTCATATCCTTTTCGATAATCAGATTAGACCTAACCTTATCTTTACCTATGCTCATAATTAACACCTCATGGTTATTATACCATAGTACAATTGTGTTGCATAGGTTACGTAACTATGGTATAATAAGGCATAAACAAATTTGAGGGGGAAACAAAGATGACAGAAGAAACATTTGAAGGTAATAAATTCGCTATACAGGTAATCTCGAAAGGTTCGTTTGTAGACAATGCTGGAGGTGGAAGCTCCTTTCTGGTGGAGGTAACCACCGTCCGCATGAACCACGTTGCGTTGGATGCGTGGATAATGTCAGCAACTATGAACCATCGCGATTGCTATGACACTAACGAAGAATGGGAAGCGCATAAAGCCGAGTATGTGGAACGCCGCAAAGCTGTGATAGCGCAGATGGTCGAGGCATTAGAAATTGACTCAACCAAAGGAAGCGTCAGTATCACGCAGTCACAGTCGGAAGTGTTTACCGTTGTGCATATTCGTGAAGTTGCTAAGGTTTATAAAAGGGATGGAATGAACTGTGTTGATCTTAACGGCACCTACACATATCTACCTGATGATCTAAGCGTGGGGCCTGGCAAGTGGATAGATGGCGAATACTACAGCGAAATCGCCATAGTCCAAACAAGTATATAGCTCAAAACCACCAGCCGGGGCCAGTACCGGCGCCAGAGAAAGGAATGAAAAATATGTTTGAAAATTGGACTGATGATGAACTTCGTAACGCGATCTGGATGGATAAAGACGGCATGGTGCCAAAGGGCGGTTACCCTCGGGAATGGTACGAAGATGAGTTATACCGAAGAACTGGAAGCAATAAAGGTTTTCATGAGGAATACCCTCAAGGCCAGCCGGGGCCAATCCGGCGAAGGAGGAAATAACATGGACTATGAATCAATGTGGGCAGAACTTTACGAACTATTATTGAGTTGTGAGGAAAATGTCAAATCCAACATGGATGTTGTTAGAAAGATGAGAGCGATCAGGGAGAAACATTTTGAGGATAAGTTGCACCGTAAACCCCTAACCGCATCTGAAATGGGGAAGATTGGCGGGGCCAGCACATCAGAGGCCAAGAGCAAGTCTAGCGCGGCGAATGGCAAACTTGGCGGACGGCCAAAGAGGACTATTGATACTAAAGAACAATGAGAAAGCACTCGTCTCCGCCTCCACAGCTAAAACGAGTGCTTATATCAGACACCGGAGTGCCTTACTAACATTGTAAGCGATCGCTCCGGGTTAGACAAGAGGGAGTGATTAATTATATGGCTGCACAAATACTTAGTTCCACCGCCGAGATTATGCTCGAGCAGATTACAGACGCTATCGATTGCCCCAATGCGGACAAGCAGTATATCCAGCAAGCAATTACCGAAATACTAGCTCAGTACGATATTAAACCCGCCTTGGTCATGTCTGGCAATCCGGATCTAGCGCAGAAGATAAAGCTGTTTCTATCTGGAAAACGTCTGGAGGGTCTCGCGAAGTCAACTCTTAAAGGTTACGGTCATGAACTCCGCCTCTTCTCTCAATACGTCCCAAGGGCAACGGACGAGATAACTACAGGAGATATCCGGATTTACCTGAGCGAGTTTGAACACCTCAAGACATCTTCGCTCTCAAAAAGATTGTCGGTACTCAAATCAATGTTTGGATGGTTAACAGCTGAGAAGATAATCCCTAATGACGTGACAAAGCAAATAAAGCCGCCGAAGAAGGAGCAACGGATTCAAGAATACTTGAATATTGGAGAACTTGAGATGGTCAGAGAGGCATGCATTACTCCGAGAGAACGTGCGCTAATGGAAGTGCTGTATGCAACTGGCGGAAGGCTCTCTGAGATTCAGAAGATGAGTCGCGGAGATATCGACTATCAGTCCATGTCGGTATCGGTAATCGGGAAAGGAGATAAACAGCGCATTGTGTATTTTTCACAGAAAGCAATATACCACTTGAAGAAATACTTAATGCGTAGACTAGATGATAATCCAGCCTTATTTGTATCCATACGTAAGCCCCATGGCCGGCTCTCTGGGCGCGGGATTGAACATGTAATACAAGTTATATCAGATCGGTCTGAAGTAGAGAAAAATGTGCATCCGCATATATTTCGTCACACCTTCGCAACATTGCTTTTACAAAATGGTGCAAGTTTAATAGCCGTGCAGGAGTTACTTGGCCACTCCGATCCTAAAACGACAATGACCTACGTGAGCATTACATCGGAGCAGAAAAAACAATCATACAATCAATACTTTGTTCAATAACGTCCTTCGGGGCGTTCTTTTTTTTTTTCGTGGCATCGGAGTGAATCCTCATTTAATACAATTCAAATTGTAACCACTAACTATGTCGCATAATGCGTCAAATGTTCAGTAGGAGGGCAAAGAAATAGAAGCATCTCTGCTCCCTGCTTTGCCCTCGGTTATAATACTACGCTGGAATTGGGACAATCTTGTCTTGGAACCCATCAGCAATCAATATAAGATCTGTATCCTCTTGATAGGGTTTATAGGCTGTTTTTGAAAATACCGTTAAATAGTCCAACTTGTCGATCTCAATGCGCATTGCAAAATATACTGCCATATCATTCACCTCCCTTCACCTCCTTTCTACATTAAACTCATAGCAAGAAAATCTACCATAGAGTTTGTGGCTTCTAGACTAGATTTAAGAATAACATTGTCAGCGTTAAGCTGAATAAACTCTTCTTCTCTTGTTAAAGGTCTGTCTACATACTCATACCACAAAATATTAGTAACTGGATTGAAATACAATTTATCTGCTTTGAATGGTCTAATTTCTGGTTCTGGGATGTCGATAGTTATTAATACGCCATCTTCCTTTTGTTCCTCTGACAATTCTTGCGGTATGAAATGAATACCTACCACTTGATATCTTTCAGGCGTTTCGATTTTGATAAACAGCAATTTTTCCATTAATATTCCTCCCTTATATAATTACGCGCCTGTCTCTGACTAAGAGAATAGGAGCCTGAGTATTATTGACATTAACACCAGTGCCACCGTATATTACGCCGTTAGAGTAACCAAGAGAGGTTTTATTGGGGCAGTTGTCAAAAGACAATAACCCATTTGACTCGTTTACAGTAAGCCCCGTAGTTTTATCTATCCTTCTAATCTTAGTAGCGTCAATCGCATAAATCATTTCATCCGGTGTGACTATTCCCACACCTGCGCCAGTAGTAAAAGTAATGTTAGACCATATAGGTGTAATCGTTGGTGGGTTTGCGTACTTATACACACGACCTGTAGAATGGAATATATAGATGCAATCTGGAAATACATGTATACTGGTTCCAAATCCATAGGTCCCTAACGTAGTAGTACTAACGAGTGTACCCTCTGCCAAATTAATCTTTGAAATGCCGGGTTTCTGACTAGAAACGTAAAGATAGGCTCCATCCTCGCTAAGATTAGCACCATAGATATTGCTTTCTCCACCCGCTAACCATGAACGACTATAAATTGGAGGTTGTACTGTTGGATCAAACTTTTGAATCCACCCTGCATCATTAACTACATAAATATTACTAGATGGGTCAGTGAACATCCATATTAAGTTGTAAGATCCTACCGCTCTTTGATACTTAAAGACTAAAGCAGACGAGTATATAAGTATTAATAAGTTTTTAACAATAGCAATATCGCCATTAGGTAAACAACAAATACCTGATATTTGAAAACCACTTGAGTAGGGTACGCTTATGTTATCCGCTATGACACCTGTCTGTAAATTTGTTTTTATTAAAATCTCAGTATGACCAGAATACACATAGGTGCCATCTGCATCTGCTGCAATTACTGACTCAGTACCTGACATACCTTTATAAGTTCTAACCAGAGGCGGTGACCCCGCTAAGGACGAATACAGCATAGTGTCACCCGGTCCATAAACTTTTGTATTTGTACCAATCACTTGCGTTTTGGCGTCTGTTGAATAAGCAGTCTTTCCGCTAGCTATATCAGCAGGTACGGCAGTTCCTGTTAAAGCTAATGTCCCAGTTAAACCTGTGTCATTGTCGTTGCTGAATGTTTTTCCCGCTAGTACGTCACCAACAACGGAAGTTCCCTCTGCACTAGCTTTGATAAAAAAACAATTACTCGCTAAGTTGTACCAGACCGTCACGGCTTTCCCTGCTGTTAGATTAGGCGCAATAACGGTGCTTGGTTTGTATAAAGACTTTCCATTTATGGTCGTCGCTGCCCCTGCATTATTTGCACTAACAACAAAGGTTTTAGCATAACCGTCTATCAACGCTGGAGTAGATACCGTTATTGCGGTCGCTGTTCCTGTTGCTAGTTGATACGCTATATCCGCCTTATGCGCAGTAAGGTCTGCGTTCGTAGTGTCTAAAGAGGTTTGTGGAGCATAGAACGCAGGCAAGTTTCCTCCCAGTTTCTCAGCGTTATCCACTACGCCATTACCAGCAACATCATAAACAGACTCGAGCATATCCCCTGTGCCTAATCCATCTGCACCAGTTGCGCCTGTTGCACCTGTGTCTCCTTTAATGCCCTGTATCCCTTGGATACCCTGTGCGCCCGTTGCACCTATTGGTCCTTGAATACCCTGTGAGCCTGTTGCACCTGTGTTGCCTGTTACCCCTTGTATACCTTGGATGCCCTGAGTACCTGTGTCTCCTTTTTGTGCAATAAGTATCCAATAAGTAGCATTTGTTGGGATGTTGCCTGTGCTTGCTAGGATATTTTGGTAAGTGTTACCTAGATAGGTGACTTTGTTTAATGGGACATATGCATGGGTATTGTTATAGACCTCTAAGAGCTTGAATGCTGTATTATTTGATTGTCGAGTATTTTCTGCACCTACTCTACCCGTTTCAGCAGTTACTCTGTTAGCCTCTGCTGTATTAGCATTAGTGGTAGCTGTATTCGCATTGGTAGTTGCAGTATTCGCGTTAGTGGTCGCGGCATTAGCATTTGCGGTTGCTGTAGTTGCGCTAGTTGTGGCAGTAACAGCGTTTGCTGTGGCTGTGTCTGCATTTGTTTTAGCGGTATTAGCAGCCGCTGTGGCTGTAGTAGCATTAGAGGTTGCTGCGACGGCATTATTTGTTGCTGTTCCAGCACTAGCAGTTGCAGTATTGGCATTGGTTGTGGCTGTATTTGCAGCAGTAGTTGCTGTGATGGCTAACTGTCTAGTTGCCTCAGTTTCCGTAATCTTGTTAGTTGCTTCGAGAATTTTAGCGTCTAATATGGGGATCTCATTTGTGCTAAGTACCGCCTTATCACTCGCTAATATAGCGGTGACATTAAAAACAAATTGTGCGGTGCTTAGTTTCTTTCCCAATAGAGAGAAACTAATTTCTGCTTTTACGGTTCCCACTGCCGCCAGAGTATTGGATTTAAGGACGCATTCAAGTTTGCCAGTTGTTCCCCCAGCTAAGATAGCAACACCCGTTGTTAAGTCTTGGATCACGAGCGTTCCGTCTGGCTTAGCAAAGGCTATCTCTATGTCCTGTCCTGCAATGGATACTGGTTGACCACCATCGACTATGGTAATTTCTAAGACTGACGTGTCGATATTGTTTTGCACAAAATTGATATTCAAGAGAGAACGTTGTTTAAAATCTAAGGTTACTTTGTATCTATTTTCCAAGGTTACACCCCCTATTTTATTCAACTAATGTGACACTTGATCCATTCGCTTTATTCTTAATTTAGCTCTACTAGTGCTAATCTTGCTTTTAAATCTTCAATCTCAATTTGCATTTCTTGTATCGCGTGGGTTATGGTTGGAATCAATACAGGAATGTTCGGTTGATAAAGTGATGGTTTTTGATTTCCTGCTTCGTCCAATCCCTGTTTTACTTCAAATGCAAAATCAGAGTCTATCTCCATTAATTCCTGAGATATTACCCCAACTTTTTCATGCCTATTTCCATCCTTCCAATCGAATTGACGATGCTTTATTAATAATATTTTAGCTAGAGAACTTTCTGTTGTGTCGACAATATTTGTCTTTAAAGAATGGTCAGACGTAAAAATAGTGACCCCCCAACTACTACTACCAGTATTAACAGCCATATAGGGGGGAGGGCCATCAGCAATACCTATATGGGTTATTCCAGAAGTAAATCCAGTATCTGTTGGGACAGCTCTTGAAGAACCGAGATATGATAATGTCGAAGCACTACCACTACAACTTCCTATCAGATCGCCCGTTATTCCATTATTGGCATAAATTATACCTGTAGCTGTTAAAGTACCATAAACAGTAAGGTTATTTTCAATAGAATCAATGTCTGCCATCAGTTGACCTGCCGCGGATAATCCAATTGTCTTAGCAGGTGCACCTTCATACATTCCAGCTATGAATTTAATATAGGGTAAGTTGTATAAGCCATTTATTTGTACACCAATATCTAATGCCAAATCTGTTCCGTTATACCCCTTCATTGATGAACCAATGATAGATAGATAGTTAAAGGCAGTGGTCTTAAAAGTAGATCCAGTAATTGAAACCCCGTTAATTGTTCCACCGTTGATCTGATCTCCGGTTATGAGTAAGGCTGTAATAAACTTACCCACAATATGACCGTCTTGTGTGATCGCTGTATCGAATGGCCCATTAACGCCTGTCGCGCTATGACCAAACCCTCCAAGGTTCCAACGCCAGACATTAACGGCAGTCATTACGTCCGCTGTGTCCATAATTAGTATCTCGTAGGGCTTACCTGCTTCATCTTGACGTATTACTACGTTCCCGCCGTTTGAGCCCGTTATAAGGGCTGTGGCGTTATCGATGGCGAGTTGATAGGCGGATCTGACGTTGACTATTTCCTGCTTGACTGCTTGGATCGCGTTACTTATTCCGGTGGCCAGGTTTGGTTTGAAAGAGCCTAGTTCAACCTTTTCAATTCGCTTAGTGCCATCTTTTCTAACCATTGTGATTAACTTAATTACTTTAGCTTTGAGATCAAGTCCTAACCGACTATGTCTGATGGTTACGGTGTCACCCTCATAAACACGTTCCAAAACTGCGTAATCCTTGTATTCTTCAGTCTTGGATAGCTCCATGAAGTCGATTTTGTAATTGAATTGAGGGATGTCTATTTTAGCATTGACCATGTACGCTGCGCCGGTTGTTCTCAGTGTTGCTTCATCTTCGCACTCTGAGAACTCTACGACCTTGATTTTAGGGTTTGGATAGTTTCCAATGTAAGGACTGTCAATATACTTTTCAGGAAGTAATAAACCGTCCTTACCTATTGGCATTAAGCGAGTACAGAGGCCACTTGTGTCGAGTGTTTCTTCAATCCCTTGAATGTTCTTACCGTATGCAACTAGGACCCCTCTATCAAGGCCTCTAGCTCCTAGATAAGATATGAGGAAGTTATCTCTGACCAGTTCCCCGCCATACATACTTATAATCCCATCGGTCCCCATGATCGCTTCCACTGGGTTCTTACGAACAAAATATTTAGTATTCAATCCGCCAACATCACCCATACTGGTGAATGGATGCGCATATTGAGTATGAGTCAATATCCAGTCTAATGCGCCTTGACCACTTAAATTGGTTGGCCTTACATCTTCAAGAAGATTATCAAGGAGATCATAAAAGATGTGCCTGGCGTTGATTTTTATAGAGTTTAGAGTTTTTACCTTGTGATAGATCCTAAATAACTGGCCATCCGCTTTGACGATGTTTCCCTCTAAAAGGTATTTCCATTTTCCACGTTCGTCCAGCGGGTACTCAAGCTCGCACTCAAAGATACCGTTTAATTCCTCCGTGATGAGGCAGGAAATAGTATCGGATAGTACCACCAGTCCATTGTTTGTGAATGCCGTTTCCTTGCTGTCGTATAAGGAGATCATAAGTACCTCCAATTAGGAGTTATTAAGACTGAGGTGACTGTGCCGGTCCAGCTAATAGTATTCTCTCCTACTTTCAACTCGGGAAATTCTCCATTCATTTGGTTGTTTTGCAGGGCTGTGTCTTTGAAGCAATCCATTAAATCTGAGTCGATTGTGACGTAGCCCACCACGTTGGTGAGGTGGATCACGTTTCCATTGACACTAAGATCAATCGTTCCGGTGCCATAAACCTTAATCACTGGCTTGCTCTTGTAGGTCCCCCCGTTGTAGAGACTACCGGGAGCGGTGAGTGTAATGACCGGGTTTTCTATCATAGATGGGTGGGGTTGTCCCTTGAATATCAGGGGAAAGTCTCCAAGGATTGATAAACTCTGCGTTATGTCGATTCTGTTAATTAACTTTGCCCTGTATGATCTATCTGATTGCCAGGAGAGGATCAGATCACTAAAACCGTCCAGCCACAATATAACCTCATCCTGATTTGTTGTATCGAGAAGAGTGCATACAAAAGGGAAGGTGATCGCCTTGTACGTGCCATCGTCTACAGTCAAATCACCATCTCTACCAGGTATTTCGATCTCTAGTACGTTTCTCTCAGCCCTAACCACAGGAGGCCTTTCTTTAATTACAATCCCAAAGTCAAGATATGAATCTTTATTTTTCCAGATGAAGCTATACATTAAGCACCTCCCGGTTCGTGCATTCGCCTATAAATTTCCATTTCCTGCATCAGTTCTTCAACGTCTTGCTTGCGGTTGTTGATGAATGTCGCGATACTGAGGGTTAATCCACCACCTGAGCCACCCGCTTTACCATTCTTCGCCATTTCCATGCTGACATCGTGCGGGATGACGCGACTTCCGCTAGGTAAATCAATGATCTCTCCGCCTAATTCGTTGACTCTTGCATATCCTCCAGGATGGTTGTCTGTTCCATTGGCATACGGAGTAGCGTGTGACGAAAGCATTTGTCCTGATTTGTAATTTGTAATCTGGGTAGTTGTCACCGTGGAGGATTTGTCATTCATCTTAGTGCGATTAAATTTATCGAGTACCCACTGAACCCCATCAATGACCTTCTTTATGCCGCCGAAGACTGAACTAAAAATATTAGCAACTAAATCTAAACCCGGTTTTATGAAGTCATATATTCCTTTTACTACCTTGATTAGCCCAGTTATCCCATCAATCACATTTTTTACGACCAATACTAATATAGGGAAAACTATCTCAAAGATCGCCTTGATTCCTGGCATTGCCTTTTGAACTGTACCCCAGAGACCCATGATGATAGGCATTAAATCTGATTTTATCGTAGCAACAAGTTTATCAAAGGATGGCTTCAGATAATCATACGCCTTCATTACAGCGGCTTTAATAGCAGGAAAGTATTCATCAAATTTCTGCTTAAGGAGTTGAAAAGTCGGTATTACATGGTCCGTGACAAAGTCGCTAACAAACTTTATCTCAGCTTTTATAATAGCGAATTCAACCTTAAACATTTCTTTTATGCTCGGGATGTTCGGCTTTATCCAGTTCCAGAACTTATCGAATGCCGGTATTAGCATCTCGGTAACAAAACCGCCCACATACCTAAATGCCTCTCCGATAACGTCAAAGGTCTTTGTGAAGAAATCTGCGATAGCTGGAAGGTGAGGCGTAACCCACGTCATGAATTGGGTCAGTTTAGGCAGTAAGGCCGCGCCTAATGTCTCCGTAACATTTCCCATTGCATTTTGAAGAATAACGAGTTGACCTGCGAAGGTCTTTCCGGCCGCTTCTGCTGATCCGCCGAACTCTTTCGCCAGCTCAGCTAGAATAATCTTTTGCGCTCCCATGATGTTACCGGATTTTTGCATAGTTTCAATTTGCTTCTTCTGGCCATCGGTAAAGCTAACGCCAACTCTGGAAAGTGCGGTTACTCCCTTTATCGGATCATTCAAAGCTTTACCTAGTGCGATGGACTGCCCCGCCGCATCCCCACCAAGCGCTGTTGCCATATCTAAGGCTGTTTTGGTGACTTCGGGGAATATCTTACTGCCGATATTAGTAAACGTCAGGAGCAATGCCTGCGCCGCCTGTGTGGACTCTGCGCTGAACTTGGTCGTCTTCTCTAATCCGTCGGCAAGGTCTGTTAGTTGATCCCTAGTTACTCCGGCTGTTCCACCGGTTGACTTTAGGACAGCATCTAGTTGAGCAAGCGAACTTTCTGCCTCAGAGGCATCTTTTATGCTTGCTATGGCTATGCCACCAACCGCTACAGCGAGAGCAGCTCCCCATTTGGCAACTGACCCGATCATGCCGCCGAAAGTTGCGCCTGTTTTCTTGGCCTTTCCGTCTAGGTGATCGAGTTTCCCTTCTACCCCTTCATCTTTCAACAGGACCGATCCAAAGAGCTCAAAAATCTGAATAGTAATTACCTCCCCTCGTCAGCCGCTTTGATTAGCTCAGCATCTTTTAATATCTGTTTCTTATCCAAATTTATCTTAACTACTAAGAATTTAGCTTTGTAATTTTCATACGTTATGAAGTTTTCATGCGTCATCAACGCCCGATCGCACAGGTATTGTTGCCATTGCCTATCTTCAAACTCTTGTTTGATGGCATCAGCGAGTAGTTTTGTTATGTTCTTCAGGGGTAACTTTGATGTGGGGTCTAGTCCATAATGGCTATGCAAGAGATTTAGGCTTTTGGAGTATCCAATTGCATAGCAAGTCCTAAAAAATCGGTTGTTTCAGTATCCGTAAATATCTTCCTCAAGGTATTGATTGTAAGCATAAAGCTCTGTTCCTTTACTTCCTCAATCGTTTTTTCCTCGAAAACTGATACTATCTCGAATACTTCCTCTTTGACCTTTGGGGAGTTTTTTAAAATGTACTTAAAAAGGTCAATCCCAACCAGCTTTTTGCTGATGTTTGTTTTGCCTTCTGTTTCTTTTGCTAGGTTCTCTCTAAAAGTATTGATATCTAATTTGTCGTAAATCTCCGTGAACGAGGGGAGAAGATCAAAGGCCTTTTCGGATGAAACACTCATAATTTACCTCCAATTCAATTAGAAAAGCACCTCATAGTGGAGGTGCTTTAAGTGTTATTTCTTAGTTGTTGACTACAGCCATAGCTCCGAACGATCCGAGTGCTACACCGCTAAGCGACTTAACGTCACTCGCATCAGCCACAGGCTTGGCATAAGCCACAGTTACCACCTGTCCTGCCGTTGGTGGAGTAGTTAGGGTCAACAGGATGGTATTGAATTGGTTCACACCGCGTGCCGATGCTGTGACTACGTCTGCCACGCCTGCCACTGTTACTGCAAAGCCATCAAGAGGGATGACCGCTGCCATCGTGTCGCTGAACCCGATCAATACTTTTGCATTGTCAATGATCGGACTGCCTAAGACTTTAAGCAATACACCATCAACTACTTTAGGGTACCTTATTTCATAAGGCAGGATTGTTGGAGTCGTTGGATCTCCAAAGGCCGTAAACGTGATTGGCAATACGTTGTCTTTATCATCCTCAGTCTTAAACTTCAATCCATCTGTGTTCAAGACATTTTTCAGAATGATAATAACGGGCTTTGCTGATCCGGAAATTCTACCGACAAGCGCGATATTCTCCAAGTAATCGGAATCGGCTATGGTGGTTTTCCCTGTGATAATGTCATAGTCTACATTACCAGCAGTATCGGCCTCACCCATTAATGCCATTGTTAGAATATCTGTGGTCACTTCAAGCAAGTTTGCTTTAAGAGTAATTTCCACATTCGTAACGAAGCGAAGTCCTTTGCTCAGGTTTTTAACTCCGTCTACTTTTACGTCTCTTGTCGAGACATTAACAACGAACTCATTTCCTCCGGCTGTTGCAGAGATTAACGCTTCTCCAGCTAATCCGTAGTTCTTATATAAGGCCCCTGCGTCAATCAATAGATTATCTGGTGTAGTTGCTGAGAACCCTAATGTGCTTTCACTAAGCATTAAAGATCACTCCTTTTATTTTCTATGTGTTTTGACTACATACCTGAGCTCCCTGCGCTGAATTCCGATCTCTGGATCCGGAAGGGATAACCGGCACGGAGTGTTTTTGTATATCGAGACAAAGAAATTGGTGTCATTGTGCTTCAGCCTATTTAATGCGGCATTAATTGAATCCGCTATGCCCTCGATTGCTCTGATGTCCGTGCCAAGATTGTGCCATACGTTTATGGCAAGAATATTATTGTCAGAGAACGTGTTATTGGGTGTGACGTCGAACTTGAAGTCTGCATACGGATATACTTTTTCTTCTTCTTCGGGGTAGTGGTCTGCATAGCATGGAACAATCGGTTCGATGATAGAAGAAATAAGAGTAATTAATTTAAGCATTACCCACCGCCTAACCGGTTACGATAAATTTCATTGATCACATTCTTGATTTTAGGGATTGCCGCATTCGTCCCGGGCTCCAAGTATGGGTTAGCTTTCTGCCGGCTACTCCCTTTCTCGACTACAAGTCCGTAGGGAGCTGCAGCTGTTACACCAATAATTACTCCTTCGTCGTTTTGCATTGGCTCAGAAGCAATACTTCTTCTCAGATTTCCGGGCTCTGCGGTTCCAACGCCTACTGGTGTAACGCTTTGAACCTCCGCGACTGCTAACGTCCCAACTTTTACACAGGCCTCATGCTTGCAATCTTTTAAAACGGCCTTAACTTTATCCTTGTAAGATGTAAATCTCATTACGTCGCCACCGTTTCAAAGGTCATAACCTCGAAATAATCCCAGGCTATGATCTTTTTCACTTCGTGTTTTTCTGCGCCGTACATCAAAATAGTTCCGATCTTTATGCCGGATATGTCGTCGATGAAGAATCGTTTTGTTACTTCGATATTGTATCCATAGTTCTTCAACAATAGCTCAGCAGAATAGGGTTGCATGTCACAATCGATTGTTTTCGTGAGTGTGAGAACGCCGGGGATAGTAATACCGCCTACTTTTGTACTGGGTCCTCTATTCCACACGCCAACTTTATATTTTTTCAACATAGCTTCACCTCATCCGGATATATGGAGAAGGTAATAAGGCCTTTACAGCCTCCGGAAGATCGTCGGCATAAGTTCCGCTTCTGGATCCTTGCGCGAAGCTCTTAAGGCCCTCATTTCCCCTCTTGGCCATAGCAGTGACAACATACTTGCTAACCGCTTCAGGGTACAAAGTCTGAACGTCCATAGTGCTGGCAACTTTGAGATAGTTCTTGATTAACACGGTGCCCTCTTTGACGTAGACGTTTAACAGTACATCCTTAGAAGAATCTAGCAATTCAATGCCCAGTACAGCTTTAATTTCATCAATTGGCATTACTCGTCACCTTTGCTCTCGGATGCCACTTTTTCGGCTTCTAACTCTTTGGCCTTAGCTATCTCTTTAGCCGTTTTATCGGATGCCGCTTTTTCGGCTTCTAACTCTTTGGCCTTAGCCAGCGCTCTGCGTTTTCTTTGAAATGCTGTTGCACTCATCGTCTGTACCTCCGATCAATAAGAATAGGGGGATTGCTCCCCCTGATAATTAGGCTAGTTTGTGTTTGAAGATGATCAAGCGTACATTTTTAGTCTCGTACACTTTGGTCCAGTTGGTGGCTGTTGCGACTTCGGCATAGGTTGGCGTAGCACCAACGACCGCAACTTCATTCCACTTGACACCCCGAGGATGGATAATGAAGTGCTGTCGGTTGATGAGGATATCTTCACCCAACAGCTTATCTCTGTCCGTCTCTGTAGGAACCGGAGCCGCGCCATTACCCAAGCCAAACACGCCTTGTCCGAACATGTACGTGGTATAGATTCCACCGGCAACAGGACAGGCATCATCGACGATAACCCGATACCCCAAGTAGGTAGCAATTCGGACGTTAGCATCGGCAGTCGGGAAGTATATGATCAGGTCGTCTTGCTGTAATTTAGTGTATGTCGCGGAGTGCATCCCGATCGCCCCGAGTTTCCCGGAAGCATCTCCAAGCTTTTGTTTTGCGTTGAGCGTTTCCTTACCGGAGATTACAGCCAACCCGCCAATCGCGGCAGAGATATCGTAGACATTTTCAGGGATTGCCGTTTCAATACCCGCGAGAGACTTGAACAGGATCTTGCTTCTTTCACCAGCCCAAAATTTCGCAACCTTAGAGCCAATTACAGCCATTGGGTCAGCCCCGGAGAGTGCTTCAGCTAGGTCATTTACTCCCCAGGCTTTACCACGCATGTGTAATCGTGCTTTATCCTGGCCCGTGGTGATCGCATTAACCCCGAGGGCAACGGTGTCAGACAGCCCTTCCGAGTCTCCGGTGAGGTCATTGAAGAAAGGCATATTGACCAGGTTACCCCCGGTTCTTGCAAGGACGTCAAAAGCGGGATCGTTGTTTATGATCCCGGATTGCATAAATGCATCGAGACGGTTGGTTTCCTGAATTACGTATGGGTTAAATACCGCTGGGATGATGATGTCACTAATTTTAACTGCTGGCATATTTATTACCTCTTTCCGTTTCTATTATTTTGCTGACGCCATTAATTGCGCCGCGAGTGCTGGGTTTTCCGTGAAGATCTTACCTTGAGCCGTCAGGTTGAAACTGTCTTTAGCCCATGGATTCTTTGTGCCTGCTCCCCCTCCACCATTCGGCGGGATATATGTGCCTTTTAATCGTTCGGCAACGACGGCCTCGATATGTGTGGAGAATACTTTTTCTAAGGACGTTAGATTAGCTGTGGTAATCGTTTCGTCCGCCCCGATCAAGAAGTCTACCAGTTCCAATGGGAGTTTCTTCTCCTGCGCGATCTTCAGTGCCTTATTCGTGAGCTCCTTGCGGATACCCTCAGACTTCATTTGTGCTAGCTCTGCTTTCAAGGTATTCATGGCCGTGTCGCGTGGATCCGCGTCAGGATGGAGCTCTTTCACTTTGGCCAGAACTAAGGTATCGAGATTATTGGTCTTCCAAGTGCTTAAGCTCTTCTCCGCGTGCTTATCCCTTTCGCTGTCCATGAAACTTTTGAAATCAGCGTCATTTAACTTGCCTTTGAATACCTCGAGAGTGGGTTGCACCATCAAACTATTCAGGTAGTTTTTGACCTCATCATTCGCCTTGTTGGCTTCCAGGTATGTTTTGATCTCTCCGATATTTTCAACTGGCATTAATTTCCCTGCTTTCTGCCCTCTTGACGATTCGTCACCAAGAACGCGATAGATTTGAGCATATAAAAAACACTCTTTCGAGTGCTAGATATCGAACATATTATGGTTATCCATAATGACTTGGTAAAGCATCGTGCCAAGCCTTTCAACCATGGCCTCGTCCTGCTCCTCTTTTAAGTCATACAGACAATTGTGGATTATCTCGTGTAACAGACATTCCTCTTGCCTACTCTTGGGGTAGTTCTTGTTTATCCTAATTAAGTTTTTACCCAAGATAGTTTTTCCAATGGCGTTATACTCAATTTCATCACAGTCATTAGTGAATATAACTTCCAGAGTATGTCCGCCAATCTTAACCTTTTCTGGTATGTTCAAAATTAATTAACCCCTTTCGCTTTGGCCCAGTCTTCATAATTTATATATGCGATAATCTCACCGCTTTGATTGTCTTTGCGTGCCGATGGGCTCCATCCCTCGTAGGGTACATTTATCCAGCAACAACGATCGAGAGGGTGCAATGGCATCTGTGGGCTACCGCCATCGTTAATATCGTATAGCTTACCATCTTGCTCAGCGCATTCTGGAGAGGTTTTACCATCCAGTGTGGCACTCCACATATGCTGTTCAACACCCGAGCTTTTACCAATATCTATTGACGCCCGCGTCTGAACTCTTGATGTCTCTGTTGCGACTAATCTTCGACTCTCATACGCTGTCACATTGAAACGGTCCCGGATCTCTCTGCCTATTTTGTCGATCGTCATTTTCCCTTGCATCGCCTTGGTGAGCGAGTCTTGCAAGTGGTCGATCATTCCGGCTTTGTTTGACCAGATCCTATCGCTGAAAAACTCACCTTTATACTTCGCATTGACGGCTGCTTGAATGAATTCCTTTTTGAGGAGGTTGAATTTAATATTGGCCTTCAAGCCCGACTCCATAACAAAAGCATTTTTGTAGTATGTCGAGCTGAAGACCGAAGATAGCAATAGTGTGACTTGATCGATCTCACTTTGACCTAGCTTTAGCCCCATAGCCTTCAATTTTGACTTCATTCCGGTCATAAGTTGTCGTTGTTGAGCTGTTGTTAATGTTATAACCCCGTCCTTAGCGTGGTTGATATATGCTTTACCGATCAAGTCGTGTAATTCACCCATCGCGGCCTTTTGTTCCAAGTACACTGGTTTCATAGCGTCTTCAGCGTACTTCTCACCGTCGACTTTCACCTGCTCGACTAACTTCCGGTAGGCTGGGTCAATCTTCTTAGGCATTAGGCACCACCGGATTCAGTAAATCATTTCCTATGGAATTGGCTTTGTTTTCCTCTTTCAGCAATGCCATCTCCGCATCCACGTTAGCCACAAAGCTTAACTGCTTAATTCCTGTCTTGGTGGATACCTTGCCATTGAGTTGACTTATGATCTGCGCCATCATGAGATCATCCGAGGGAATGTTCGGTGTGAGTTTAGATTCTACATCACCATAGAAATAATCTTTGTTTTTCTTGACCTTCAAATACTCAAACAAGAATTGATGCCGGAGTTTAATACAATCCTGTATGGCCTGAATATTGTTCGTGCATTTCTGCTGCAATCCGATCAGCCGGTTCTTCATGGCTAGGCTTGAAGTGTTACTGGACAGCTTTTCATTGTGATTAATGTGGTTTGAAAGCTCATACATATTTTCTCTCAGCGTGCTCATGGCATTTTGGATGAAAGTATCCGATAATGTCTTGATCAAGAACTGAGCTGAAGCCTTCTCATTGGGTAGCATCATCACGCCAAGCTTCTTCATCTTTGTTAGATCTTCATCCTCGACCGTGCAATTCGTTAATACGAGGAAAGCGTTTCGCATGTCGGAGATCTCATTCACTAGGTCAGACGTGATCGTCTCATATCCGTCCTGAGCGCCTTTGATGTTGTTGAAGAGCGATTCGTATATGGTCCCAATATGGCACACGCTAACAGGCACCCTGCTGAACTTGGTGGACTCTGGCTCTCCCAGCAACGCAAAGCTTTCACCATCGATGGTGTAATGGGTAACGGTATTTCCCTCATAAACATCTGCATATTGCGTTTCAAGGTCGAATTTCTTCATAAAAAACCGGATTACCAGTACAACATTCCCAATATCATCCCGCAATACGTAGGCATCCCTCGGTGTTAGGATAAGTGCCGAAAATAGAGCGTCATCGTTGAGGTAATACAGTTCATAAGCCTCGTTGAACTTAAGAGCTTCCTTACATAGCTCCCGGTCATGTTTCTCGCTCCAATGGACGGTATTTACTCTTATGTCCTCAATGATCGCCGGATTGTCAGAGTGGCTCGTATAGGTAATCTTGTTACCTACGCAATACGCCGCCTCTTCCGTGATGAATTTTTGTAGCATGTTATTACTAACCTTGCTATTTGCCCGTTCCGTCACCATTTCGTAATTTGTAAGGGCGTCGGTCTTACCGTCGTAATAATCTTGCATCTTTTCGTATCCGGGTAGGTTTAATAAAAATTCTTCCCGGCATTGTTGCAATAAAGTGAGTTCTGCCACGTAATCAGCTCCTTTCTAAACGCCTAATAGCCTTCTGTCCCCAACTTTTATGGCCTGAAGTACCTTTATTTCTTTAATGTCGATCGTAAATTGAGCCACACAGTCAGGCGCATCATCGTGTTCCGAGAAATCCTGTCCGGAGAACTCCAAGACTTGATCACAGAACGCCTTATCTTCCTCGTTGAAGATCACTTGGCCAGTATTAACGCCCTGGATGATCGTGCCGATCTTCTCGTCTTTGTTTTGGCGTTGCATGGCGTTGAGATATTCAACCTTTCGGTACTTCAGCTCCGGTTCTAGTAGTGCCAGCTCTTTGATCTTGCTAACATCAGCTCCGGAGTAAAGATTCTTCTCAACACTGACGTGGGTTATGTCCGGATACAACAACAACAACCCAACAACCTTCTTGCAGAAGTCATCAAAGCATAGTTTTGCGAGGATTCCCTTTCGGACGTATTTAAAGCCGTTAACGGCCGTGGATCCAACCAGTAAAGCAGAGTAATCCGACTTGATGGTTACGCTTGAAGCCGGGTCGCATACCAGCATGGTCTTTGTGAACTCGTGATCCTCAATTTCCTCCGCCGTTTGGGTCCTCATGGACTTGAACCACTTCTCACCGATCTTACTGGCGTCGTTGAGCATCTCCTGGGCGAAGGCCGTGGGGTTATTGTAATAATCAATGGCTAGATCAAGGCAGTCATATTTATCCGGCCAGATCGTCGTGTACTGCATGTCCACTTGATGCTGATAATAAAACTCTTTGGCATCAGCAACAGGATCTTGCCGTTTGTCGTCAAAATATATTTCTTTGAACTGTTTCCATAGCGGTCCTTCGTTGAAGAACTCGCTGACATCAAAGTCAACGGCCCTTTTAAGAATGTGCTTATAATCTCGATCCTTGAGTAATTGAGACATGAAGCAATTCTTGTGTAAGATCGTTCCAATCACGATAAACTTCGTGGCAGGCTTTATCTTTACGCCTTTACGGTATACCGCTTTATCCCCGGCGTAAGCACTATCCTCCGCCCAGGTGTCATATTTCTTTTTACGACTGGCCTCAGTGATGATGTCCGCCCTGGACTGATAGTCATCCGCAATAATGCAAGACGGCCTACTATCGCCATATTTCTTACCACGCATTGAGCTAGTAGAAGAGATGGCCTGAATCTTTGTTTTGTTTGTAAGTTCAAGCTCCAGCTTGTTGACCGTGAAGTCGTTAGGCCGGATCAGCTTCCCGAATGCCGCGATAATGTATTGGTTTTCCTCGAAAGCCTGCCGAGTTTGACTTATGAAAGCGACCGAATCGCCCTCTGTCCGCCCAGCAACTAGCGTGTATTTGCTTTTCTTGTAAGCATGGATCCACACCGACAAAGCAAAGTCGAGGACAGTAGTTTTTGCCACTCCACGAGGAAGGACTGCTTCCAGTTTGTCATGAAGGTCCTGGATAAACATCCGATCTAGTTCTTCCCAGATCTCTATATGGACCGGCGCGAGTTCTCGCGCTGTGTTGTCCGGCTTCGGCAGGAAGGTGTCTTGGAGGAAGTACCTGCAGAAAAATGGAATGCTCAGGGCACCGATGCTGTGCGCTAATCCCTCAAAGCCGAAGAGGTTACTAATATTTTTTAATATCAACGCCTCTGTTGAGGTCTCTGCTTCTTTGGGGCTCGCGCCACTCGCAATAAACTGGCCATAGATCGCTCCATACAAAAGCTGTCTGTTTTGTTGCTCTTCCTCTTCCGTGGTTTCTAACCTTTGCTGAGGCGCTTGTGTTTTAGCCATCAATCACACCGAGGCGGACGGTAGAGGTTAGTCTTTGCGGGTGCCATAGTCGTCGGCCTACCAATCGCCGACCTGACGGGCCTTTCATCGGGATCCAGCTCGTCACAGTCATAATACTCATCGATCTCTTCTAACTCGTCTCGTATTTCCTCTTTTGTCATATCTGGCACCATAAGCTTTCACTCCTTCATTTCAGGCATAACTTACTCCTAGTTACCATAGTCAATCTTCTTTAATTGACCATTTATATATCCCCAGTTGCTTGGTTTGAAGTCGGATAAAAGGAATTCAACTAGCTCATCATCTTTGTATTTCTCTTCTAAAACTTCCATGGTATCTAGCCAATTAGTATCATTACCCAACACTTCGGCTCTCTCCATGATTAAAACGAAACCGAGTTTTCCGCAAAAACTAACTCTTGCTAAATCAGGATGATTGCCGGACCAAAGCTTCTCTTGAAGGTTAGCTAGTAAACCATTTAAGAATAAATCATATTGTTTAAATGTCGGTATTTTTAGGACAAACTTTTTAAATACAAATACTATCCTAGTCGCCCCACGTTCAATCTGGAACACTGATAGGCTTCACTCCTTATTTCACTCTCACGCTCGACGCGGCATACTCGTCTTGAACCCATCGAGGAAGAACCTCGTCAAGCTGTTTTCTAAAGATCAGATATAAATTAAGTGATATCCGGTTAGAGCCGAAGAAGTAGATCGGGTTAACATAATACTGAGTGATCTTCTCACCACCCAGCAAGACGGTTACCCTGGCAATCATACTCACCTTGATCATGCTCCGCACAAAGTCTCTGGCCTGATATGCTTTCAATCCAACAAGCACACCGATCTGCTCATCGGTATAAGCCTTCACCCCACCACTACCCCGATAACCTAGCATATTGGTATTGCTCCACATATGCTTTGCCAGTGTCGCCATCTGCCCGCGTTCCTTCATGGTCATGCCCTCTGGAAAGTCTACATCCACAAATGACTTGGCGAAGTTCTTACGTGCCCAAAACAAATAACCCTTCTCGTCATGGAACGCGGCTGCTATATGCTGAACCTTCTCACTCGTCATCTCCCCAGTATCCGGATTAATAATCTGAGTAACTTTTATAAGACTGTTGCTCATGGAAACCGCGTTCCCTTCCAGTTGGTTTTTGTGCCCATTTAGACCCTCAAATCAGTCGAAAAACCAACGGCCAAATATGGCCTAAACCCTTGGTAGTAACAGAGCGTAGCGAATTGACCATGTAAAGATACATAAGTACTAACGTTACAAGTCTGCACGGTTTCCTGCCATGGGGCCTTTAAGAGGGGCAAAAGTTTTGAGGAGAATTAAAAGTTTTTCTGGAAATTGTAAAAATAATTGTTGAGGCGACCGCCACGCTCTCAGGAGAAATCAGAAAAAGAAGACCACCCCCTAATGCTTTTTAGCGATTGGGTCCCATAATAGGTACTATGACAAGTAAAGTACTAATTGGTGCAACCTCTATAAGCCTAGTGTCAGTAAGGTTACAGCCAATCAGCGTATATTATGCGTAAGTAGTAAGCTGTAATTATGCGCCAATGTCCACGACTAGTGTACGTTATTGTTTGTGATCGACAGACAACTCACACTCGGGCAGTAGTCAGCCGCTGAAATCCTGATAGGTTAAGAATTCAGTAACCAGACAGGAGCCAAGCTGTATTAGATATCAATGACCTCTGGTTTGTTTAATTGCCTACACTGCTTAAAGGTTTTTTGTATCTCCTCTAGCATGGGTACCTTGACCTCAATCGTTTTCTCCACCTCGTGCTTGTCTCTCCACTCTAACTTCTTCCTGTTCTTCAACCAGAAGATCATTGATGTCGGATCAGCGAGCACCTCTTTAGTGACTCGCTTTGTCTCGACCATCTCATAACCAACGATCGTTACATGATCCCATTTGTCATAAATGGGCAATCTCTCACGGGTTATCTCGTCATATCTAAAACCCTGTGTTCGCTTGAACAGAGCGTTCTCAACCATTATGTCGGCTTCTTCTTTTCCCCTTTTTAAGGCAGACCGGAAAGACGGATATCTTTTCTTATAATCCTTTAACGTTGTAGTACCTATTCCCAAATTATGGGCTATGTCTGCTTCTATCAGGCCATCTCTACACCAGGCCTCAACGAGCACTAATTTACTTTGTACTTGTGGCCATTTGCTTACTGCCATATGGGCCACCTCCTAACCTAGGAACTTTACTTGAGCGCATTCCGGACACTTTGCCCTCTCCTGATATGAGAAGTAGTTCTTTTTACAGATCGGGCACCGGAACAGGATTAGCTGGATTCTCATTTTCTTAGACATGGCGACCTCCTTTTGAGCAAAAGGAAAAGAGCCTTTTGGCTCTTCAAAAAAGTATCCCTCACTATTAGGTGCAAATCGTAAGACAAAACAACGTTTTTATTTTCAGGTACCCGACTGGTACCCCTAAAATATTGCAGGTTGAACAGGCTTTTTGAAGATAATTCCGCTATCAGTCAAATCCTCGACCATATGATATATTTTATCTTCTGCCCTTCTGACCAGTAGCTGGACCGTTCCCTTTTGGATTTTCATGATATTCGCTGCCACTCCGAACGAATAACCACTGCCCCTGACAAATGAGTATGCTTCGCGTTCTTTGGCGCTCAGGACCTTTAAGACTATCCCTAAATCTTTGATTGCTTTTTGCGTCTGCTCGCTGATCTCTGGAGGATGGCTTTGTATTGCGACTGCCCTAACAAAAGCAACACTCTGCGGATCCATGGGAACTTCCCGTCGAAGAGAGCTCAATCTCGTTATTCCTCGATAGCTGTCCGGGTTTTTACCCATCTCCATAAATCTGATTGAGTATCCAAGACTGTCCGCACAACTAGCAAGCAAAGATCTGTCCTCTCTGCCGGTGGCCACTGTTCTTGCTTTATTAACACTCCGTAAAGCAACTCGGTATTCCCTGATTAACCTTTTCACGACTGGCCACCTCCAAAATATTTAAGTCAGATATTTATCTGGGTACTTAACATTTAGCGCATAGATCGCTACCACGACGAAGAAAATTGCATCAGCCACATTATTTGTGTAAAAAGCGACCATGCCGAAGGCGCACAAGACTCCGGCTGATACATTTAGAATCAGATTTACTAGAACCTCAAATTTAGGCATCATTTTCCCCCTCCGTCGTCCACGATCGGCATTGACAAGTAGATATCCCATAGCATTTTGAGCCTTAGTTTAATCTCAGCCTCGCTCATGGCATTCACCCCAGGCAATACAATCCTCTGAACACTTATCCATTGCAAAAACGAAAGGGCAGTTGACCATTACCTCGACTCGGCTTGAATGGCTAGAATTCACCATGATGATGCATAACAGGTACCCAGCGATGGTTCCGATAAATCCTCCGACTCCTAAGTACAATGCTTGAGTCATACCTTCGCTCCTTTCGGTTTCCAGTTGCGAAGGTCATTGCATGTATCGCATGGGTCACTGCCTAGTTTGACTAGATCTTCCTCGTGCATAAAGGAGTATAAACACTTCTGGCATTCCGCTGCCTCTTGCAACGGCCTTTCCTTTTCTACATTCAGCAAATTTCCACTAAGCCTACACATCTTTTGACACTTCACTGCATCAACCTCATAAGTTCCGATGCCTAGACCCATTTTCATCTGGTCAAGCATGATCTCAACATTGGCAATCTCCTCGGTGATATGCTCGAGGTTCCCTTGGCCAAGGATATATTTGCAAAGTTCTTTTTGCAGTTCAGATAATTCCTCTACACACTTGACCATCTGCTTTTCGAGTCCGTATCCCTTCAATGCCAGTTTATATATCACGTGTTCTTGTGCTGTCATTCCTGTTCACTCCTTACTTCTTCAATTCTTGCTTTCACTGCATCCATCAAGGCGTCTTGCCCCGCGGCTTTCTGCGCGATGGCTTCCACCACGTCCTCGTCAATTGTGCCCTCTGCCACGAGTCGCATGACCATGATTCGCCGCGTTTGCCCTTGCCTATGTACTCTGGCATTCGCTTGCTGGTCCTCTTCAAGGCTCCACGTCATGTCTAGCCAAACGACCAGTTGACAGCTCGACTCTTGAAGATTCAGACCATGACCGGCTGATTTCGGATGTAATAAAAGCAGTGGTATTTTATCGTTGTTCCAGTCCTCTATGTCCTGGCTTCCGTCTTTTCCTTTTCTCAGGATCTTTGCCTGTGGGAATCGTTCTTGGATCCGCGCTAAGGAGTGTTTGAAGTTGTAAAAAACCATGACCGGCTTCCCGTTTGCGCCCTCGATGATATCCTCCAGCGCGTCCAGCTTTGCATCGTGGATCTGCTTGACTCCTCGCTCCTCGTCGTAGACTGCTCCGGAGGCCATTTGCAGTAACTTGTTTGACAGCACGGCTGCAGTCACAGCGACGACATCTGCATCCAAGTATGGGAGTAACATGTCTTTCTCTAGCTTTTTGTATAACTCCCGCGCCGGGTCTGATAATTTGATTGGCACGACTCGATCAATTCTCTCGGGCAACTCTAGCCAATCCTCTGACTTCATGCTTACAGCGATATCTGAAATGGCCTCGTAGATCCGCTGCTCTGCCTCTTGCTTTTCCTTCCACTCGTAAACCACGTGACCACTTCGGGCGCCTGCGGTAAAGTACCGGTCCCTGTAGCTGGTGATCGTCTTGCCAAGGCGTTGTCCTTGATCCAGTAGGTAAATCTCTGGCCATAAGTCCATCAAGCCATTGGGTGCCGGTGTGCCGGTCAACCCGATCACCCTCTTCATCATGGGCCGTACCCGACGCAACGCTCGGAATCGTTTAGACTGACCATTCTTGAAACTGGATAACTCGTCGATCACAACGGTGTCGAAGTTCCATGCGGTGCCCAGCTCACCAACAAGCCATTCAACATTCTCTCTGTTGATCACCCATATATCAGCATCAGCCTTTAAAGCTTTTCTCCTGGTGGCAGCACTCCCTAACACTTTACTGATCCGTAGGTGCTGTAGATGATCCCATTTCTCAGCCTCGCGGGCCCAGGTGTCATCGGCTACCCTCAGCGGCGCAATGACCAGGACTCGGGTTGCATCGTAATAATCGTTTAACAGGAGGTCGATCGCGGTTAGAGTGCTCACGGTTTTGCTAACCGAGGCCCATCTCTAACAGTAACGCGATATATGGCGTGTCTAGGATTCTGTTCGTGGCATACTCTTGGTACTGGTGTGGGATGAACTTCATTTCGGCATCACCTCGATTATAAATTGGTCAATGTCTTCATGGGAGTCGATCTTGTAAACGCGATGGTCCATGCCCCTCAAGATCTTAGCCCACCACTTCTGAAGTGGCTTCAAAGGTTTACCTGGTGCTTTCAGTTCGACGTATATCGTTCGTCCGCCTGGGAGTAATACGATCCGGTCGGGAACTCCTCGGGTACCAGGTGACGTCCATTTTGGCGCTCGACCTCCGATCCGTTTTACTTCCCGAACGAACCGACTTTCAAGTTCTGACTCTAACAACTTAATCACCTCTCAGAATGTTTGTTCCAATGTTGCTCACATACACGTGATGTGGCGAAATACGCGTTAGCATAGGGGCTATACATATACGTCTTTTAATATCCCTATGCTACTTACTAATTATCTTTAATAGGGATTTCACTGCAACATTAGCAACAGTAGGCCCTAAAGCCTTGCCCCATCTAGCTTTTAGGTGTTGCAGTGAAATAATTCTATCTGCAACTTCACTGCAACATAGGCAACACTTTACTGTTGCAGTCGTTGCAGTGACTTGCATCATACTGCAACACTCTTATCAAATACATTTTGTACCCCATATCCGGGAATACGTGCCTTGTTTTTCCGCCCTACCCAGCCTGGTATGGTACGCATAAGATCGCATATCTCCCGGGCCTCCCAAGGTCGCATAGACCCGGTTTTATTGTGTAAGCATTCGGACCATATCTGAGAGGCGCATACACGATCCCGTAGTTGGTTTCCATCTGCACTATCTCCCCATTCATCCTCGATAGGAGTCTCAAGCCATTCCTGAATTAGTCCAGCGCGTGGGTCTTCCTCCATATGCATTCCTTGAATACGTGAAGCCTGCTGCTCGATCTCTGGTGACAATGTAAGCACTTCGCCTTTTCGGTAAGCCTGTACGACCTCAGCCCATATTTGTGCGATATCGTACTCAGATAGATCAGTAAAGATACTCTTGATTCGTTTCTCTGGATCTATCACAACGGGCCAGAATCTTCGATTGCCTGTCGGGTCCTTTAAGAAGTTACAATTATTTGTTGTTCCGAAGAAAACGCACTTCCGTGGAAAATCTGTGATAACACGGTCATAGGCCACTCGATACTTGTCAGCGCGTTTAGTGATAAATTGCTTGATCTCATCCACTTCGATCTTGGTCATGCCTGCCAGCTCACCGAACTCGAAGATCCATGCCGACTGTAGATGCTCACCGGCATCTTTAGAATCAAAGGTCTTCAGTGAATCGCTAAACCAGTTCCTCGCCATCATTTGTATGATCGTGCTTTTACCGGCGCCCTGCGGGCCAACCAGAACCAGCATGTAGTCGAACTTGCATCCCGGCTCATAAAGCCTTTTGACCGCTGCAGTAAACATTTTCCGTGTAACTTCTTTAACATAGTCCGAGTCTTCTGCTCCCAGATAATCAATGAATAGCCGATCGATCCGTGGAACTCCGTCCCACTTCTGTTCTTCTAAGTACTCGATAATAGGATGAAAGCGATTAACATGGGCCACCTCAGTGAACGCATTCGCAATAATATTGGCGGACTTGATCTCATATTTTTTACCGAACCAATGCTGAAGCCTTTTATCATCGGCCCCTAGCCAAGGCTCATAGTCCTCATGTTGTCGCTCTCGATTGCGCCAGGGTAATTCCTTACGGATGACCTCTGTATTCCCAAAGGCGTCGTATGCAAGGACCCCGTCCCACTGTCCATTTGACATAATGACTTCCACATTCTTGGAATTTGATAAAGGGAATCCGCTTCTCTCATTCATCTTTAATTTATCGATCCATTTGGCCTCAGGTTCTTCTTCGTCTTGTTCCTCAGCCTCAGTGCCTTCAAAGTCCTCTGATAACTCCGATAATCTCTCACGTTTCACTTTTCCGTCTTGCGTGGCAAAGGCGACCATGGCCGTATGACTCGGCAATTTGTCGATGTTGGTTTTCTCACTGACCCGATCGTCCAGCTTCCCGAACTTGTGCAGCCGTACTAAGTCGAAGGCATTGACCTCTCTACCACTGCACGGATCACTCTCGTGATGAGAGTAGGCGAACAGGTCCTCGTCATAGACCACGAGGCCCCCGTAACTACTGGCGCCAATATGCGTATACCGGGTATTTCCATCGTCCACTGCTTCATATACGTCGGCAAGGAAGGTATCAATGGCCTCAGATATGGAGTAACAGCGACAGAAAGCACCCACAACGCCCAGCTTAGCCTTAGGATCTTCCATCCGTCTGGACGTTTGTCTTTGCACCTTATCGTCAACGTGCCTCGGCCATTGGAGAGGATCACGCCAGTCGTCGTAATCTGCGAGAACGCCATCCACATCCAGTGGGTCGCCCTCGCAAACTTCTATCATTGGCTCAGCATCCTTCGAGCAACTTGGCAGGTACATCAGCCGGTGCACGTCAAATGTGGTCTTGTCGAAATACTCCATGCCGATCTGCTCCGCCAGTTTACGACTCACCGCGGCATAAGCATCCGGACTAATGGCACGATCAGTCGCTATCACTAGTCGGTACTTAGGCTTCTCAGGTCGATGGCTGTGCGTGGAGTAGATTACATAGGCCGTGCCTCCTAGCACGAGCTCAGTGGCAAATAGAAAGTCCTCAGTCGCATGGTCCACGTCCAGCGTGATCAGGCAACGCGTGTCGATGTTCTCCTTCTTCCGGCGTCCGCCTCGGACTAATCCCCCCACAAACGCTGGGCCATCTTTGATCTTGCCTCGACCGATATTATTCATCTTGGCATACTGAGCCATCGTCTCAGACGTGCGTCTGACTTTCCTCAGCCGATCGACAAACTCATCCCAGGTTAAGTACTCAGGTTTCCAGTTCGTGTCCGCTCTGTGCTTGCCGAAACTTATATCTAGTTCCATCTCGTTTCACCTCTCATCTCATGCCAGTAATTCCTCAAATTCGATATCTCTAAGATCAATAATTGGTAGTCCCTTGAGTAACTCGACTTGATCCGCGGGTAATTCAAACAGTTCCACGGTCCCCATATTAGTGTGTTTTTGATAACTGACGATTAAGGATTTCCCATCTATTTTAATATCCGGGTTCCAGAAGTCGCTCCTATCAAGCGAGCGATCAAACCTGCTCAAAAGATCATAGTTAAGACATAAAGATGCATCTTCGACCTTTATGATTACGGGATGACCAGTGATTATCGGGAGTGCATTAAATCGATTACATAAATCAGAGAGATGATCTTGCAAGCTTTTTAGGACTTGGAACAGGTCGACATTTCGGTCTTTTCCTTTAAGCCTTTTGGTTTCTTCTTGTATCCTTTTACGTTGCTTTTTAATAACCCCTTGCAATTCTTGGCGCTGATTTTTAATGGTGGCTTTAGCCTTTTTGATTTGTTCTACTTCTTCCTCCGTCAGCTTTCTTAAGAACATTCTCTTCCCCTCCAACTTTCTGAAATTACCCTGCATCTATCACGGCTCAAATGGGTTGATCTGGAGTTCATAATCATCTTCCACCAAATCAAAATAAACAGATGAATTATCGTCTATACGTGAATTCAAAAACTTCACAATCAACTCTCCAAAGTATTTATTTGGTACCTCGGCAATAGTTTCTTCTACAAAGTAAGCTAAACAATGATTGTCTTTCTCTACGATTTTCATTTCTTACCCTCCAGCAATTCCGGATTATCGTAGATATTACCAATGACCACTCGCTGTTGCCAGGAGTTATTGAGCAACTGCTGGTGGTCTGTATCTCTGTCCCGTTCCCTTTTGTCAGCCTTCACGTCCTTAAGCCACCAAGCAACTCTGTACGGGTCCCATATCACTTCGTAAACGATGGTTCTATCATTAAACTTCACAAGGTCGCCCTGATAAATTTCTTTGTCATTATCATCTTTGAGCGTTGTATATTGACCGACCGTTTCGGGATCAACTTCTATACACTCAATTTGCCGCGGCATGTTCCAATCAGCAAAAGCTGTCTTAGCAATGCAATGCTTACTTGGTTCGTCGATTCCAGCAATACATTGCGATGGGGGTTGATGCTCATAATATGCTCCGTAAACCCACCTGCCATCGTAGAGCCTTTTCCCCCTAAACATAATCTCTCTTTTCATTTGATTCCCCTCCATAGTCTGATTAGATTCGGCCATAAACTTGATTTTCTAGCCGGATAGTATCTCTCCGCAATTCGTGCATTTTGGCCTTTAATTCGGATGTTTCCATGCCATACGGTCTTAGTACTTCTCCTGCTTCAATAATCTCTATAACTCTTTTGCATTCGAGAACGACAAGTTTTTTAGTATCATCAATATTCATACGAACACCTCAATCTTTCTTATAAAAGTCGCATTCATAACCAGCAGCCCTTAATGGAATCCCCGGAGCCCATCCGATATCTTTACCCATTACAGCCGTCACGTGGTCCAGTGATCCAGTCCCGATCGGTACATCGAGCACCACTTCGTCGTGAACATGTATATTTATTACATAACCCTCGGCATCTAGTCTCATCATGCTTACCGCCAGACAGTCCCGAGCAATGGCCTGGACAAGATTCTCGACCAGCCGACCGCCGTACGTTCTGTGAGACATCCATTTTTTCTTTATTTGGTCCATCCCATCAAACACGAGGCCCTCTTTATTGAACTTCGGTTCGTGCTTAATCCTTGGATTGACATAGGCCAAACTCCGGCCACTCGGCAGATCCGCGAACAACATGCCTGACTCATATCGATACTGGACACCGTGTGCCAGCTTGACGGTCGTCTTCTCTCGCACTGCTGTGACGGCCGCGTCCTCTGCGGCGTACCAAAGCTTGACGATGTTTTTATTTGTCTGTCTCCACTGCTTCACAAGTCCAGGTAATTCTTCTTCGGGAATACCGCCTTTGACTGCTCCCATCGCGACGAGTGCATTAGCCCCTCCGCCGTAACCACACGCTAAAACAGCGACCTTACCTTTCTGTCTAAGTGCGTAATTCGCTTGGCCCTTGGCTATTGACTCAAAAGGAACTTTGAACATCTCAGCCGCCGTTGCTTCATAAATCTTCCCATCTCCACGGAATACGTCCAGCACCCAGTGTTCGTCAGCCAGCCACGCAATCACCCGCGCCTCGATGGCGCTAAAGTCTGACACGATGAACCGGCAACCCTCGGAGGGAATGAACGCCGTGCGGATCAGTTGACTAAGTGCAAACGGTGGAGCGCCAAACATCATTTCTAATAATTCAAAATCTCCACTGTGGAGAGTCTCCCTCGCCAGCTCCAAGTCTTTGAATTTGTTCTGCGGTAAGTTCTGGACCTGAATAAGTCTTCCGGCCCATCTCCATGTCCGGTTGGCTCCACAGAATTGAAGCAACCCTCGCGCCCGTTCATCGGCACACATGCTCCGATTCATGGCGTTATATTTGTCCACGCTAGTCTTTGACATCTCTTGTCTCAGTTCCAGCATCCTCTTGGTATCATCGTTCGGCGCGGCGTCCAGTAATCCCGCCATGTAATCCTTTGACAGACCGTCAGGGGTATCTAGTCCGTGTTCACCGAACCACTCCTTGAGTTGTGCTAAGCTGTTAGGGTTGTCTAGGCCAGTAAGCGCTTGCGCCTCCTGCACTAGACGTTTCTCGTACAGATCGTCGCAATCAATTGCTTGGTGGAACAACACTGGATCGAGCCGGACCCCTCTGTCGTTAATCCTTTGATCAAGCGCCCACAATTTCCATTCATGGTCAGGGATCGGGAAGCATTCCAGCTTGTGACGCACATCTCGTTCAACGACAACGTCCTGACAGTTATATGATTTGTATTCCTCCCACTTCTCTGGGGCGTGGTGTGGGTAGTTACGTGTCCGTTCTCCGTTGACCTTTGTCGGTTTGCAGGGGATGGAGAAATACTTAATTAATGCTTTGCCTTTGGCATCCTTCTGCGCGTCCAGGTTAAGAACTTCTGCTACCGCTGCTAAACCACCGGGTAACCCTAAAGCCAGTGCCCAGACAGAAGTACAACGCCAATAGAGTGGATCACACTTGATCCCATAATGCTTGGATATACAAGTCCTCTCAAAGTTGGCGTTATAAGCCATCTTAATTACAGTCGGATCAGTGAGATCTTTAAGTACTCGTGCCGGTATATCTTCGAAGGCTGTCAGGTCAATTACTTGGACTTCATCATCGTCGTAGGCATATCCGAAAAGTAAAATTTCAAAGTCATCAGCCTCAACGTATTTGTAAACCCCGCCCTTGATCAGGTCGTTACTGCTGTAGGTTTCAATATCGATTCCTAAGATGGTCATTGGACTACACAGGCACTACAGGAACATTCTGAGCAATCCTTTTCGAATCCCGATTCTTCGCACTTTTTAGAATCGGAGAGTTGGCATTCACTGAGTTTGATGACCGCATAGTCATTTTCCCTAAGAAGGTCTATTGCTTCTAATATCTTTACTGTCTTTTCATCCATGCTTTAAATCACTCCTATCTGATAGGTTAGGGGCATTGCATTTTTACAATACCCCCACCGAGTTGATTAGTTCATGAAACCGTCGCTGTCGTCTTCCTCTTCGTCTGTCCTATCGACCCACACAAGACAATTGTCGTCTAGGTACTCTTCCAAGGCTTCTAACTGCTCTGCTGTCCCTGAGACCTCGTAGATCGCGACTACCTTTCGCGGTTCATCACTGACAGAAAGAGTAGCATTCCCAACACTGGGAATCTCAACAGGCTCGGGGGTGATGGCCTCTACTTTCGGCACTTCTGCCGCCTTATCCGCTTTGAGCGCGTCAAATACATCCTTCGCGGTTTGCGCATCGGTGGTTATTAGCAAATCGATCTCGGTAACTGACTTGTAGCCTAAAAGCCTTAGGTATTGATCAGCCGTCAGGTTACGCGGCGCTAGTTGATACTCGGCATTGGCCAACTGAACTTTTGTTTTGATCAGGTCGATGTCCTGAGCTTCTTTTTCCTCCTGGACACTTAACGTATTTGCGAGGGCCAATAGTTCGGCTTTAATAGCTTTGATGGTTTTACCCTTTGCGAGATATTCATCATAGATAACAAGCTGTTCTGCAAATTTATCAGCAAGCATATGATCCGCGATAAGAACGTCGATAAAGCTTTGGATCTCCACACGCTTTAGATTTTGACGGTCAAGTTCGAACTGCGCCGATTGCATGGTTAATGGTGCGATGACCACATCAAACTTACCGTAAAGCAATTTGCACTGAGCCTCGAAGGCTGTTACCGATTCAGTGAGTTGCTTTTTTGTTGCCTTCCGGAACTCGTCCAGGGACTTTTGCCCTTTTCGAAGTTCCGCGATAGTCTTCTTGCATTCCGCGACATCCTTGTCACTGAATACTAGGCCTTTATACTTTTCAAGAACTCCAGCCAGATGGTCCGATATCTCTTGGTAATTGAAGCTGACCACGGCGGGTGTTGTTTCAAACACCCTTATGGCCACGTCAGTTGTTACGGTCAATTCACTCATTCGTATTGCTTCCTCCGCATTCTCTTTATTCGCGTATTTGCAGTTTCCAACGCCCATTGTTCCCTTGCATCCTTCTCTGCAGAAAATCCAAGTTCGAGGCGGTATGATAAGACACTTCTTGATAGTGCTACATTCTGAGCATTGGCAATCTTCGCAGGCTGTACCTGTCTTAATACTCATACGATTAGTTTAAGAAATCGTCGTCGCTTACTTCGGTTTCAAATTCTTCATTGGCGAAGTCGTCATTGACATTCGATCTGCCACCAAGGAAGTCACCGTCCTGAATTTTGACTATGTTATTAAGGCCTGCAGCCACACCGCGATTCCCTTTTGCATCGAATGGGTAGAAGTTCAAACTGACTTTCGCGTAGCATCCCGAATACACTTCCGTGGTATCTGTGATCTCTTGGAACTTTGTTTTGCCGTCTGCGCCTTTACCGATCGGCTTGGCGATACCAGGCTTGTTCTTACTGGAAGCATTAAGGAAATAACATCCGGCGTAGGTTTCATCATCCGGTCGTTCTTCGTCGCCATCACGGAGAGGAGTTTTGCAATTCGCAGGAACCTTGCCGTTAGGCCATTTGTTCTTACCAAGTTCTTTGGCGGCGTCGGTAGCGTCCTTGATCTTTTGGAGCGTCACCTTGTCAGTCTTAGGAATGAGGATTGCTGTGCTGTACTTTTCGTCTCCACCGTCAACACTTGCTGGTTCGAATACATGTGCGTAGGATAAACGGACCTTTCCTGTGATTACCTTTGTCGATTGATTGTCAATTGCCATTTGTTCATTTCCCCTTTAAATTTAATTTAATTTTTAGTCGAAATCCTCGCCCTTGAAGTCGCCTTCGACGCTGTTCATTTCTGGTCTCTTATCGGTCTCAGGGGCTAAAGTCGGTTTCCCTGGTGGCTTAACGATCCATGGCCCCAGTAATAACCCAAAGTTTTTCTTGCCGAGCGATTTCTCTAGCTCACCTATACCGAGCAATTCTTCAGGTTTCAGGTACACGCTCGTCTTCAGCTCAGTTTTCTTTAGTGAAGCTATCGCCGCGTCCTTGTCTGAGATGGAGCGATTACTGCGCCCCTCGACTAATTTCCACTGCGGGATCGGCTTTCCATTTAGCGCTTGAGTACTGGCGTAGTCCTCGACGTCCTTCGCCCAGGCTTTGAGCTGTTCGGTAATAAACAGGATGGAGCCGATCTCCTCGTTACTCATAAGCGCTGGGTCTTGAAATTCATGTGCCAGGGCTTTCATGTTTTCGTCGGTTCGTGCTCTGCAGTTACCTTTGACCTTGCACCATCGGCAGTGATCGCCAGACTTGAAGTCCCCTTCTCCGGCGAAAGCTAACACACCGGCAGGCCTTACAACTTCCTCGGCCCACGCAAGTAATTCGTCTACCGGCATTATGTCCGTACTAATACTGTCTAAGCGAGGCTGAATGATGGTCATGTGCACTTCGTCGATAGAGTAGAGATAGTTGTAGTTCCCCCAGGCTCCAAGGCCATAGATGCGGGGCTGTGGGTTATTGAAGGCACTGACTGGAACGCCTTTTCCATACTTAAGATCTATGACCTCTAAAACCCCGTCACTGATCAGCACAACGTCCCCCGTGCCGAATCCTTCTTGAACCCACTCGCTGTAATCAAGATGTTCTTCTAATAGAACAATTGCATCACTGGACCTAGCTTTCGCCGCCATGAATCGTTCCTCGACCTGATCCACGTACACCTGAATGGCTTGTTCCATCTCTTTGCCATAAAACTTGTTGGCCTTGATCTTGTCGTACTCTGCGACTAAGGCCCTGCGTTGCTTGGAGTTACATGTAGTAATACGACTTCGAAGTTTGATCTCAGCAAGTGCATGGGCTACCGTGCCCTCTTCGGCGTACTCACTCGTTGACTCTGGTACACTCTCCTGCAGTCGAGCACTAGGCGGACAGTTAAGCCACTGCCCAGCTTTTGATGCTCCTAGTAGGGCGTGTTTCATCATAGAGCGGTCAGCTCAGCTAAGAATTCTGCTCTCTTGTCTTCGGGAACATCAGAGACAGATTTGCTCCCAAACTTGGTAAGCAGAGCCTTGATCGCCTTTTTGCCATCCGGACTCTGACCGTGCTTCTGTGCTTCAGCCCGAAGTTCAACGACTGTGGGTATTTCTACTTCATCTACTTCAACCTGTGGAGTTTCCACTGCGTCTTCTGCAGTACCAGACTCGACCTCAGGCTTGGTTTCCTGTGGCTTCTCTGTTGGGGTGGCGGGCTTACTGACCCGTTTGGCTTTCTCTGGCTCCGATTTAGACGCGACTGCCCCGGCTGAAACCAATCGGTTTGCTAATCCGTTGACGGCTTCCTGCAGTTCCTCTGAACTACCAGCTACGATTGTTAGTGTGATATTCATTTAATAGAATCCCCCTCTTAAAATTAGATGTATGCCTCTTGGACAAAATCGTTTTTCGCCTCTTCGCGTGTATCGAAGTTCCCTACGTGCCGACCCTCGACCCAAAGTTCATAATATCCGCGCCCGCTTGGGACGATCTTGTAATGCAACGTTGGGTTTCCTTTCTTTCATTTTAAATTTCAGGTGTTTCAGTTTCGATGACAACCACGCCTCGGAAACGGATCCGGATATATTGGATCAGTACCAGGTACGCCTCACCATCCTGACTATCCCCGTGTGTTTTTAGCACGGCGGCTTCAAACTTATCGATCGAGCCTTGGAAACAACCGCGTGTAATCTCAATAGTTTCCTCTTTGGTCATGTACGCGGTAAGCGTGCCACTCTCTGAACCCACTGAGGAAAACCATGCTACGTGTTTTTTCGAGGACACCCGAGCATCGCCGGACACCCAAGCATCGCCGGACACCCGAGCATCGCCGGACACCCGAGCATCGCCGTACACCCGAGCATCGCCGGACACCCGAGCATCGCCGGACACCCGAGCATCGCCGGACACCCGAGCATCGCCG
>Ga0123336_10000431_pt1 | contig 42526 bp, 34 predicted proteins | sample SSSSmetaG_FD_96466 | JGI IMG/M metagenome (GOLD analysis project Ga0123336, IMG submission 96466) | Glacier valley bacterial and archeal communities from Borup Fiord, Nunavut, Canada, to study Microbial Dark Matter (Phase II) - ​SSSS metaG | ecosystem: Environmental > Aquatic > Freshwater > Ice...
AGATTATTCAAACTTGGAAAGTAATAATTCGTAGTAAATATTTCCGATACAGAAGCACTGGCTATAATGCCGGTGCTTTTTATTATTACTTCAAAAGAAAAAAATCCACTTAACAAACTTATCCTATTATTAACCCTATGAAAAAGTTTATTTTATTATTATCAGTTGTATCGTTTATCGCATTCACTGGCTTCGGCTAGGGCCTGAGTTGTGGCATTAAAGCTGGAGTGAATTTTTCCAATGAGTCCTATAGCAGTAGTTCTATTACATTTATACCTGACGGGCTTGTAGGCTTCAATGGCGGATTATATCTCACAGCAATGCTTACGGAAAAAATAGGAATACAGCCTGAGTTGCTGTATTCAGTGCAAGGCTCTACAATAACGTTGTTCAATACCAAAGTTGACAACAAGTATAGCTACTTGAATATTCCGGTTTTGTTTCGTTATAATATCATACCGCTTATTAACGTACATGCCGGACCCCAGCTTGGCATTAACTTATCTGCAGATCAAAAAAGTGGTGGCAACTCTGCAAGCTTCAAAAACGATGTAAATACTGCGGATTTTGCAGTAGCCTTTGGTGCTGGCTTTGATCTGCCGGTAGGTTTTAACGGAGGTATCAGATATAATTTAGGTTTGTCAAATACCGCCAAGAATGCGACTAACGGAGAGACGGCAAAGCACACTGTTTTTCAGATCTATGTTGGAATGAGATTATTTGGTGCTAAGTAATAGTTGATTCTAAAATTTAAAGGCTGTCTGTTCGGACGTCCTTTTTTATATGTGTGACATTAAAAGTCTTAGTGTTTATTCTATTTTTCTTTCTAATCTATGAGGCCTGTGTGTTTAATAAAGTGATTTGTTGCATGACTCTCTTTATATTTGAGTTAATAAATGATCATGCTATTTTGTGAGAACCTACGAAGAGACGCTTAACTATTTATATCAGACGCTTCCGGTATTTCAGCGAATTGGTGCTGCGGCGTATAAGAACGATCTAACAAACACCATTCAGCTCTGTGAGTCGATTGATAATCCGCAGGACAAGTTTAAATCGATTCATGTTGCCGGCACCAATGGCAAAGGAAGTTCATCGCACATGCTTGCCGCCATACTTCAATCGGCAGGTTATAAAACCGGATTGTACACTTCTCCCCATCTAAAAGAATTTACCGAAAGGATAAAGATCAATGGGAAGGAGATAGTGCAACAAGCTGTTGTTGACTTCGTGAATGAATTACAGCCATTGATGGAAGAAATTCAGCCTTCTTTTTTTGAAGCAACAGTCGCCATGGCCTTTCAATACTTTGCCAATGAGAAAGTAGATATTGCTGTAATTGAAGTAGGGTTGGGTGGAAGACTTGATTCAACCAATATTATATCCCCTGAGCTTTGCCTCATCACAAATATCAGCTTTGATCATAAGAATCTGTTGGGAGATACGCTTGAGAAAATCGCATTTGAAAAGGCAGGCATTATTAAAAAGAATATTCCCGTTGTCATCAGTGAACGCCAGATAGTTCAAAATGTATTTATTGATAAAACAAAAACAACGAATTCAGTTATTGTTTTCGCATCGGATTATATCCAATTGAAAAACGACGGACAGGAATTCATTGCTATTGTCGATCATAAAGAATGGTTGCGATTGAATCCTGAATTAAAAGGTAATTACCAGCAAAAAAATATTCCGGGAGTATTGGCTTCCGTTCTTGCGTTGAGAAAGATTGGCTATGATATTTCTGATGAGGCAATTCAAAAAGGGATTTCCAATGTTATAGGTATAACCGGCTTAAAAGGCAGATGGCAAAAGCTTCGTGAACATCCGTTGACCATTTGTGATACGGGTCATAATGTGGATGGAATAAAGGAAGTAGTGAGTCAGATTAAAACAACGCCACACACGCATCTGCATTTTGTGTTTGGTGCTGTGAATGACAAGGATATTTCTGATGTACTGAGCTTATTGCCAAAAGAAGCTTCCTATTATTTTTGTCAGGCTAAAATTCCAAGAGCCTTGAATGCGGTTTTATTAGCGGCCGAAGCAGAACGAATGGGTCTGCAAGGAATAATAATTCCGGATGTGAATGAGGCCTACAAGGAAGCTCTTAAAAATGCTGCCGCTGATGATATGATTTTTATAGGGGGAAGTACATTTGTGGTAGGAGAGATCAATGAACTTTAACAGGACCTTAATTGAAGAATAAACTTTTTCGCTTTGCCGTTGTAGCTCAGCGGGCGAATGTAATTGAACCCGGTAAAGAGCTGTTTTCAAATATTAAGGGAAACTGGAATAAATCATTCTTTACTTCAAAAAATCCAATTACAATTGAATTAGCGTGTGGAAGAGGAGAGTACTCCGTTGCTCTTGCCAAGCTCTTTCCTAATCGCAATTACGTTGGCATCGATATAAAAGGTGATCGTATCTGGAAAGGAAGTACACTTGCGGTAGAGCAGAACCTATCGAACATTGGGTTTCTTCGCACAGACATTCTCAATGTGGAGAGTTTTTTCGATGACAAAGAAGTGGATGAGATCTGGATCACGTTCCCTGATCCACGACCAAAGAAACGAGATATAAAGCGTCGGCTTACCGGCAACAGGTTTATTGACCTGTACAAAAGAGTGCTTCGTCCCGGCGGCTATCTGCGATTTAAAACAGACAACACAGGATTATTTCACTTTACATTAGAAGAGCTAAGTCGACGTGATGATGTTGAAGATATTCAATCAACTGAAGACGTCTATCAATCTGAATTAAGAGGAGAGTGTTTTGATATTAAAACACGGTTTGAGGAGATTTTCGCTTCAAAGGGGGAGTCAATCAAATACTTGCGATTTAAGTTTAAGAATTCTGAATTTTAGCTCGTTCAGGACTTTTCAAACAAATTAAAAATTTCGGCCCTCAGTGCCTAATGCCCAGTGCCGTATTACATTTAATAACATATCCTTAATCTCCTCAATTATGGATTATTAGTATCTTACAACCTTAATCTTCCTGTTTGCCTAAACGAAGAAAAAGAGAACTCGACCTCGTCATCCTTTCCGATATCCATCTAGGCACATACGGTTGCCACGCAGAAGAATTACTTCGTTACCTCAAAACGATCAAGCCAAAAACGATGATCCTCAATGGAGATATTATTGATATGTGGCAATTCAGTAAGCGCTATTGGCCTAAGTCACACATGCAGATCATCAAGCACATTACCGGTCTGTTAGCGAAAGGAACAAAGATTATTTACCTCGCAGGTAATCATGATGAAATGCTTCGCAAGTTTGCTGGCTTTCGTCTGGGATCATTTCAAATCGATAATAAAAAAATTGTAACGCTCGATGGAAAGAAAGCATGGATATTTCACGGGGATGTGTTTGATGTTACCATGCAAAATTCAAAATGGCTTGCCAAGCTTGGTGCGGTTGGTTACGATACCCTAATATTGATCAATACGTTTGTGAATTTCGTGCTGAACCTTTTCGGAAAGGGAAAGATTTCATTATCAAAGCGTGTCAAAGACAGTGTAAAGCAGGCGATAAAATTCATAAACGACTTTGAGAAGACTGCGGCAGACATTGCTATATCAAAAGGTTATGATTATGTTGTCTGCGGCCACATTCATCATCCTGAAATGAAGAAGATCGTTACCGATAAGGGAGAGGTGATGTATCTTAATTCCGGTGATTGGGTCGAGAACCTTACTGCCCTTGAGTATTCCCACAATTCCTGGAAGCTCTACTATTATTCCGATGATCTTTACGCCCAGTCCATTAAAATTCCCAAACGCTTCAAGAATGATCTGGATAATGACGAGATATTTAAAGATCTTGTCAATGAGTTTTTGAAAAAATAAGTAATTAAGTAACTTTTTATTCTTCTTAACTTACGTGGAAATTCATTCATGAAAATACTATATGCTATTCAGGGAACGGGAAACGGCCATCTCAGTCGCGCTGTGGACATCATCCCCGAATTGCAAAAATACGGTGAACTGGACCTGTTCGTAAGTGGAGCGCAGGCAGAAATCGTATTACCATATCCGGTTAAGTACAAGTCAAAAGGACTTAGCTTCTACTTTGGAAAAAGCGGTGGTATCAATTTTTATAAAACATTTCAAAAGAACAGTTCGAAAGAAGTTATTAAGGAGATACGTCAGTTTCCTGTCGAGAATTACGATTTGATCGTCAATGATTTTGAACCCATCACGGCATGGGCAGCAAAGAAAAAAGAAATTAAGATCGTTGGACTCAGTCATCAGTCGGCATTACTATCAAAGAAATCTCCACGACCGAAAATTATTGATCCGTTTGGCGAATGGCTCATCAGAAACTATGCACCAATTGAAAATTATATAGGTTTTCACTTTGAAGAGTATGATAAAAATATATTCACTCCTGTAGTTCGCAAGGCAATAGCGGAAGCGAAGAAAAAGGACAAGGGACATTATACCGTTTATTTACCAGCTTATGACGATAAAATGCTGGTAGAATTGTTTCTTAAGTTTCCATCCATACGCTGGCAGATTTTTTCAAAGCATACCAAGCAGCCGTATCACATCGGAAGAATTTCAGTTTATCCCGTTAGTGGAGAAGATTTTATTGAAAGTGTCGTGAATTGTACCGGTGTATTGTGTGGCGCGGGATTTGAAACGCCTGCTGAAGTTCTTCATTTGAATAAAAAACTATTGGTAGTTCCGATGAAGAGCCAATACGAGCAAAAATGTAATGCGGCTGCATTGAAAAAGTTGGGCGTCCCTGTTATTAAAAAGATAAAGAAGAAAAGTTTCAAACGAATTGAGAGGTGGCTTGATGGCGATAAGCGATTGGATATAAGCTTTCCTGAGGTGGCAGGTAAGGCAGTGGAGAAACTGATGAAGAAATATTCTTAGTGTATTATGCGGGAAACTTTAACTCTCACTTAAACCCCAGATAACATCCTTTTTCTACTTTAACCCCGATGAAAGATCGGATATTGGTAGTGGATGATGATCAGGATATTCTGGAATTACTCGCTTATAATCTTGAAAGACAGGGTTTCAAGGTTCAGACAATTGATAAGAGCACGAAGGCTATTGGAGCATGCATGCAGTTTGAGCCAGATCTTATCATACTCGACATGATGATGCCTGATATCAATGGGATTGAAATATGCAAAAAGATCCGCGCAATCGAAAAGTTCAAAGATACATTCATCTTTTTCCTTACAGCCAAATCAGAGAGCTATTACAGACAGGCAGCGCTTGATACAGGGGCAGATGATTTTATCGAAAAGATCATTGGTGTGAGGTTATTAATTGATAAGATAAAAGCCGCTCTCAAATCATCGAAGGGTTCTAGGTTCTAAGTTCTGTGTTTGATCACTTAGTCTTCCGACTCATCCAACTCTTCAAGTATCCGCGTCAGGTGATCGTAATCTTTCAAGCCCGGCGCCTGCTCACGAGATCCACGCAATACAATGCCATCGGCCTCAGCACGTTCAAGTAAAACCTCTACCGTGCTCGCTGCTTCACCAAGCGATAAGAGAACGGGATACTGTCTCGCGGGGAAATCTTCAGTTATCAGGTCTTCACTGAATTCGGTGATCATCACATGTGAGATTGTGAAAGGCAATGATTGGAACTTGCTCCAGCTGGCTTTCCAATCCTGAAACGAAAGCTCCAGTATTACCGGTAGATCCGATTTGGAAATTTGTTCGATGATGGCAAACGGGATGTGGAGCATATCCGGTTTATAGTGTTCAATAACCTCGGTAAGATTGATACCTGAAGCATTGGTTATTTCAATAATTCTCTTGGGACCTGAGATCCATCCAACCATCTCCTGATAGCTTTTTGCACTTACATAATCTTCATGAGATGGATCAATTGTGAAGCCAAGCATATCGACACCCATGCCGGCACAATACCGTGCGTCACTGAGATTGGTAATGCGGCTAACATAGATAAGTGGTTTTTGAGACATACGTTATTGCGGCTATTTCTCGTAAAGAACGCAAAGAACTTGTTGCAATGGTAGAAATTTTAAATAGCATGCTTAAGATCGCAGAGCCTTTGCAGAAGTTGCTTCGTGTACTTTGGGCTTTCTTTGCGATCTTTGTATTGTTTGCCGGAACTGCGTTAGCGAAGGCCAGCAAGGAATCGCTCAAGAAGAAGCCGAAATATTGTCCATTGAAGATCAATAAAACCATTTTTATTGCTTTGGCCCTCGCTCTTGGCTGCCAATCCCGGGATGTTCGTCCTAAGGGCACAGGTACTGAATACTTTCCACTTAAAGTTGGAGCATATTGGATATACGATGTTCTTTCAACATCTATTACACAATTGGGTGGACAAACTACCAGTTCCTATGAACTGAAGATGGTGATAGCGGATTCCATTGTTTCACCAGACAACGTATCGTATGTGATCCAGCGATTTAAGAGGAGAAACTCTACGGAGACTTTTACTTCTATGGATACCTGGTCGGCAAGAAGAGATCAATTTCAAGCCATTGTTCAAGAGGGCAATACGCCTTACTTAAAACTTGCATTTCCCTTGTCGGAAGGAAAGACCTGGAATGGGAATTCGCTGAATGATATTGGCGGAACCGACAGGTGCGCTGATGGGAAATTCAATTGCGATAATTACGTTGTTAAAGATTGGAAAAAGCGTTTTGAAGCAAATAATGTCTCTTTCGAGAATTCAGTTACTATTCTTGAAAATAATGATCGTGATCCGATCGTTCGCCAGGATGTGAGGACATCTGTGTATGCAAATGCCGTGGGACTGGTGTATAAAGAGATTATTATTCTTGACTATTGTACAGTGGGAACATGTATCGGTCAGCAAATTGTAGACCATGGTATAATTTTCAAACAAACCTTAAAGGATTATGGTGGCCTTTAAAATCACATTTCTTTTATTACTTATTTCAAATTCAGTGCTGGCGCAAAACCGTTATGTGGTTTTCTTTAAGGATAAAAATAATAATCCCTATTCAGTAAGCCAGCCTGAATCATTCCTTTCGGCGAAAGCAATCGTAAGAAGGAATCATAGCTCGATTGCAGTAAATGCAGATGACTTACCGGTAACGCCATTGTATGTTACACAGATCAGGCAAACAGGAGCAAAAGCTTTTTTTACATCACGGTGGATGAATGCTGTACTTATTGAGGTTGACAATGAGGCTGCGTTAGATTTGATCAATGCTCTTCCGATCGTTTCGAAAGTAGAGCTTGCAGCTCCTGGAAAGAAACTTATTGGCGGTCGGATGAAACAACTCAAGCAAAAGAATGCAAGTACTTCCTCAGGGGCAACCCAAACGCAACTTCAAATGCTTGGACTTAACACCATGCACTCTGATAATATTCATGGCGAGGGAGTAACAGTAAGTATTCTCGATAGCGGATTTCCAGGAGTCAGCACGGCGCCAGCTTTTCAGCCGATCTTAGCCGAAAATAGAATAAAGCTTACGAAGGATTTTGTAACAAACTCTGCTAATGTGTATCAGTTCGACAGACATGGAACGGAAGTATTATCCGTAATAGCAGGACAACTTCCAGGTACATTTTCAGGTGGTGCTTATCTCGCTAATTTCATGTTGTTCGTTACGGAAGATGTTTCTTCTGAATACAGAGTCGAAGAATACAATTGGTTATTTGCTGCAGAGAAGGCAGATAGTGCAGGCACAGACGTCATTCAATCTTCCCTGGGCTATAATACATTTGATGATCCTAAAATGGATTACACCAAAGCAAACATGGATGGTAAAACATCTGTCATTTCGAAAGCCGCAGCAATGGCGCGTGACAGAGGAATAATCGTTGTGGTAAGTGCAGGAAATGAAGGCAATAACCAATGGGGCCTTATCACCGCTCCCGCAGACGTTGATGGGATATTGGCAACTGGTGCCGTGAATACGGCGGGTATAAGAGCGTCATTCAGTTCTACAGGTCCTACAGCGGATGGAAGGATCAAACCAGATGTTGTCGCATTGGGGCAAAATACATCCGTCATATTACCTGCCGGAACTGTAGGAACTGAAAGCGGAACATCATTGGCAGCTCCTCTTATTACCAGTCTCGTTGTGGGATTGCTTCAGGCGTATCCGCAAATGACTCCAGCAGAGATTGTTCTGGCTATCAAATTATCTGCCGACAAGTCTGGCAATCCCGATAACAAGCTTGGTTATGGTTTACCAAATTACAGAGCGATCATGAATTACTTCAATCTTAGTAAGCTTAGTGAAGATATTTTTATTTATCCCAATCCAACAGACTCTATACTCAGCATTGCATTTAAAAAACCTCCGGAAGGACCGGTAGAGCTTATATTTTACGATGTGCAGGGCAGCCTTTTATCAAACCCGATCGGGGCATTAAACTGGCAGAATAATCCAGTCCAAATCCCATTGATCAACCTTGCGCCTGGAACGTATCTGCTAAAAGTGACTACACCAACAGCTACAAAGACATTTCGGTTTGTGAAACTTTAAATTATATATCCTTTTAAGTACTATTTTTGGATAACATGAAACCAATCATAGCACCCTCCATTTTAGCCGCCGACTTTTCGAATCTTGGTCAGGCAATTTCAATGATCAATGAAAGCGAAGCCGACTGGATACACGTTGACATTATGGACGGTGTATTTGTCCCAAATATCTCCATTGGCGTTCCTGTTGTTGAAGCTATAAAGCGTCATGCGAGGAAACCACTTGATGTTCACCTGATGATTATCAATCCGGAGAAATATGTTGAGACATTCCGTAACGCCGGTGCAGATTCGATCACAGTCCATGTTGAAGCGTGTCCTCATCTTCACAGAAACATTCAACAGATAAAAGCTACGGGGGCAAAAGCGGGTGTAGCAATCAATCCACATACGCCCATCGTCGATCTTGAAAATATAATCGAGAACGTTGATCTTGTTCTTGTGATGTCCGTTAATCCCGGATTTGGTGCGCAGAAGTTTATTGAGAACACTTACAAAAAGATCAGAGATCTTAAAGCATTGATACTTGCCCGCAAATCTTCCGCGTTAATAGAAATAGACGGTGGAGTCAACCTCGAGAATGCACGCCTGTTACTAAATGCCGGTGCGGATGTACTGGTGGCAGGAAACCTTGTTTTCTCAGCACAAAGTCCATCTGGGATGATTCTGGAACTAAAGAAAATTTAGTTTGGGTGACTACGGCTGGAATTTTGATCTAATCAATAGAAACAATCGATAATGAAGACGTTTTTATACAGTCTGTTAATCCTGGTATTGCTGACTTCATGTGCGCGCTCAGTTACCCGCATCGATCCGAATCAATCCATGGATCTAAGCGGTCGCTGGAATGATACTGATTCACGCATGATCGCCGATAAGATGATCGCCAATTTGCTTGGCAGTGAAAAATTCAAAACCTACGCAAAGGAGTTGGGTAAGAAGCCAACGATAATTGTTGGTCTTGTTAAGAATAAAACCAGTGAACATATCGATGCCGATAACTACATCAAGAAGCTGGAGCTCGCTATTTTTAATTCAGGATTAGCGGAGCTCGTCGAATCGGATTCATTCAGAGATAAGATCCGGGAAGAGCGTGCACAACAGGCTGACTTTTCCGATCCGTCAACGATCGCTAAGTGGGGAATGGAAGTAGGAGCGAACCTAATGCTATTCGGAGAGATGACATCTGAAACAGATGTATATCATAAGAAACGCGTTGTGAATTACATCACTACTCTTTTCCTGACGGATATGGAGACCAACAAGCGGACCTGGTATGGTCAGGAAGAGATCAAGAAATTTGTAAAGAACTAAATAAAGAAGTCAGGAGTCAGAAGTAAGTCAACGATGAGAAAGACCTTTCTTACATTGATAATCGTTTTCCTGGGAAGCTCGTGTGCAACCTATTATCAATCAAATTTTGCGTTTAACGAAGAGTTTGAGAAAGGCGATCTCGATAAGGCTCTGTCAACACTCCGTTCACATCCTTCCGAAGCGTCCAGCAAAAGGCAGTTCTTGTTTGATGTAAACAATGGACTTCTGCTTTCACTGATGGGCCGCTATGATGAGAGTAATGATTATTTTGAAAAGGCCTATTTATGGGGAGAGGATTTTCATATCAACTACCTTAACGAAGCCACATCGTACCTGACAAATCCTAATTTTACGGCTTATAAAGGAGAAGATCATGAACACCTTATGTTACTGTATTTCAAGGCATTAAACTTCCTGAAGTTAGGTAAAACAGATGATGCGTTGGTTGAATGTCGTAGACTCAATATCAGGCTTCAGCAATTGACAGATCGCTATACATCCGAAAATAAGTACCGCAATGACGCATTCATAAATACGCTGATGGGTATTATTTACGATTCAGATAAGGACTATAATAATGCATTTATCGCATATCGAAATGCGATTGAGATATACGCCAATGATTACAAAAGACTTTTCAACCTGAATGCTCCCGATCAGTTGAAGTACGATCTATTGCGAACAGCAAAGCTTGCAGGAATGGATGTCGAGTTCGAAACGTTTAAAAATCAGTTTGGGATGCAGGACTACAAATACTCTCCCTCAGCAGGTGGCGATTTAATCTTCTTCTGGCATAATGGGTTAAGTCCTGTGAAGGCGGAATGGGGAATCAATTTTGTGATTACCCGACGCGATAACTATATCATCTTTACCAATACTGACCTTGGCTTGACATTTCCATTCAATCTTGGAAGTTATGATGAGAAGGATCGCCAGGGACTTTCGAGTCTCGAGGTCTTTCGGGTAGCTTTTCCAAAGTACATAGAAAGACCGGTGTATTATGTCAGTTCAACAGTTACTGCGAATGGAGTAGAGCAACCACTTCAACTGATGGAAGATGTAAGTAAAGTTGCTTTTAAATGCCTGAATGAGCGCATGACACTTGAGCTGAGCAAAGCTCTCGTGAGAGTGGCATTAAAAAAAGTTTCCGAATATCAATTAAAGAAAGAAGACAAAGCGTTGGGATCAATTCTAGGGATAGTGAACGCTATCACCGAGAAGGCCGATACACGCAATTGGCAAACACTTCCTCACAGTATTTTCTACTCGAGGGTGCCGCTCAATGAAGGCGCAAATCAAGTATCATTTTCAACTAAGGACAACCAGGGAAGGAGCCAGCAACATGACTTTAACTATCAGATAAAGAAGGGGCAGACCGTTTTTCATACCTTTAGCAGCCTTGAAAGCAGTTATCCAAGCTATGGAAATTATTAAGTTGGGTAAACTTTATCTCTTATTTAAATTTGTTGCAGCAGTTTTTAAATATTACAGTCTGAAAAGGTTTATTCACATTTCGCTGATCGTATCATTCGGAGCGATGCTTTTTCCCACAATTTCCAGGGCGCAGGAAGAGAAAAAGGACAACGCAACGACTTTCCCGTTGGAAAATTTTTATGCCAAGATCAGGAACAGACCGAGGTCCATTTTCAGGAATTTCAAATTCGGTTTTAGCACAGGATATGGAAACACGTTTGTAAGTCATGAACTTCCGGGCTTTGGTATTTATCAGCCTAAAGCGGGGGCGCCTACAATTTTCTCTGGTGGAACAGCAAGTGTCCGTTATACCAATTGGGTGAATGATATCGGCAGAGAGTCAAGTGCTCCGGTGGCGGGTAGTTTCTTGGTTTCATCGGACACTGCCAAGCTGGGGTTTAAGGGAAATGCCTGGAACCTTCCCTTCAAGGCAACGATTCATTATGAGTTTAAAGAGAAGTATAGAATCGGAGTGGGATATTCGTATGAGCTTATGAATATCGGGAGCCTCCATTCAATTTCGTATAAAGATAAAATTTCAAATTTTCAGCCTGCTTCTTCCTCTGGTTGGATGAGTAAATACTTTGTGCTTGCAGGAGTTTCATTTTATAGAATGGGAGATTACCTGTTTACCGGAGATGCACAGATTGGTGGTTACAGCCCCGGATCAAATTTCAGTTCGACATTAATTCAAAATGGAATCTACGTCAATCTTGGAGTTACCGTTGAACGCGAATTATCGGAATACCTACGGGTGTTTGTTCGGCCATCCTTTGAGATAAAGAGTTACACATTCAATCTTCCGGAAGGAGGAAAGAGCATTGATCACAACATCAATGCATTCTATTTAAACGTTGGCTTGACCTACAGTATACCGGAGTTACCTAAATGCTTTATTGCTGATTGTAGAATTCAAATGAATCACGCCCATGGAGATCGCGAGTACAGAAGCCGTGTTCATCCTGTATACAAAAAGCAGAATCCCCAATATGGAGAGAATCATCCTAAGTTGATTAAATATAAGGGGAAGAATAGGAAGAAGTTGAATCCTTATTAGTGGTAGTTGTTGACTGGTGGTTGTACTTGTTAAAGTGCGGACGGAAAATTTTTCGGAAACAATAAAAAGCATCAGCTCCGCCTGGAAGAAATTCGATAATCAATTCAGTTTTGAATTTTCCTTCCTGAAGGATCAGTTGAATCAGCAATACGTGGCGGAACAAAATATGGGAAATGTATTGACAGCGTTCTCCTTCCTGGCTGTGATTATTGCAAGTTTTGGCCTTCTTGGAATTGCGGCCCTTAGCTTCCGTCAAAGGACAAAAGAAATCTGTGTGCGGAAAGTCCTGGGAGCATCCTCCGGCGGACTCATCGTCCTGTTAATGAGAGATTTTACGAAGCTGATCGTGATCGCGGTAATCATTGCCGCGCCGCTCTCGTGGTGGACGATGAGCCAATGGCTTGAAAATTTCTCTTTCCGCACGGTTATTAACCCATTGATTTTCGCGGGTTCGGGAAGTTTATTGATTTTAATAGCATGGGCATCCTTGGTTATTTAACCATGAAATTCGTACACGTAAATCCGGCGGAGAGTTTAAAGATTGAGTAAATTTATTGAACCTCAGAAAACCACCTGCTTTGCAGGTGGTAATGTTCTGAAGGTTATGCCATAAATTTACGGAATGAGCAGTAAGTATAAAAAATTATCGTATGTTGTGTATAAATGCGACTATCATATTGTTTGGACTCCAAAGTATAGATTTATAGATTCAGGGTATTGTTAGGGTAGGTTAAGGAATTGGTGCAGCATGATATTAAGATGCTTTGTGAGTGGAAGGGCTCGGAGATATCAGAGATGAATGTTCAAATAGATCACGTTCATATTGTTGTGTCAATACCTCCTAAGATTTTGTAAATACTGTGGGTATAGATGAGGATATTATAAAACGTTACATAAAGTACCAAGAAGGGGAGGACAAGAAAGCCAATGGAAAAAGAATTTCTTGAAACCTGGGAGATCCACAACCGGATCAATCTATATCTACTGGATTCAATTCTTGATGATTACCTCGCCGACACTGCGTCTTCAAAGGGAAGGAATGTCGGTGAACAGTTTGCACACATTCATAATGTGCGACTTCTTTGGATCACGGCCGCCAAGCCTGAATTATTAAAAGGATTGGAAAGAATCCAGAAAGAGAACGGAATTACAAAGCCTCAGCTTAAAAAAGCACTTACTCAATCTGGTAAGGCTGTCAAAGCATTGTTAGAATCAGCACTGACAGAAGGAAAGGTAAAAGGGTTCAAACCTCACCCAATGGGATTTCTTGGCTATCTCATTTCTCATGAATCTCATCATCGGGGTCAGATCATGCTCTGCCTGAAACAATCCGGGCGACCGATGGATAAGAAGGTTGGGTTTGGGATGTGGGAATGGGGCGTTCGTTAGTGCGGTGGTTGGTAATCGGTGAGCGGCAATCGGTAATCAGTGTGTGCTTGATGAGACAACTAACTTTCATTTCACAGGCGAACGACCAACTACGATTTCACCAACCACCAACTACCAATTGACAGATTTCAGTCGCAAAATCCCTCTTTTTTCAACTGTTGTAAATGCCACTTTTACCCTACTTTTCACTAGCTTCACACCTTAATTTATTTTCAAATAATCGATTGAAATACAGTGGCAGAAGATTCTAATACGTTACCCCCGCGGCAGAATATAATCCCAATCAATATTGAAGACGAAATGCGTGGAGCGTACATTGATTATTCGATGTCCGTTATCGTTTCACGTGCTCTTCCGGACGTCCGCGATGGCTTAAAACCTGTCCATCGCCGCGTTCTCTTCGGTATGCAGGAGTTGGGAGTTAATTACAACAAATCCCATAAGAAATCAGCTCGTATCGTTGGAGAGGTACTTGGTAAATACCATCCTCATGGAGATGCGTCAGTATACGATACCATGGTGCGTATGGCTCAGGACTGGTCACTTCGCTACACGTTGGTAGATGGTCAGGGAAACTTCGGTTCGATTGACGGTGATTTTCCTGCTGCGATGCGTTATACGGAAGCCCGCCTCAAGAGAATTGCGGAAGAGTTGTTAGCGGATATTAACAAAGATACCGTGGACTTCCAGCCCAACTTTGATGACTCTCTTCAGGAACCAACCGTACTACCTGCAAAGATCCCGAACTTGTTGATAAACGGTTCGTCAGGAATTGCCGTCGGCATGGCCACGAACATGGCGCCGCACAATCTAACGGAAGTGATCGAAGGAATTGTTGCCTACATCGATAATCATGAGATCACAATTCAGGAGTTGATGAAATTTATCACTGCTCCGGATTTTCCTACCGGTGGTATTATCTATGGCACGTCAGGAGTTCAGGAAGCATTCCTTACGGGTCGGGGTCGGATTGTAGTACGTGCGAAAACAGAAATCGTAACAAATGCGAAAGGAAAAGATCAGATCATTGTAACGGAAGTTCCCTATCAGGTGAACAAGGCAACGATGATCGAGAAAACAGCAGCGCTTATCAACGAAAAGAAGATCGAGGGCATTACGGATCTTCGTGATGAATCAGATCGCGATGGTTATCGCGTAGTGTATGATCTTAAGAAAGACGCGATCCCAAATATTGTACTTAACAATCTTTTCAAATACACACAGCTGCAATCATCGTTCGGAGTAAATAACGTAGCACTAGTAAAAGGAAGACCACAGACCCTTAACCTTAAAGATCAGATTGTTCATTTTGTTGAACATCGTCATGAGGTTGTTGTTCGCAGAACGAAATTCGAATTAGCGGAAGCTGAAAAGCGTGCTCATATTCTGGAAGGTTACATCATTGCCCTGGACCATCTCGACGAGGTAATTGCATTGATTCGTAATTCAAAGGACCCTGAGGTTGCAAAAGTTGGATTGATGGAGCGATTTGCTCTTTCTGAAATCCAGTCGAAAGCAATCCTGGAAATGAGACTTCAACGTTTAACAGGCCTCGAGCGTGATAAAATCGAAAATGAATATAAAGAGGTGAAGGCATTGATCGGGCATCTTAATGAAATATTAGGAAGCGAAGAGATGCGGATGGGGATAATCAAAACAGAGCTTGCGGAGATCAAAGAAAGGTATGGTGATGCCCGTCGCACGTTGGTAGTTGCCAGCGAAGATGATATCACGGTGGAAGATATGATCCCGAATGAGGAAATGGTAATCACTATTTCTAACCAGGGATATATCAAAAGAACGTTGTTGTCGGAATACAGAACACAAGGTAGAGGGGGAATTGGTTCCAAAGCGGTATCGACTAAAGAAGATGACTTTACAGAACATTTGTTTGTAGCGCATGCTCACAATTACTTGTTGATCTTCACTGCTTCCGGGCAAGTCTTCTGGAAAAAGGCATATGAAATTCCGGAAGGTACTAAAACGTCAAAGGGGCGCGCTATTCAGAACTTATTGAACATTGAACCCGGAGATTCAGTGCGTGCAGTATTGAATGTGAAGAATATTGATGACGAAGAATACATCAATAATAATTTTGTGATTCTTTGTACAGAGAAGGGAGTCATTAAGAAAACGTCACTTGAGGCGTATTCGCGTCCAAGAGCAAATGGCATTACAGCCATTACAGTGCATGAAGGAGATCGTCTTCTTGAAGTAGCACTTACCAATGGAAAGAATCACATCATCATTGCAAAGAGTGGGGGTAAAGCCGTTCATTTCAATGAATCCGATGTGAGACCAATGGGTCGTACGGCTGCTGGTGTTCGTGGAGTGACACTTGAAGACGCTGATGACAAAGTAATCGGCATGGTATGTATTACCGGCGACACTGTCAATCTGCTTGTTGTTTCTGAGAAGGGATATGGCAAACGTTCTTCCATTGATGACTATCGTATTACCCGTCGTGGCGGAAAGGGTGTAAAAACCATTAATGTGACGGATAAAACTGGCAAGCTTGTTGCGATTAAGCAGGTTGGAGATAATGATGATCTGATGATAATCAACCGGTCCGGTATAAGCATTCGTATTAAAGTGGAAGAGCTGCGTGTCATGGGCCGCGCAACGCAGGGGGTAAGACTTATTCGCCTTAATGAAGATGATTCGATTTCTTCTGTAGAAAAAATACAGAATATCGATATTGTTGAAAATGGAAACTTAAATCAAACTGAAATATAAATCTTCGCAATGAAAAAGATTGTAGTAATACTCTTTGTGATTCTCCCGGTAATAGGATTCTCACAAATAAAACCAAGTCTTCCGAAAGCTGAAAAAGCATTGAAAGATGGAAAGATCGATGAAGCCAAATCGATTATTGATGCAACAATCGCATCACAAGAATTTATGGTTGATAAGAAAGGCCAACCTTCCAAGCAAGCTGCTAAAGCATACTTCCTTAAAGCGGTAATTTATGCAGCTATTGATACCACTTCTCAGGAGAAGTTCAAGAGTCTTGAGCCTAATCCTTTCCCTATTGTAAAGGAATCATTTGATAAAGCAAAGGAGCTTGACCCAAAGTCACCCTATTTTGTTACAGATGCATCTAATATTCTTCCCATGATGAATGATGCGGTATACGGATCACTCGCTCAGAAATATTATAACATGGCGGTGACACAGTTCCAGGACAAGAAGGATTACAAGAAAGCATTTCTTCTTATTGAAGAAACTCTTTACTTTCTTCCAACCGACACAACAGTGCTTCAAAATGCTGGTGTTTACTTTGGACCTCAGGCGGAAGAATGGGAGAAGTCACTTACGTATATTGATAAATATCAAGCTGGCGGCGGAAAAAATCCTGATGCCTACATTCAAAAATTCACTATCCTCACAGACAAGCTTAAGGATAATGACAGAGCATTAGTTGCAATAAAAGATGCAATTACAAAGAACCCATCCAATGCTGAGTTTCCGAAATACGAACTTGATATCTACATTAAAACAAACAAGCTTCCTGAAGCGAAGGCGGCAATGGAAAGAAAAATCAAATCTGATCCTTCAGTAAAAGAATCATATTATTACCTCGGATTGATAAATTCTGACTTGAAAGATTATCCCGGAGCAAGAAAAGCGTATGAAGAAGCTTTCAAGCTGGATAATAAATACTTCGATGCGGCGCTTGGGATTGCTGAATTAGCGTACCTCGATGCAAAAAAAGTAAAGACTGAAATGAATCAACTTGGCATAACAGCTGCTGATAAGAAGAAGCGCTTCGATCTTGACAAGATCTATGTTGAAGAACTTAGGAAAGTTGTTCCGTATTGGGAAACAGCTGAGAAGCTTTCACCGGATGATTCAAAGGTATTGGATACATTATTAGGTATCTACCAGGATCTGGGCGATACTGCAAAGACTACTAAGACAGCCGCACACATGAAGAAGCTTGGATTGTTGGATTAACATTCAATAATAAAAGTGAAAAACCGTTTCGTTAACCCGGGACGGTTTTTTTATGTGAAAAATATTTCTCATAGATTCAAACCTGAGGCGTTTTAATTAAACTGAGAATACTTTTTCACCGATAAAATTTATAACCTTGATTATTAAAAGAGAATACAAATGAGAGCGCGAACAATTTTTGTGACGTTAATAGTTTTTCTTGCATTTCAGAATACGTATGGTCAGAATTCGGATTCAACCAAGATAGTTAATTGCGTTTTGAAATACGATGTTCGGTCGATTCCTCCGGGAGTCAGAAGCGCAATTCAATCAAAAAATAAAACCCGGTTCGCTATGGCAAATCCTGGCGAAAAATTTCAAATGACAGATGTGATTTCTGAATACGGTTTGAATGATAGACGACTGGTATTCTGGGCAACGTGCCAGGAAAGAGTGATATTGTTTTATGAACATGGAGGATGGGGGTATCACAAACATATTATCGAATTTTTGAAGCAACGTAACAAATATTCTATCTCCAAAAATATTTCAGGTGATAACGTAAAAACGCTTCAAGATGTCATAAGACGATTGAATGATAATGATGCTGCGAAGAAGGTTCGTGATTTTTAATAGCCTGGACTCGTCATTGCTGAAGTTTTTCCGTAATAAAAAATACAGGTGTCGATCTTCCCCACACTTCCTGTAGATGAGCATGTCTACTTCAAACTTTATTTCCTAGATTTATCTCTTAACATTGTCGTTTGTCCAACTCTCCTGAACTCAAACGTATTCTTACTCCCGCCATGGTCTGGGGACTTGGTGTAGGCTACGTTATATCGGGTAATTACTTTGGATGGAATCTCGGTCTCGAGCAAGGAGGCACGCTTGGTCTCGCGATCGCTACTGGATTTGTAATAATCATGTATGTGACATTCACATTCAGTTATGCTGAATTATCTTGCTCTATTCCAAAAGCAGGAGGTGCGTTTGACTATGCTGAACGGGCTCTTGGAAAAGATGCAGGATTTATCGCAGGAATGGCTCAAAGCATTGAATTCATCTTTGCGCCACCCGCGATAGCATTTGCCATTGGTTCTTACATGAACTTATTTTTTCCTTCAATCCCTGTCATTGGTTTCTCCATTACAGCATACCTGGTTTTTACTGCACTCAACTCGTATGGATTGCAGGCGGCTGCTGTATTTGAATTGTTCGTAACTGCTATTGCAATTGGCGGACTATTACTCTTCAGTGCCGTTGTACTACCAGATGTACAGTGGTCAAACATGACTAAAAATGTTTTACCGCATGGAATACCCGGTATCTTTGCAGCAATCCCATTTGCTATCTGGTTCTTTCTTGGAATAGAAGGAGTTGCAAATCTGGCAGAGGAGACTCAAAATCCAACGAAGGCAATGTCTGTTGGATTTTTATCAGCACTCTTTACATTGATCGCAGTGTGTATACTTACATTTATTGGTGCTGTTGGAGTGGGTGGTTGGGAAGCAGTGGTCTATCAGGACAATGGTACATCTTCTGATTCACCATTGCCTCTCGCCATGAAACAGGTAAGCGGTTCGGAAAGCGGGCTTTACACAACACTGATTATTGTAGGGTTATTTGGACTTGTAGCATCATTCAATGGACTGATGCTTGCCGCCGGAAGATCAACGAGCGAGTTTGGAAGAGTAATGTTTGCATCATCTTTCCTGGGAAAGATTCATTCACGGTTTAAAACCCCATCCAATGCGTTGTTGATTAACATGCTCATTGGAATACTGGCATTATTTACCGGAAGAACAGGCGATGTAATAACAATTTCTGTTTTCGGAGCGTTGACATTGTATTGCATATCAATGGTTGCAGTACTTTCACTTCGTAAAAAAGAACCGGATCTTGAAAGACCTTTTAAAGTTCCTTTGTTCCCGGCCTTTCCAATCATTGCGTTTATCATCGCCATAATTGCCCTGGCTGCAATCGCATTTTATAATCCGATGCTCTGTGGATTTTATGTGCTGCTAATGGGAGTGAGCTTTGGTTTATTTAAATGGATCAGAAAATCGTAACGAAGAATCTATGACTACAAAAGCAATCCTTGATTACGTAAAAAATCATCCATCAGGAAAAGTTAAGATCGCTTATGCTGACATGGATGGAATACTTCGTGGTAAATATGTTTCAACGGAAAAATTCCTATCGTGCATCAGCAATGGAAGTGCGTTTTGTGATGTGATATTTGGATGGGATTCAAATGATGTTGCTTATGATAACGTAAATTATACAGGTTGGCATACCGGATATCCTGATACGCCTTCGCGAATAGACCTTACAACGTTTAGAAAGATCCCATGGGAGAACGATGTTCCTTTTTTTCTTGGTGAGATCATGGATAAGAGCGGCGGCCCGTCATTGGTTTGTCCACGGCAACTTCTTAAAAAAGTTATTAATGATTCCAGTAAGCAAGGTTATGTTCCTGTTTGTTCGCAAGAGTTTGAATGGTTCAACTTTGCGGAGACACCGCAATCAGCACGAGCAAAGAATTACAAGAATATGGATCCGCTAACACCGGGTATGTTTGGTTATTCAATTTTAAGAACAACATCACAGAATCCGTTTTTTACCGATCTGTTTGATCTGCTCACGAAATTCGGAATACCAATAGAAGGACTACATACCGAAACCGGACCTGGAGTTTTAGAAGCAGCCATTCTATATTCCAATGCGTTGGAAGCGGGTGATCGTGCAACGCTGTTTAAAACTGCCGTGAAAGAGATTGCCTATCGTCATGGTATCATGGCAACATTTATGGCAAAGATCAGTGAAGATCTGCCTGGTTGCGGCGGGCATGTTCACCAGAGTCTGTGGGATAAGGGAATGAAGCGCAATCTGTTTTATGATGACAAGGATAAATTGAAGATGAGCGAGATAGTACGGCAGTATATTGCAGGTCAGTTGTATTGCCTTCCTCACATACTTCCAATGTTTGCCCCAACGATCAATAGCTACAAACGTCTTGTTGAAGGAGCCTGGGCACCGACAACGCTCACATGGGGAGTTGATAATAGAACTGTAGCACTGCGCATTTTGAACAGCAGCAGCAAAGCGATGCGAGTTGAAACCAGGGTTATTGGTGCAGATGCGAATCCATATCTCGCAATAGCGGCGGCACTAGGAGCGGGCCTTTACGGAATTAAAAATAAGCTCACGCTCAAACAGCCCGTCACTACGGGCAATGGTTATCGTGAGCTTTCAAATGGTGTTTTGCCAAACACGCTTGAACGTGCTACTCAAAATATGAAGAACTCAAATGTTGCTAAGGAGATCTTCGGAGAAAAGTTTGTGGAGCACTTTACTCAGACAAGAGAGTGGGAGTGGAAGCAGCATTTGAAAAGCGTGACGGACTGGGAGTTCAGGAGATATTTCGAGATTATCTGAGATTTCTTATGCTTATATCTCTGAACCAGGGTCGCCATATTTTTTGGATGCGTCATCGATTACAAGTACCCAGTCTTTACCTTCTTTAGGCGGGGTAAAAGACTTTATTCCTTTCACCCGGAGACTCAGGGCAGGAACTACTTTTCCTGTTCGCACATCGAACCAGCATACATTTTTTGTGTCGCCGGAAATTTTATTTAGATCAATCTTTACAGGTTTGTTTTGAGGTAAATAAATCATAGCAAAGGATCTGTGTTCATCGCGCATGGCAATAACCTGATCAATATAATCCTTACCTGCGGGAGACATAATAATACTTTGATCAGCAATTCTGGAGAAGTAAGGTCGGGAAAGCAGTAATTTTTTCAAATGAATCATTTCATTTGCTGCTTCGGCCCGTGCTGATTTTCGCCAGCCAATAATTGTGTCACCTACATTAATCGTAGGATAGAGTTCCTTGTTTAAAAACTGCCAAACCTGATGATGTCCATACGTTACTCCGCAAGCACCGGCGAATACACTACGATAGATTCGCGCGCGTACATCGTATGCTTGAAAATATCCACGCTCACGGGTCCACTTACCATCCCATGGATTGACGGGATGATCTTCATAACAAGGTTCCATGTCAAGCGTTGGCTTCATTGGCTTTATAGCCAGGTCTTCCTGCACCCATCGCCATGGGTCCGAGTTACGTGAACCGTGTCCGGATTGGAATGCATTTATATCCATCCAGCTTTCGGTTGCGATATAGTTAGTAGTTCGGAACTCACCCCCCGACGGATGATATGTAATAAACGCATCTTTACCCAGAACATCCTCAATTCCTTTCGCCATCGCGCGCCAGATGGCTACATCGTTTTGATCCGATCCATCAATTTTGTTTTTATAAACAGCAGGACGATCACCGCCTAAAATCCATAGAATATTCCAGTGTGAAGCATATCGTTTCGCAAGAATGTTTCCATAAATCTCTGCATTTTTCTCGTTGAAGATAACCGGTCCTTCACCCCACAATTTTGTAACCTTGTCTCCCCATGTGGGCAACAATCCTATATAAATTCCTTTTTCAGCTGCTTTATTAATTATAAAATCAACATGGTCCCAGTAGTCATATTCATACGCGCTGGCCGGATTGTTTCCAGGGGTTGTGAGCAGCTGTAGTGGATCCTCGTTATTTAATGGAACATCACCATACCGGTTAGGTTCGCGCACGCCATTAAACTCGGCTAGCGCCACTACCTGAAGTACATTGAAGCCCTGTTCGCTACGGATATTAATAAAATCTTCTGCTTCTTCCCGTGTCATCCGGTGGAATAGCTCCCAATCAGTATCACCTAGCCAAAAGAACGGCTTGCCCTCTTTTGTAGATAAAAGGCGGTGATTGTCGCTCACCTTTATTTGTGCGTTGGATTGCGCTGTAAGGAGTAGACAAAAACAAATTAAGGAAGTTCTCCGGGCCATGTGTGAATGATTTTAATGACTAAAAATAATAAAGATTACATAGAAGTTGATAACACGTCACCTAACAAATCTTGTCTATAGTTTTTTGCTAAGGCATATTTATTAAAAGCAGAAATTGCTTACCGAGAGATTAGAGTCGATGGCGAGAGCAGTGGTAATACGTCATCCCACCACTTTTTCCATCTTTAAAAGAAAAGTGGTCCCTTTACCAGCAATTGTTTCTACAGAAATCTTACAGTTGATCATCCTCGATAAATCGCGAATCAAGTGTAGCCCCAAACCTGTTTTGATGCCTATCACTTCTTTGTCATCATACAATGCTTTAAAATCTTCCTGCGTTGCTCCCAGTCCATTATCGGTAATGGATAAATAACGTTGATTTTTATCGCGCCAGGCTTTCCAGGTAATAACCGGATTGGCCGATGCTTCCGATGCCTTTATAGCATTTCCGGTCAGGTTTCTAATAATTGTTTTTAAGCAGTCTTCGTCTGTCTTGATTTGAATATTCTCTGGATTTTCAAAGTCCAGCCGTATATCTGCTTCGCTTGAAAAATGATTTTTCGTATCGTTAAAAAGAGAATTTACATCAACAGTTACTGGTTTTGATTTAAAGTTTACCATTTGACTTTTACTCCACAACAGAATGTCTTCCATGGAGGTGAGCAGGTTTTCAGCGGAGGATAATGTAGTTTTTTCAATTCTACTTTTTGTTTCAGTATCCAGCAGCTCCGGGTTGTCCTTTTGAATATGTAAAAAATCAATGAGATTTGATACTGGGCCTCGCAGGTCGTGGTTTAGAATATTAAAAAACTGAATTTTTATTTTATTAGCTTGATCAAGTTCAATATTCTTGTGGTCTAATTCTGTATTTAAGACCAGCAGTTTTTGATAGATTATTTTTCTGTTCCTGCTTTGAATGTAGACTAAGCTTCCGATCACAGTCATAAAAAATAATCCAATGATGTAAAACCAATTTTGTTTTTCTTTTGCTTCGATAGTTAGGTTACGAAGTAATATTTCCTTTCCAGCAATAGACAATTGTTTTTCTCTGAATTTCTTTTCAAGCTGTTCGGATTGCAATTCGGACTGTGTTTTGAGATAGTTCAGCCGGATTAAATCACGTTCTTTATTACTTTCGCTAAGTCTGGATTGGTTCAGCGCCAACATTAACTGTTGCTGTTTTAGTTTCTCGCTGGCAAGCAATTGATTGTTTTTATAGACTGCTTCTTTATTATAAAATTCGTATTGAATTTCCAACCTTGAGATTTGCTTTCGATTATTTTCATTGTCAATATTATCTTTTATATCAACAAATTTTTTATAACTGAACAAAGCGCTGTCCATTTTACCTAATTTTTCATAGATCATGCTTAAGTTCTCAAATGTTCCTTTTTGCACCTCTTGAATATTGATGGAAGCTGCCAGTGCGTTGGCTTTTTTTGTAATCTCCAATGCTTTTGCATAGTCCGCTTGTTTCAAATAATATTCTCCTATTCCCTGCAGGTTCACGGCAACTCCCCTTTTATTTTTTATTTCCTCATTAATCTCCAATGATTTACTATAATTTTTAAAAGCCTCTTCATAATTTTTCAATTCATTAAATACACTGGCTATATTTCCGTATTGCATCGCGATGCCCAATTTATCATCCAAAGCAATTCGTTTAGCGAGCGACTCTTTAAAGTAATACAATGCCTTTTCATAGTTTTTACTATCAAGATATACATTACCAATATTACCTAGTCCAATAGCAATGCCCAGTACATCATTGATTTTTATATTTAGATCCAAACCCTTTTGAAAATAAGTCAACGCCATGTCGTAATTCTTCAGTTCACTATAGATCACACCCATGTTTACGTAATTCGAAGCTGAAAATAAATCTATTTTTAATTTTTCATTGATTCGCATGGATTGTTGAAAATAATCCAGTGCTTTGGGATAATTATTTTGAATTGCACTTATATTCCCTGAAAAAGTAAAGCACGCCATCATACCTCTGGTATTATTCACCTCTTTGTATAATTCCAATGCGTGGAGATTATATTCCTCTGCACTTTTAAAATTGCCTAAAGAATATTCACTACTTGCCAGGCATTTATAGCCTCCCGCCAATCCATTTTTATAACAGAGTTTTTGAGAAAGTTCAATCACTTGCTCAGCATAGTTGAGCATCTTAATACGATTTACCCGATTGTATGCTTGCGCTAACTGAACCAACACGCTTGCCCGCAGCGTATCTTGTTTAGTGTTTTGCTCAAGTTTTGTGAGTAGCTCATTGATTTCCTTCGTATTCTGAGCATGTACTTGGATACCCAAAAGCAGAAAAAAAATAATCTGCAGCCATCTTTTCATATCACCAATCTTACATTTTCTTTATAACTGTTGCCGATCGGGATGGTAGCGTCATTCACAAGCGTGATCTCGTGAGCGCCAATTCTTCGAATGGTGTGTTTTTGTACGGCATAGCTTCTATGTATGCGCACAAAAGATTGAAATGGTATTTCTTTTAATAAGCTACCAATGCCGTTGGATACACAATGCCTCTGCTGATCGGTTACTAAAATGGTAAAATCCTTTAATGCTTCGATGTATAAAATATCGTATAATTTTATCTTGATTTGATCGTAGCCTTGCTTCACATAAACAGTATCTTCTCCATAACTTGATTCAAAGAGCGTGGCTTTTCGTTTAAGTTCCATAAACTCTTCAATTCTTCTCACTGTTTGGGTAAACCGATCCAACATAAGCGGCTTTATTATAAAATCCAATGTGTCTATTTCAAAACTTTCCGCTGCGTATTCCGGATGAGAAGTGATAAAAACACATACGGGCACTGTGATGATCTTCTTTCTGAATGTTAACCCATTCATTTTTGACAGGTGTATGTCCAGAAAGAGAACATCGATGCGTTCTTTTTCAATAATCGGAATAGCCGCCTCGGATGAAGGAAAGGAACCGATGAGATCAAGAACAGGGAATCTTTTTACCATCGAAACCACTTTCAATCGGGCTACCTCATCGTCATCAACAACAATACAATTGTAAATTCCCACTTTCCAGAATCAGGTTAATCTATTCGTCTATTAATTAAGCTATCCGTCTGTTTTTTAAAACACACACCTGGCGCCACCGCGATATTTGCCTTCAGAATTTTTTGGCTTGTAATCAAAAAAAAATTCTGTCTTTAATCTCACGTTCCAGGCTGGTCTATCCTGGAATACATATTCATACGAATATAAAAATACTGATTAAAAGCCTGACTGGAAATCAAGCCCTTTACGTTCTGCGCAATCAATAGTAAGCATCTGTTAGAAAGAAATGATATATATATTTTCAACAGTGTGCTGCTTTAAACACCCATCATCACCGTAAAAAAAACTACCCCTTGAATGCAAAAAAACTAATCTTACTGGTTGTCTCCGTTGTGATTTTGGTCGCTTCCTGCAGGAAGAAGGATGACCCAGTTGCGAAATTCAGTAATTGTAAAATAGCTAAGAAGGTAGATACCGGACAGAGCGCTATCGCTACCATCAATTCAGGATATTTTGTTTCCGAACCGAATATTGCATTAGAAAACACAAACTGGAAAGGCACACTTCAGAGTTCAGGTTTAGTAGATTTTCAATTAAAATTCTTGCCAAGTATTAAAGCAGAAGCTAAAGTTGGCAGCGCTACTGATTTCAATTTACCCTATTCAAGAACTACAAATGGAGGTTGCCTTCGATTCAAGGATAATTCAAACATCTTTTATTTTGGCGTAATCACATCGGCAACAGATATTAAGGGGAGTAGATATACGTCCGACTATCCTTTTCAGATTACCAGACAATAAAAAAAAATCTCATCATTTAAATCGTAAACGATATGAAAGCCATTTTCAAAAAGGGAAAGATTTACTTCTACGCAGTATGCAACCTTATTATAATAAGCTTGGGTGGTTGTGGCGGTTCTAATCCCACCCCCGCAAAGCCAACTGCTATTTTTCCAAAAGACACCGAGTGGGTAGGTACCCTGAATGGAAATGGTTTTCAATACCGACCGCCTTGTAGCCTTAAATTTAATTCGGATAAAACCTTTACCATGTATGCTATTTTTGTATTCTTCCCAAATGGTGTTGAAACAAGAAAAGACAGCGTCTCCGGAACAATTCAAAGCACAGAGACCTTGCCCGATGGCAGGGTACGTATCACTACGGATATTACAACCAGTTTTAACGGAGGTGCTACCAAATACTTGTACATTACCGACAAACAAAAGCTGCAAGGTGTTTCCGCCGACCAGACAGTTGAGACTTTTCAACTTGTTCTTTTTCCCAAAGCTGTATCTGTTGCTGGTGATTGGAAGGGACCTGCGTGGAAAGGAGGCTTTGCCTACCCTGATTTAAGCTCCATTAAATTTGACAATTCTAATCCAGCCATTCCCGTTACCAATTATATAAGAAATGGAATTGGAGTAGGAGAGAGCGCTGAGCCAACAAGTAAACTGCTGGGAATCCTTTACGGACAAAAAGGGGCACGGGTATATTTTTACGGGTATGATGAAAGTAAACGTCCACCAGGGTATGGGGGAACTGCAATTCCTTATTTCGGAGTGCTGTTGCCTCCTGGTGATAAAATGATGGTAGATTCAAGAGTTTACGATGTGCGGTTGCCTAATTACATTTACACCAATGAGCCGTATGGCATGAATGGAGCAACGCCTGTTATCATTAAACAATAGTATTATTTTTCCAACAAAACTTAAATGCACTAATATGAAAAGAAACCTGTTTATTTCAACACTCTTTGCCGCAGCCGTAACGCCGTTGGTATCATTTGCTAAAAACAAAAAGATAACAGAAAGAAATAACAAAGGCTTTGTTGTGAAGGCAGGCGAAGCCAGAATACACGAACATATCCAACTGAAAGGTGTCAATTCAAACATACTGGACATAAAAATTTCCGGCAAAGATACCGATGGCGGCTTTGCCATGTTCGAACAAACGTCCTTATCGCAAGGGAGAGGAACGCCTTTGCATGTTCATTTCAGTCAAGATGAGGTTTTTTATGTGATAGAAGGTGAATACTATTTTCAAGTGGGCGAAGACAAGTTTCACATTCATGCTGGCGATAGTATTTTTCTGCCCATGAAAGTCCCCCATGCGTGGACACAGATTTCCGCCAAAGGAAAAATGACTGTAACCTTCCAACCTGCCGGAAAAATGGAAGATTTTTTTCTAGCCCTTTCTGCTTTTTCGCATGAACCTACGAAAGAAGAAATGGCAAAATTGTTTGCCGATAGCGAGATGAAAATAGTGGGACCAATTTTAAAAATTGATTAAATCCAAATTATTCTCATCGGCCATCAGTAACGGCATCTCAACTTATCTCATACTTCCAATCATTATACGCAGCCTGAATCTCACTCAATGTCTTAGCTTCTCCCTTCGTTTTCGCCATCGATATTCCTAACAAATAAACTCTTTCTGCCTCTTCACTTTCCTTTTGCTCCGCCAGCAACTGCGCGTAAGGATAATACGTTGGCAGGTACTCAGGATGCTTCTCAATTAAAAGTTCAAAAAGAGCTTTTGATTCCTTGGAATCAGACTTCAAATACTCCAATGCCAATGCATACAGATTGAATGGATCATCCGGGTCGTCTTGTAAAAATTGCTTCAATTGATTCAGTCTGTCCATTAAAAGATTTAAATAGGGAAACCTTAAACTAATCAACAAATCAATGGTTTTATTATCTTGGCGGAACTATTCTAAACAAGGAATTAACTGATTGATTATGAAGATATTAGTTTGTATCACACACGTGCCTGATACTACCTCGAAAATTAACTTTAGTGACAATAATACCAGGTTCGATACTACAGGAGTACAATTTATCATTGGGCCCTACGATGATTACGCGCTTGCAAGAGCTATTGAATTGAAAGAAACATCCGGAGCGACTGTCACTGTTCTTAATGTAGGTCTTGCCGAAACCGAACCTACGATCCGTAAAGCATTGGCAATCGGAGCAGATGACGCCATTCGTATCAACGCTGATCCAACAGACTCATTTTTTGTTGCATCACAAATCGCGGAAAATGCAAAGGGTTATGATCTTATTTTAATGGGGCGTGAATCGATCGACTTCAATGGTGGAGTTGTTCACGCAATGGTCGGGGAGATGTTAGGTCTTCCGGCGATATCTCCCGTGATGAAACTTGATGTTGAAGGAACTACTGTTAAGATGACGAAGGAAATTGAAGGCGGTAAGGAACTGGTAGAAGCAAGCTTGCCGTTGGTAGCAGGTTGCCAGGAACCAATTGCAGAATGGAAAATCCCAAACATGCGAGGGATCATGAGTGCAAGGACAAAGCCTTTGAAAGTGATTGAACCAAAATCTGTTGATCTGCTCATTGTAAATCAAAAATTTGAATTACCGCCAGCAAAGGGCGCTGTGAAAATGATCTCAGCAGATAATGTTGCTGAGTTGGTAACATTATTGAAAACTGAAGCGAAAGTCCTGTAGGAGTGTTGGCAATTAGCTTCTACCCTTTTGCTTACTTCCAATAAAATTAATAGTTATTTTATAAATCAGATTTCAAAAAAAACTCGTCATAGAATGAACTACTAACAGCGAATAGCCAAAAACTAACAGCCCTCAAAAACACGCAACATGACAACACTCGTATTCATAGAATCCTCAGAAGGAAAAATAAAAAAGACATCGCTCGAAGCAGTCGCTTACGCGCATGCAATGGGAGGAACAGTAATTGCTATTGCACTCGGAACAGTTGAGACGTCTGAGCTCAATGCTGTGGGAAAATACGGAGCATCAAAAGTGCTTCACGCTTCCGATACAAAGTTTGATCATCCTGTGATACAGGTATTTTCATCCGTACTAATTCAGGCGATGCAACAAGAGAATGCTGACACGCTTGTGTTAGCCAATTCTTCATTGGGTACGCCAGTTTCTGCAAAAGTTGCTGTAAAGACAGGAGCAAGTTTCGCTTCAAATGTGGTTGCATTACCAAATACATCTTCAGGATTTGTGGTAAAGAGAAGTATCTATACGGGTAAGGCATTTTCGTTTGTTGAAATGAAATCTGCTAAGAAAGTTATTGCAATTCGTAAGAACGCAGTAGAATTAAAAGAGACAGGAGGCAGTGCACCTGTTACAGCATTTACTCCGATATTAAATGATGCTGATTTCAATACAAAGATCCTTTCCACTGAAAAAGCCAGCGGAGAGATCTCGTTGCCAGAAGCAAATATTGTTGTTTCAGGTGGTCGCGGATTAAAAGGTCCTGAACATTGGAACATATTGCTTGATCTTGCCAAAGCCCTTCATGCCGCTACTGGTTGCAGTAAACCAGTTTCTGATATGGGATGGCGTCCGCACCATGAGCATGTGGGGCAAACAGGTGTGAAAGTTGCACCTCAATTGTATGTAGCTGTTGGAATTTCAGGCGCAATTCAGCATTTAGCAGGGGTAAATTCCTCGAAAGTGATCGTTGTCATAAACAAAGATGCAGATGCGCCGTTTTTTAAAGCCGCAGATTATGGAATAGTAGGAGATGCTTTTGACGTTGTTCCTAAGCTCACCGCAGCAATACTGGCCGCTAAATAATTATAGCTAATTTGCCTCCGGGATGATCCAATTTTTAATATCGTTGTTGGTTTAAAGGAAAAGTAGAGTTGAAAAAAATTAAATTAGAGATATTGGGGTTATCCTCAAGCCAATCACAGGCAGGATCTTTTGCGTTGGTATTGGGTGAGGTAGAGGGAAATCGCCGGTTACCAATCATCATAGGCATGTTTGAAGCGCAGGCGATTGCCATCGAGATCGAAAAGATCGTTCCTAACCGACCAATGACGCATGATCTTTTTAAGTCATTTGCCAACGCATTTCACTTTCACGTGGAAGAGATCATCATCTCTGATCTTAAAGAAGGGGTGTTCTTTGCAAAAATTGTCTGTACGGATGGTTTAAAGAAATCAGAGGTGGATGCAAGACCATCTGATGCTATTGCTGTGGGACTTCGCTTCGATGCACCGATTTTTACGTTTGAAAATATTCTTGCAGAAGCAGGAATTGTTTTGACCGATGAGGAAGAAGAAGACGAAAAAGAGAAAACGGAACCGAAGTCTGAAAAGAAAGTCAAGGTAAAGAAAGAGAATATCAAGAAGGGCGACGACTATAAAAGTTACGCTATTGAAAAGCTCAATGAGTTACTGAAAGAAGCCATTGAGAAAGAGGATTACGAAAAGGCTGCGAAGATCCGCGACGAGCTGGGTAAGAGAAACTGAAATGAGCGGAAAGCTTAAAGCCCGTGAGGAATTGATATTAAATTTATTATCCTGACAATTGCCTTTGACCTTAATTTGAAAGATTATCTTCGCTCATCAACTACTCAGCTTTCGACCTCTAGCCTTTAGTTCTCAATTTCCCCTATGAACATCAAGAACCGTCTCATCGTCATGAACTTCATGGAGTTCTTCGTTTGGGGCTCGTGGTTGATTTCTCTCGGGGGATACATGATTGTAACACTGAAATTCAGCGGCGGGCAAGTAGGGAGTATTTACGCGACGATGGGAGTGGCTTCCTTGTTCATGCCCGCATTATTGGGAATTGTTGCCGACCGTTGGGTTAATGCGGAACGCGTTCTTGGAATGTGTCATATTATAAATGGTATTTTATTATTCGTTGCATCAATGGTAACAGAGTACAGCACAATGTATGTTATCATGTTGTTGAACTCAATGTTTTACATGCCGACAATCGCATTGAATAATGCGGTGTCGTATCGCGTGCTTGAAAAGTATGATCTTGAGATTGTAAAGATCTTCCCGCCAATCCGGATGTGGGGCACGGTTGGATTTGTTGTGGCGATGTGGGTAGTGGATCTGGCCGGATGGAGTGTAAGCCCAATGCAATTATATGTAAGTTCCGCCGCGGCGATCATACTAGGAATCTATTCTTTCACAATGCCAGCGTGCTTACCTGCTGAGAAGAAAGTCAATCCAACGTTCATGCAATCATTAGGTCTTGATGCGCTTGTTCTTTTCAAAAAAAAGAAGATGGCAATATTCTTTGTATTCGCTATGTTATTGGGCGCTTCATTACAGATCACGAATACGTTTGGGGAAGCATTTCTTCATGATTTCGGTCCTTTATATCCGGATTCATTTGCTGTGAAATATCCTGGTATCATGATGTCGATTTCACAGATCTCAGAAACATTGTTCATATTGACAATACCATTTTTCCTGATCCGTTTTGGTATTCAGAAGGTAATGATCATGAGCATCTTTGCGTGGGTATTTCGTTTTGCATTATTTGGAATTGGAAATCCTGGCGATGGCGTGGTCTACCTGATTGCCTCCATGATCATCTATGGACTTGCCTTTGACTTTTTTAATATATCTGGCTCACTTTTCGTGAAGCAGGAAGCCGATAGTAATATGGTTGCCAGTGCCCAGGGAATATTCATGTTGATGACCAATGGAATAGGAGCGTTCCTCGGCGGAACATTAAGCGGAATGGTTGTAGATCATTTCACAGTTGCTGGAATTAAGAATTGGCCAAATATCTGGTACACGTTTGCGGCGTATTCGCTTATTCTTGGAATAGCGTTCCCGCTGGTGTTCAAATACAAGCATGAGCCAAAGGCGGTGCAAGTGGTGGCGCATTAATTGCCCATTACCCCATCGCTATCGGTTTAGTCACGGATAGAAGAATATCGATGGCACTACAAATTGATGTTACATTCATTCTCACAGATATTTTTTGCCTGCTCAGCGGATCTTCGCGCCGTGGCTCTGCGGTAAAAGCAACATCGTTGCAGGAGTTTACTCTGCCTTAAAAACTTCATTTTCACCCCCTTTGCACATCTTCCCCAGAACCCTATCTTGTAGCCTGATTCCGTATGCAGAAGACTTCAATTCTATTGTATCTTATAAGTCTGGGCCTGTTTAACTGCTCGGCACCAAAAGAGAAAATACCCCCTGTTCCCACCATGGCAAACACCGTAAATAAGATCGTTATCTACCAGCTTATGACCCGTCTTTTCGGTAACACGAAGACGCTCAATAAACCGTATGGAACCCTCGAAGAGAATGGAGTTGGGAAGTTTGAAGATATTGATAATAAGGCTCTTATGGGTATTAAGGAGCTTGGAATTTCTCACGTGTGGTACACGGGCGTAATTGAACATGCATTGCTCACCGACTACACCGCTTTTGGCATCCCGCTTGACGATGCTGACGTGGTAAAAGGCAGGGCCGGATCACCTTATTCCATCAAGGACTACTATGATGTGAATCCTGATCTGGCGGTAGACGTGAAAAACAGGATGCTGGAGTTTGAACGCCTGGTGAAACGCACGCATGATCAGGACCTCAAAGTCATAATCGATTTTATACCAAATCACGTTGCCCGCCGCTACTATTCTGATGCAAAACCAGATGGTGTAAAAGACCTGGGAGAAACCGATGATACCTCAAAAGCCTTCAGTCCTCAGAATAACTTTTACTACTTACCTGCCCAGGCTTTCCAGGTCCCGAAAGGATATAACGCTTTAGGTGATAATCCATTTCCAACGAAGGATGGGAAGTTCGATGAGAGCCCAGCCAAAGCAACAGGCGATGATCAGTTTACTGCTACTCCCACGATCAATAATTGGTTTGAAGCTGTCAAGTTGAACTATGGTGTTGATTATTTAAATAATCGCGCAGGGCATTTTGATCCCGTTCCGGATACCTGGAATAAGATGCGCGATATTCTTATCTATTGGAGTAGTAAAAAAGTTGATGGTTTTCGTTGCGATATGGCTGAAATGGTTCCGGTTGAATTTTGGCATTGGGTTATTCCTCAAGTGAAAGCGGTGAATCCTGAAATCATTTTCATCGCTGAGATTTATAATCCACAACAATATAGAAACTATCTTGACAATGGTCGATTTGATTTCCTGTATGACAAGGTTCAATTATATGATACAGTTCGGCTATTGATCAATAACCATGCAAGTACATTCGGAGTGCACGACATTCAGCGCACAATGGCGGGTATCAGTCATAACATGGTCCACTTTCTTGAGAATCATGACGAGCAGAGAATTGCTTCTCCCGGTTTCAGTGGCGATCCATGGAAAGCATTACCTGGAATGGTAGTGAGTGCAACAATAGATAAAGGTCCGGTGATGATCTATTTTGGACAAGAAGTAGGAGAGCCCGCTGCAGGAGCTGAAGGCTTCGGTGGCAATGACGGTCGAACAACCGTGTTTGATTATTGGGGTGTTCCTGAACATCAGAAATGGGTAAATGGTAAGAAATATGATGGTGGCTTACTAAGCGATGAACAAAAAGCACTTCGGCAGTTCTATAGCGACCTGTTGTCATTGTCGAAAAAAAACTCCGCAATAGCGCAGGGCGATTACTATGATCTCACCCAGCATAATATTGGCATCAAAAATGTGTCACACAGGATCATTTCTTATGCGCGTGTAAATGATAATGAAAAGATCATCGTTGTTGCTGGCTTCAATGATAAACCAGAGCATATTAAAGTTCAGCTCACGAATGATGTGATTCGTGAGTTCAAGATCAAATCAACAGATGAATTAGTGGGGCGTGATCTTTTGAGAAGCGGTTCTGATATTGGATTTGCTGCTGACTACACGTTTGAGTTGGACGTGCCACCTTTCAGTTCGTTTATTTTTAAAATAAAATAGTGAAATGAAGAAATTATTCATTTCCATATCGTTTTTGTCTATGATGTTTTCGTGGTTTTCATGCAAGAATAAAGAATTTAAAGAGTATTGGCCGTATGGTGTGAACTATGAGGTGTTTGTACTTTCCTTTGCCGATGGTAATGGTGATGGCAAGGGTGACCTGATTGGCTTGACCCAACGTCTTGATCACTTAACAGATCTTGGAGTTGGCGCCGTGTGGCTGATGCCGATCATGCCCTCACCTTCGTATCATAAATATGACGTTACGGATTACAAAGGAATTCATCCCGATTACGGAACAGTAGATGATTTCAAAAAATTTGTAGAAGAAGCACATAAAAGGAATATACAGGTTATTATAGATCTGATTCTTAATCACACCGGCGTTGATCATCCATGGTTTAAGGAAGCTGTCAAGGGAAAAGATAATCCTTATCGTGACTATTACTATTGGGCGGATATCGATTCCGTTGCTGATGAGATATCAAAAAAGGAAATCTCACTTGATTCAGATAATATTACGCAGTGGCATGCTGTTAACGGAGACACCTCAGCCGAACATTATTATGGTTTTTTCTACGGAGGTATGCCCGACCTGAATTTCGATAACCCGAAAGTGAAAGAGGAATTCATTGATATTGGCAAATTCTGGCTGGAAGAAATGAAAGTAGATGGTTTCAGACTTGATGCAGCGAAACATATTTTCCCCACAGATAGAGCAACTGACAATCATGCCTTCTGGGTTTGGTTTCGTGACGAAATGCAGAAGATCAAGCCGGATGTGTACCTGGTAGGAGAAGTTTGGTCGGCGGCAGAAGAAGTTGCCCCATACTTAAAAGGTCTACCTGCTCTCTTCAATTTCGATATGGGATATGCTATCACTTCTGTTGTGCAGGCTCAGTCAGATACTATTCATCTTGTGAAAAAATATAAAGAGATCATTGATTTCTACCAGACCGTTACACCGAATTATATTGATGCTACATTCCTAAAGAACCATGATCAGAATAGAATATTATCAGAGCTCGAAAATGATGAAGATAAACTGAGAGTAGCGGCGTCCATTCTATTTACCCTTCCGGGAACGCCGTATGTGTATTATGGAGAAGAGATTGGTATGAAGGGAATGAAGCCGGACGAATATATTCGTGAGCCATTTCTTTGGGATGAAGGAAAAAAAGATGTGATGCAAACAACCTGGGAGATACCAAAGTATTCAACGGACAAGACAGTCATTCCATTAAAGCAGCAAAAGAGAAAGTCATCATCACTTTATAATTTTTATAAGAAGTGGATTGCTTATCGCAATGAAAGTGATGTGATGACATTAGGTGAATTGACAGAAACGCCTTTCACTATTAAGGAAGTTGTTACAATGATCCGCTCGTCTGGTGAGCAAAAGCTGCTGGCTCTGCACAATGTTTCTGATATTGAAATAACTGTCTCACTGGAATCCATACCTGAATTCAAAAAAATTGATTTCACAACGAATAAGAAAGCAGTATTAAAAGAAGATACGTTAATATTACCAGCTTACAGTTCAGTAGTTCTAAAAAAATAACGAATGACTCACGGACAATCACGTGTTATTATTGAAAATATTCAACCACAGGTAGAGGGAGGTTTTTATCCGGCGAAAAGGACTGTTGGTGAAAATGTAGAAGTCACTGCCAATATCTTTGGCGATGGTCACGATCATATTCGCGCTGAAGTCCTTTACAAATTTGCGGATGAGAAAGAATGGAGTATTGTGGAGATGATTCCGGTAATGAACGATGAATGGGCTGCATCTTTTGCAACACCAAAAAAAGGCATATACAAATTTACTGTCCGTGCATGGATCGATCAGCTTGATACCTGGTATGATGGTTTTAGGAAGAAAGCTGCAGCAAATGTAGATGTGACCGTTGAGCTGATGGAAGGAGCGGAGTACGTGAGACAGGCGGGTAACAGCAGTCCGAAGATAGTTACGATTGCAAAAAAACTGGAAGACAAAGCACATCATGCTGAAGCGGTTGGTTTTGTATTAAGCGAAGAGTTCGGGAAGATTGTACATGATAATCCATTGCGACAATATGAGACAACCTATCACTCAGAGTTGTCTGTCCGGGTAGAACATTCAAAGGCATTGTTCAGTACCTGGTACGAACTTTTTCCGAGATCAAGTTCATTGCAGGCAGGAAAACATGGGACGTTTCAGGATACGATCAAGTTGCTTCCCCGCATTGCTGCGATGAATTTCGATGTGTTGTACTTACCACCGATCCATCCAATTGGAAAAATTAACCGTAAGGGAAAAAATAATAGTGTTACATCACGACCTGGAGAGCCTGGTTCACCATGGGCAATTGGTAGTGAAGAAGGCGGTCACAAATCCATACATAAAGAACTTGGTACGCTTGCCGATTACAAAAAATTAATAGCCGAAGCGAAGAAGTATAACATAGATATTGCACTCGATCTTGCATACCAGTGCGCACCGGACCATCCGTATGTAAAAGAACATCCGGAATGGTTTCGTCAACGCCCGGATGGATCAATTCAATACGCCGAGAATCCTCCAAAAAAATATCAAGACATCTATCCATTCAATTTCGAAACGGATCAATGGAAAGAATTATGGGAAGAGCTGAGATCAGTAATTGAATTCTGGATTGATGCAGGAGTGAAGATCTTCCGTGTTGATAATCCACATACAAAACCAATTCCGTTTTGGGAGTGGGTGATTGCAGAGATCAATAAAAAGTATTCTGACATTATATTTCTTGCCGAGGCCTTCACGAGGCCAAACATTATGGCTTCGTTGGGTAAAGTGGGATTCACTCAATCCTATACTTACTTCACATGGAGAGTTACAAAACAGGAAATAATCGAGTACATGACGGAGTTGGTGAACGGACCATCGCGAAATTATTTCCGCCCTAACTTCTGGCCAAATACTCCCGATATTCTTCCATTTCATTTACAGCACCAGGGTGAGAATATTTTTATTATACGCGTAGCGCTTGCTGCAACGCTTTCTTCCAATTACGGATTGTATGGACCACCTTACGAGCTCAATGATAATTCCCCAATGGAAGGAAGAGAAGAATACTACAACTCAGAAAAATACGAGATCAAGTCATTTGATTGGAGGAAAACAAACAGAATGACGGATATTATTACGTTGCTCAATAAAGCACGGAATGAAAATCCAGCGTTGCAGTCAACCTGGAACCTGCAGTTTTGCAGCGTTGAGAACCCAAACCTCATCGCATATCTTAAGACAACGGATGATCTTCCCAATAGTATTCTGGTTGTTGTAAACCTTGATGCGAATAAAAAGCAATCAGGATACATTCAGGTTCCAAAAGCAAAACTTGGTCTGAAAGACAGAATAAATATTAAACTGCGGGACATGATAACCGATGAGCAGTATACCTGGACGCAGGAATGGAACTATGTTGAGCTGGAACCTTCAAAAATGCCGTTCCATCTTTTTAAGTTGGATATTCACGAATCTCAAATGTGATCATTATGGCACTCCAAAGTAAAATCGATCCGTTATGGTTTAAAGATGCTGTCTTCTATGAATTGAGTGTTCGCTCATTTTACGATGGCAATGGCGATGGCATAGGAGATTTTCAGGGCTTGATGCAAAAGCTTGATTACCTGGAAGATCTTGGTATCAATACAATATGGCTTCTTCCTTTTTATCCTTCACCATTAAAAGATGATGGATTTGATATTACAGAGCAATGCGATGTGCATCCTGATTGTGGTACGCTCGCGGATTTCAAGGCATTCCTGAAGGAGGCACATCGAAGAGGAATTCGTGTTATAACGGAGTTGATCCTGAATCATACATCTGATCAGCATCCATGGTTTCAAAAATCCAGAAAAGCAAGACCTGGTTCACGCTATAAAGATTATTATGTTTGGAGCGATACGCCGGATAAGTATAGCGAAGCGCGTGTGATGTTTGCAGGGTCGGAATCATCCAATTGGACGTGGGACCAGGAAGCAAAGTCATATTACTGGCACCGGTTCTATCATTATCAGCCTGAATTGAACTACGAAAATCCGGAGGTTCAGCTTGAAGTAATTAAAGCAGCTGACTTTTGGTTAAAGTTAGGAGTGGATGGTTTCAGATTGCCTTCCATGTCATTCCTGTTTGAAGAGGAAGGAACGAGTTCCGAAAATCTTCCCCAGACACATGAATTTCTGCAACGACTTCGATCACACATTGATAAAGAGTATAAAGATCGCGTTCTCATTGCCGAAGCAAACTTGTGGCCTGAGGATGCGGCATCTTATTTTGGCGGTGGTAACGAATGTCACATGAACTTTAATTATCCGTTGATGCCACGACTGTTCCTCGCGCTTCGCACGGAGGACAGTTACCCGATCATCGACATCATGGAGCAAACGCCGGAAACTCCACCGAACAGCCAGTGGCTGTTGTTTTTGAGAAATCATGATGAGATTGGCCTTGAAATGGTAACAGAAGAAGAGAAAGATTATCTCTTCAAAGCGTACGCGAACGATCCTGATACAAAACATAATCTTGGTATCAGGAGAAGACTTGCACCGTTGCTGAATAATGACAGAAGGAAAATTGAATTGCTGTATACGATCTTATTCTCATTACCAGGCACACCCGTGTTGTATTATGGTGATGAGATTGGTATGGGTGATAATGTTTATCTCGGCGATCGTTATGGCATCAGAACGCCAATGCAATGGAACATGAATCTCAATGCCGGTTTTTCCACTGCTAATCCACAAAAACTTTATTTGCCAATCATTTCCGATCCGGCATACCGATACGAATCAGTAAACGTGGCTACCCAGGAAGAGAATTTTTCTTCTCTCATCTGGTGGGTGAAGAACGTGCTTGCGATGCGAAAACGTCTTCATGTTTTTGGTAAGGGTGACCTTACGTTCATTGAAAGTACAAATGCAAAAGTCCTGAGCTTCGTAAGAAGCCTGGACAAGCAGCGCATTATTGTTGTAGCCAATCTGTCACAGTTTTCGCAGGCAACAACACTTAACCTAATCGATTACAAGGACTGCGAGATCACGGAGGTCTTCAGTCAGAATCGTTTCATGGGTGTTGGCGATGGCGATTATTCTATTACGGTAGGACCGTATGGATACTTCTGGTTCCAGGTGGATGATCAGGAAAAGAAAGAGCAACCTGGCACGAGCGGTGAGCTTCAGCTTTTTAAGACGGATGCCTCATGGGAAAAGGTATTCAATCATTATGATGAGATACGGACGTTGGAGCGAAAGATCTTACAACCGTTCATGAAGAAATGCAGGTGGTTTGGTGGTAAAGCCAAAGTCATCAGCAAGATGAGCATTCATAAAGTTGTACCGCTGAAAGTAGAAGGCATAACACACTTCCTTATAATTATTGAAGTTCATTATGTTCAGCGTTTACCGGAATTTTATTTCCTGCCCTTGACATTTGTTCCGTCTGAAGTTTTGCTGGAGCGAATCGAGTACACGGCGCAAAGCGTTGTGTGTCGTGCTGAAATTCAAAATAAGTCAGGATTTATTTTGGATAGCAGCTATGACCGCGTGTTCCGTGACTTCTTATTCGCAAGCATGGCGAAGGAAGTGAGAGTAAAAGACGGGGAAGGTGTTCTTGAATTTAATTCCAGTGTCTTCTCAAAGATAAAAGCTGAAAATATTGAATCTAAAATTCTTAAAGTCGATTCAAGTAATACAGCGATCCTCTACAATGATCAGTATTTCTTCAAGTTCTATCGCAAGATTGAAAAAGAAATTAATCCTGACCTGGAGATCGCGCGCTTCCTTTCTGAGAACACTAACTTTAAAAGCAGTCCGAAGTATTCAGGAAGTGTTGAGTACCGTGATGATGAAGGCAAGACAATTGTTTTTGGGTTACTACAGGAAAAAGTTGATAACCAGGGTGATGCCTGGAACATGACGATTGACTCCGTGGGACGATTCTATGAGCGTGTGATGGCAAAAGCAAAGAAGGAAAAGCTTCCAAAGCTGTTGCACAAGCCTGCCATTACATTTGAAGAAGCTCCGGAACTTCTGCAGGAATTTATCGGTCGGGGATTTTATGAACGTGTTGTTCGTCTCGGTCAACGTACGGCAGAAATGCACATCGCGTTGGCATCCGATACATCCAATCCTGCATTTGCACCGGAATATTTCACAAGCAACTACCAGCGATCGCTGTATTCTTCTCTCCGCAAGCTCTTGAAAGATAGATTCAAGATGCTTCGCCAGGCGATGAGCAAGCTTAATGTTGAGACACAACAGTTGGCTCAGCGCGTTCTTGCAATGGAAGATACTATCCTCGAATGCTTTAGTGAGATCTACCAGATAAGGATCAATGGTATTAAAACCCGGATCCACGGTGACTATCACCTCGGGCAGGTATTATTTACCGGGAAGGATTTTATTATCATTGACTTTGAAGGTGAGCCGGGATTTAGTTTCAGCGAGCGTCGGTTAAAAAAGAGTCCATACAAAGATGTGGCAGGTATGATGCGATCATTTCATTACGCTGCCTTCGGAAAAATCTTGTTGAATGAAAATTACCGCAAACAGGATCTGGAGTTTTTAGAATCATGGGCAGAGCAATGGCAGCACTATGTTGGTCGTTTCTATCTCGGAGCATACATGGAAAAGATGGGATTGGGCACAGAGCTTCCCTACGAAGACGATGTTCTTATCAGAACATACCTTATAGAAAAAGCCGTGTATGAATTAGGTTATGAGCTCAATGGTCGCCCCGACTGGACGGTAATTCCATTGCGTGGAATCGAGTACCAGGTAAATCAGTATGTATCGGATAAGGAGAAGAGGAAGAAGGGGTCTGCTGGTAGGTAGGAGATGGTGAGTGGTGGGTGGTTAGAAGTTTGTGATAAGTGGAAGTGAAAGGTGAAAAGTGAAATGTGAAATGTGAAATGTGAAAGGTGAAAAGTGAAATGTGAGAAGTGAAACGTAGACGTGTTTCGGAAAGTTGCCATTTACCTTTGAGAGAAGAGTCAGGCGGACCTGGCTGTAGTTGCTTCGGCGGAGGCAGGGATGAGGTCAGGTTGAGGAAGAAATTTAAAAGTGATATAAATTAACACATCAAGATCATGTCTAAAAAAACACAGCCAAAGCGCACATCTGCCAACGAGGAAAGCTTTACACTCCTCACAGATTTTGATATCCATCTCATTAAGAGTGGAAAGCATTTCAAGCTGTATGAAAAACTAGGCGCTCATCCTGCGGAGTTTAAAGGCAAAGACGGCTGCTACTTCGCTGTATGGGCACCAAATGCAACTTCCGTTTCCGTCATCGGTAATTTTAATAGCTGGGATAATGTTCAGCACAAGCTCAATCCCCGATGGGATGAATCCGGAATATGGGAGGCATTTTTCCCTGGCGTTAAAAAAGGCGAGGTATATAAGTATGCCATTCATTCAAACAGCGGTGAATATTTAGAGAAATCAGATCCGTTTGCTTTTTATGCGGAGATTGCCCCGAAGACAGCTTCCATTATCTGGGAAGAAGAGTATGAATGGAAAGATGCTACATGGCTTGATGAACGAAAGAAGCTGACCGGGAAAGCAAGACCTTATTCCGTATATGAAGTGCACATGGGAAGCTGGCGCAGAAAGATGGAAGACGGGAATCGTTCTCTTTCTTATCGCGAGCTCGCCGTGGAAATGGTCCAATATGTGACAGATCTTGAATTCACCCATGTAGAATTCTTACCTGTAATGGAACATCCGTTTTTTGGATCATGGGGATATCAGTTGACGGGTTACTTTGCACCGACCAGCAGATTTGGGTCGCCGGAAGATTTTAAATTTTTAATAGATGCATTTCATGCAGCAGGAATAGGCGTGATACTTGACTGGGTGCCATCTCACTTTCCGGGTGATGCACATGGACTTTATAAATTTGATGGCACGCATCTTTATGAACATGCCGATCCACGCAAAGGGTTCCATCCGGATTGGAGTAGCTACATCTATAACTATGGTCGTCCGGAAGTAAGATCTTTCCTGATAAGCAACGCCATGTTCTGGCTTGAGAAGTTTCATATTGATGGATTACGCGTTGATGCAGTTGCCTCAATGCTGTATCTCGACTATTCGCGCAAAGCAGGAGAGTGGATACCAAATGAATATGGTGGTAATGAAAATATTGAAGCAATCGTCTTCTTAAAAGAATTTAATGAAACGGTGTATGGAAATTTTCCTGACACTGTCACGATTGCAGAGGAATCAACTGCGTGGCCTGGCGTTTCAAAACC
>Ga0123336_10000435_pt1 | contig 42310 bp, 39 predicted proteins | sample SSSSmetaG_FD_96466 | JGI IMG/M metagenome (GOLD analysis project Ga0123336, IMG submission 96466) | Glacier valley bacterial and archeal communities from Borup Fiord, Nunavut, Canada, to study Microbial Dark Matter (Phase II) - ​SSSS metaG | ecosystem: Environmental > Aquatic > Freshwater > Ice...
CGGATCTTTTCCGAGAACGGCGAGGTCGCGTAGTGATGGAGGATCAACTGGTCGACCTGCACGATCTGACTGTCGGAAAAAGATGGATTCATAAGGCCCTGATGGGTCTACCGGTGGAAGGGACGGACGGCGGGACGGACCGGACTCAATCGAGCAGGTCGGGCTGTTCCTTGACGATGCGGGCATACAGCGGCTGGAACTGGAACCAGCCGGCGAACGGGCTGCCGACGATGCCGAACGACTGGCGCGCAGACTCGGGGCTGACCTGCTTGGGCGCGACACCGGTGCGCGCCGCGGCCGCTTCGGCGAGCAACTGGACCTGGCACGAGCGCTCCATCGTGATGAACCACCAGACCGCCTCGTCGACCGTCTTGCCGACGGTGATCAGCCCGTGGTTGGCGAGGATCGCGGCCTTGCGCGGACCGAGCGCGTTGGCGATCTTCACGCCTTCGTCGAGGTCGACGGCGACGCCGCCGAAGTCGTCGTAGATCGCGTGGTCGCCGTAGAACGCGCACGCGTCCTGGGTCAGCGGCGCGAGCTCGACGCCGAGCGTGGAGAACGCGCGACCGAAGGTGGAATGCGAATGCGCGGCGCCGATCACGTCGGGACGCGCGCCGTGGACCCGCGAGTGGATCACGAACGCCGCCGTGTTGACCGGGTGGTTCCCCTCGACGACGTGGCCCTCGTGGTCGCAGCGGATCAGGTTCGAGACGTTGACCTGGCTGAAGTGCACGCCGAAGGGATTGACCCAGAACGTGTCGGGGAACTCGGGATCGCGCGCCGTGATGTGACCGGCCACGCCTTCGTCGAACCCGAACTTCGAGAACAGGCGAAAACCGGCGGCCAGACGCTGCTTGCGGTGCAGTCGCTCCTCGGCGACGGTCGCGAAGACCGGTGGCGCGGGCATGGTGCCGCGGGCGGTGATCCCCGGCTTCGCGACGGGCTGTTCGGTCTGCGCTCTCGGCGGCATGCGTTCGGGTGCGTTCATCTCGATCTCCTGGTGCGCGGACTCACGGCCGCGTTCGTCGTCGTGCGGATGTGTGTTCCCTGCGAGCGTGCCGTAGGTCGCGTTGGCTGACCAGCCATTGCGAAGGTCGGCAGCAGGTTTCTTCGGCGGCTGCAGCGGTCAGAACAGCTTGACCAGCTGCTTGCCGAAATTCTGCCCCTTCAGCAGCCCCATGAATGCTTCGGGCGCGCGCTCGATTCCGTCGGCGATCGACTCGCGATACTTGAGCCGGCCGGTGGCCACGAGGATGCCGAGCTCCTTGAGACCCTGTGGCCAGAGGGCCAGATGGTCCGAGACGATGAAGCCCTGCATCTTGAAGCGCGCGACGAGGAACATCGCCGGATTCTCGATCGGCGCGGGGCCGTCGGCATCGTCGTAGCCCGAGATCAGCCCGCAAATCGCCACCCGCGCGAACGGGTTGAGCCGCGCGAGGACGGTGTTCATCACCAGGCCGCCGACGTTCTCGAAGTAGCCGTCGACCCCGTCCGGCGCCGCCGCCTTGAGCATCGCCGACAGCGCCTTGCGGTCGGCCGCGGCCTTGTAGTCGATGCACGCGTCGAACCCCAGCTCCTCGGTGACGTAGCGGCACTTGTCGGGGCCGCCCGCGATGCCGACCGTGCGGCACCCGGCCAGGCGCGCGAGCTGGCCGACCACGCTGCCCACCGCCCCGCTCGCGGCGCTGACGACGATCGTCTCGCCGGCCTTCGGCTCGATCACCTTGTTGAGCCCGTACCACGCCGTCATGCCGGGCATGCCGACGGGTCCCAGGTAGGCCGACTCCGGCACGTGCGTCGTGTCGACCTTCATCAGGACCGAACCGTCCGAGCAGCCGTATTCGGACCAGCCGTACATGCCGACGACGGTGTCGCCCGCGGCGAACTTGGGGTTGTGCGACGCGACCACGACGCCGACGGTCGCCCCGATCATCGTCTCGCCGAGCGGTTGCGGCACGGCGTACGACTTCGATTCGTTCATGCGACCGCGCATGTAGGGATCGAGCGACAAGTAGTGGTTGCGCACCAGCACCTGGCCCTCGGCGGGCTGCGGCACGGGACGGGTCTCGAGCCGGAAATTCTGCGCACTCACGCCGCCGTCGGGGCGTGTCGCCAGCACGATGCAGCGATAGTTGTCGGTCATGCGGGTCTCCTCGTCTTGATCGAAGGCGATCGATCTTCCGTCGATCGCGCTGGTGTTGCGAATCAGCCGCCGTCGCCACCCCGTCCGCTTTCGGGCAGCGCACCCGCTGCGCGACGGCTCGCGGCATCGAGGCGCTTGATGGTCTTGAAGGTCCCCATCGACTTCGCGATCAGGCGCTGGTCCGCATCGCGCACCTCGCCTTCGCAGAACGCCATCGTCGTCGAGCGGTGGAAGGCCTTGCCGGTCGCGACCAGCCGCGTCCCCGCGGGACCCGGCTGCACGAAGCTGGTCTTCATCTCGACCGTCACGCCGCCACGGGCCTCGGGATCGAGCGAACGTCCCGCGACCGCCATCGCGACATCGAGCATCGTCATCAGCACGCCGCCGTGCGCGACGTTCCAGCTGTTGAGGTGTCGCGGCTGCAGGTCGAGCGCCACGCGCCCCTCGCCGGGCGGCGCATCGAGCAGCTCGATGCCGAGGTCGTCGAGGAACGGGACGTCGCCGCGGGTCAGCGGTACGGGCATGGGAGGGACGGGTCGGGAAAGGATGGGAACCGCGGGTGGACGCAGCGAATCGAACGGTCGTGCTAAATGGTCGACGATTCTACCGCAGCGCCGGTGCGTTCCCGCGGTGTCGTCAGGCCCGGTCGGCGGGTGAAGCGTCGATCTGCGCGCTGTCGTCCTTCAGCGCCACGCCGCTGAGCTGCAGGCGCAGCGACGCACGGATCAGCCATGCGAGCTTCGCTGCCGCCGCCGCCGGCGGCAGCCCCTCGGGGCGGACGTTGGAGATGCAGTTGCGCTCGGCATCGTGGCGACCGACGCGCGGCGCGAAGGTCAGGTACAGGCCCAGGCTGTCGGGCGACGTGAGGCCGGGCCGCTCGCCGATGACGACCACCACGGCCCGGGCCTTCAGCGCCGCGCCGACCGCGTCGCCGAGCGCGACTCGTGCCTGTTCGGCGATCACGATCGGCCCGACCGACAGTCCTTCGAGCAGCGGGATCACCGCCGCCAGCAATGTCGCCGCATGGCGCTGCACGCCGAGGGCCGACAGGCCATCCCCCACGACGAAGAGCACGTCGCAGCCCGGCGCGTCGACGGCGGCCAGCCGCTCGCGACTGTCGTCGGCCAGGCGCCGTCCGAGGTCGGGCCGCAGCAGGTAAGTGGCGCGGTCGTGCGCGGCACTGGCGACGCGGACCTGCGACGGTGCGAAGGCGCGCAGGTCACGATCGAGCGCGTCGACGTCGAGTGCCAGATGGACGGCGTCACGTGCCCGCGCGTGATCGAGCTCGAAGGCCAGCAGGGCCGCGGTCGGCAACGCGGCTCCGGCCCGGCCGAGCGCGATGCGCGCGGCCGTGCGACGTCGCAACGCCTTCCATGGATCGTCGAGCGCGATCTGCGCGTCGCTCATCGTGGCCACCGCGACGAGAAGTCGTCGAGCAGCGGATGCCGGCTCGACGCATCGATCAACCGGCCGCCGACGTCCGCGATGCCCATCTTCGTCAGCCACGCCTCGAACTCCGGCGCACGCTTGAGTCCGAGCAGCGAGCGCAGGTACAGCGCGTCGTGGAACGACGTGCTCTGGTAGCCGAGCATCACGTCGTCGGCGCCGGGCACGCCCATCAGGTAGGTCACGCCGGCGGTGCCGAGCAGCGTCATCAGCGTGTCCATGTCGTCGGAGTCGGCCTCGGCGTGGTTGGTGTAGCAGACGTCGCAGCCGAGCGGCAGGCCCATCAGCTTGCCGCAGAAGTGGTCCTCGAGCCCGGCCCGCACGATCTGCTTGCCGTCGTACAGATACTCGGGACCGATGAAGCCGACCACCGAGTTGGTCAGCAGGGGACGGAAGGCGCGTGCCACCGCATAGGCCCGCGCCTCGCAGGTCTGCTGGTCGACGCCGTGATGGGCGTTGGCCGACAGCGCGCTGCCCTGCCCCGTCTCGAAGTACATGACGTTGGCCGACGCCGGATCGCCGACGGTCGCGCGGCCGAGCGAGCGCGCCGCGTCGTCTGCCTCGGCCAGCAGCGCGAGCGTGACGCCGAAGCTCTCGTTGGCCTTCTGCGTCCCGGCCACCGACTGGAACACGAGATCGATCGGCGCACCCTTCTCGATCGCCGCGATCTGGCTCGTCACGTGGGTCAGCACGCAGGTCTGCGTGGGGATGTCGAAGCGCGCGCGGACCTCGTCGAGCGCATGCCACAGGCGGATCAGCGCCTGCACGTCGTCGCTCGCCGGATTGATGCCGATCACCGCATCGCCCGCGCCGTACATCAGGCCGTCGAGCATCGACAGCGCGATGCCCATCGGGTCGTCCGTCGGATGGTTGGGCTGCAGGCGGATCGACAGGCGGCCCGGCAGTCCGATGGTGTCGCGGAACACCGTCACGACGGTGCACTTGCGCGCGACGGCGATCAGGTCCTGGTTGCGCATCAGCTTCGAGACCGCCGCGGCCATCTCGGGCATCACGCCCGGCGCGATGCGGGTCAGCGCCGCGGTGTCGGTCGCGGGCAGCAGCAGCCAGTCGCGGAAGTCGCCGACGGTGAGGTGCCCGATCTCGGCGAAGGCGCCCGCGTCGTGGCGGTCGACGATCAGCCGCGTCACGTCGTCGTCCTCGTAGGGGATGACCGCGTGGTCGACGAAGGTCGACAGCGGCAGCGCCGCGAGGCACATGCGCGCGGCGACGCGTTCCTCGGCCGACGTCGCGGCGATGCCGGCGAGGACGTCGCCGGAGCGCAGCGGCGAAGCCTTCGCGAGCAGGTCCTTGAGGTCGGCGAAGGACCAGATCGTGTCGCCGACGGTGTGCGCGAGATGCATGACGCAACCATACCCGATGGGTCGGCCGCTTCGACGGAAACCCGGACGCCGAGAACGTCATGCCCATCGGCGAACGCCCTCGCACTGCACGTCGAGTGTTGCAGGCCGGCGCCGCGGCTGTCATGCCGCCGGAAGGGTTGGAATAGTTGCTAGGCTTCCGAAACTGCCCGAACCAAGAAACGAGTCCGATGACCCCGACCCCGATGTCGAACCGCCAGGAACGACGCGACGCGTTGCGCAAGCGTTGTTCGCTGATCCTCCCGGGCTTCAGGCCGGTCGCTCCCGCCGAGGAATTCCGCCGGCTCGCCGACTGGTGCGAGGCGAACGGCGTCGAGCACGACCACTACGGCATCGGCCCATCGGTCGAAGGCTTCGAACGGAAGATCGCCACGCTGCTCGGCAAGCCGGCCGCCGTCTTCGTGCCGAGCGGCGTCATGGCCCAGCTGATCGCGGTCCGGCTGTGGACCGAGTCCGCGGGCCTCGCGCGCTTCGGCATGCACCCGACCTCGCATCTCGCGAACCACGAGGACGAGGCCTACGCCGCACTGATGGGTCGCCACGGGGTCGTGGTCGGCGATCGCCTGCGGCCGATGCTGGCCCAGGATCTGGAGGCTAGCGCGCAGCCGATGGCGTGCGTGCTGGTCGAGCTGCCGATCCGCGAGGCCGGCGGCCAGCTGCCGGGCTGGGACGAGCTGCAGGCGCTGCAGGCGGCCGCGCGGACGCGCGGCATCCGGCTGCACATGGATGGCGCGCGACTGTGGGAGAGCGCGGCGTTCTACGGACGCTCGTACGCGGAGATCGCGGCCGGCTTCGATTCGGTCTACGTGTCGCTCTACAAGGGCATCGGCGCGTCGTCGGGCGCGATGCTGGCCGGCGACGAGGCCTTCGTCGCGAACGCGCGGCTGTGGCGGCGACGGATGGGCGGCACGCTGTTCCGGATGAGTCCGGTGGTGGCTTCGGCCGCGATGCGGTTCGACGAACGCGTCGAGCTGATGCCGGCCCTGTACCGCCGCACGCTCGCCTTCGCGGCGGCCCTGTCCGCGCAGCCGCATCTGCGCGTCAACCCCGCGGTGCCGCACACCAACATGCTGCATCTGTACCTCGATGCGCCGCCCGAGGAGGTGATGGACGCGCGCGACGCGGTCGCCGAAGAGACCGGCTGCTGGCTGCTCGGTGGCGTGCGCGCCGCCGAAGTGCCGGGATGGAGCGTCTCCGAGTTCTATGTCGGCGACGCGCTGCTGCAGACCGACGATGCGACGGTGATGGCGCTGTTCTCGAACCTGTGCGCGAGGATGAGAGGCGCCTGACCGGGTCGGCGGCAACCGCGCCTGTAGTCCGGCACGCCGCGATGATTTGCACGCGCGTCTGACAGGCATCGCGCGGGTTGTTCTGCATTCTCTGCAGTCGATCGCGGGACCGCATGCCGCGCAAGCCTCGCGTCGACTTTCCAGCAGATCAACGACCCGGGAGTTCCATGGACGATTCCAGCAGCGCTGCGCGCCACGCGTCGAACCGGCGAAGCCGCGGATGAGCATCGCATCGGCCCTGGGCCTGTCCTCCGACCGGAAGGTGCGCTACGCCGTCGTCGGCCTCGGCGACATCTCGCAGGAGGCGATGCTGCCGGGCATCGCGCACACCGGCAACTCGGCCGTGGTCGCGTTGGTGACTGGCGATCCGCTGAAGGCGCGCGAGGTCGCGCAACGCTACGACGTCGCGCACACGTGCGGCTACGACGGCTTCGACGCACTGCTGCACTCCGGCGCGATCGACGCGATCTACCTGGGCACGCCCAACTGGCGCCATGCCGAGTTCGCGGTGCCTGCGCTGCAGGCAGGCATCCACGTGCTGTGCGAGAAGCCACTGGAAGTCTCGGTCGCGAAGTGCCGGGAGATCCTCGATGCGCAGGCGGCGTCGACCGCGAAACTGATGGTCGCGTACCGCCTGCACTTCGAGCCATCCACGCTCGACACCATCGATCGCATTCGCGGCGGCGAGATCGGCGAGCCGATCGCGTTCTCGTCCTTCTTCGCGCAGATGCTCGACCCCGCCAACCATCGCGCGAAGAGCGGGGTGCTCGCCGGCCCGCTGTTCGACATGGGACCGTATCCGATCAATGCGGCACGCTACCTGTTCGGCGACGAACCCGAAGCCGTCGTGTCGGCGACGGCGATGCGCCATCCCGAAGCCGGCTTCGGCGACCTCGACGACACCGTCGCCGTGACGCTGCGCTTCCCCGGCGACCGCCTCGCGCAGTTCATCGTCACCTACTACGCGAACGCGATCGGCACGCTGCTGGTCGCCGGGACGCGGGGCAGCATCGAGCTCAAGCCGGCCTACGGCTACGGGCAGCCGCACGAGCAGGTCGTGACGATCGGCGAGAAGGCGAAACAGACGAGCTTCGAGGCGACCGACCAGTTCGGCGGCGAGATGCGCTACTTCTCCGACTGCATCCTCGACGACCGCGAGCCCGAGCCCGATGCCGAGGAAGGACTGGCGGACCTGCGCGTGATCGAGGGCGTGCTGAAAGCACTCGAGAGCGGCCGGGAACAGGCGCTGCCACCGTTCACGCGCACCCGCCGCATCGACACCGACTCCCAGAAGCAGACCCTGTCGATGACCCGTCCGCCGGAGCCGGTGCACGCGTCGGGTCCGTCGCGCGACTGAGCACGGCGATGGCTGTCGATCCGCCGCTCGTCCTGATGCACTTCTTCGGCAGTTCGCATCGCGAGTGGGACCAGGTCCGCGCGCGACTCGCGCCCGACCGGCGCGTGCTGGCTCTGGACCTGCCGGGCTTCGGTGACGCCGCCGGGCGATCGCCCGAGGACGTCGCCGGCATGGCGGACGACGTGCAACGGGCCATCGCCGTCGCCGCGCTGGCGTCGTGCGTGCTCGTCGGTCATTCGATGTCCGGGAAGGTCGCGGCAGTGCTCGCGGCCCGGGAGCCTGCCTGGCTGCGCGGGCTCGTCCTGGTCACCGCATCGCCGCCGTCGGCCGAACCGATGACCGACGACGCGAAGGCGAAGTTGCTGGCCTTCGACGGCAGCCGCGAGGCCGCGGCCGACTACGTCGACGGCATCACGGCATCACGGCTACCCGACGACCTGCGGAACCTCGCGATCGACGATGCGATGCGCGCCTCGCTCGCGGCCTGGAATGCCTGGGTCACCGGGGGCAGCCAGGAAGACTGGGCGCCGCGGGTCGGCGTTCTGGGCGTGCCGACGCACGTCATCGCCGGTGCCGACGATCCCTCGCTCGGCGAGAGGATCCAGCGGGATCGGGTCCTGCCTCACTTCCCGGAGGCGACCCTCGTCGTCATCGACGGCGGCCATGCGCTGCCGCTCGAGAACCCCGACGGCCTGCATCGCGAGATCGCCTCGTTCGCCGCGCGGCTCGCGTCGTCATTCTCATCAAGGAGATCGTTCGCATGAAACTGGACATCGAAGGCAAGGTCGCGCTGGTCACCGGCGCGGACAGCGGCATCGGCTGGGAGACCGCCCGCCTGCTGCTCGAGGAAGGCGTGCGCGTCGCGATCAGCGATGCGGTCGAGACGTCGCTGCAGAAGTCCGTCCGCAAGCTGGCCCCTTACGGCGAGATCATCGGCGTGCGCGCCGACGTGACGAAGATCGCCGAGGTCCGCGCACTGTTCGCGAAGGTGCGCAAGCAGCTCGGCGAACCTGACATCGTCGTCAACTGCGCGGGCGTCACCGGCGCGACCGGCGACTTCCTCGACGTCACCGACGAAGGCTGGTTGAGCACGATCGACATCAATCTCTTCGGCGCCGTGCGCGTCTGCCGCGAGGCGATCCCGGCGATGCGCAAGAAGAAGTGGGGGCGCATCGTGCTGATCGGCTCGGAAGACGGCGTGCAGCCGTACACCGACGAGCTCGCCTACTGCGCGTCCAAGGCCGGCATCATCAATCTCGTCAAGGGGCTGTCGAAGGCCTACGGCGAGGACAACGTGCTGGTGAACGCCGTGTCCCCGGCGTTCATCAACACGCCGATGACCGACAAGATGATGAAGAAGCGCGCCAAGGAGAACGGCACGAGCTTCGAGGAGGCGATCGAGACGTTCCTGGAAGAGGAACGTCCCGGCATGGTCCTCAAGCGCCGCGGCGAGCCCGAGGAGGTCGCCGCGATGATCGTCTTCCTGTGCTCGGAGCAGTCGCGCTTCGTCACGGGGTCGAACATGCGCGTCGACTCGGGCTCGGTCGCGACGATCTGATAGCACTGCTCACGTCATCCCGGCGAAGCCCGGGATCCGACCATGTCATCCCGGCGAAGGCCGGGACCCAAGTTCACCATCAAACCGCCAGCACGCCGCCGTCCACGGCCAGGATCTGCCCCGTGATGTGCTTGCCGGCGTCGCTCGCGAACAGCAGTGCCACGCCCTTGAGGTCCTCGTCGTCGCCGATGCGGCCCAGCGGCGCATGCTGCGCGAGCTTCTCCTCGCCGAGCGTGGCGAGGATGCCCTTGGTCATCCTGGACGGGAAGAAGCCCGGCGCGATGGCGTTGACGTTGATGTTGTAGGGGCCCCATTCGCCGGCCAGCGTGCGCGTGAAGTTCACGACCGCGCCCTTGCTGGTGTTGTACGCGATGGTCTGCATCGTGCCCGGCGCGTTGCCCTTGAAGCCGGCGATCGACGCCACGCTGATGATGCGGCCCGAGCGGCGCGGGATCATGCTCGCCTTGCCCACCGCCTGGCTGGTCAGGAAGATGCCGCGCACGTTGAGGTTCATCACCTTCTCCCATGCGTCCAGCGGATGATCCTCGGCGGGCGCCCCCCAGCTCGCGCCGGCGTTGTTGACGAGGATGTCGATGTGGCCGAGGTGCTTCATCGCGGCGGCCACCAGCGGCTGCGCGCCGTCGGTCGTGCCGAGGTCGGCGGCCACCGCATGCGCCTCGATGCCCATCTTCTTCAGGTGCTCGACGGCCTCGTCGAGGTCGCCTTGCTTGCGCGACGACAGCACCAGCTTGGCGCCCTGCTCGCCGAGCGCCTCCGCGATCTGCAGCCCGAGGCCGCGCGAGCCGCCGGTAACGAGGGCCGTACGGCCGCTGAGGTCGAACAGTTTCTTGATGCTCATGCCTTCTCCTCCTTTTGCGCGAAGCGCGGACAGTCCGCCCCTTCCCCTTCATGGGGAAGAGCTTGCCCCGGGCGTGACCCGGGGTTGGGATGGGGATGGGTCCGAACGAACACCGAACCCATCATCGATCTTTTCAGAACCATGCGTCGCGCATCGTCAGCGTGGTGTCGTCGAGCGACGCCAGCAGCTCGAGCATCGGCCCGACCTTCGGCAGCTCGAACGCGAAGAAGAAGCGGCAGGCGGCGAGCTTGCCCTGGTAGAAGTCGTCGTCGTTGACTGCAGCGTCCGTTCCCCCGTTCATCGAACGACCGGCGGCCAGCGCCTGCTCGAGCCACATCCACGCGATGACGATGTGCCCGAAGGCTTCGAGATAGACGCTGGCGTTGGCGAGGGTGCGGTTGGTGTCCCCGGCCGCGTGGACGATCGCGGTCACCTGCTCGAGGCGATCCCATTGCGCTTCGAGCAGGCCGGCGAGGCGCTGCGAACCGGCATCGGGTACCGCCTCGCAGCGTGCGATCGTCGCGCGAACGCGCGCGGCCAGTGCCTTCAGCGCCGCCCCACCCTGCATGACGACCTTGCGGCCCAGCAGGTCCAGGCCCTGGATGCCGTGTGTGCCTTCGTGGATCGGGTTCAAGCGGTTGTCGCGGTAGAACTGCTCGACGTTGTAGTCGCGCGTGTAGCCGTAGCCGCCGTGGACCTGGATCGCGAGGCTGTTGGCTTCGAGGCACCACTGCGACGGCCAGCTCTTCGCGATCGGCGTCAGGATGTCGAGCAGCAGCTTGGCGTCGCGCTGCGTGGCGTCGTCCGCAGCCGTGTGCTCGTCGTCGACCAGCTTCGCGCAGTACAGGTTGAGGGCGAGGCCGCCTTCCACGTACGACTTCTGCGCGAGCAGCATGCGCTTGACGTCGGCGTGCGCGACGATCGGTACCTGCGCCTGCGCCGGATCCTTGCCCGACGGCGGCCGGCCCTGCGGCCGGTTGCGTGCGTAGTCGAGCGAATGCAGGTAGCCGGTGTAGCCGAGCGCCACGGCCCCGAGGCCGACGCCGATGCGCGCCTCGTTCATCATGTGGAACATCTGCGCGAGGCCCCTGTTCGGCTCGCCGACCAGGTAGCCGACCGCTCCCGCCTCGCCGCCTGGCCTGTGCTTGCCCTCGCCGAAGTTCAGCAGGCAGTTGGTGGTGCCGCGGTACCCCATCTTGTGATTGAGACCCGCGAGCACGACATCGTTGCGTTCGCCGATGCTGCCGCCGTCGTTCACGAGGAACTTCGGCACGATGAACAGCGAGATGCCCTTCACGCCGAGCGGCAGCGCGCCGTCGGCCTCGGGGATCTTGGCCAGCACGAGGTGGACGATGTTCTCCGACAGTTCGTGCTCGCCGGCCGAGATCCACATCTTGTTGCCGAAGAGCCGAAAGCTTCCGTCCGCCTGCCGGACGGCGCGCGTCTTGACGTCGGACAGCGACGACCCCGCCTGCGTCTCCGACAGGCACATCGTGCCGAAGAAGCGGCCGGTCATCATCGGCTTCACGAAGCGCTCGATCTGCTCCTCGGAGCCGTGCGCGAGCAGCAGGTTGGAGTTGCCGATGGTCAGGAAGGGATACGACGACGTCCCCACGTTGGCCGCCTTGAACCACGCGAAGCCGGCCTTCTCGATCACGGCCGGCAACTGGGTCCCGCCGAGCTCGTAGTCGCGGCCCGCGGCCATCAGGCCGGCGTCGCAGAACGCCGCGAGCGCCTTGCCGACCTCGGGGATCATCGTCACGCGTTCGCCGTCGAAGTGCGGCTCGTTCTGGTCGTTCTTCTTGTTGTGGGGCTCGAAGAGATCCGTCGCGATCTGCTCGCAGGTCAGCATCGCCGCGTCGAAGGTCTCGCGGCTGTGGTCCGCGAAACGCGGGCGCTCGGTGAGCGATTCGACGTCGAGCCATTCGTAGAGCAGGAAGGCGATGTCGCGGCGGGAGAGGATCTTGGAGGTCATCGAAGGAAGGTGTTGGGATGGGAACGAGCGCCGGACGCGACGCGAAAGGAGCCCGCCCGATCAGTCGGAAACAGACGCGGGGTCGCGGTCACGACCGCGGCAGCGACTGCAGCCCCTCGGGTTCGTTCGCGATGTAGACCTTTCGTTCGAAGGCCACTTCGCGTTCGACCGAGTTGTCGACGTTGGGGGACATCGGCGGCTTCGGCAGCAAGCGGATCGCGTCGGCATAGCCGGCCAGCAGCGCCCGCTCGAAGTCGTGGCGGTTCGGCGGGCCGGCGGCCGGACTGCCGGTGCTGTCGGTGCTCTTGACCAGCGTCACGCGGGCGAAGCGCGGATCGAAGCGGACCTTGACGGTTCCGGTGACGCCCCGGTCGATCGCCTCGCGCGGGTACGCCATCATCGCCACGGCCGTGTCGTTCACCGCCTCGATGTAGGTCTTCACGAGGGCATCGGGTTCCTTGTACGCGTCGATCGCCTTCTCCGCCGTGCCGTCCTTGTTGGTCCCGTCCGAGATCGCGTACCAGCGGCCGGCCTGCTGGTAGCTCTGCGCAATGCCGTCGCCCCGCGCATGCATCATCGCCAGCGTCCGGGCGGACGTGCGATCGCCGAGCAGCGCACCGCGCTCGTAGAGCCGCGTCGAGCGCGGCACGTTCTGCACCAGGCAGAAGCCGTACTGGAAGAGCTGGCCCGCGATGTAGAACGATTTCGGCTCGCCGGCGACCATTGCTTGGTTGATGATTTCGACCGCGGGTTCGCACTGGTTCTGGTCGATCAGCCCGAGCGCGGCGTTGGCCTTCTCCGAGGACTGCGCATGGAGGGCGACCGGCGCGGCGACCATGACGATCGCCGCGAATCCGCGGGACCTTGAAGAGGTGCCCGGCGAACGCTGCATCGCTTGCTCCGTGGAAGTGGCTTCCGGTAACCGGGATTGGATCATGGCTCGATCTACCCGCTCGACACCGATCCCGGAGCGGGACGATCCAGGGGTCGCACCGGCGCTCAACGACGCAGACCCTGCGATCCGTAAGGTCCGTCGCGACCGTTGCGATCGCGGCTGAACTCGAACTCGTGCTCGGTCGCGTAGTCGCCCGTCGCCGGAAGGTCCGGCTTCGGCAGCGCCTTGATCGCCGCGTCGTAGCTCGTCGCCAGCGCCCGCTCGAACAGATGCTTGTTCGGGCCCAGATGATTCGTCGCGTTGCCCTGGTTGTCGGTGCTGCTGACGACCGAAACCGAAGCATCGCGCGGATCGAAGCGCATCACCACGCGCGCCCGCACGCCCTGCACGGTCGCCTGCGCCGGATAGACCATCGTGTCTTCCGCAAGGTCGTGCACCGCCTCGACGTAGGTCTTCGCGATCGCGTCGGGCGTCGCGAACGTGGACTCGGCCGGCAGGTCGATGCCGGCTTTGCCGCCGTGCGACAGCGCGAACCAGGACCCGGCCTTGACGTAGCTATGCGGCACGCCGGCGCCGCGGGCGTGGATCACCGCCAGCGACCGCGCCGAAGCGGCATCCCCGAGCGTCGCCGCGCGTTCGTAGACCGGCACCGCACGCCGCGGATCGACCTTGAGGCAGATGCCGAACTCGAACATCTGGCCGACCAGGTACATCGAGCGCACCTCGCCGTCGGCGACCCCGCGGTTCAACGCGTCGATCGCGCCTTCGCAATCCTTCTGGTCGATCGCCGCGACCGCCTTTTCCGCCTGCGCGAGGGCGGCGCCCGGCGCGAACGCCAGCGCACCGAGGACGACCGCCCACCCCACCCACCGACCGCCGCTCGCGTCGCTCACGATGTCTCCCGAGACCGGCGTGTCGACGATCGATCGTGCCGGATGTCCGCCCTGCCTCGCCTCGCTCAGACGACCTCGAACAGCCCGGCCGCGCCCATCCCGCCACCGATGCACATCGTGACGACGACGAACTTCTCGCCGCGACGCTTGCCTTCGATCAGCGCATGGCCGACCAGGCGCGCACCCGTCACGCCGTACGGATGGCCGACCGCGATCGCGCCGCCGTCGACGTTGAGGCGGTCGTTCGGGATGCCGAGCTTGTCGCGGCAGTAGATCACCTGCACGGCGAAAGCCTCGTTCAGTTCCCACAGGCCGATGTCGGCGACCGTCATGCCGGCCTTCTTGAGCAGCTTGGGGATCGCGAAGACCGGCCCGATGCCCATCTCGTCGGGCTCGCAGCCGGCGACCGCGAAGCCGCGGAAGATCCCGAGCGGGGTCAGGCCCTTCTGCTCGGCCGTCTTGCTGTTCATGATCACGGCGGCAGACGCGCCGTCGGAGAACTGGCTCGCGTTGCCGGCCGCGATCACGCCGCCGGGCATCGCCGGCTTGATCTTCGCGACCGCTTCGTACGTGGTGTCCGAACGGATGCCTTCGTCCTCGCTGATCGTCACTTCCTTGATGCCGAGCATGCCGGTCGCCTTGTCGGCGACGCCCATCATCGTCGTCATGGGGACGATCTCCTGCTTGAAGCGGCCGAGCTCGCGCGAGGCCGACGCGCGACGCTGGCTCTCCACGCCGTACTCGTCCTGCGCCTCGCGCGGGATGTTGTAGCGCTTGGCGACCTGCTCGGCCGTCTGCAGCATGTTCCAGTAGATCTCGGGCTTGGCCTTCAACAGGTTGGGGTCGCGCAACATGTGCATGTTCATCTCGGCCTGCACGCACGAGATGGACTCGACGCCGCCGGCCACGTAGATGTCGCCTTCGCCGGCGATCACGCGCTGCGCGGCCGTGGCGATGGTCTGCAGGCCCGACGAGCAGAAGCGGTTGATGGTCATGCCCGAAGTCGTGACCGGACAGCCGGCGGCCAGCGCGATCTGGCGGGCGATGTTGGAACCGGTGGCCCCTTCGGGCGTGGCGCAGCCCATCACGACGTCGTCGACTTCGGCCGGATCGAGCTGCGCACGCTCCATCGCGTGCTTGACGGCATGGCCGCCCAACGAGGCGCCGTGCGTCATGTTGAAGGCACCCTTCCAGGACTTGGCGAGGGCGGTGCGTGCGGTTGAAACGATGACGGCGTCGGTCATGAGGTATTTCCTTCGGAAATAATTGACGAACCGCGACGCTGCGCGTCGCGTCTTTGTGTCTTTAAGAGAAAGTCTTGCCTTCGCTGGCCAACTTCGCCAGCAGCGGCGCCGGCACCCACGCCTGGCCCTGGCGCCCCGCGTTCGGGCCCTTGCCGAACTGCTCCATCCTCATCACCACCTTCTGCAGGCCGACCGTGTCGGCGTAGCACATCGGGCCGCCGCGATAGATCGGGAAGCCGTAGCCGGTCAGGTAGACCATGTCGATGTCCGACGCGCGCTGCGCGATGCCTTCGTCGAGAATCTGGGCGCCTTCGTTGACGAGGGCGAACACCAGTCTCTGCACAATTTCGTCGTCGGTAATCTTCCGTCGTTCAATTCCGAGGCGCTTGGACTCCGCGACGATCATGTCGTTGACGTCCTTGTTCGGGATCGGCGTGCGGTTGCCCGGCTTGTAGTCGTACCAGCCGGCACTGGTCTTCTGACCGTGACGGCCCATCTCGACGAGCAGGTCCGCGGTCTTCGAATAGACCATGTTCGGCTTCTCGACGTAGCGGCGCTTGCGGATCGCGTAGCCGATGTCGTTGCCGGCCAGGTCGCCCATGCGGAACGGGCCCATCGCGAAGCCGAACTTCTCGACCGCCTTGTCGACCTGCTCGGGCAGCGCGCCCTCTTCCAGCAGGAAGCCGGCCTGGCGCGAATACTGCTCGATCATCCGGTTGCCGATGAAACCGTCGCACACGCCCGACACCACGCCGGTCTTCTTGAGCTTCTTCGACAGGCCCATCGTGGTCGCGAGGACATCCTTGGCCGTCGCCTTGCCGCGCACGATCTCGAGCAACTTCATCACGTTGGCGGGGCTGAAGAAGTGCGTGCCGATCACGTCCTGCGGCCGCTTGGTGAAGGCCGCGATCTGGTCGACGTCGAGCGTCGACGTGTTCGACGCGAGGATCGCGCCCGGCTTCATCACCTCGTCGAGCTTCTTGAACACGGCTTCCTTGACGCCCATCTCCTCGAAGACGGCTTCGACGACGATGTCGGCATCCGCGATGTCCGCGTAGTCGGTGGTGCCGGTGATCAGGCCGACGCGCTGATCGAACTTCTCCTGCGTCAGCTTGCCCTTCTTCATCGTGTTCTCGTAGTTCTTGCGCACCGTCCCCAGGCCCTTGTCGAGCGCTTCCTGCTTGAGCTCGAGCACCTTGACCGGGATGCCGGCGTTCGCGAAGTTCATCGCGATGCCGCCGCCCATCGTGCCGGCGCCGATCACGGCGGCGGACTTGATCGCGCGGGTCGGCGTGTCGTCGGGCACGTCGGGGATCTTGCTCGCGGCGCGCTCGCCAAAGAACGCGTGACGCAGCGCCTTCGACTCGGGGGTCGCGACCAGTTCGAGGAAGGCCGCGCGCTCGAACGCGATGCCGTCGTCGAAGCGCTTGGTCACCGCGGCCTCCACGCAGTCGACGCACTTGAGCGGCGCCGGATAGTTCTTCGCGACGGCCTTGACGGTGTTGCGCGCGAACGAGAAGAAGCCCTCGTACAGCGGGAAGTCGATCTTGATGTCGCGGATCTTCGGCAGCGGCTTCGTGGTGGCGATGGATTTCGCGAAGGTGATTGCCTCGGCCACCACGTCGCCGTCGACGACCTTGCTGAACAGCGCGGTCTTGGCGAGCTTCTCGGCGGCCATCGGCGTGCCGCTGACGATCATGTTGAGTGCGAGCTCGACGCCGACCACGCGCGGCAGGCGCTGCGTGCCGCCGGCCCCCGGCAGGATGCCGAGCTTGACCTCGGGTAGCGCGATCTGCGCGCCGGTCACGGCAATGCGGTAGTGGCACCCGAGCGCGAGCTCGAGGCCGCCGCCCATCGCGGTGCCGTTGATCGCCGCGACCACCGGCTTCGACGCGTTCTCGATCAGCTCGATGACGGACGCGAGCGACGGCTCGGCGAAGGCGGCCGGCGTGTTGAACTCCTTGATCTCGGCACCGGCGCAGAACGACTTGCCCTTGCCGGTCAGCACGATCGCCGTCACCGAAGCGTCGGCCAGCGCCTGCTCCATGCCGGCGGCGATGCCCCGGCGCGCAGCGATGCTCATGCTGTTGACGGGCGGGTTGTCCACCGTGATGACGGCGATGCCGTCCTTCACCTGGGTTGTTGCTGTCATGGGGAGCTTCCTCGAAATGTCGTTGTTCGGCGGCGCGTCGTTGACGGATCCGCCTCGTGCGACCGGCGCAGGGCCGGCGCTTCCAATCGCCCGGTGGACCGCGGGCCGGACGGCGATGATAGCAAAATAGAACGGTCGTGCCTTTTTGTTCGAGGTGGGTCTCCACCTGGCAATACCGAGGCCTGGGCTCGCATCGCCCTCCCGCTCTGGGGAGGGAGTGAATCAGACCTCCAGCCACTCCTTGCGGATCGTCGGATTGGCCTTCAGCTCCGCCGGGGTGCCCTCGAACACGATCTGTCCGTGGCCCATCACGTAGACGCGCTGCGAGATCTCCAGCGCGATCGCGAGCTTCTGCTCGACGAGCAGCACGGAGATGCCGCGGTTCTTCAGTTCCTTCAGATAGTCGGCCACGAGTTCGACGATCTTCGGCGCCAGCCCCTCGGTCGGCTCGTCGATCATGATGAAGTCGGGGTCGCCCATCAGCGTGCGGCACAGCGTCAGCATCTGCTGCTCGCCGCCGGACAGCACGCCGGCCGCGACGTGCTCGCGTTCCTTGAGTCGCGGGAACATCTTGTACATGTCCGCCAGCGACCAGCGGCCCGCCTTCTTGCCGCCCTTCTCGCCGAGGATCAGGTTCTGCTCGACCGTGAGGCGCGGAAAGACGTCGCGGTTCTCCGGCACGTAGCCGATGCCGCGATGCGCGATGCGGAACGCCTTCTCGTTGGCGATCTCCTCGCCCTTGAAGGTGATCGAGCCGGTGGTGGCCACCTGCCCCATGATCGACTTCACCGTGGTCGATCGACCGACGCCGTTGCGCCCGAGCAGGCTGACGATCTCGCCGGCACCGATGTGCAGGTCGATGCCGTGCAGCACGTGGCTCTTGCCGTAGTAGGCGTGCAGGTCGGTGATCTTCAGCAACGGATCGGCGGTGCCGATGGCGGTGCTCATGCGTGGGCCTCCTCGGCGTGCGAACCCAGATAGGCCTCCTGCACCTTCCGGTTGGTGCGGATCGCCGCCGGGATATCGGTCGCGACCACCTCGCCGTAGACCAGCACCGAGATGCGATCGGCGAGGCCGAACACCACGCTCATGTCGTGCTCGACCATGATCAGCGTCTTGCCGACCGTGACGCGGCGGATCAGCTCGACCGCGTGGTCCGACTCCGAGCGGCTCATGCCGGCGGTCGGCTCGTCGAGCAGGATCACGCTGGCGCCGCCCGCGACCGTGATGCCGATCTCGAGCGCGCGCTGCTCCGCGTAGGTCAGCATGCCGGCCGCGACGTCGTGGCGACGGCGCAGGCCGATCAGCTCCAGCACCTCCTCGGCCCGCAGACGCGCGTCCCGCAGGCGCGCGAGCGAATGCCAGAACGAATACTTGTAGCCGAGCGACCAGAGCACCGCGCAGCGCAGGTTCTCGAAGACCGACAGCCGCGGGAAGATGTTGGTGATCTGGAAGCTGCGCGACAGCCCGCACCGGTTGATCTCGAACGGCGCGAGTCCGAGGATGCTCCTCCCGTCGAGCAGGATGTCGCCCGACGTCACGCCGAAGCGCCCCGAGATCAGATTGAACAGCGTCGACTTGCCGGCGCCGTTCGGACCGATCACCGCGTGACGCTCGCCGGCGGGAATGGCCAGCGTCGCGCCGCGGATGATCTCGGACTTGCCGAAGCTCTTGCGCACGTCGCGCAGCTCGATCGCACACTCGCCGGTCCGGCTGGCATGGACCGTCCCTTGGTCCCGCTGCGTCATGCGAGGCTCCTTTCGATCTGTTCCTGGATCTCGCTCTGCGCACTGCCCCACGCGCGCTTGAAGCGACGCGAGGCGAAGAACATGGATGCGGTCCCCGCGGCGGTGATCAGCGCGGCGACGATCCAGGCCGTCACCGACGCGGTGTCGACCGTCACGCCGAACAGCCTCATCTCCGTGCCGCCGGCCGACTCGAGCTGCAGGTGGTAGAGCATCTCGATGAGCGACACGACGCCGACGAACAGCGGCAGCGCGGCGGCGATGACCAGGAGGTAAGGCACGGCCATGCGGCGGAACTTGCCGAACTGCGCCACGCGCAGGTTCATCATGATCAGGCTCGCGATGCCGCCCGGCGCGTACATCACCATCAGCAGGAAGAAGATGCCGAGGTACAGCAGCCAGGCCTTCGTGATCTCGGACAGCATCACGAACGACAGCACGAAGATCACCGCGCCGATGATCGGCCCGAAGAAGAAGCCGACGCCGCCGAGGAAGGTGAACAGCAGATAAGCGCCCGAACGGACCGTGCTGACGTTTTCCGAGCTGACGATCTCGAAGTTGATCGCGCCCAGGCCGCCTGCGATGCCGGCGAAGAAGCCCGCGATGATGACGACCAGGTAGCGCACGCGCTGCGTGTTGTAGCCGACGAACTCGGCGCGCTCGGGGTTGTCACGGACCGCGTTGGCCATGCGGCCGAGCGGGGTCTTCGTGAATGCGTACATGAGCGCGGTGCACACGAGGCACCAGATCGCGATCAGGTAATAGACCTGGATCTGCGGCCCGAACGTGATGCCCACCACCGGCTCGCCGATCACGCGATTGGTGGTGATGCCCGCCTCGCCGCCGAAGAACTCCGGCAGCATCAGCGAGCTCGCGGCGACCAGTTCGCCGATGCCGAGCGTGATCATGGCGAAGGTCGTGCCCGATTTCTTCGTCGTCACATACCCGAACAGCACGCCGAAGAACGCGCCGGCCAGGCCGCCGATCAGCGGCACCAGCGACACCGGAAGGTGGAACGAACCGGCGGTGATCGCGTTCATCACGTGAATCGAGATGAACGCGCCGAGTCCGACGTACACCGCGTGGCCGAAGCTGAGCATGCCGGACTGCCCGAGCAGCATGTTGTACGACAGGCAGACGATGATCAGCGTGCCGATCTGCGACAGGATGGTCAGCGACAGGCTCGACTTGAAGATCAACGGCGCGATCACCATCGCCAGCACGAAGAAGATCCACAACGCGCTCTGCCCCACGTTGATCGGCACGAACTTCAGCGTCCTGCCCCGGGGCCGATCGGCGGGTGCGTCAGTGCGTTGTGCGGCGAGGTCAGTCATCGCGCTTCCCCATCAGGCCGCGCGGCCGGAAGATCAGGATCAGCACGAGCAGCAGATACGGCATGATCGGCGCGACCTGCGAGATCGTCAGCTTGAGGAACGGATAGCCGATGGTGTCCGGCGTGATGGTCCAGCCGAAGCGGCTGAACAGCGTGACGAACGAGTTGTCGAGCGCGACCGCGAAGGTCTGCACGATGCCGATCAGCAGCGACGCGACGAACGCGCCGGCGAGCGATCCCATGCCGCCGACCACGACCACCACGAAGATGATCGAGCCCACCGTCAGCGCCATGCCGGGTTCGGTCACGAACGCGTTGCCCCCGATGACGCCGGCCAGTCCCGCCAGCGCGCAGCCGCCACCGAAGACCATCATGAAGACGCGTGGCACGTTGTGCCCGAGCGCCTCCACCATGTCGGGATGCGACAGCGCCCCCTGGATCACGAGGCCGATGCGGGTCTTCGTGAACAGCAGGTAGACCGCGACCAGCATCAGCACCGCCACCAGCATCATGAAGCCGCGGTAGGCCGGGAAGGTCGTCGTGTAGATCGTGAACAGCGGGCCGTCGAGCAGTGCGGGGATGCGGTAGTCGACGGGTGCGCGGCCCCAGATCAGCTGGACGAACTCGCTGATGCAGTACGACAGGCCGAAGGTGACCAGCAACTCGGGCACGTGGCCGAACTTGTGGACGCGGCGCAGCGAGTAGCGCTCGAACAGCGCGCCGCCGAGGCCGACGACGATCGGCGCGATGAACAGCGCCGGCCAATAGCCGACCCACACGCTGATCTGGTATGCGATGTACGCACCCAGCATGTAGAAGGTCGCGTGCGCGAAATTGAGCACGCCCATCATGCTGAAGATGAGCGTGAGGCCGCTGGACAGCATGAACAGCAGGAGCCCATAGCTCACGCCGTTCAGCAGGGAGATGAGGAAGAACTCCAAGGTGATCTGCTCCTTCCCCCTCCGGGGGAAGGTTGGGATGGGGGCTCGCCGCCAGGCGAGCTCCTTCGCTCGCTGCGCTCGCCCCTTCCCCAACCCTCCCCCAACGGGGGAGGGGGTCCGGTTAGGTGGCCGCCGGCCGCTTCATCTGGCACGACGTCGGCGTCGACGACACGTACGGGTCCAGCATCACGTCGGTCTTGAACGTATAGCCGGTGTTCTCGACGTCGTACTTGAGCTTGCCACCGGCCTTCGTCCACTCCGAGATGTACAGCGTCATCTGCAGCTGGTGGTCCGACTTGCGCATCGTGACGTCACCCGCTCCGGCGCCCTTCTGCTCCATGCCTTCCAACGCGAACGCGACCTTGGTCGGATCCGTCGACTTGGCCTTCTTGATCGCATCCGACAGGAAGGTCAGTTCCGTCCACAGGGCCGTGACGTACAGCTCGTCGTTGTACTTCTTCTTGAACTCGACATACAGCGGCTCGAACGTGTTGTTGTCGACGTTCGCATGCCAGTACGAGATCATCTTCACGCGACCGTCGCCCGACGACGAGCCGAGCGCGGTCGGCGTGCCGCTGACGCCAGCGTAGTACGTGTAGAAGTTGGTATCGAGGTTCGCTTCCTTGGACGCCTTGATCAGCAACGACAGGTCGGCACCCCAGTTGCCGGTGATGACCGTGTCGGCGCCCGAAGCCTTGATCTTGGCGACGTAAGGTGCGAAGTCCTTGGTCTGCGCGAGCGGTGTCAGGTCCTCACCCACGATCTGGATGTCGGGCCGCTTGCGGGCCAGCAGTTCCTTGGCGAACTTGGCGACCTGCACGCCGTGCGCGTAGTTCTGGTTGATCAGGTAGACCTTCTTGATCTTCGGGTCCTTGGCCATGAACGTCGTCAGGCCTTCCATCTTCATCGACGTGTCGGCGTCGAAGCGGAAGTGCCAGAAGCTGCACTTGCTGTTGGTCAGGTCCGGATCCACGGCCGAGTGGTTCAGGAACAGCATCGCCTTCTCGGGATTGCGCTCGTTGAACTTGTTGATCGCGTCGATGATCGCGCCGGCCGCGCCCGAGCCGTTGCCCTGGGTCACGTAGCGGATGCCCTGGTCCTGGGCGGCCTTGAGCGCGTTCAGGCTCTCCTGCGGGCTGGCCTTGTTGTCGAAGCCGACGATCTCGAACGTCACGTCCGGGCCGGCGGCCTTGCGCGCGTTGAACTTCTCGGCCAGGAACTGGATGCTCTTGAGCTGGTTCGAGCCGACGTTGCCGAGGATGCCCGACAGCGGATCGATGAAGGCGATCTTCACGACTTCGGCGGAGGCCGTCGCCGAGATGCCCATTGCGAGGGCGAAGGCGCCGCCACAGGCGAGCGCGCTGAGAGTGCGTTTCATAAGTGTCTCCATCCGGTTGATGCATGCACGCGGACGCGCGAGGCGGCCCACGAATTCATTGAAGCGCGACCTTGAGGCCGCGATCTGGTCCACTGCAAGAGCCGGTTGCGGCGCGCTGCAAGCCGGCGGAGTCTACTGAAATCGAGCCCTGGCGGGCATCTAGGAGATACCCCAACGATCCAGCCGGTCCCCTGTGACGCGCGATCACGCGGTCGGCAGCTTGTGCCCCCGAAACGTTTCACGCAACTTCGCCTTGAGCATCTTTCCGGTCGCCCCGAGCGGAATCGCGTCGACGAAGACGACGTCGTCGGGCGTCCACCACTTCGCGATCTTTCCTTCGTAGTGCGCGATCAGCGCTTCCCTGGTGACCTGGCTGTCGGGCTTCTTCACCACGACCAGCAGCGGACGCTCGTCCCATTTCGGATGCGGGATCGCGATCACCGCCGCCATCGCGACCTCCGGATGCGCCATCGCGATGTTCTCGAGATCGATCGATCCGATCCATTCGCCGCCGGACTTGATGACGTCCTTGCTGCGGTCCGTGATCTGCAGGTAGCCGTCCGGATCGATGGTCCCCACGTCGCCGGTCGGGAACCACGAGACGCCGTCGGCATCGACCACCAGCGGATCACCGCCCTCGCCCTTGAAGTACTCGCGAACCACCCACGGCCCGCGCACCAGCAGGTCGCCGAAGGCCACGCCGTCCCACGGCAGGTCCTTGCCGTCCGGGTCGACGATCTTCATGTCGACGCCGTAAATCACGTGCCCCTGCTTCTCCAGGATGCGCAGCTGCTGGTCCTTCGAGTACGCGAGGTGCTTGTTGGCGAGCTTGCAGGTCGTGCCCAGCGGCGACATCTCGCTCATGCCCCACGCGTGGATCACCTCGACGCCGAAGTCGTCGTTGAGGGTACGGATCATCGCCGGCGGGCAGGCCGAGCCGCCGATGATCGTCTTGCGGAACGACGTGAACCGGATGCCGTTCTGCTTCATGTAGTTGATCAGGCCGAGCCACACTGTCGGCACGCCGGCCGAGAACGTCACCTTCTCGGTCTCGAACAGCTCGTAGAGCGACTTGCCGTCGAGCGCCGCGCCGGGGAACACCACCTTGCAGCCGACCAGGGCCATCGTGTACGGCAGGCCCCACGCGTTGACGTGGAACATCGGCACGACCGGCAGCACGCAGTCGCTGGCCGACACGCCCATCGCGTCGGGCATGGCGGCGCCGAACGCGTGCAGCACGCTGGAGCGGTGCGAGTAGAGGACACCCTTCGGATTGCCGGTGGTACCCGACGTATAGCACAGCGACGACGCGGTGTTCTCGTCGAAGCTCGGCCACACGAAGTGGTCCGGCTGCGCATCGACCTGCTCCTCGTAGCACAGCGGTTCGACGCCGGTGGTGTCGGCGATCATGCGGTCGCGCGCGGCCATCTGGATCCAGCTCATGACCGTCGGACAGCGCGCGGCCACGGCCTGCGCGATCGGCAGGAAGGTCGTGTCGAAGAACACGTGACGGTCTTCGGCGTGATTGACGATCCACGCTACCTGGTCCGGATGCAGCCGCGGATTGATGGTGTGCAGGATCGCCCCGATGCCCGACACCGCGTAGTAGAGCTCGAGGTGGCGGTACCCGTTCCAGGCGATCGTCGCGACCCGGTCGCCCGGCTGCACGCCCATCGCGATCAGCGCGTTCGCGAGCCGTTTCGAGCGCAGCTGGACCTCGCGCCACGTGGTGCGATGGAGGTCGCCCTCGACGCGCCGCGAGACGATCTCGGTGTCGCCGGTATGGCGACCGGCATGCTCGATGAGCGTGGAGATGAGCAGCTGCGTGCCCATCATCAGACCTTGCATGAACGACTCCTGAAGTGATGGTGGAATCCGGATGGGGGCCGTCTTGCGACGATCCCGTCGACCCTGAGCGCAGCGCAACAACATCGACTGACCAGAAGGGCGGTTATAGGACCCTGCCGCAGCGGAGGCGCATTGTCGAGGTCGCTTTTGCGGCGCGTCAACGAGTTTTGATGTTGCAGCGCGAGCGCGAACACCACGATGTTCCGACGATCGGCCGCCGCGGGGCAGACGGACGAACCCTTAGAATCGCGCCATGTCTTCCTTCCCCGCCGCGACGCTCGCGGCACCCGCCCCCATCTCCGACCCGTCGATCGACGACGCCTCGAGTGCCTTCGACCGCCTCGCGTGGCGCAACCGGTTCGCTGCATTGCCGACTGCATTCGGCACGCGGCTCGCGCCGGTTCCGCTACCGTCGCCGTACACCGTGGCGATCAGCGATGCCTCGGCCGCCCTGCTCGGCCTCGACCCCGCCGAGCTCGCGGCGCCGGCAGCCCTTGCCGTGCTCGCCGGCAACCACGTGCCGCGCGGTGCCGAGCCGATGGCCGCCGTCTACTCCGGGCACCAGTTCGGCGTCTGGGCCGGACAGCTCGGCGACGGCCGGGCGCATCTGCTCGGCGGCGTCGAGACGCGCGACGGACTGGTCGAGCTGCAGCTCAAGGGCGCCGGCGCGACGCCGTATTCGCGCATGGGCGACGGTCGCGCGGTCCTGCGTTCGTCGATCCGCGAGTACCTCTGTTCCGAAGCGATGCACGGGCTCGGCATCCCGACCACACGCGCGCTGAGCATCGCGGGATCGGACCAGCCGGTGATCCGCGAGTCGGTGGAGACGGCCGCCGTGGTGCTGCGCATGGCGCCCTCGTTCGTGCGCTTCGGCTCGTTCGAGCACTGGTCGTCGCGCAACCGCCACGACGAGCTGAAGATCCTCGCCGACTACGTGATCGACGCCTTCTATCCCGAAGCGCGCGGCGAAGCGAACCCCTACCAGGCGCTGCTGGCCGCGGTGACCGCGCGGACCGCGCGCCTGATGGCGCAGTGGCAGGCCGTGGGGTTCTGCCACGGCGTGATGAATACCGACAACATGAGCATCCTCGGCCTCACGCTCGACTACGGCCCGTTCGGCTTCCTCGACGGCTTCGACGCCAACCACATCTGCAACCACACCGACCAGCAGGGCCGCTACGCGTACTCCCGCCAGCCGGCGGTGGCGCGCTGGAACTGCTATTGCCTGGCCGAGGCGCTGATGCCGCTGATCGAGGAGGTCGATCAGGCGGAGGCGGCCCTCGAACCGTTCAAGGCGATCTTCGGCGACGCCATGGACGCGGCCCTGCACGCGAAGCTCGGTCTCGCGGAACCCCTTCCCGGCGATCAGGCGCTGATCGACGCGCTGTTCGCGCTGCTGCAGGAGACGCGCACCGACTTCACGCTGTTCTTCCGCCGCCTCGGCGAACTCGATGCAGCGCAAGCGACCCGGCCGGGACAGCAGGTCCGCGACCTGTTCGTGGCGCGCGAACGTTTCGACGCTTGGGCGGTCGATTACCGGGCCAGGCTGACCCAGGAGACGCGCGGCGCCGACGCGCGACGCGTTGCGATGCGCGCAGTCAACCCCACCTACGTGCTTCGCAATCACCTGGCCGAAGAGGCCATCGTGCGTGCGCGCCAGCAGGACTACTCGGCCATCGAGCGCTTGGCGCGTGCGCTTCGCAACCCGTACGACGAACGACCCGAGTTCGCGGACTATGCGGACCTGCCGCCCGAGTGGGCCGGCACGCTCGAAGTCAGCTGCTCGTCGTGACACCGACGATCGAAAGGAACCATCGATGAACGAAGTCCAGAACAAGGTCCGCAAGGAAGACAGCGAGTGGAAGAAGCAACTCACGCCGATGCAGTACCAGGTGACGCGTCACGCGGCCACCGAGCGGCCCTTCACCGGCGAATTCAACGACCACCACGCGCACGGCATCTACACCTGCGTGTGCTGCAACACGCCGCTGTTCGAATCGGACACGAAGTTCGATTCCGGCTGTGGATGGCCGAGCTATTTCAAGGCGATCGATCCGGCCAACGTGCGCGAGATCGAGGACGGCAGCCACGGCATGCGCCGCGTGGAGGTGGTCTGCAACGTGTGCGACGCGCATCTGGGGCACGTTTTTCCCGACGGACCGCCGCCGACCGGCCTGCGCTACTGCATCAACTCGGCGTCGCTGCGCTTCGACCCGAAGTAGCCCGCCGAACATGACGCCTTCCCGATCGGTGCACCGCCGCGCATGAAGTTCATCTCCGACTTCTTCTCGCTGCTGCTGTTCTTCGTCGTCTACCTGCTCGGCGAACAGTTTCCCGACGTCGCGCACCGGTACGCGGAGATGCTGCTCGGCGGGATCACGCGCGACGGCGTGATCCCGTCCGACCAGGCGTCGATCCTGCTGGCGATCGGCGTCGCGATCATCGTCTTCACGATCCAGATCGCGTGGTTGCTCGGAACCCGGCGCAAGGTCAGCGTCGTCCAGTGGATGAGTTTCGGCATCCTCGTGGTATTCGGCGGCGCCAGCATCTACTTCCACAGCGACACCTTCATCAAGTGGAAGGTCACGGTGCTGTACTGGGCCTTCGCGGTCGCCCTGTGGGTCGGGATCGTCGCGTTCAAGAAGAACCTGATCCGTGCGCTGATGGAACCGGGCGGGGTCGAGTTGCCGGACCGCGTGTGGTCGCGCATGAATCAGTCGTGGATCGTGTTCTTCGTCGCGCTGGGCGCGCTCAACCTGTTCGTCGCGTTCACGTTCTCGCGCACCACGTGGGTTACGTTCAAGTCGTTCGGGCTGACGATCCTGACGATCGCCTTCGCGCTCGTGCAGGGACTGCTGATCTCGCGCTATCTCGACAAGGTGGAGGCCGAAGCGGGCACCGCCGGCGCGGACGGTCTCGCGCCACCGTCGCCCCAGCCGCTGCCGCTCAAGGACCGCGCATGACCGCCGTCGACACGATCAACGAGATCGACCGGCGCCTGCGCGCCGCACTGCAGCCCACGCAACTCGCGCTGATCGACGACAGCGCGAAGCACGCCGGTCATGCCGGTGCGGCGAGCGGCGGTGGTCATTTCCAGCTGCGCATCGTGTCGGCGCGCTTCGCCGGGCTCGGCCGGGTGGCGAGGCACCGCCTCGTGTATGATTCGCTGTCCGATTTGATGCGCAACGCCATTCACGCGCTCGCGATCGAAGCGCTGGCGCCCGACGAAGCCCCCGATGGCACGGCTGCGTCCCCATCCGCGACGGGCCCCCTGCACTGACCCGAATTTCTGCGGCGACCCGCGGTCGTCCCACGCCGCTCTCCGCAAGCCACACCCGCTCACTCCCCCTCCCTTTGCCCCCGACCTGTCCGCTCCAGAAGGATCATTCATGAATCCCGTGCTTTCCCGTTCCGTCCCCGGCGCAGCCGCGCTCTTCACAGCGCTGTTCGCCGTCCTGCTGTCCGTCGGTCCGTCGCTCGCGTCGGCCCAGAACATCGCCGTCGTCAACAACAAACCGATCCCGAAGACGAAGGCCGACGCCATCGTCGCGCAGCTCGTCAAGCAGGGGCAGCAGGATTCGCCCGAACTGCAGAACGCGGTGAAGGATGACCTGATCCGTCGCGAGATCCTGATGCAGGAAGCGGAGAAGAAGGGTCTGGCCGCGGACCCCGACGTGCAGGCGCAGCTCGATCGTGCGCGCCAGCAGGTGCTGATCGGCGCGCTCGCGCAGGACTACTTCAAGGCCAGCGCGCCGACCGACGCCGAGCTGCGTCAGCAGTACGACCTGCTGGTCAAGGAGACCGGCGGCAAGGAATACCGGGCCCGCCACATCCTGGTCGAGAAGGAAGCCGACGCGAAGGCGATCATCGACAAGCTCAAGAAGGGCGGCAAGTTCGAGGAACTGGCCAAGCAGTCGAAGGACCCGGGCTCGGCCGCCAACGGGGGTGACCTCGACTGGGCGCCGGCATCCACCTACGTCAAGGAATTCTCCGAGGCCCTGGTGAAGCTCCCGAAGGGCCAGTACACCCAGGTCCCGGTCAAGACGCAGTTCGGCTACCACGTGATCCGCCTCGACGACATCCGCGATGCGAAGGTCCCGTCGTTCGAGGAAGCCAAGCCGCAGATCGCCAGCGCGATGATGGCCAACCAGCAATGGCAGCAGTCCAAGTTCGAACAGATGCTGAAGGACCTGCGCGACAAGGCGAAGGTGGAATAAGTCGCGCTCGCCGCGAAATGGAAAAGGCGCCTGCGCGGGGCGCCTTTTTCTTTTCCGCGTCGTGTGACTACGCAACCGACCCAGGTAACCCCGGAGAGCCTTCGCCGGCGCCGGTTTCCGAGTCACAAAGCGCTTCGTGATCTCGAATCGCTGGCTGACTGACAGCGCCGTCCGCCCATCCCCGGGTTCCGTCGCTGCGGCTGCGGTCCCCTGCCGTGAAAGCAGGCCCCTTCCTCCTAGTCGCCGAACACGACGCAGTTGCCGCCGTCTTCGCGGGCTCGCGCGAGGGCCTGCAGTGCGGTCTTGAAAAGAGGCCCCGCGGCAACGCCGTGATAGGGATAGTGGGCCACCCCGAAGCAGCCGGTGATTTGACCGCAGACGATGCCGGCCGCCGGAACTGACAGCTGCTCGAGACTCTTGCGCAATGCGTTGCCGCGCGCGAGCGCGAGGAAGGGGTTGATGTCCGTCAGCACGACGGCAAATGCATTGCCTCCCACGCGGGCAGCCACATCACTGGCGCGCGTCTGTTGCTGGAGCGCCCGCGCGACGACACGAAGCACCGAATCCCCCTGCGCTCGACCATGGTGCTGGTTGATCCCCTTGAGGTCGTCGACGCCCATCACCAACAGGGCGACACCCTGTTGGCCGTTCGCGTCTTGACGCCGTGTCGCACGGACAATTTCACGAGGAAGCACCGCCTCGAGAAAGCGGCGATTGCTCAGACCCGTCAACGCGTCCAGAACGCTTTCGTCTTCCAGCCGCGCAAGCCGATGAAGCTGGTCGAGCGTCGTGGCCACCTGCCCGAGGACGCGGCGTCGAAAGGCATCGCCCTCGCCCGGTGGCAAGTCGGGAACCGGCGTGTCGGCAACGACCAGCATGCCGCGCAAATCGCCTGCGGCAACCAATGGAAAGCAACGACTGTCATGATGGGGGAACGGGCGTATCGCCAGCAGATGCTTGCAACTGGCGACTCCCGGTTTCGCTGGCTGTCGATATGCCTCCTTGAGCCGAACGGCCCAGCAGTCGTCAGCGGCCATTTCGAGCAGGTAGCGCTCCGGTCCCCACGCAAACGCCCGGCGTAACGGATGCGGCGACCCTTGGTTCAGGTACAGCGCGCCGCTTGAGGCCCCGAGAAGGGCAGGCAGCAACTCGGCCATCGAGGAGATGATCTCTGAATACCGGGAGCTCGCCTGCAGCGCATGGCTGAAATCGGCCAGGGCCTGCAGCATTCGTAGCCTGAGGACCGTCGCCTTGAAGAGCGCGAGGACTTCACTGGAACCGACGTCGGGACCGGGTCGTACCGGTCGATGCGGAATTGGATCTTTTCGTTCGCGATGAGCACCATGGCCCGGCGAAGGCGCGTAGAACCTTTGCGTATCCATCGCTTAGGCTACTCGAGCACGACCAGGTCTCCGTCAGACTCGGCACGCGCCATCTCCTGCAAGCTCAAGGGCGCACAGTGCTGACCGTGCGCACCCCAGATGATCTCAGGCGTCTTGCCATCGGTCCGTTCGAGCAGGCAGGGGCCGAGGGGGAACGTGCGCTGTGCGCCGCGCTCGCGATAGGCGACCGCTCCCGTCACTCGGGCCTGAGAAGTAGTCGTCGCCATGGGTTGCCTTATGAAAGTGAGCCGAGGTGCGGGGCGCACTGCCAAGCTAGGCCGTCCATCGCGGCCTGTCTGTGTCACACCGCACTTAACGGCAAATACATTTTCGGCAAAAACTGAGAGCCTCAACACGCAAAATGTTGAAGTGCAACCGTCAGGCCGATGCCGTGTCCGGCAGCCATCGGTCATATTCTTTCTCGACCACCGCGCAACAAGTCCGCTTCTCAGGGGCGGGCCTGTCGAGAACTGATCGACATTGCCGGTAAGCGCGCTGGCGCACGGACGCCGAGAACGCAAGGTCGGATACTTTTCGGCCCAAAGGTGCATCGGCCCGGCTGTCGCAAACACGGCGAGAGCCTCGGCAGCATCGCCATCGCTGAGGAGCACCGCATGTTCGAATCCCTGTATGCCATGCCCGACCACATGACTTTCGGCGGGCTGGAGCGTCGACGCCAGGAACTGCACCACGCCTTGGGGCTGACGGGCCATGCGCCAGCCAGCATCCGCTCGGTGGTCGCAGGCACATGGCCCCCGCTGAACATCATCACCGCAGAGAACAGCGTCGAAATCTGCGTCTTCGCGCCGGGGATCGACGCGACCAGGGTCGACATCACGGTCGACCGCGGTGTACTGATGATTTCGGGAGAACGCGCGACCAACGTGCCGCACAAGACCGAGAAGGTCAGCATCTACGCCAACGAGCGTGCGAGCGGCGCGTTCAAACGGGCCATCAACCTGCCCGACGACGTCGACCCAACCCAAGTGAAGGCCACGTACGTGGAGGGCCTGCTGCGGATTTTCATTGCGCGAACGGCAACGCCCGGACCGCAGCGCATCATCGTTCAGTGACCCGCCGTCGCCACCCCAAGGAATTCTCATGAACGAAAACAGCACCACTGCCTCCAGCCCCGCCGCGTCCGTGACGAGTCCCCCGGCGGGTCAACGAAGAATCCTGGTGCCACGGGTCGATGTCGTCGAAGACGAGTCGGGCATCACCATCCTGGCGGACATGCCGGGTGTCACGCACGACCAGCTCGAGGTGCGACTCGAGGGCGAAGCGCTGGTCATGGAAGCCCCGTTGCAGCCGCTCACGACCGAAGTGCAGCAGCTGGTCTATGCCGAGGTGCAGGCGACCCATTACCGACGCAGTTTCACGCTCAGTCGCGAACTCGACGCAAGCCGCACGGACGCCACGCTGAAAGACGGGGTCCTGACGCTGCGCGTGCCCAAGCAGGAGACGGCACAGCCGAGGCGCGTGACCGTCCAAGTCGGCTGAAGTCTTCGGGGATTGCTGCGCGGTCTGTCGCGTCGACCACGCGATTCGGGTGATGAACACGCATCGGCACCGCCATTTGCGCCCTTCGAGTCTTGCGCCCGGTCGACCCGCGTAGCTACACCCTTTCCGCGGGTCCGCTGGGCTAGACTCCCGCGATGAACTCCGGCCACCCAACGCTCGTCGCCCCGCCCCCGAGGAACCAGACCGCACAGCGCAGCGGCGGCCTCGGCCTGGCGTTCGCGCAGGTCGTGCTGTGGGGCTTCAACAAGCACTACCGGCTGTTCCGCGAGATCACGCAGATCGCCAAGCAGCGCTTCGAGGAGGCCCGCTGGCAGGAGGTGCAGGACGCCTCGCGCGAGCGCCTGCAGTACTACGACCGCCGCGTGGCGGAGACCGTCGAACGCCTGGAGCGCGAGTTCAAGACCGACACGCTGGGTCCTGATTTCTGGACCCAGGTGAAGTTCCAGTACATCAACCTGCTGCTCGACCATCTGCAGCCCGAGTGCGCCGAGACCTTCTTTAACTCGGTGTGCTGTCGGATCCTGCACCGCAACTACTACAACAACGCGTTCATCTTCGTGCGGCCGACGATCTCGACCGAGCACCTGGACGCCGACCCGCCGGCCTACCGCTCCTACTATCCGGGCAGCGAAGGGCTGGTCCCGGCCCTGCAGCGCGCGTTCGCGGACTTCGACCTGTCGACGCCGTTCCAGGACCTCGACCGCGACCTGCGGCTGGTCGTCGACGCCGCGGCGAGCCGCTTCCCCCAGCCGTTCGAGAGCGCGCCCAACCACCAGATCCGCATGCTGTCGTCGCTGTTCTTCCGCAACAAGGGCGCGTACGCGATCGGCAAGGTCATCAACGGCAACTTCATCCTGCCGTTCGCGATCCCGATCCTGCACACGCCGGACGGCAAGCTGGCGATCGATGCGGTGCTGTTCGACATGGTCGACCTGCTGAGCCTGTTCAGCTTTTCGCGCGCGTACTTCATGGTCGATACGCCGGTCCCGGCGGCCTACGTGCAGTTCATCCACGAGATGCTGCCCGCGCGTCCCAAGTTCGAGCTCTACAACATGATCGGGCTGCAGAAACACGGCAAGGCGCTCTTCTATCGCGACTTCCTGCACCACCTGGCGCACTCCACCGATGCCTTCGTTCCCGCGGCCGGCATCAAGGGGCTGGTCATGACGGTGTTCACGCTGCCGTCGTTCCCCTTCGTGTTCAAGGTGATCAACGATCACATTCCGCGGCCGAAGGAGGTCGACCGCGCCGGCGTGATGGCCAAGTACTGGCTGGTCAAGCTGCACGACCGCGTGGGCCGCATGGCCGACACGATGGAGTACTCGGACGTGGCCTTCCCGCGCGACCGCTTCTCGGCCGACCTGCTCGACGAGCTCAAGCGCAAGGCGCCGTCGATGGTGTCCGAGGAAGCGGATGCGATCGTGATCAACCATTGCTACATCGAGCGGCGCATGACGCCGCTCAACATCTACCTGCAGAACGCGAAGCCCGAGGACCAGCGGCGCGCGCTCGGCGAATACGGCCTCGCGATCAAGCAGCTCGCCGCCGCCAACATCTTCCCCGGCGACATGCTCTACAAGAACTTCGGCGTGACCCGCAATCGCCGTGTCGTGTTCTACGACTACGACGAGATCGAGTACATGACGGCGTGCAACTTCCGCACGGTGCCGCTGCCGCGCAACGAGGAAGACGAGATGGCCGCCGAGCCCTGGTACCACGTCGCGCGCAACGATGTCTTCCCCGAGGAGTGGAAGACCTTCCTGCTCGGCGACCCGACCATCCGCAGCACGATGCTGGAGCTGCATCCGGAGATCTTCGAGGCGTCGTACTGGCAGGGGCTCAAGGACCGCATCGAGAGCGGCTACATCGAGGACGTCTTTCCCTATCCCGTCGAAGCGCGCTTCGACCCGTCGCGCCTCACGGCTTGAGCGGCGTTCTTCCGCCTCGTCAGCCGATGGCCGCCGAGCAGGCCGATCGTCGGTCGCGCCTCCGAGATCCTGCTGTTGGATCTCGCAGCCTGACCGGAACAATGCTCCACGGGCACGCGTTGGCAGCGCATCCGGTGCACTGCGCTCCTCGTTCGACAGGCCATGGCGGCCTGTCCCCATTCCCAAGGAAACCACGATGACCACCGTCTCGATGGTCTATCACTCCGGCTACGGCCACACCAGGAAGCTTGCCGAGTCCGTCCTGGAGGGCATGAAGCAGGTCCCGACGTGACCGCCTCGCTGATCACCATCGACGCCGAGGGCAACATCCCCGAAGCGGCCTGGGCCGAGCTCGCAGCGGCCGACGCGATCGTGTTCGGGTCGCCGAGCTACATGGGCAACGTGTCCTGGCAGTTCAAGAAGTCGAAGCCGTGGTTCTCGCAGGTCTGGCGCGACAAGCTATTCGCCGGCTTCACCAACTCGTCCACGATGAACGGCGACAAGATGGCCACGCTGCACATGTTCATGACGCTCGCGATGCAGCACTCCGGTGTCTGGGTCGGGACCGGCCTGATGGCGCAGTCGCCATCCGACTCGTCCCCTGACGAAGGCCCGCTGCCCGGCGATCTGGAGACCGGCAAGCTGTTCGGCAAGCGGGTCGCCGAGGCCGCCCGTAACCTTGCCACGGCCCGGTCCGTCTGAGCCGGGTCCCGTGGACAGCACAGCGAGGAACACGATGTCCGAAGGCACGCATTACACGACGCCGGCCATCGTGTTGCACTGGCTGATGGCGGTCCTGATCGTCGGTTCGCTGTCGCTCGGCTACTACGTCTCGGGACTGCCGTTCTCGCCGTCGAGCCTGCGGCTGATCAACTATCACAAGTGGCTGGGCATCACGATCCTGGCGCTGGCCGCGTTGCGGCTGCTGTGGCGCCTGTCGCATCGCCCGCCGGCGCTCCCCGACTACGTGCCCGGGTGGCAGCAGTGGTCCGCGCACGTCGGGCACTGGCTGCTGTACGCCCTCTTCTTCGCGGTGCCGCTGGCGGGGTGGGCCTACAGCTCCGCCGCCGGCTATCCCATCGTCTACTTCGGCGTGCTGCCGCTGCCAGACTGGGTCTCGCCGGACAAGGTGCTGGCCGAGCAGCTCGCGAGCCTCCACGAGGTGCTGGCATACAGTCTGGCGGCGGTCATCGCGATCCACGTGGCCGCGGCCATCAAGCACGGCATGGACGAGCCGATCGACTATCTGCACCGCATGTTGTCTTCGAAACCCTGAACACGCGTCAACGCGTCGTACATCCCATGCACCTGCGTTCAGCGATCGTGAGCTCGTGTTTCGCGGCGGCCGTCGTGAGCGCGCCGCTGTCCGTCCAAGCCGCGCAGAAGATCGTGCCTGCGCAAAGCGAAGTCGCGTTCGTCAGCAAGCAGATGGGCGTTCCCATGCAGGGGAAGTTCGAGCGTTTCGACGGCCAGATCGCGGTCGACCCCGCCAGGCCCGAATCGGGCAAGGTCGCCTTCACGGTCGATCTCGGCAGCGTGGCGATCGGCACGCCCGAGACCCTCATCGAACTCCGCAAGCCGGAGTGGTTCGACACCGCCAAGTCCCCGTTGGCCACCTTCCAGTCCACCTCGATCAAGTCGCTCGGCTCCGGCAGGGTCGACGTCGTCGGCAAGCTGACCATCAAGGGCATCAGCAAGGAAATCCATGTGCCGATGACCCTGGTGCAACAAGGCGACACGCTCAAGGCCAGCGGCGAATTCACGATCAAGCGGCTCGATTACAGGATCGGCGCCGGCGAATGGGGCGACACCGGCCTCGTCGCCGACGAGGTGGTGGTCCGCCCTCGTCTCACGCTGCAGGGCGCGGCGACGCCGTGACCCGTCCGTCCACCCCCTTCACCCACAAGAAAGCGGAGCCAAGATGCAACGACTGATCAACACTCTGTTCGGAACGACCCTGCTGGCTGCAGCGACCTTCGCGTCGGCCGAACCCGTCAGTTACACGATCGACGCGTCGCATACCAGCGTCGTTTCCGAGTCGCGGCACTTCGGTACGTCGACGATCCGCACGCGCTTCGCCGCCAAGAACGGTACCGTCACGATCGACACCGCGGCCAAGACCGGTATGGCCGACATCACGATCGACATGACGTCGACCCTCACCGGCATCGTCGAACTCGATGCGAAGCTCAAGAGCATCTCCATGTTCGACGCGCCCGGCTATCCGGAAGCAAGCTTCGTGTCGAAGGCCTTCACGTTCACCGGCGACAAGGTCGCCGCGATCAGCGGCGACCTGACGATGCACGGCAAGACCAATCCGGTCACGCTGAAGTCGACCAACTTCAACTGCTACGCGAGCCCGCTCCTGAAGAAGCAGGTCTGCGGAGGCGACTTCGAGACGACGGTCCAGCGCAGCCTGTGGGACGTCAAGTACCTGATCCCGCTCGTGTCGGACGACACCAGGCTGCTGATCCAGGTCGAAGCCGTCAAGGATTGAGCGCTCGCGGGCCCGGGTCCGGGCGGGCTCGTGTTTCGCGCCTGAGGATCAGCCGATCGCGCGCCACGCGACCCGTGCGGCCGCGAGATCCCAGGCCGCACAGCCGACGCTCTTGAACAGTACCGGACCCGCGGCGCGCGTTCCCGGGTCGCGCAGCAGGGTGGCCAGCGAGACGACCTGCGTCCAGTCGACCCCGGCCTGGATCAGGTCACCGGCCTCGTGCGGCGCGCCGCTCGGATCGTCGACGAAGACCGCGCTGGCGAGGACGGTCGCCGGCGCGATCTCGGCAGCGGCGGGCTGGAACGAACCGACCGCGACCACGAGACGGTCCGCGCGCGCCGCCTCGCCATAGACCGCCGTGCGGCTGGAGGTGCACGTGATGACGACGGAACAGGACTCGTCCGCCGCTGCCGGAGCGAGGTCCACGACCCGTGCGTCCTGGTCGGCACAGAAGCGAAGGGCCGCCTCGACCGACGTCCCCCGTACGCGCACGCGGACCGACGGATGCAACGCGACGATCGCGGCGAGATGGTGTCGCGCCTGCGTGCCCGTGCCGATCAGCAGGATGCCGTCGACCAGACGCGTCGCCAGGCGCTCGATCGCCAGCATCGAGATCGCCGCGGTGCGTCGGCCGGTCACGGTCGGGCCGTCCAGCACGGCCAGCACCCGGCCGCTCGACGGGTCGAGCACCGTCACCGAGCCGAGGATCGTCGGCAGGCCGCGCAGGCCGTTGCGCGGGGCGACCGTGATGAGCTTGTGGATCGCGACATCCGCGGCGGCCGCAGGCATCGACATCAGCACCGCGTCGCCGTCCATCGGCAGCACGATGCGATCGGGGCAGACGATCGCGCCGTCGTCGAACTCGATGGCCGCGTGCGCCAGCGCATCGACCAGCGACCGGACATCGATCGCGTCGGCGGTCGCGCGCGCGTCGAGGACCGGCGCCGACACGGGCTCTCGCGGACTCAGTCGAGCTTGTAGGCGCGGCGGATGGCTTCGCCGGCAGCGGCGTCGCCGTCGAGATCGGACCGTTCGGCGAGCGCGGCGCAGCGCGACGCGGTATGGGTGGTCGCGGCCTGCCAGATCTGCAGGGCGTCCCCCTTGTCCTCGATGAACATCCAGAATTTTTCGGTCCACGCCTCGAACGCGGCGTGGTCTTCCTTGCTGAGTGGAGTGGGCTGTTTCATCCGGCTAGTTTCTCATGAGAGACGCCGATCGCCGCAAGCCGGGGCCCTGGTCCGGATTCGAATCCTCGCGGGGTGGGCTCGTGGGGAGACGGCATTACCGCACGTCTTCTACACTCCGCGCTTCGCCTTCGCACGGAGCCAGCCGCGCATGATCCGCTTCAACGCTTTCGGCATGAACACGGTCGGCCACCAGTCGCCCGGTCTGTGGACGCATCCGCGCGACCGCTCGAGCGACTACCGCGACCTCGACTACTGGATCGAACTCGCGCAGCTGCTGGAGCGCGGCCGCTTCGACGGCCTCTTCATCGCCGACGTGATGGGGGTCTACGACGTCTACGCGGGCACGCCCGACGCGGCGATCCGCCATGCGATCCAGGTCCCAGTCAACGACCCGCTGCTGATCGTGCCGGCGATGGCCGCCGCGACGAAGCACCTCGGCTTCGGCATCACGTTCTCGCTGACCTACGAGCATCCGTATCCGTTCGCGCGCCGCATGTCGACGCTCGACCACCTGACGAAGGGCCGCGTCGGCTGGAACATCGTGACCGGCTACCTCGACAGCGCGGCGCGCAATCTCGGGCTGCCCAGGCAGCTCGCGCACGATGCCCGCTACGACCTGGCCGACGAGTACCTCGACGTGGTCTACAAGCTCTGGGAGCACAGCTGGGAGGCCGACGCCGTGGTGCGCGACCGCGCCACCGGCACGTACGCGGACCCTGCCAAGGTCCACGGCATCGACCACGCCGGCACGCACTACCAGGTGCCCGGCATCCACCTGTGCGAGCCGTCGCCGCAGCGCACGCCGGTCCTCTACCAGGCCGGCGCTTCCGCGCGCGGACTGGAGTTCGCCGGACGCCATGCCGAATGCGTGTTCATCGCGGCCCCCACGCAGACGGTCCTCAAGCGGGCGGTCGACGGCATCCGCGGCGCGGTACTCGGGCAGGGACGACGCGCCGACGACGTGCTGGTGTACGCGCAGGCGCTGATCGTGACCGGCGCGACCACGGAGGAAGCCCGGGCCAAGTTCGACGACTACCGCACGCACGTCGACATCGAGGGCGCGCTCGCGCTGCTGTCCGGCTGGACCGGCATCGACTTCTCGCGCTACGACCCCGATGCCGTGATCGAGTACCTCGAGAACGACGCCGGCCGCACCGCGCTGGCGTCGTTCTCGAGCGCGGATCCGACCCGCAAGTGGACGGTGCGCGAGGCCGCGCAGTTTGTCGGCCTCGGCGGCCGCAGCCCAGTGCTGATCGGGTCGGCGACGGAGGTCGCGGACGCGCTGATCGACTGGCAGGCCGCGACCGGCATCGACGGCTTCAACCTCACCTACGCCATCGCGCACGAGACCTTCTCGGACATCGTCGCGTTCGTCGTTCCCGAGCTGCAACGTCGCGGGGTCTATCGCATGGACTACACGGAGGGGACGTTGCGCAACAAGCTGTTCGGTCGCGGACCGGCGCTGCCGTCGACACACGTGGGACGACGCGCGGACCTCCGCCCAACCGCCTGACGCCGCCTCAGCCGACGTGGCGTCGGGCGTTGCGGAACAGCCGCATCCACGGGCTGGCGTCGGTCCACGCATCGGGGTGCCACGACATCTGCACGGCGCGGAACACCCGCTCCGGATGCGGCATCAGCGCCGTGAAGCGCCCGTCGGCCGTAGTCACGCCGGCCAGGCCGCCGGCGCTGCCATTCGGATTGAACGGGTACGCGTCGGTCGCTGCGCCCGCATGGTCGACGAAGCGCCACGGCACCAGCACCCGGCTCGCGTCGCCCTGGCGCGAGAAGTCGGCGCGTCCCTCGCCGTGCGCGACCGCCACCGGGGCGATCGTGCCTTCCATGCCGGCGAAGAACAGCGACGGTGACGGCCCGACCTCGACGCTGGCGAGGCGCGCCTCGTAGCGCGACCGGTTGTTGGTGAAGCGCGGCCACGCGTCGGCGCCGGGGACCATCGGGGCCAGCGACGCGAGCATCTGGCAGCCGTTGCACACGCCCAGCGCGAAGCTGTCGCCGCGCGCGAAGAAGGTCGCGAACAGGTCGGCGAGCCGCGCGTCGAAGCGGATCGCCTTGGCCCAGCCCTCGCCGGCGCCGAGCACGTCGCCGTAAGAGAAGCCGCCGCACGCGACGACGCCCGCGAAGTCGGCGAGCGTGCGTCGGCCCGCGGCCAGGTCGCTCATGTGCACGTCGACGCTCTCGAAGCCGGCCTTCGCGAACGCGTAGGCCATCTCGCTCTGGCTGTTGACGCCCTGCTCGCGCAGGATCGCCACGCGCGGTCGCGCGCCCGTCGCGATGAACGGCGCCGCGATGTCGTCGTCGGGGTCGAAGGTCACCGTCGTGGGCATGCCGGGATCGTCGGCCGCAATTGCCGCGTACTCCGCATCCGCCGACGCGGGCTCGTCGCGCAGGCGCGAGATGCGCCAGCTCGTGTCGCTCCACGCCTGCTGCAACTCCGCGCGGGTCTTCGTGTAGACGCACTTGGTGTCGCGATAGATCTCGATCACGCCGCGGTCGTTGACCTTGCCGATCGTGTTCGTCAGCGCGCCGAGTCCGTGCGCGCGAAGGATGTCCATCACCGCGCTCCGATCGGCGGTGCGGACCTGCAGCACCGCCCCGAGCTCCTCGGCGAACAGCGCCTTCAGGGTCGCCGCCTCGCGTCGCGCGGCCACCTGCGTGGCCCAGTTCTTCGCATCGCCGTAGTCGTCGGCACCGTCGCCTTCCAGCGTCAGGATGTCGACGTTGACGGACACACCGGTGCGACCCGCGAACGCCATCTCGCACAGCGTCGCGAACAGCCCCCCGTCGGAACGGTCGTGATAGGCCAGCACCAGCGAGGCGGCGCGCAACGCCACCATCGCGGCGAAGAACGCCTTGAGCCGCGCCGGGTCGTCCAGGTCGGGGACCGCGTCGCCGACCTGGCCGGTGACCTGCGCGAGGATCGACGCGCCGAGCCGATGTCGCCCCGCGCCGAGGTCGACCAGCAGCAGCGACGTGTCGCCGAGGTCCGGATGGGTCTTCGTCGTCTTCAGTTGCGGCGTCCACGACGGGCGCACGTCGCGCACGGCCGCGAAGGCGGACACGATCAGCGAGACCGGTGCTATTACGTCGTACTGCGCGTCGGCGTCCTTCCAGGTCGTGCGCATCGACAACGAGTCCTTGCCGACCGGGATGCCGATGCCGAGCGCGGGACACAGCTCCATGCCGACCGCGTGCACGGTGTCGTACAGCGCCGCGTCCTGGCCCGCGTTGCCGGCGGGTCCGTCGCCGCACGCGGCCATCCAGTTGGCCGACAGCTTGATGTCCTCGATGCGCTCGACCGGCGCCGCCAGCAGATTGGTGATCGCCTCGCCGACCGCCATGCGCCCGGACGCAGCGGCGTCGAGGGTCGCGAGCGGCGTGCGCTCGCCCATCGCCATCGCCTCTCCGGTGAACCCGGCGTAGTCCATCAGCGTGACCGCGCAGTCGGCCACCGGCACCTGCCAAGGCCCGACCATCTGGTCGCGCGACGTCAGCCCGCCGACGGTGCGGTCGCCGATCGTGACGAGGAAGCTCTTGTCGCCCACCGTCGGATGCATCAGCACGTCGCGCGCGACGACGTCGAGGGCGAGGTCGGTCAGATCGATCGGCGCGTGCGCGGCGGTGGAACGTCGCGCGTCGCGATACATCTTCGGCGGCTTGCCGAACAGCACGTCCATCGGCAGGTCGATCGGCGCGGTGGGCGTGTCGGCCGCCGCGAGCTGCAGGACGCGCGCGTCGCTGGCCACGCCGACCACCGCATACGGGCAGCGTTCGCGATCGCACAGCGCGGCGAACGCGTCGAGCCGGTCGGGCAGGATCGCGAGCACGTAGCGCTCCTGCGATTCGTTGCTCCAGATCTCGCGCGGCGACAGGCCGCTCGCGTCCAGCGGCACGCTGGCCAGGTCGAAGCGCGCGCCGCGATCGGCGCCCTCGACCAGTTCGGGGAACGCGTTCGACAGGCCGCCCGCGCCGACGTCGTGGATCGACAGGATGGGATTGGCATCCATCCCTTCGGCGTCGGTCATCTGCCAGCAGCGGTCGATGACCTCCTGCGCGCGGCGCTGCATCTCGGGATTGCCGCGCTGCACCGAGTCGAAGTCGAGGGCCGCGCTGTTCGCGCCGGTCGCCATCGAGCTCGCGGCACCGCCGCCGATCCCGATGCGCAGGCCCGGTCCGCCGATCTGGATCAGCAACGCGCCGTCGGGCAGCCCGAGCTTGGCGGTGTGCTCGGCGCGGATGTTGCCGATGCCGCCGGCGATCATGATCGGCTTGTGGTAGCCGTAGGTCACGTCGCCCACGCGCTGCTCGTACACGCGGAAGTAGCCCCCCAGGTTGGGGCGACCGAACTCGTTGTTGAACGCGGCCGCCCCGAGCGGCCCGTCGATCATGATCTGCAGCGGCGACGCGATGCGCGCCGGCCGGCCGACGCTGCGTTCCCAGGCGCGCGTCGCGTCCGGCAGCATCAGGTTCGACACCGAGAAGCCCGCCAGCCCCGCCTTCGGCTTCGCGCCGCGACCCGTGGCGCCCTCGTCGCGGATCTCGCCACCGGCACCGGTGGACGCGCCGGGGAACGGCGCGATCGCGGTCGGGTGGTTGTGCGTCTCGACCTTCATCACGACGTGGACCGGCTCGACCCGCGCGCGGTACGTGCCGGAGGCTTCGGGAAACCAGCGCTCGGCGAACACGCCTTCCATGATCGCGGCGTTGTCGGCGTAGGCCACGATCGTGCCGCCCGGCGACACGGCTTCGGTGTTGCGGATCATCGCGAACAGCGACCGGTCCTGCGGCACGCCGTCGATGGTCCACGACGCGTTGAAGATCTTGTGCCGGCAGTGCTCGCTGTTGGCCTGCGCGAACATCATCAGCTCGACGTCGGTGGGATCTCGTCCGAGGCGCGTGAACGCATCGAACAGGTAGTCGATCTCGTCGTCCGACAGCGCGAGGCCCCACGCGGCGTTCGCGTCCGCGAGCGCGACGCGTCCGCGCGCGCGCAACGCGACGATCTGCATCGGCTCGGCGGCCACCGTCTCGAAGAGTCGCGCCGCGTCGAAATCGCCGCCCAGCACCACCTCGGTCATGCGGTCGTGCAGCGCCGCGGCGATGGTGTCGTGATCGGCTTCGTCGA
>Ga0123336_10000439_pt1 | contig 42066 bp, 34 predicted proteins | sample SSSSmetaG_FD_96466 | JGI IMG/M metagenome (GOLD analysis project Ga0123336, IMG submission 96466) | Glacier valley bacterial and archeal communities from Borup Fiord, Nunavut, Canada, to study Microbial Dark Matter (Phase II) - ​SSSS metaG | ecosystem: Environmental > Aquatic > Freshwater > Ice...
AAGGCAAGATCAATATGGTGCAGTTTGAGTTTGGTGGCTGTAATATTGATTCACGTTCGTTCTTTAGGGATTACTTTAATTTCTTCAAAGAGGATTTTGATCTGTATAGAATTCTTTCGAATGGCTTATGGCCGATTAATAAATATTCCGAGAAGCTGGAAATTTTTCTTTCAGCGAATTATGTCGCAATTCGAAAAAATTAAAAATATCAACTTTTGTTATTAATTATTCCAATTAAATTTAATTTTAAATCAGATAAATGGTCATTATTCGCCTTCGTGGGGGTCTAGGTAATCAACTGTTCCAGTATGCTGCAGGCAAGGCGTTAGCGATGCACCTTAATGTAGAGTTAAAGTTGGATCTTTATACATATGAGCGACATCCCTATAGAAAGTTCGAGTTATCGAAATTTTTGATAGATGCAAAAGTGGCGAGTAGAAGTGAAGTTCATCAGTTCACTGGAAGAAATCCGTTGATTCGTTATTTCAATAAAAAAGAAAATTATTTTCACTGCCCACGAGTTTTCACGCAACCACATTATCATTTTGTAGAGGATTTCTTTTTACTTCCTTCGGACATATATCTCTCAGGCTATTGGCAAAGTGAAAAATACTTTGAATTGATTAAGACTGTTATTAGAGAGCAATTTAAAAGTAGAATTCCGTTGGATGAAGTGAATAAATTGGCTAAGCATAAATTTGCATCTGAAGAAAGTGTTTCAATACATGTTAGGCGTGGTGACTACAGTTCGAATGCCTTCAATTCATTTTTTGGTACTCTTGAGATTGAATACTACAGAAGCGCAATTACCAAGATTAAGAGCATGTGTTCATCTCCAGTATTTTATTTCTTCTCCGACGATCCTGATTGGTGTAAAGAAAATTTTAAAGACACATCCGCTGGTTTTATTACTCACAATAAAGGAGCAAACTCATATAAAGATTTATTGTTAATGTCATCGTGTAAACATAATATTATTGCGAATAGTACTTTCAGCTGGTGGGGCGCATGGCTAAATGATAATCCAATGAAAGTAATAATAGCACCGCAGCAATGGTTTCGTCTCAATTACCTTGATAAGAAAGAGCCTGTATATGCAAGTAGATTATATAATACCAGGGATTTAATACCAGAAAAATGGTTGAAGATTTGAAAAGTCAGATTCCTCAAATTATCATGTTAGCGAATGCTGGCCACAAACCTCTTGACACCAGGATATTTCACAAGGAGGCTATTTTCCTTAAAAAGAATGGATGGGACGTAACGATAATCATTCCTCATACAGAGAGTTTTGAGTTTAATGGAATTAAGATAATTTCTGTGCCATTACCAAAGAGGGGGTGGCATCAATTGATTGTTTGTCCATGGAATATCTTTTGGAAATCTTGTAGACTTTCATCGCTATCTGTTTTCCATATTCATGACTCAGAACTTTTGCTAGTCGGAATTGCTCTTCGGATGTTAGGAAGACAAGTGATTTATGATGCACATGAAGACACGCCCCTACAGATAACATATCAGCACTGGATTCCTACTTACTTGAAGAAGCCATACATTTTATTTTATCGGGGTCTTGAGAATTTAGCTGGCAGATTTTTTACGGGCATTATAGTAGCTGAGCCTGTTATTGCAAAGTATTTCCCTTCACATAAGGTGACTCTTATAAGAAATTTTCCCATAGCGTCTTCGTTTCACGAGCTTAATAACTATTCTAGCCGACAAAATAGAATTGTTTATGTTGGATTGCTTAGTAAGGCGAGAGGTGTAGTAGAAATGCTTGAAGGATATAAAAAGGCAAGCCAAAATATTGACATGAAATTTATAATTGGGGGAAAATTTGCACCGACATCTCTTGAAAATGAATTACTTCCACATTATTCAGTTGACTATCGTCAGTGGCTTTCTTACTCTGAGATGGTAAACGTATTAAATGAATCACGCGTTGGGATCATTGTTCCACACCCAATCGAAAGATATAGAACGAATTATCCTGTGAAGCTTTTCGAATACATGGCTGCAGGTCTTCCGGTTATTGCTTCGAAAGAAGGAGAGTCTTCTGCTTTTGTGAAAGAAGCTGATGGTGGAATACTTGTTGATCCTGAAAATGATAATGAGATTGCGTCTGCAATGATTAAGCTAATAACTGAACCAGATCTTGCTCTTGAGATGGGACAAAGAGGACGAAAATTAATACTTGAGAAATATAATTGGGAAATTGAGTCACAAAAGTTAATAGGCCTTTACAATGCCCTTGTTAATAAATGATAGTTATCGATCCCTTTAAATTTGATTTGCAATCTTTCATCTCAACAGAATAAAAGTACACTCCGGAAGCAAGTCCGCCGCCTGCCCAGTCGTTTTTATAATTGGTGGTGCTAAAAACCTCTTCACCCCATCGATTGTAAATTTTTATCTGGTTGTTTGTATGTCTTATGTTCTGAATGTACCAGAATTCATTTTTACCATCTTTATTAGGAGTTATGACATTCGGAAGGTTTTCGATTTTAAAAGGTAAAATAGTGATAGTATCAGTTGCGGATGGACAAGTTGATGAGGTTACTTTCCATTGAATATCAACCGATTTATTATTTTCTGGTATGTTGATAGTTGTACTTGCGTTACCTGGATCTTCAATAGTTCCGTTTCCTCTTAAAATTTCCCAAGTTCCAGTACCAGATGATGGACTATCAGCTTGAAGAGCTGTTTTATTATCACAAGTAAAAACGGAGTCAGGTAAATTAATGTTCGCTGTTAGATTGTCAATAATTGTAATTACAACTGTATCTCGTTGGGCAGGACAATAGGAAGTTGCTGGAAACGTCCAAGTAAAAAGATTTTGTCCAACTGCAGGATGCGAAATTGTTACGATGGGAGACGAAGCATTAGATATTGATCCGGAACCTTTTAACAACGCCCATACGCCAGTGCCCTGGGATGGTGAGTTTCCAGAGAGCAATACAAATGATCCCAGTGACTTGCAGAAAATTTGATCATTTCCGGCCATAGCTTTTAAAACCTGATCAACAACAACTTTTATGGTATCCCTTGTGGAACATCCACCGGGTGAATTTACTGTCCACACGTACTCGTTCACACCCAAGCCTGGATTTGAAACAAAGCTTATTTTGTTATGGGAATCAGAGAATATTCCACTACCATTTGCCACAGACCACGTTCCTGTTCCTCCGGTTGGTAAGGTTGCGTTCATAAATAGCGGCTGCGTTAGACAGATATTTCTATCGAGTCCTGCTGATGCCATTGCAGGCGAGCAAACACTCGTAATCCATAGCGAGCCAGTGTTCAATCCTCCATCGTCATCCTGAAAAGCTCCAATCGCAATATCTTTTATTCCGTCTGAATTCAGATCACCAATAAATGCAACGCTTCCTCCGAAAAAATCTCCAAGCGTCAGAGTTAAGTTACCAGTGTGAACAGTGCTGCTTATTTTATAGTACGATTTAATCGTTCCGTTTGTGTTAAGCATCATATACCAAATGGCACCACTCGATCCATCATTACCTCCCACTACCATATCCGGGATTCCATCATTATCATAGTCGCCTATGCCGGCAATGCCAACGCCAAGAATCCGTGCTGAATCGTCATTGAAATTGGCTAAACCAGAACTAATCTTAGTAAATTTTTTAACTCCGCCTGCACTGTTAAGGAAGATTATATAAACAACACCAGAGTCAACAAAATTCACATCTGTTCTGTGACCGCCTACTGCAATTTCACTAATACCGTCACCGTCCATGTCTCCCAAAGATGTAATTTGATAACCAAACAAATCAGTTGATCCAATTGAAAGTCCTGCAGTACCATTTGTTATTTTATTGTAACCTTTGACAGTTCCATTAGTCTTCAAAAATAAAATGTAAACGGAACCTGGAATACGAGACCCGACTGCCATATCCATTACGCCATCACCATCAACATCACCTATGGCACTTGATCCTGTGCCAAAAACATTTCCGGCAACTAATGGCGCTGTAAGGTTTCCAGCAAAAGCGCTGATTTTTTGTCTACTCTTTACAGTTCCATCCTTTTTCATGAAAAGTACCCAGATTGCCCCTGCCTGATAACCATTGTCACTATCGTATCCAGCACCAACGCCTATATCCTCAATTCCATCTCCGTCCAAATCGCCAAGAGGAGATATGGAAGAACCAAATGAATCTTGTTCTGATGCTGGTTCTGTATTTTTGATTTCAACCGATCTCGCGACCGTCCCATCTTTTTTCATAAAAAGTATATAGACAGATCCAACAAGAGCTCCACCTTGATTCGTTGCACCGACTGCTAAGTCAATTACTCCATCATCGTCAAGATCGCCTATTGCTCCTGATTCAATTCCAAATTGTGCACCGTCATCGATAGATGATGTTAATCCACCTTGCGTTTTGCTTATTTTTTTAAAGTATGTTGGATATACCTGGCCGTAGCTGAACTGACAACATATTGCCAGCCAGAAGCCAAGTACGAAAGCTGGAAATTTCATGGGAGTATAAAAGAAAAATTAGATTTAAAAGTATGAAGATCGGGATGAATTTCTCGTCAAGAATTTGTAATTCCTTCAGTTTTATCTATTTCAAAGAAATGAGGACATAACTTCATCTTTTAGATGAGTTTCTGTATTTCGGATATTTGATTTTATTTTACACGATTTTATTCAGTGATAAAGACGTGTAATGAACCGTCAATCAGCGAGTTATATGAAGTTCATCATTAATTTACGAGCATGTTGAAATATATTTATAGGCTACTAATAAGTATTGGGATAAATCCAAAGATCATTCTTGCAAGCCTGCAGGGGTGGCCATATTTCAGAAGGGATTTGAAGGAAATTCGGCGCCAACTTAAGAATAACAGGGATTTCAGTATTTCAATACTCTATCCTGTTTTGCGTGAGCGATTTGAAACCAATGGTGATCTGAAGAGTCATTATTTCCATGAAGACCTTACCATTGCACGTCGAGTATTTGAGAACAAGCCAATCAAGCACGTAGATGTCGGCTCGCGTGTAGATGGTTTTGTGGCGCATGTAGCCAGTTTTCGCGAGATCGAAGTATTTGACATTCGTCCGCAAACGGCTTCGGTAAAGAATATTATGTTTGTTACTGCCGACTTTATGAATGTTGCTGAAGAGCTTCACGAGTACACTGACTCGTTATCATCATTAAATGTGATCGAACATTTTGGACTTGGTCGTTATGACGATCCGATTGATGTTGATGGGCACCTGAAAGGTCTTGAGAACATGAAAAAGGTATTAAAGAAGGGAGGGAAGTTTTATTTCTCAACCCCGATTGGTCCACAACGAATTGAGTTTAATGCCCATCGGGTGTTCAGCGTAGACTACCTTTTGAAGATATTCAAACCTGACTATAGAATTGATTTTCTTTCTTATGTTAACGATAAAGGGGATCTTCACGAAAATATTGAAGTAACGGAAGAGAAAATCCTCAACAATTTTAACTGCACGTTTGGATTTATAATCCTCGAGATGACGAAACTGTAATGCACTTTTTGCAGATGTAAAAAAACTATTTCAATCTCTTTGGATTCTCTTTCACAAAACTTTCCCACGAACTTTTCTTGCTCTTTCCAACTGCCTTTTGATAGTGATGACATACGGCAACTCCTAATGCATCACTCGCGTCAAGAAGTTTCGGTAATTCTTTTAAATTAAAAATCTGCATCAGCATTTTTGCTACTTGCTCTTTGGATGCATTCCCGTTTCCGGTAACCGATTGCTTTACTTTTTTTGGTGCGTATTCTGTAATAGGGATGTCACGGTAAAGTGCTGCTGACATGGCCACTCCCTGAGCGCGACCAAGCTTCAGCATCGATTGAATATTCTTCCCATAAAATGGCGCTTCAAGTGCAACTTCATCAGGCTTGAATTCTTCAACGAGGGCGAGCACCCGATCAAAGATCTTCTTGAGCCTTAATTCATGAGTTTCATAGCTGCTAAGTTGAATAACACCAAACTGTATAATATTCATTTTACTTCCGCGGATGAGGATAAGTCCATAGCCCATTATATTGGTGCCTGGGTCCAAACCTAGAATTATCTTCTCTTTTGGCAGGGCGCTTGGTTTTGTTACTTTTTTTTCAACTTTGCTCACGCCCTAAATTACAGACATCTTTGGCAATGGTTGTTATTTTTAGCTTTATTTTAAGTGCTTACTGTGTTCTTATGGTTGTACTGCTAACCGGCTGGATAGCAGTGCGTAGAAGAAACACCGCTGCCGTTGTTGGTACTCTTCATCAACAACCATGCAGTATCTCCATCATCGTTGCCATGCGAAATGAATCTTCCAACCTGGAAAATCTTATCAACGATCTTTCATCGATGGCTTATCCTTCTGATCGGTTTGAGATAATTATAATTGATGATCATTCAACAGATACATCACCTACCAAAGCGAAAGAGCTGATTGAAAAAGTGAATAACGCCCGACTCCTGATTCTGCCCGAAGGAGTAGAGGGAAAGAAGTCAGCGATACAATTTGGTATTGATCAGTCGCGATTTGAAATTATAGCAACTACGGATGCCGACTGCCGTCTTTCAAAGAACTGGCTTCATTGTCTTTCAGTAAGTATTATACCGGAAGAAATAAAAATGGTAGTGGGGGCTGTGAAACTGATTCGTGGCAATTCATTTTTCTCACGACTTCAGGTCACTGAATTTATAAGTCTGGTTGGGGCCACGGCTTCGGCTATCGGATTACATCACCCCGTTATGTGTAATGGAGCAAATCTTGCTTTTAGGAAAGAAGTATTTAATGAGGTTGCTGGGTATAACGGGAATATTCAGATCGCGTCTGGTGATGATGAATTCTTAATGAGAAAAATTGTTGATAAATATCCTTCGGGAGTAAGATTCTTAAATTTTTATGAAGGTGTTGTATCGACCAACGCGCAACAAACATTGGTAGATTTTTTCAATCAACGACTGCGATGGGCAGGTAAGTGGAAGCATAACAGTGACTGGATAGCTCGATTGCTGGCTGTGTTTATTTTCCTCTCTCAAATTTCTTTTGTTGGGTTGATCTTATTGAGTATATCAGATCCGCGTATCTCAACAGTAGGAATAGTAGTGTTAAAATTATTTTTGGAAGGCATATTTCTATTTTGGGTGGCCCGGTTTCTCGAACGAAGATTTGACGGAACAGCTTTTATAGCGCTGCAGATTTTTTACCCGTTTTATGTTGTCTTCATTGGCTCATTTTCCCTGGTATCATCCTATCGGTGGAAAAGCCGAAATTATAGGTAAGAGTATGGCCAGAGAGGCTAAATTCTTCTATTTTTACCACGAATTAATTAAAATGAACGAAGTAGAGCTACAGAAACAGTTGGACCGCAAGGAATTGGAGTTGAATGCGTTGCTGGAAATCACACAGGCGATTAACAGTAATGTGCCGGAAGAGTCGCTGTATAAGATGTTTAATTTCACTCTTCGTTCAAATCTTCAGATTAAAAAACTTGCCCTGTATGTATATGGCGACAAGTGGAATTGTGTTGTGAACTTTGGGACAAAGACAAATTTTTTAAAGTGTCCATTGGATGATCGATTTCACTTGATAAAGAAAGTCCATACGCTTATTGAATTTGAAAATGAATGTAACTTTCATGAATTTGATATTGTAATCCCTGTTGCTCACCAGAATGATACACTTGCGGTAGTCTTTATTGGTGGTCTGGAATTGAACAAGCTAAAGAATGATCACGATGACAGCATTCGGTTTATTCAGGCGTTGAGTAATATTATCATTGTTGCGATCGAGAATAAAAAACTTGCCAGCAATCAATTAGAACAAGAGGCTTTTCGAAAAGAGCTGGAAATTGCAAGTGACGTTCAGCAGTTTTTATTTCCGGATAAATTACCTAATACGGATCGGCTTAAGATGGTAGCAAGCTATCTTCCTCATGATATGGTTGGAGGAGATTATTACGATTATGTTCCGATCAATAAGAATCAATTCCTGTTGTGTGTTGCTGACGTAAGCGGTAAGGGAATTGCAGCAGCATTAATGATGTCAAATTTCCAGGCGTCCTTACGAACACTGTTGCGTCAGATGCCAAATCTTTCTGAGATCGTGGAAGCACTTAACTACCAGGTATTGGATAGTACAAAAGGAGAGAGATTTATTACATTCTTCGGTGCGATCTATGATATTAATTTAAAAACACTTGTCTACGTAAATGCAGGTCATAACCCACCATTACTTTACGACAGAAAGAACGGAATTCGTTTATTGGAAGATGGTTGTACAGTACTTGGTGCGATGCATCCGCTTCCTTTCCTGAAAGAAGGTTTTGTTACCGATCTCGATGACTTCCTATTATTCTGTTACACCGATGGTTTAACAGAAACTGCCAATGAAAAAGAGGAGGAATTCGGACTTGAGTCATTGATAAAATATTTTGAAGAGAATCATGGTAAGGACTTGAACATGATCCATCAGGATATCATTGTAAAGCTTGACGGATTTAAAGGTAGGAAGAGCTACAGGGATGATATTACAATGCTTTCGTGTAGAGTTCAGAAATGATAAATTTTTTCCGCAACCCGTTTTTTCTTCCTTGGATTTATCCCCAACTGACGTGGCGCATACCGGCAACCTCCAAAGAACTTTACTTAACATTTGATGATGGACCTGTGCCCGGACCGACAGAATTTGTTCTCGATACGCTCTCAAAACACACTATCAAGTCGACCTTTTTTTGCATAGGGGATAATATCAAAAAGTATCCCGAATTGTTTACCAAGATCGTAAGTGCCGGACATGTAATAGGGAATCATACGTTCAATCATCTCAGTGGCTGGAAAACTGAAACCAATGCTTATGTGGAAAACGTTGCCTTGTGCGAGCAAGAAATTCATTCCAAAACCAAGACTGGAAAGTTACAGGATGCAAGTTATAAGGATGCATACCTGCATTTCTCCCTCTCCGCCGGGTCCGGGGCGAGGGAACTTTTTCGTCCTCCTTACGGACGAATTACCCGTGATCAAATCAAATCTCTTTCCGATTATAAAATTGTAATGTGGGACGTCCTCACACATGATTACTCAAAAACCTTATCACGTAAGAATTGTCTGTCCGGCGCTATCTCTGCTGCGCGACCAGGCTCAATTGTTGTGTTTCATGATAGCCTTAAGGCTGAAAAGAACATGACTTATGTTTTGCCGCGGTTTATTGAGCATTTTGTCAATGCCGGTTATACATTTAAAACACTGATCTGAAATTCTGATCTTTGTCTTCGATGTATAATTCTAAGAGAATTTTAGTGTGTGTGTTGGATTGGGGTTTGGGTCATGCAACGCGCTCTATTCCAATTATCAAGCAGTTTTTAAAAAAGCAATCAACCGTTTTTATTGCGTCTTCCGGAAGTGCACTTGAATTGCTGAAACAGGAATTTCCAAAAGTTATTTTTTTTGAATTGCCATCGTACAATCCTCATTATCATTCAGGTGGATTTTTATCAATGGCCCTTCTCAGGCAGTTACCCAAATTTCAGAAGGTAATAGCGAACGAACACGTTGCAGTTGAAAAAATTGTTAGAGAGAATTCGATAGATGTTTTGATCTCTGATAACCGCTATGGGTGTTGGTCATCCGATGTTAAATCTATTTTCATAACTCACCAGGTGACGTTATTAATGCCAAAGGATTTTGGCTGGATGTCTTCATTTATTAATTACTTTTTACAAAGCAACATTAATAAATTCAATGAAGTCTGGATTCCGGATCAGAAGGGGGAGTTGACGTTTCCCTTTGCTTCTAAAAGAATATCCAATCAGAAATATATCGGTTGGCTTTCCCGATTTGAGAAAGATTCATCCATTGAAAAGAAATATGATATTATTGCAATTATTTCCGGACCCGAGCCGCAGCGAACATATTTTGAAAGTATGCTGCGAAATCAATTGATCGCAACAGATAAGAAATCTTTGATGGTAACCGGTGAACCACAGAAAAAGCATCATTCTCACATGCAGAATCTTGAGATCATTAATCACTTGAGTGCTGATGCACTGAGCAAAGCAATCCAGGCTTCGGAGATTATCATCGCAAGAAGTGGGTATAGCACTGTAATGGATCTTATCGCATTGGAAAGGCATGCTATCTTTGTGCCAACGCCTCAACAGCCGGAGCAGGAATTTTTGGCAGCATACTTAAATTCAAATAGAATAGCTTTTTCAATGGATCAATCGCAGTTTTTGCTTTCGAAAGCATTAAGTGAAGCAAGTAAATTTAAAGGCCTGAGCTATTTTAATTATGATAAAAAGTATTTGGAAGCGGCAATCGACGAGATGTTAAAATGAAGGAGTTATTTAAAAGCTTTTCGTATGCCCTCAACGGGATAGCTGCTACTTTTTCAGAGCAACGTAATATGAAAATTCATCTGGCAGTCGCTATTGTCGTCATAGGAGCGGGCTTTTATTTTCGTATCAGTAATTTCGAATGGCTTGCAATCACAATTGTAATCGGCTTTGTCTTCACTGCAGAACTGTTTAACACCTCTATTGAATACATTGTCAACATGATATCAGCGGAACACCGCTCTTCTGCCGGTAAGATAAAAGACATCGCAGCAGGAGCGGTCCTTGTTTCAGCGATAACCTCAATTGTTGTGGGCGTTCTTATTTTCAAAAACTACATTTTCTAATTTCAATTTTCAAACGGAATGTCCCATCTCGACCCAATAATGCCTCTCTCCAACGCTCCCTCATTCAAGTATTGGGTCGACACGCATACACATATCTATTCTGACGAATTCAAACAGGATCGTGAAGATATGCTCATTAAGGCAGGAGATGCTGGTGTTCAGAAAATGTATATGCCCAACATTGATCACACATCAATTGATGGAATGCTTGAGATGGAGAGAAAGAGTCCATCAACTTGTTTTCCCATGATGGGATTACATCCGTGTTCAGTGAAAAAGAATTTTGAGAAAGAACTGTACATCGTAGAACAATGGCTCAATAAAAGAAAATTTTCTGCAATAGGAGAGATGGGTACTGATTTGCATTGGGATAAAACGCTCTGGGAATTGCAGAAAGAAGCATTCATTATACAAGTCCAATGGGCGAAGAAATATGAGCTGCCGTTGGTACTACATAGTCGCGAATCGATTGATGAGACAATCGAAATATTAGAACCATTGCTGGATGGAAAACTTACAGGAATTTTTCATTGCTTTTCAGGGAATGCAGAACAAGCAAAGAAAATCATTGAATTAGGATTTTATCTTGGAATAGGTGGGGTTTCCACTTTCAAAAACAGTGGACTTGATAATGTTTTGCCACAAGTTCCGATTGACAAAATTGTTTTGGAAACAGATGCTCCTTATCTCGCACCAGTTCCACATCGTGGAAAGCGTAATGAGCCTGCATACATTCCGATAATTGCTGAGAAGGTGGCCGGGATTATGAAGGTGACAATCAATGATCTACAAGGTGCAACATCGAGAACAGCAGCTGGAATTTTTCGTGCTTAAAGCTGGTTCACGCACAGCTTAGGCTAGATAAAAATCTTTGCGATCTTTAAGTCGTCCTTCCCCGATCTTTACATGAACTTTCTGAAACCTGTATGAACAAGCCCCTCACCATAAACACTGCAACACCTTCCAGTCCGAAAGCACGGGTAATGATCATTTATACTGGCGGAACATTTGGAATGGTCCATGACGCTCAGGGTGTTTTACTTCCGTTCGACTTCTCCCTGATAGTAGAGCATCTTCCTACACTCCGGAATCTTTTTCTCGAGATAACGATTATCTCATTTGACAAGCCTATTGATTCATCCAACATAGAGCCGATTCACTGGCAAATGATTGGTTCTGCTATCAAAGAGCATTATGATAGTCAGGACGGATTTGTTGTATTGCATGGCACCGACACGATGGCGTATACAGCATCGGCACTGAGTTATATGCTTCAAAATCTTTCGAAGCCAGTGGTGTTTACAGGTGCTCAACTTCCGATCAGTGAACCAAGATCTGATGCGCGTGAAAATCTCATCACGGCACTTGAGATTGCTTCTGCATCAGAGAATGGTAAGCCAATTGTTCCGGAGGTATGTATCTATTTCGATTACGAATTATTACGTGGCTGCCGTGCGAAGAAAGTTGAAAGCATGCACTTTGACGCATTTAATTCTGAAAACTATCCGCCATTGGCGAAAGCAGGCGTTACGATCGATTATAATCTGTCAGCAATTCGTTCGAAGTCGGAAGGAACGTTGAACGTCTTGTCAGCATTCGGAACCGGCGTTGCCATTCTTAAGATCTTTCCGGGTATGAATGAAGAGATAGTTGCGCCTGTTGTCAATAATCCAGCGATCAAAGCATTAGTGATTGAAACATTTGGTTCGGGTAATGCGCCTTCTGCGTCATGGTTTATAGACTTGTTAAGGAAAGCCATTGATCGCGGGCTTCTCATTCTGAATGTTTCGCAATGCCCCGGAGGAATGGTAATTCAGGGTAAATATGAAACGAGCAAGGCCCTCCAGGAGATAGGAGTGATCAGTGGTGCAGACATGACGATTGAGGCTGCTGTCACAAAACTGATGCTACTACTTGGCGAGTACGGTGTTGAAAAAGCAAAGCTCATGATTGGTGAGATGTGGGTGGGTGAGTTGAGCGAACTTTAATTTATAATGGGTAACTGCTATTTTGGTAAAAGATTATTTATCGAATGATGGTAGATGAGCAATGTGTAAAGGTTACCTTCAAAATCTGTAAAGTAGAATTTGAATAGCATCAAAAATGATAAACTCACTGATAAGAATTACCCCGCTATCAACGCTGATTGCCTTACACGTTTTCCTGCTGGCACTGTCTTTTCAAAGTCCGGCACAGGAAGTCGACAGCTTGCGCCGTTTATTGGCTGATAAAGAACTGCCCGATACTTCCAGAGTACTTTTAATGAGTCGATTGGCTAATGCTGTTTATGAACATGGTGATAACGAATCGATTTTAATTGCCGCGAAAGGACTTTCGATCGCCGAAAAAATAAAATACGAAAAGGGGGCATGCTTCAATGCATTGGCTCTGGCAAATGCCTACCACCAACGCAGTTCATTCGACACCTCCAACTTTTATTTTCATAAGGGAATACACTTAAATTCAAAAAAAACGAATGTTCCCATGTTATTGGATTGTTACATTGGGCTGGGTCGTAATTTTATTCATCTTTCGACAAAAGATTCTTCAAGATACTATTTTGATAAGGCATTGATTGTCGCTAAAAGTAATGGTGACAAAAAGAGTGAGGCGGCCATCTACATTAATTATGGCGTTTTATTTCAGTCACAAGGCGATTATAAAAAATCACTACAGTACGAAATTGATGCTGCCAAGCTGTATGAAAGTCTTGGTGATCAGGAAGGGTTGGCAAAAGCTTTAGGAAGTATTGGCAATGTGGAATACCTGTTAGGAAATTTTGAAGAAGCATTAAAATATTCAAGAGAAAGCTTATCAAAAGTTACTAAAAATACATCTGCTGCAATAAAGGCTTATCCACACCGCGTGATGGGCCGAACTTTTCGGAAATTAAAAAAACTTGATAGTGCGCTGAACCACTATAGTGTGGCGATAAATATTAGCAAGTCCTCCGGTGACAGACTCGGAGTTGCAGAGCTTTCGCAAAATATTGGAAATATTTTATATGATCAGGGCGATTTTCAAAAAGCCATGCATTACTATTTGTTGTCATTGAAGTTGGCAAAATCAGTATCAAGCAAGACAATTGCCGCGTATGCCTATTCCTCTATCGGCATTACATACGAAGAGCTTTTCCAACATGCACAAGCACTGGTGTATTTGGATTCATCACTACTTGCAGCAAAAGTCATTGGTAATGCCTATCTCGAGATGGATGCTTACGGGTCCATGATTTCGGTTTATGAAGGTCAGAAAAATTATAAAAAGGCACTTTTCTATAATCAAAAATATACTCTTCTCAACGACAGTCTTAATCAGGCGGAAAATCATCAACTGGCTGAAGAGGCGCGCAGCAAATTTGAATTGGAAAAAAAAGAGGATCAGATTGTTATCCTAAAAAAAGATCAGGAGCTACAAAATCTGGCGTTGCGTCAACAACAGGCAATGCAAGTAGGATTTGGAATTGCAGCGGCAGCTCTTTTAATCATTGCAGCTCTTGCTATTAATCGCTATCGTGTAATCAATGAAGCCAAAAGACAACTGGAAATCGAGCGGATGCGAAATGCTCTTGCACGGGACCTTCACGATGACATTGGCTCTGCTTTATCCAGTATTACCATCATGAGTCAACTGGCAGGATCTTCCTCAGTATATTCACAGAGGATACTGGAACAATCTTCCCGCATTCAGGAAAGTATGTCCGATATTGTTTGGTCCATTAATCCAATGAACGACTCATTCGAAAAAGTAGTGATGAAAATGAAGGAATTCGCTGCAGAAATTCTCGAATCAAAAAATATCGACTATCATTTTAAAGAAAAAGGTTCTCTGCAGGCCGATCAATTAAATATTGAGAAACGAAAAAATATTTACCTGATCTTCAAGGAAGTGCTAAACAATGCCGCAAAGTATAGTTTGGCTACTGCCATTTTTATTCATTTATTTATAGAGGATCATTTACTGACACTTGTTGTTGAGGATAATGGAATTGGGTTTGATGCAACCCAGGTGAAGGAAGGGAACGGTCTTAAAAATATACGCGCCAGGGTCGAAACAATTCAAGGTAGCGTAACAATTCAATCCACACCTGGAAAGGGTACGAGCCTCACCTTGAAAGTTGCACTCACCTGATTGCGGTATAGGGTATCATGTAGTTTTTGAATTAGTTTACAGATTGCAAAATAAGTCATGGCTTTATCTATTGTAATATTCGAAGACAACGATGTGCTGCGCGAATGCATAAAAGGAATGCTGCTGCTCGACAATAATTACATTCTTGGTGGGGATTTCGACAACGTACTTTCAGTTCAGGAGAAGATCGCTCAAATCCGGCCAGACTTGATACTGATGGATATTGAAATGCCTGGGAGGACGGGCATAGAAGCTGTAAAAATAATACGATCATTCAATAATATTGTACCAATACTCATGCTGACTGTCTTCGATGACAATTTGCATGTAATAGATGCCATGTGTGCCGGGGCATCCGGTTACCTGTTAAAAAAAGATATCTCAGCCAAACTTTTTACTGCCATTGGAGAGATCTTGAATGGCGGAGCACCTATGTCTCCCAGTGTGGCCCGCATGGTAATCGCGTCCATGCATCCTAATCCAAATAAAAATACTTATTTTTTAACACCACGGGAAAAGGAAATTTTAAATTCTCTTGCCCAAGGCAATAGTCATAAGTTAGTGGCCGCCGAATTTGAGATCAGCATTGATACAGTAAAAACTCACGTCAAAAATATTTACGAGAAGCTTCATGTGCATTCGCAGACGGAAGCAGTATCAAAAGCGCTCAGGGAAAAACTCGTTTAGGCAATCCCTGATTTTCTCCCATCCGTTCGAGACCTGCAATTCAGATAAGCTAAGTATCTCTCACCTGATCGAGGTATTTTTCTGCTTCAATTATTGCTAATCTTTGTCAAGGTCAGAATAATAAACGTTATCATTTACGGCGATTAACATATATAAAATGAGAAGTCTTCTTGTATTAAAAATATTCATTTTATCATACTGCTTTGCTGATGCTCAAAATTTCCAATGGGCAAGACAAATAGGTGGTAGCTCGGATGATGAACCATTTGCGATGGTGATTGATGGTTCAGGTAATACGTACACTACCGGTGTCTTCGGTTCGGTGGTTGATTTTGATCCGGGCCCTGCGGTATTCAACTTAAATTATCTGGCTGGTTATATGTTCATACTTAAATTGGATGCAGCAGGCAAATTTGTCTGGGCCAGGCAATTTGGCGGAACACAAGGGCGTCCTCTTGCTATAACTCTTGATGGATCCGGATCTATTTATACGACAGGCTATTTCTCAGGAAGTGTTGATTTCGATCCCGGAAGCGGTGTCTTCAACTTAACTGATGTCGCTGGTACAACCGATATTTTCATTCAAAAATTAGATGTTAATGGAAGTTTTATCTGGGCAAAAAGTATGGGTAGTCCTCTTCCAGATGAAGCAACTTCCATTGCCGTTGATTTTGCAGGAAATGTTTATACAACAGGAGGATTTAATGGGACCGCTGATTTTGATCCGGGTGTGGGAGTATTCAACCTGACAGCTCCATCGTATGCGAATGTATTCTTCTCAAAACTGGATGCATCTGGAAATTTTGTCTGGGCTAAGAATATTGGAGGGACCTATAACGCAAAAGGCCAAGCAATCACGACAGATCCATCCGGAAATGTGTATGCCACTGGCTGGTTTGGCGGGACAGTTGATTTTGATCCAGGACCCGCAACATTTGAATTATCGGTGACTGGAAGTATCATCACATTTGATGCATTCGTTATAAAATTAAGCGCTACGGGAAATTTTGTTTGGGCCACCAACTTTGGAAATAGTGGGAATGATATTGGCTACTCTCTTGCAACGGACCTTGCAGGTAATGTGTATACTACCGGGACTTTTCAAGGTACTGTAGACTTTAATCCAGGTGCAGCTGTTTCTAATCTCACAACGATTGGCGCAACAAATATTTTCATTTCAAAGTTAGACGCAACCGGAAATTTTATTTGGGCAAACAGAATGGGAAGTCCAAATAGTATTGCGAACTCTTTGAGACTCGATACCTCTGGCAATATTTATACAACAGGAAATTTCTCAGGAACGGGCGACTTCGACCCTGGTCCCGGAGTTGCAAATTTAATTGGCGACGCAACCAATCATGCTGATATCTTCATTTCAAAACTAGATGCTGCTGGAAATTATATCTGGGCTAAAAGCGTTGGATCTCCCGATGACGACATCGGTCAAGCGATCGGTATCGATCTCGCAGGCAATGTTTATACTGCAGGCTACTTTCGTGGATTGGCCGATTTTGATCCCGGCGTTGGTGTTTATAGTCTCAGTGGTTTCTTCTACGATATTTTCGTTTTAAAACTGGGGGCAACGGCGGGTACTTCAATTAATATCACAACACAGCCTGTTGCTGGTCCTGTCTGTAGTGGATCAGCTACAACATTGATCACCGCAGCTACAGGAACAACTAACATTGCATATCAATGGCAATTTTCATCAGCGCTTACTGGCATATATAATAATATTAGCACTGGCGCTGGTTACTCAAATACAAGTACTCCTACACTAGGGGTAAACACCACTGGAAATTTTGGTGCAGGGTTTTACCGGTGTATGGTCACTGGCGATTTAGCAACAGCAGTATTTACCAATTCTGTACAACTTACTATTACTGACGTTCCTCTTGCACCCACCACTGCAGGTGGTAACGCGTGCAATGGAACTTCTGCAACTCTTAGTGCTTTCGGCGCAGCGAATGGTCAATATAAATGGTACGTTGTAGCAACAGGCGGGGCGGCTATTGTGGGGGCATTTAATGGGACCTATGTGACACCGGCGATTACCGCAACCAGTACTTATTTTGTCAGCATCACTGTTGGTTGTGAAAGTGTACGAACGCCTGTAATAGCAACGCTGATCACTAGTGGATGTACTAACCTGCCTCCGGTCATCACTGCGTTACCACTTACAACGCAACTCGAAGGTAAAATAGTCGTAAATCTATTGCCTTTGATTTCTTCGACCGGAACTCTGAATTTTAATTCACTACGTGTAGTAAATCCACCCTCAAGCGGTGCAATTGCCAGCATCTCCAGTGGGATATTAACCATCGACTATTCAGGAAGATTGTTTTCTGGTACAGAGTCAATTACCATTGAGGCGTGCAACGTAACAGGTCCTTGTTCGCAAAAAGAATTTACCATCACTGTAGCAGGAGATATTGTAGTATACAATGCTGTTTCTTCCAATGGAGATGGTAAAAATGATTTCTTCTTTTTACAATACATTGACATCTTGCCTTCTACTGCTACGAATCAGGTGACTATCTTCAATCGATGGGGAGATGAAGTATTCTCAATATCAGATTATAACAATGCTACGCGTTCCTTTTCAGGACTCTCCAATAGTGGAAGTAAACTTCCTGCAGGGATATATTTTTATAAAATATTTTTGCCAAAATCAAATAAAACCTTAAACGGATTTCTTGATCTTAAATAAGAAATATGAAACAAGTTTTACTCTGTTCAGTCATTTGTTTTTTTGCTTTTCCGCTCGTTGGGCAGCAAGATCCATTATATTCACAATACATTTTAAATCCGTTTGTTCTCAATCCCGCATACGCTGGTATAACGAATAACCTGAATACATCGTTAAGCTTTCGTCAACAATGGGCAGGCCTTGAAGGAAGTCCCCGCACGATTAACTTCAATAGCCATATGTCTTTGGTACATAACACGGTGGGTGCCGGATTGATATTCGTTTCTGACAAAATCGGCAACAGAACGATCAATGAAGTCATGACAGGTGGTTCGTACAGGATCACTATATCAAAAGGGAAAACGCTAATGATGGGATTACAGGCCGGTGTAACAAATTACCAAATCGACAATTCAGGGATACTGCTATATGATATATCAGATCCGCTTTTTCAGGGAAAAGTAAGCGAGTCCAGACCTATGCTTGGCGCAGGAATAATTTTAAAGGATGAAAAATTTTTAATTGGATTTTCTGTACCACGTATTCTAGCATCCACCTTTGAAATGGGAGGTTTGCAAACTTCACTTTATTCGCGGCATTATTATCTTATGGGCTCGTATTCATTTTTTCTGTCGAAGGATATACGTTTTAAGCCATCTACTTTATTTAAAGTGGTTGAAAGCGCGCCGCTATCAGCTGATCTGAATGCCTCGCTTATTATTCGTAAAAACTACCAGGCCGGCTTGCTTACGAGAAACTTTAATACGTATGGAGCGTTTTTGCAAATGAGTATAAAGGATTCACTTGTTATAGGCTATGTATTTGAAGTTCCTTCAGGGAATTCTGTTAGTACTAATTTCTCAACGCACGAAATCATGTTGGGATATAGAATAAATGTATTGTCCTTTCATAATGGTGCAGGTCTGTAAATTTTTAAGAAAAATAGTTTCGGTTAAATTAGTGCGAGCGATATATCTTTTGATTTTTTATTTATTAATTTTCTTCTGCGAACTACCACGCTGTCAGTTATTAAATTACTGATTAATAGTTCTCTCAATTATCAGTTGGGCGAGCCTGTTCAAAATAACAAGCCTACTTTTCACATTTTACCGTTTACATCTAATATTGAACGCCGAACATTGAATAATAAATGTAAGAGTAGTAGATAGGGATCCGTAAGTACTATCTGGTATGCGGAGAGGGAGGGATTCGAACCCTCGATACCCGTGAAGGTATACACACTTTCCAGGCGTGCTCGTTCGGCCACTCTGACACCTCTCCAAAAGGGGCACAAATAAAGTGAATTAAAAATGAAAAATGATCACCATGATCAAAAAGCTTCCGCTAAAATTTTAAACACGTGGGCCTCATAGCTCACAAAGGGACTTCAACTATATTCCCTCTGTATACGCCTATATGTTTTAAATCTCTTATTTTTCGGCTTTCATTTTTGCCATATCTTTTATTTGTGAACGCACCCGCTCAGATCAAACTCAATGACCCAACGATCATTCGCGCATGGACGATGTATGACTGGGCGAACTCTGTTTATTCCCTCGTGATCACCTCGGCGATCTTCCCGGTGTATTACCAGGCGGTGACTACCCGTCCGGATAAAAGCGATATCGTTCTTTTCTTTGGATATCCTGTTGTAAACTCGGTACTATATTCGTACGCACTTTCATTTTCGTTTTTATTGATTGCTCCATTGCTTCCGTTGCTTTCTGGAATGGCGGATTACACAGGAAATAAAAAGTCGTTTATGAAGTTCTTTGTGTACCTCGGTGGCCTTTCGTGTATGGGTATGTTCTTCTTCACTCGCTCCAATGTTGAATGGGGAATAATCTGTTCCATATTTGCAAGTATTGGTTATGCAGGAAGTCTTGTGTTCTATGACGCGTTCCTTCCTGAGATTGTTACGCCTGATCGTTTTGATTCAACAAGTGCTAAAGGATATTCAATGGGTTATTACGGAAGTGTGATTCTTCTGTTGATTAATCTCCTGATGATCGAATACTGGCAATATTTATTTTTTCCGGATGAAGGAACCGCCGTTAGGTTTGCTTTTTTAATGGTGGGACTCTGGTGGATCGGGTTTGCCCAGATAACATTCTATAAGATACCTGACAATCCATTCGGCCAAAAGCCAAAAGGCAAAGTGATCTTTAATGGATATATTGAATTGCAGAAAGTATGGAAGAACCTGAGTGCTTACGCTAATCTTAAAAAATATTTAATAGCATACTTCTTTTATAATATGGGTGTGCAGACGGTGATGTATCTCGCTGCAACATTTGGATCAAAAGAATTAAAACTTAAAGATGCCGAGCTTATTCTTACAGTTCTGATTATCCAATTGGTTGCAGCAGCGGGTGCTCACTTATTCTCACGCATCTCGTTAAAGGCAGGAAACAAATCTGCGTTGATGATCTTAATCGCAATCTGGATCGTGATTTGTATTCTTGCTTATCTCACCACTAACAAATATCAATTCTTTGGAGTGGCAACGCTGGTGGGTATCGTAATGGGGGGGATTCAATCACTATCACGTGCTACGTATTCAAAGCTTATACCCTACAACTCACTTGATCATGCATCGTATTTTAGTTTCTATGACGTAACGTTCACACTTTCAATTGTGTTTGGAACGTTTTTCTATGGACTTATTGAACAGTTAACCGGAAGTATGAGGAATAGCACGCTGGCGCTTGGAGCTTTTTTTGTGATAGGAATGGTGCTATTATCGAGAGTCTCTATCACCAATGAAAAAAACTGATAGTAAAATGTGAAAAGTAAAACGTGGAATACAGGGCACTTTACATTTCACGTTTTACATGTTACTTTTTACGAATTGAGATTTAGTATCGAAGATGTTTCACAGTAGCTCCATTGTTAATAAGTTGCTTCAACGAGTCGATCCCAATCTTTAAATGAAGATCAACATAACTCGCAGTAACTGCCTTATCGCTTGCTTCCGTCTTCACGCCATCCGGAACCATCGGCTGATCGGAAACCAAAAGGATAGCCCCTGCAGGAATTTCGTTATAAAAAGCTGTTGAAAAAATCGTGGCCGTTTCCATATCAATGGCCATCGCCCTGATTTTAATAAGATAGTCCTTAAAGTGCTCATCCCATTCCCATACACGACGGTTAGTCGTATAAACTGTTCCTGTCCAGTAGTCCTGGTTTTTATCACGAATTGTTGTAGAGATAGCTTTCTGTAATGCGAATGCCGGTAAGGCTGGAACTTCCGGTGGGAAATAATCATTCGATGTTCCTTCGCCGCGTATTGCTGCGATCGGTAATATAAAATCTCCCAAGTCGTTTTTCTTTTTTAATCCACCACACTTGCCGAGGAACAAACATCCTTTTGGTTTCACAGCAGAAAGGCAATCCATGATAGTCGCTGCGTTAGGGCTACCCATTCCGAAATTTATGATTGTAATTCCTTCAGCGGTTGCGCTGCGCATCGCTTTGTCCATTCCATGAACTTCCACGTTGTGCCATTCCGCAAATTTTTTTACGTAATTATCGAAATTGGTAAGAAGGATATAGTCGCCAAATTCACTAAGCTCAAGCCCTGTATAACGTGGTAACCAATTTTCTACAATTTGTTCTTTTGTCTTCATCTGCTATTTTCTCAACGTCTATTGAATGATTCAAATGCAAGTTTCAGGTTGCTCTTAGGGCAAAGTTAAATGTTAAATGCTAAAGATTAATTGCGTTCGTCGTGCCATCAGCAGTTAACAAATAACAATTATTCTATAAGAATTGATAATACAACCGTAACTTTCGTTAGTATGACATCGCTCAATCTACCTACTTATGACTTCAAAGTTAAGAAGAGTGAGGGAAAAGTATGGATTTTTGATCCGATGCGTAAAAAATATGTTGTTCTTACCCCGGAGGAGTGGGTAAGGCAGCATTTTGTAAACTTTCTCGTACAAGAACATCACTATCCAAAGTCGTTATTTCGAATAGAAGGCGGACTTACATATAATAAGCTGCTCAAGCGGTCGGACATTCTCGTTTATAATCGTGAAGGCAAACCGTGGCTTTTGGTTGAATGTAAATCACCAACGATCAAGATGAGTCAGCGTGCATTCAATCAGGTCGCGATCTATAATATGACAATTGGTGCAAAATATCTGGCGATCACAAATGGAATGGTACACTACTGTTGCGTGGCCCCGAAACCTGGAGAAGAGGGAAAGTTTCTGGATGATTTTCCGGAATTTGAGAGCGTATTTCCTGCAGGTACAGCGGATTGAAGACGCATGTCGGTGAAACTGTACCTTGGCGAGGCAGTGAGATCAGTATCAATATGCGAATTTGATCCACGTGAATCTGTGGGAAATATTTTAGTCTTTTTTCCCCAGCCTGAAATTAGCCCCCACCAGAATATTCGATTGCAAAAACAAAAAGTTCTCATCAGCTCTATCTGATGAGAACTTTGTTGTTCTGATATCCGGCATATTGATATAACCTGTCTTCAGTTCTGTTTGAATGAAGAAATACTCAAAGAATGTAATGTTGAATCCGACAAAAGCGCTTGCTCCATAACCTGCTAAGTGAAACTCATCATAGCGTTCGTTGCCCAACAATGTTGTATTCGTCTTTGGAAGTAATGCTCCGATACCGACCCCTTCCGTTATGTTGAGATCTATGTTTGGCAAATGAAATCGTCTGAGGTTTAAAATAGTATCAAAGCGCCTTATTTCAACGTTGATGTAATTAAGGCCATCGGTATGTTCAAATTTTAAGAAGTCCGAAGCCAATGGCATATTTATGTTATTGTAAACACCATCGTACGGCGTATTGCTGTTCTGAATAAAGCCATTCATTTTCAAAACCTGGTCTTGCTGCATCACATACTTCATGTGATCAAGTCCAAGGGAAATGCTCCAGTTATCTTTGAAAAAATATCCGATTCGGAAATTTGTTTGAGGAATTGTTATTCTTCCTGGTGATAGGTAAGGATCAAATCCAAGAGAAGTGGGTGCGTCCTTCCCAATGGCGTTGGCCAGCGTAAAATTATAATCGTTGCCGCGAAAATGCAGATCAGCGTTTGTGTACCAATCTCTGTTCCAACCCCAGTATGCAAAAAACTGGTGCTTGTAATGCTTGCTTGAAAAAAGTTCTTTTTCCTGGGAGTTAGCACTAAAGGCCGAAACAAGGCCGAGAACAAAGAATAGAAAACACTTCATGACATCTGTAAACCCGCCTGGTCTGCTAAGGTATTGTTTTTTTCAATGTATGCGGGATTTACTTCATCGGTAATAAATCAGTTTCTGGTTTTATTAACTTCACCTTTTACAGAATTTAATGACTACGTTATGAAGCTATCTTTTTTCATCTGTTCGGCCTTCTTTTTGGCATTCACAGGTTGCAAAGATCCTAAACAGAAAAAGCGTCTTGCGCTGGCATCAACAATAGAATATTCGTTGCGAACTGAAACATTGTCGCGGTGGTATCCTCAATCGATGGATACTGTTTATGGCGGATTCTTAAGTTCGTTTACATACGATTTCAAGCCAACAGATAATCAGGAGAAAATGATCGTAACTCAGGCACGTCATACGTGGACGAATGCGAAAGCTGCAATGCGTTATCCTGACGTAACGTATTACAAAGCAGGAGCGAAGCATGGATTTAAGTTTTTACAAAACAGGATGTGGGATAAAACATACGGCGGGTTTTATCAACTAGTCGATCAGCAGGGAAATGTAAAAGGTGATTCGTCTAAGACGGCTTATGGAAATTCTTTTGGGATCTACGCGCTTGCGGCATATTATAAATCCTCCAATGATCCGGAAGGTTTGGAGTTCGTTAAGGAAGCGTTTGCGTGGCTTGAGAAAAACAGTCATGATCCAGTTAATCTCGGATACTATCAGCATTTAAAAAGGACCGGGAAATTCAAAGTAAGACCAATTGATACTCCGTCAACTTCTGATGTGGGATACAAAGATCAAAATAGCTCAATTCATTTATTAGAGGCATTGACTGAATTGTATCGGGTCTGGCCTGATGCCTTAGTCCGCGAACGTCTCAACGAGATGCTTCTGATCATCAGGGACAAGCTTGTAACCCCAAAAGGATATTTGACACTGTTTGTTACTGCAGACTGGGAGCCGGTCTCTTTTGTTGATTCAACGAAGGAAGGAGTGAACAGGCATCATTCACTCGATCACGTTTCGTTTGGTCATGATATTGAAACCGCGTACCTCATGCTTGAAGCGTCTCATATTCTTGGATTGAAGAATGATTCAATTACAGCGAAAATTGCAAAGAGGATGGTGGATCATTGTTTGGAGAATGGCTGGGACCCAACCGTTGGTGGTTTTTATGACGAAGGATATTATTTCAAAGGTGATACCGTATTAACAATCACCCACGACACCAAGAACTGGTGGGCACAAGCGGAAGGATTAAATTCCTTATTGTTGATGGCGGATTTATATCCTGAAGACAAACTGGATTACTATTCAAAGTTTGAAACACAGTGGAACTATATTGCTACCTACCTCATTGATCATAAAAACGGTGACTGGTATGCAGGTGGTATAGACAAGCAACCAGAAATGAAAACTGCATTAAAAGGGCATATCTGGAAAGCGATCTACCATCATTATCGTTCGATGACAAATTGTATTGATATGCTAAGGGGAGATGGTGAGATATAACAGCCACTCACATTGCTGATACATCAAGGGTATTATAAATGATTCAGTATCTCTTTTATAGTATTAAGTTGTTTGAGATGTTCATGTTCAACATTTTTCTCAATTTTTTCATGTCCCCATGTTACATGATATGGAATGTGAATAGCGTGACCGCCAATATTCAAAACAGGAAGTATGTCTGATTTCAATGAATTACCAATCATCATGAACTCTATCGGCAGAATATCAAGGTGCTTGATCAATTTAAGATAATCAGTTTCCGCTTTTTCTGACATGATCTCAATATGATGAAAGTAATTCAGAAGTCCTGATTTTTTTAGCTTTCGCTCCTGGTCGAGTAAGTCACCTTTAGTTGCAACAACTAATCGATACTTTTCTTTTAAGCGGATCAGTACATCTTCAACGCCATCAAGTTTCTGAATAGGCTTGTCAAGTAATTCCTGACCGTACTCAATTATTTTTTCAATCGTACTAAGCGAAATTGTTTTATCCGAAATCCTGATAGCAGCCTCAATCATCGAAAGCATAAATGCTTTTATGCCATATCCGTAGAGTGGAATATTCTTAATCTCTACCTGAAGTAATTCCCTTGCAATGCTATGCTGAGGAAGATACTCTTCCAGAAGCACAAAGAATTTTTTTTCTGTTTCCTGGAAATAGATCTCATTATCCCAAAGTGTATCATCTGCATCGAAGGCAATTACTTTAAGTTTCATTTGTTACTCTATTCTTTGAATATAGTTAGTGATATGTTCGTGCAATCCACCGGCGATTCATAATTTATAACGACTAAAATTTCATTTCTTCGATCCGGTCTTAGAAAGGACAAAATTATCAAAACTTGCATTTGAAAGAAAAAAAGATTTCAGAAGTAATCACAATTCAGACCCTTTCGCAATGCGCCAACTGCTTTAATGATTTGGATGGGGCATGTGCTTATTTGTATTGTAATGTCTGTATCTGCTATTAACACCCTCTATCGATGGAAATGAGTTAAGATTTTGCTAAGTTTAACCATGAGAAAATATATTTACTTTCTGCTATATAGTCTTTCCACAATTACATTATTTGCTCAACTGCCAAAGCCCGCGCGGATCATAGTTCGTGGTGATGATATGGGTTATTCCCACGCGGGCAATCTGGCGCTTATAAAATGTTTTAAAGAGGGTATTCAGACTTCCATAGAAGTGATCGTTCCCTCTCCGTGGTTTCCGGAAGCGGTACGGTTGTTAATTGACAATCCTACCGCAGATGTTGGAGTGCATCTTGCCATTACAAGTGAATGGGATAATGTAAAGTGGCGGCCGTTAACAGAATGCACAAGCATCATGAATGCCGATGGATATTTTTATCCAATGGTAAATCCTAATAAGAACTACCCAGGACAATCCATTTCAGAAAATCAATGGAAGATCGCTGATATTGAAAAAGAATTTCGTGCTCAGATTGAAATGGCTCTAAAAAAGATCCCACAGATAAGTCATATTTCTTCTCACATGAATTGCACAGATCTTACTGCAGAAGTAAGTGTGATGACGAGAAAACTTGCAAAGGAATATAAGATTGATATTGACCTTGGCGATTATGGAGTTGAATATGTTGGTTATCAGGGCCCTCATAAAACGTATGAAGAGAAACATAAAAGTTTTATTGGGACAATATTAAAGCTTGAGCCGGGCAAGACCTACATATTCGTCGATCACCCTGGATTAAATGATGCTGAGCTTAAAGCGATATCTCACATCGGATATGAAGATGTTGCGGCAGATCGTCAGGGAGTTACAGATCTTTTTACAAGCGATGAGATCAAGTTGTTGATGAAACGCCCCTTAGTGCAACTCATTTCATATAAAGATATTCGGAATTTTAAGCAATAGTTTTTTACCAACGTAGTATACAATGTTCACCACTGGTCTGGAGGGCCTTCGTCCTGAAAATATCTCAATAATTTTATCGGTAGCATTACTGATCGGAATGGCGAAGACGGGTGTTCATGGCGCTGGAATGCTATCCGTTCCATTGCTTGCTATTGTTTATGGGGGAAAGGCTTCCAGTGGGATCATGCTCCCAATGTTGGTCATCGCTGATGTTCTTGGAGTGTGGTACTATCACCGGCATGCCTCATTCAAACATTTGAAAATTTTATTTCCCTGGGCTGCAGTTGGAGTGATTGCAGGAAGTTGGGCCGGTCAGTTTATTCCTGAAGATACCTTTCGGATCATCATGGCTGTTACGATCTTCATCAGCCTTATTGCAATGATATGGCTTGAACTTGGTGGAAAAGAAAGAGTGCCTGATAATATTTATTTCGGAGTGCTCGCTGGATTTTTAGGAGGCTTCACGTCGATGGTGGGTAACCTTGCTGGAACTGTAATGGTGATTTATTTTCTAAGTATGCGTTTACCAAAAAATGTTTTCATAGGCACAACGGCATGGTTCTTTCTTGTGGTGAATTGGTTTAAAGTTCCCTTTCACGTTTGGGTCTGGCATACCATCAAACCTGATTCGTGGGTTATGGCGTTGACTATAACGCCTGCCATTGTACTGGGTGCGTATCTCGGAATTGTGTTCGTTAAAAAGATGAGCGAGAATGTGTACAGATGGTTCATCGTGGGAATGACGTTGGTGGCAGCGATTGTAATGGTGCTAAAATAAAATATGAGGAATGAAGTGACAGTTTTGTTTAGTAAAGATCGTCTCTTGAAATCTAACACCTTTAAATGATGTCTTTTTGATTTTTGCCATACGTAGATCCCAACTACCAAAGCTTTAGCCGGGAAATATTATTCCGAATAAATGTTTGTACTTTTTTTTAAAACTCATCTACTGCCAGTGTTGTCTGACTATATCAGTAAATGGCTAATAGTACGAATCTCTCTATATTTGCCATTAAATATATTTTAGCATAATGCACAACCTGGATGAAATAATACACATCGCTAATAGCATGTACAGCAAAAGAGAAACTACTGTGCTTAAACGGAAAGATGAAAAGGAAGGGCTTATCCAAATAAACACTACTGCAGAAAAATGGTATATGGTTATAAACGCCAACTTTTGTAATGTTAGTCACGATCTGCATCTTACAGCCGGCAGGTGCTCGCCGTTTATTATGATGTATTTTCAGGTAAGAGGTACGTCCACATTTGCCACCAATACTAATATTAGTGTAAATGGTCAGACACATTCCTTAAATTATTTTCCTTCATTCAAATTCAATACATGTATAAGGAAGAATACGGTGGAAGAATTTTTTTGTGTAAAGGTATTCCCGGATCTATTACTGCAGCAGCTACAGGACCACGATGAAAGTAATCCCCTGGTTAATTTTTGCAAGCGAAATGATCCTTTTGTGACACTTGACGCACCGCAGGTAATTAATCCAGCCATATACCAATGCATTCATGACTATTTACATTGTCCCTACACCGGACAGCTTGGCTCTTCTTATAAAGAGAATATTATTCTCAATCTTTTTATTCACCAGTTGGCTACGTTTACCAACAATGAACGCGAGCCTGGAAATACCGGAACGAGGCTCAGCAAGGCTGACATTGATTTGCTGAACGATATTAAAACGTATCTTGATCAACATTATCTTGAAGTAGGATCGATGCAGCAGCTTACCCGTAAGTTTCTTATAAATAGTTTTAAATTAAAGTATGGTTTTAAGCATCTCTTTAGTAATTCTGTAATGAAATATGTTGATGAACATAAAATGAACTATGCGCGGATAATGCTGCAACAGGGCCGGGTAAATCTAACAGATGTGGCAGATGAACTAGGATACAAGCATTACAATAATTTCAGCACCGCTTTTAAGAAAAGATTTGGATATTCTCCGGCAGTCGTGCAGTGCTGAATCACTTTTTCGTTTGACAAAATACCTTTTGCAGACATCTTACTGCTTTTTGCAGAACTGCTTCATATCAAACAAGTAGTTTTTTTGTGTTCCAACATTTGGTATAAAAATGGGACAAAAAAACATACAACCAGTAAACAAACGATCATCATTATTAAGAACCTTAATTTACCTGGGCGCTATACTTTTTAGCTTCTTCTTAACAGCTTTTAAAAACAACTCTGCAGATTCCAAACCGACTGATGTATTTCCTGCAATTTCCAACAAAGTGATACTGGACTGGAACGCCACTGCATTGAATGCTATGGATGCACCCAACTATCAGCATGTGCTTGCAGCATCAAGGCTATATGCAATGGTCCATATTGCACAGTATAACGCACTTAATTCAATTAAAGCGGTGTATAAAAAATATTGCAGCACTTCGGAAGATACAGGCGCACATCCGATAGCAGCAGCCTCGTTTGCTGCATATACCGTACTGCTTCATGAGTTGCCGAAGAAAAAAGCGATGCTTGACAGCCAGCTTGCAAAAGCGATTGATACTATTCTGGATCTAAACGCCAAACAAAAAGGTATTGCACTTGGACTGAGATGCGGCAATGCCATTATTGATCTGAGAAAAGACGATGGTTCCTCCCAGGATCCTGTCGGAGTTATAACGCCTTCAGGAGTTCCGGGAGTGTATCAGGCAGTGCCGCCATTCAATTTCGTATTTGCACCTTTCTGGAAAACAATGAAACCTTTTGGGTTGCTGCAACCTCAGCAATTTCGTTCAATACCACACCCGGCTTTGCATAGTGCAGCTTATAAGGATGATTTTGAAGAGGTAAAAATACTTGGTGAAAAACACAGCAAGCAGCGTACTGCAAAACAGACGCTTTATGCGAAATTTTGGTATGAGTATGCTGAAATTGGTTGGAACCGTATAGCATCGGTCGCTGCAGGCAAAGAGAAAACTGATTTGCTTACTACAGCCCGCTTATTCGCTATGCTCAATATAGCGCTCGCCGATGGCTTCATCGCCGGGTGGGATTCAAAATTTTATTACAATTTCTGGAGACCTTACACTGCCGTTATAAACACACCTGAAACTGACGGGGGCGACCCTATGTGGGAGCCGCTGATGCCCACACCTCCCGTACAGGATTATCCATCCACACATAGTGTTCTGGGTAATGCAGGAGCTACTGTACTTACTTATTTCTATGGCGACCACTATTCCTTTGCAACCACTTCAACATCTTCTACAACATCTTCTGCAACACCGGATGCAGCACGAAGTTTCAATAATTTTTTAAGCGCTGCTGATGAAAATGCTGATTCAAGGGTGATGGCGGGAGTCCATTTTCGTTTCTCTTGTAAGGCAGGACAAATAATGGGGAATAAAATAGGAAAGTGGATGATAGAAAATACATTGATGAAGGCAGAATAATAGCAAGAACTATCACTCGACGAACATAATAGCTTAATTCTTATTAAAGGATTTTGTAATGACAAAAACAATATTAATAACGAAGTTCAATTTTAGTATCTCAATAGAAGACCTGAAAAAAATAATGCCTTCAGTGGCACCAGAGTTCTCAGAAATTCCCGGCTGTTACTGGAAAATATGGCTCATGAATGAAGATCATAAAGAGGCGGGAGGCATCTACTTGTTTGAGTCATCTACAGAATTGGAGCAATACCTGAAAAGTGACCTGTTTGCGTCAGTAGTTAACAACCCGGCTTTCAGTGATTTGCAGACTAGTATGTTCCATGTTATGGAACCAGCCAGCGCAATAACAGGTGCGCCTTTGCTGAAGGGGCTATCCCGTAGCAAATTCCAAAATTTTCGCCTTACTGGTCCACTGGCTATTGAACTTGCCCCATAGTGAGGGGAAGTTAGGAGTGCCACTACTGAATATTTAAAATGCTTATACAGATCCGTTCAATAGTAGACTGCACAACGGTGCTAAGGTGCTTTTGATCTACAGGTGTTTGTTATAATGCCTTGAATTATAGCAAACACTTCACCAGCGGACGTAATTGTAAGAAGATATTCGATTGCAGATTATCCCAAAAAAATGAATACTAACAAATACCTTTCAAACCTTACACCGCTTCGTGGTATCGCTGCTTTACTCACTGTTCTTTTCCATGTTGACATTATCCTTTTCAATTTTTTCGGTGGACAGTTGGTAGATGGTAAGAGCTCATCTATTCTAAGCCGTATGTACTTAATGGTGGACTTCTTCTTTGTATTGAGTGGTTTTATATTGTGCTATGTATATTCGAAAAGTTTTGAAGGTTCAGTCAAAGGGCAGGACTTTAAAAAATTTACAATTGCCCGTTTTGCAAGGGTATATCCTTTGCACCTGTTTTCATTGTTATTAACTACGTTATTTTTGTTCCTGCTACACCAATCGGGTGCTAAAGTTTCTCCAATATTAGATGAAGAGAATTCAGTTTATTCTTTTATTACCAATCTATTGTTGCTCCATTCGATGAACCTTCATCAATGGTTCACTTTTACCCATGCTTCATGGAGTATCAGTACTGAATGGTGGATGTACATGCTTTTCCCTTTTTTAGTTGGCCCATTTATGAAATTATCAAAACCTGGTAGGCTTATTATTTTTGCTTTGTGCATTGTGGGGTATTTAGTGATTGGCTATATCCTGGTTCCATTGGTGACAGTTCCCGATGCACGCTTCCTTAAGGTTTCTCCCTTCAGCTTGAATGTAGCGTATCAATTTGGTTTTTTACGATGCATGGTTGGTTTTGTAATAGGTATGATCGTGTATTTTGCGTACCAACGGGATTGGGGGAGTCAATTGTTCTCTTCCGGTTATACTTTTTTAGTACTTATATCCGGCCTGGGGTTATGTCTGCATCTCGCAGTGCTTGATGTTTTTACTGTTCTCTTTTTTCCATGTATTCTTCTATCTGCAGCCTATGGCAATCAAAAGCTCAATACAATCCTGGCATCGAAACCACTTCAACGATTGGGCGACTGGTCATTTTCAATTTATCTTATTCATCAACCTTTTTTATATTCAGGAGCAGTATTTATGGGGAACCCGGATATAACTGGCATCACAATTCCAAAGATGGGTATGCTTATTAGTTGGGTAACGTGTGTAGTATTTGTTGTCTTCATCTTATTCATTTCCTATCTCTCATATCGTTTCATAGAAGTGCCGGCGAGGAATTTCATCAATGGCAAGTGGGGTAAACAAAAAGTTTATTCAGCTCCAGTATAGGATGATTTCTGATTCGGTGACCTGACGCGGATTGGGAGCAGTGTTTGAAATTACAGTACCGCCACTTGCGCCAGTTCGCTAAATTGATCGAATAAAAATCGTAAAAAAGAAGTTATAACCTTGCTAATCAAGTCTCAGTCTTCTTTCATTCTATAGTGGCAGGTATAGTACAAGCCTGTTACAAGATTAAGACTCCAATCAGACAGGCCGGAAATCGCGAAGGATAAGAGGGGGAAAGAGGAAGGTGAGCCGCGGTTATAACGAGAAAGTCCCGATAAGGTCTCGTTAAGGTCCTGTTAACGTCCCGGTAATGTCTCGATAAGGGTATGGATTTTCGGGCTACAACAATGTTGACTCGTTGATCGATCCACGCTTTTCAAGTACTTTGCCATCGTATTTCAATTACGTAAAAATTCGCGTGATGGCCAAAAAAAGTAAGATAAAATTAATCCTAAAGCATGTGCGATAGTGCCTTTAAAGTTGATTACTTCAAGACCCCGACTTTTAAATAACTGGCAGCGACTGAGCTATGATATACTTTGTGAAACGCTTTTTGATAGTCAGCCTCAGTTGCTTTGAAAATATTGGTGAACGTCTGCGGATTGCGGTCAGCCCACGGGAAACACGAACTCTGAACCTGCACCATGATCTTGTGTCCCTTTTTAAATGTGTGAAGTATATCTTGTAATTCAACGGATACTTCCGTTACCTGGTTCGCAATAAATGCTTCAGGTTTTTCAGGACTATTTCGATACTTTCCACGTATAATTTCCTGACGCACTAATTGCTGGAATCCTCCGAAGACTACACCCGGTTTTTTAGGATCATCCTGAGTGTCATTCGGGTAAACATCAATGACTTTGACTATCCAGTCAGCATCTGTTCCAGTAGTTGAAACTTTCAGCATTGCAATTATAGATCCTCCAAGCGTTATATTTTCCGATAGTACATCTGTTTGAAAACTTAATACATCCGGTCGTTGAAATGCGAAACGCTGATCTTGTACCATGTATGATCTTGGAACCCCATCATCAATGATTGGCGTTAAGGGTACAGGACGGGCGGGATCTGATAAGAATTCTGTGAATGAATTATCTGCCGGGGTATCAAAACTTAGTTTTCCATTGCGATGAAAGTATAATTGTTTCTCCTGAAGATTTTTTGGAGGATACACATCAAACTTGCGCCATTGATTTGTTCCAGTTTCAAAGAGTGTTGCTTCCGGCAGATCCAATGCAGGAGCATTGTCCAGGAGGTAATGTGCAAAGAATTTTGATTCGATATTTTGCTGAAAGTAAGGAGAAGTCAATTGTCCGAAGCTCACATCACCCAATGCATCACCAGCGATGCCTGCCCAGCCGCCATGAACCCAAGGTCCAACAACAAAAATATTCTGAATACCAGGATTTTGTTTTTCGATCGCCTGGTATGTTTTAAACGTTCCATAAAGATCTTCTGCATCATACCATCCACCCACAACCATCACGGCGTGTTTGATATTTTTAAGATGTGGTAGAATATTTCTGATCTTCCAGTGTTCATCATAATCAGGATGATCCGAGTTTTCGAGATAGTATGCGTTCTTGTTTTTATAATAGACATCTTCGGCATTTTTTAACGGCCCCATTCTCAGGTAGAATTCATATCCATCCGGAGTATCCATATTAAATAGCGGAGCTAGTGGAACTTTAGCGGGGACTTTGTTTTCCTGAAAATGAGTATAGAATCCAAAGTTTGCAGCAAGCATAAATGCTCCGTTATGAAATGCATCATCTCTGCGTAAGTCAGCTATTGGCGCCTGAGGTGAAGACGCCTTCATCGCCGGATGTTGAGAAAGTGTTCCCGCAGATGCAAAGAAACCAGGGTAGGAGATGCCCCATTGACCAACTTTGCCATTATTACTCTTGATGTTCTTGATAAGCCAATCGATCGTGTCAAACGTATCAGAGGCTTCGTCTATATCTGTTTTCTTTTTCTTCACATCAAGATGTGGTGTCATCTCGATAAATTTTCCCTCCGATGACCAGCGACCTCGAACATCCTGGTAGACAACGATATAGTTCTCACGTAACATGAACACGTTAGGTGCAATTTTCTTTTTGAATTTATCCAGTCCGTAAGGCGTACAACTGTAAGGAGTACGCTGCATAATAATAGGATGCTTGACAGTGATATTTTTTGGTGAGTACACTTGTGTAAAAAGAGTTATTCCATCACGCATCGGCACCATGTATTCTGCCTTCTCGTAATTTTCGCGCACATACGCAGAATCCTGAGCGGTAGTGAAGGGATATGGATTTTGAGTAAAGCCGAAAAATGGGCTGAGCACCAACAGGATCAGGATTATTTTTTTCAATGGAATGGAATTTTTGTTTTGTCTAAAGTACTGGATTTATTTAATACTCTCTCCCCGATTATCAATGTCTCGTTTCCTCCGATTTTCACAAAACCATTTTTCTCTAAAACAGATAGTTTTATTTCTTTTCGGTCAATGATTTCCAAAATCCATAACTTCTGGTCCATCGTTGAGTTTTATACCGATACCAGAAATGTAGTAGTAAAGAGCAAACGACCAAGCTAATCAATACAATCCATAGTACCCGGGTATTCCAAAAGAAGTATACGAAACCAATCATTAAAACATACTTTAAGACTCTAAACCAGACGGGTTGAGATTCTTTTGAAAACGCAACATGCAGCTCGCATTTGATTGTTTCGGATAGCGACATTATCTTAAATAACTTTAAAAGTACTAATCCCCACCATATCCAATCAACTTAAGATGTCTCAAAGGCGAGGTACCTTTAACCCTCCAGGGCAACATTCTTTGAGCTGTTATTTATATCTTTTCGTGAACCTTCTGATCTCCTGCATTTTTTTAATAACGTGTGGTTTTATTCATTAAGACCATTGGAAATAGCAGTCCTTAGACTGCATTGATGAATCGGTACAAGTGACCGCATCTTTGGAAGCATGTTTTAATTGATCAGGGTTGACAGGCGCGAACGCTTGCACCACGTGTGGACATCTTTAAAATGAAATACGCTTTTATATATTTATGGGTTAAATCTCCCATCTTTCAAATCAACTAATCTTCCAATTAACCGAGAAATTCCTTCACGTCTGTGTACGCGAGGTTAAATGAATCCGCCACAGCCTTATACACAACCTTTCCCTGTATCACATTCAGTCCTTTTCTCAAATCCATATTTTCCTGGCTCGCTTTCTTCCAACCCTGATTTGCAAGCTTGATCGCGTAGGGTAAAGTCGCATTCGTCAACGCCAGTGTAGAAGTATAAGGAACTGCTCCAGGCATATTTGCTACGCAGTAATGAACAACATCATCAATGATATAGGTCGGATCTTCATGTGTTGTTGGCTTACATGTTTCAATACATCCACCCTGATCAACGGCAACGTCAACCAATACCGTACCGGGACGCATTGTCCTAAGCATGTCGCGAGTGATAAGCTTCGGCGCTTTTGCTCCCGGGACCAATACCGCTCCAACAATAAGATCATGCGTCTTTACAAGTTCACGTAATATGTAATCACTTGATACAATGGTATGAACATTCTTTGGCATTACATCATCAAGGTAACGAAGGCGATTGATGTTAAGATCAGCGATGATTACATCGGCACCCATACCGGCAGCAATTTTCGCAGCGTTCGTACCAACAACCCCACCACCAAGAATCAATACTTTTGCAGGCATTACTCCAGGAACACCACCTAACAATATTCCCCGGCCTTTCAGCGGTTTTTCCAGATACTTTGCACCTTCCTGGATTGCCATGCGTCCGGCTACTTCACTCATTGGAATCAACAGAGGCAAACTCCCGTCAACGCGTTCAACGGTTTCATACGCAAGACAAACTGCGCCTGTCTTAATCAGTGCATGTGCCAATGGCTCATACGATGCAAAGTGAAAATATGTAAATACTAGTTGGTCTTTTCGGATAAGCGTATATTCCTGTTCAACTGGCTCCTTAACTTTCATAATCATTTCAGCAATGCCGAATACGTCAGATGCGACTGGAAGAATTTTGCCACCCGCCTTCACATATTCTTCGTCGGTAAAGCCGCTTCCCTCACCGGCTTTTGTCTGAATGTAAACGGTGTGATTCCTTCTTGTAAGTTCTTGCGCTCCCGCAGGAGTTAAAGCGACACGGTTTTCGTTATTCTTAATTTCTTTTGGTACACCAATGATCATAATCTTCTTCGTTAGAGACTTAATTTTTTTAAAGCGAATCGGGCTTTTACCATCAAGCTTTAAGATTTAAGCTTTTTGCTTTTAGGTTAAAAATCAGGCAAAGGTAGTTCTTAGATCCGTCCATCCAAAGCCGCTTTCAGGCTTATCGAAATCGTTTACGACACCACTTTCAACACATCAACACGTCAAGACGTTCCTACTTTAAAAATTGCGGTGTTATTGTTTAATGAAACTTCGGCGAAAACGTGTAACAGTATTCAATTCTTCGGTCTTAGAGTTAATATCCACTATTTTCTTCGGATTGAATTTAACCCTTTGATCACTCTTCCGAATTTCTTTAATTTTGGTTTAATCGTAGTAATATTTTTTACTATGCGTTAAACGATTGGAAAGGGTTATGAGTCAGACAAAAACCGTAAAGTCCAGGTTTACCGATAAGAAGATATCTTCCATTCTGGCAGACTATCGGCTGGCTTGTGCTAGTCGTGAAGCAAGTCTTATAGGTCGCAAGGAAGTATTCATGGGCAAAGCTAAATTCGGAATTTTCGGAGATGGAAAAGAACTGGCGCAATTAGCAATGGCCAAAGTTTTCCGTGATGGAGATTTCCGTTCCGGCTATTATCGTGATCAAACGTTTATGCTTGCCATTGGAGAGCTAACTCTTCAACAATATTTTGCTCAATTATACGCTCATCCTGATGTAATCGCTGATCCTGCATCTGCGGGTAGATTGATGAATGGCCATTATGCCACCCGAATGCTGGATGAGAAAGGCGCATACAAGCAATTATCCAGATCAAAGAACAGCAGTTCCGATGTTTCGCCCACAGCATCGCAAATGCCACGGTTGGTAGGTCTCGCGTACGCTTCCAAACTTTTTAGAAATAATCCAGGCCTCGCCTCACTCACAGATCTTTCAACGAACGGTAATGAAATAGCATTTGGCACTATTGGAAATGCCTCTACTTCCGAAGGAATGTTCTTCGAAGCAATTAATGCGGCAGGAGTTTTACAAATTCCTATGCTGACTGCAGTGTGGGATGATGGTTATGGGATTTCCGTGTCTTCAGAACATCAGACAACAAAAGGAGATATTTCTAAAATCCTGGAAGGATTTCAGCGTGACAATAAAGATAAAGGCTTTGAGATTTATAAAGTAAATGGCTGGGATTACGAAGTGCTGTGCCAAACATTTGAGGCAGCTGAAAAGGTATGTCGTGACGAACATGTTCCAGTGTTGATACATGTTGTTGAGATGACGCAGCCACAAGGTCATTCAACTTCAGGTTCGCATGAGCGCTATAAATCAAAAGAACGACTGAAGTGGGAAAATGAGTTTGACTGCAATCGTAAAATGCGTGAATGGATCATAGCGAACGAATTATGTACCTCCGAAGAGCTTGCAGATCTGGAAAAAGAAGCTAAAGCTTTTGCGAAAGCGGAGAAGGAAGCTGCCTGGAAATCATTTAACAAAGATATTCAACGTGATCAACGTGAATTGATGTCATACCTGGAGGAAGCTAAACCTCTCGATGAACACATAGAGGAGATTAAGCACGATCTCGAAAAGACAATCAATCCATTGAGACTTGATTCGGTAAAAGCGGCGAAAAAGACCCTTCGCCTGCTGCGTGGACAATCAACAGATGTACGCGATAAAATTATTCAATGGGTTACTCGTACTTCTTCTGAAAATAAAGAGCGATACAGTTCATTGTTGTATAGCGGTTCAGAATGGTCTGCGTTAAAAGTTGAAGAAGTAAAACCTGTTTATACGGATAGCTCGTCATTGGTTGACGGTCGCGAGATATTACAAGCATGTTTTCGTGCTGCTCTTGATCGTGATCCGAGGGTGTTGGCATTTGGGGAGGATGTAGGAAAAATCGGTGATGTAAATCAGGGATTCGCAGGGCTTCAGGAGAAGTACAGTGACCTACGTGTAACAGATACGGGTATTCGTGAGTGTACTATACTTGGACAGGGCATAGGTCTTGCGTTGCGAGGACTTCGACCAATTGCGGAGATTCAATACCTGGATTATCTGTTGTATGCTATTCAGATTATGTCTGATGATTTGGCAACACTTCAGTATCGCACGAAAGGTGGTCAGAAAGCTCCGTTAATAATACGCACACGTGGACACAGACTTGAAGGCGTTTGGCATGCAGGCTCACCGATGAGTATGATCCTGGGTAGCATTCGAGGGATTTATGTCATCACTCCCCGCGATATGACGCAGGCTGCAGGCTTTTATAATACAATGCTTCGTTCAGATGACCCTGCTCTGATCATTGAGTGTCTTAATGGATACAGAATGAAAGAAAAATTGCCTGAAAATATTGAGTCTTTTACGGTACCGCTTGGTGTACCAGAAATTATACGTGAGGGCAATGATGTAACGATCGTAACGTATGGTTCAATGTGTCGCGTTATAATGGAAGCAGCTAATGATCTGTCGAAATTGGGTGTTTCGTGCGAAGTGATGGACGTGCAAACACTTTTGCCCTTTGATATTAATCATACGATTGTTGAGTCACTTAAGAAAACCAATCGGATTGTTTTTGCTGATGAGGATGTTCCGGGTGGTGCAACTTCATTTATGATGCAAAATGTTTTGGAGGAACAAGGCGGTTATAATTTCCTTGACGCAAAGCCCTTGACTATTACAGGAAAAGAACATCGCCCGGCTTATGGAACGGACGGTGATTATTTCTCAAAGCCAAATCCTGAAGAAGTTGTCGATAAAATCTACGCAATGATGATGGAAACCAATCCAGACAAGTTTCCTTCACTGTATTGATTTTGCGCAAGCCACGCAAATACGTGCGCTCATCAACACATGAATACATTTATTTTCTTATTCCGGCAAGATTATTCGCAGGTGTCTCAACGACATTGCTTGTATTCAATGCACGATCTTTGATGGAGATCCGTAGTTTAAAAGCTTTGCTTCCAAAGATTGCAAGAAATCCCTGCGACTTCATATTATAACGAACTGTTCCTTCAAGTGCTGCTTTCTTGGAAAGATTTTTGGATAATACGGGTAATCTTCCATCGAAGGTGATACCACAGTTAGCACCGGCAAATTGCGTTTCAAGATCATACAACTCATACTCAAGAGTATTCCCATTCTGAACAAGAAAATCTACATAGATGTTGTAGTAGTTAGCGTTCGATTGAAAGTATAATGTGTCTCTTACTTTGTTAATACTTCTGATCTCCCAATGCGTGCAATAGTATGGTTTAATATATGCAGGGAGTGTATCGTAATTTGGATTCGTTCGCTTCGCTTTGTAATTGAGGAAAGTGCCGTTGGCAAATCGATAGTAGACTTTATTGTTATAGGGAAGAAGAGTATCACCGTTGCTAAGTCCTAAATCTCCATCACCATCTTTAAACTTTATTGAGACGCTGAGTGTATCGGTATTAAGACCTTGCTTGAAGTAGATGTCATTAAATTCAATTGAAGGTACCGGAGAATAGGAAGGGGGATCAAAGCAAGAGCTAAGAACGAGCATACCACAAACGCCTAAGATCAACCAGTTTCCAGACAACTTCATTTAGTATACATTTACTGATCCGTAAAATTGTAAATGCTTGAACACTTTTAAAAGTTTTACAGAGGATTTATATCCTGTAAACGACAAATTATTTGAAGAAATTGCACTAAAACAGTTTCATTTTCAGGCGCTTACAAACAAAGTATACAAAAATTACCTCACTTATCTCGGGGTATCAGTTAAAAAAATACAGCGTATCGAGGACATTCCATTCCTGCCGATCAGTTTTTTTAAAACGCAGCACATTATTTCAGGAAGATGGGAGCCAGAGCTTGTATTTACCAGCAGTGGTACTACCGGGCAGGAGGTAAGTCGGCATTCGGTTCAATCCCTAAACTTTTACCTTCACCATAGCCAGATTATTTTTGAATCTTACTTCGGCGCGATAGATCAGTTTCATATACTGTGCCTTCTTCCTTCCTATTTGGAACGAACGGGTTCTTCCTTGGTAGCAATGGCGAATCATTTCATAAAGGAGAGCAAATCACCGTATTCTGGATTTTATCTTAATGATCTGGATAGACTAGCCTCGCAGTTGGAGCGGTTAAAAGGCGATAAGAAAGTGCTCCTGCTCGGTGTTTCCTTTGCTTTAATGGATTTGGCAGACCAATACGAATTGGATCTGAATCATTGCATTGTAATGGAAACCGGGGGGATGAAAGGGAGGAGAAAGGAAGTGACCAGGGAGGAGCTTCATTCAACTATCTGCAAAAATCTGAACATTGATAAAGTCCATTCGGAATACGGGATGACGGAACTCCTGTCTCAGGCATATTCTTTAGGGAATGGATTATTTCTTTGCCCGTCATCGATAAAGATTGTATTGAGGGAGTTAAATGACCCATTTAGTACGGAAAACCATACAACAGGGCTGATTAACGTAATTGACCTGGCAAATTTTCACACCTGCTCGTTCATCGAAACCCAGGATTTAGGAAGATTGCACCAGAGTGGTCACTTTGAGGTACTTGGAAGGATGGATAACAGTGATATCCGGGGCTGCAACCTCATGGTCGGATAAACGTTTTAGTCGATAAAGTGACAAAAACTTACGTCCGGCTTGTGAAACACCACCGTATTCTTAATTTTGTTACTACCAATCCTAACCAATTTTTATGAAAAGAATTTTAGCAGTTATCGCCCTTCTTGCTTTTCTCACATCTTGCAGTTCTTATACTTGCCCAACGTACAGCAAAAAAGAAGTTAAGAAAAACGAGAATAAAATCTAACAGGTTTCTTGACACCTCGAAGGTGTCTGACGCCTCGCTACAGATACTTCCTCACGTCTTCCGGTTTTATTACATCACCGGCCATGATTACTAACCTTTGAATTACATTTCGAAGTTCACGGATGTTGCCTTCCCATGGATGAGCTTCAAGCAGTTTGACTGCTTTTGCATCAACTTCCTTCTTTTTCGATCCATACTCTTCTGAACTATCGTGTAGAAATTTGTCAATAAGGGCTGTTATATCTTCTCTACGATCTTTCAACGAAGGCACATCAATTAAAATAACTCCCAGGCGATGATATAAATCTTCCCGAAATCGTGATTCTGCAATTTCTTTTTTGAGATTTTTATTTGTCGCCGCTACGATACGCACGTTTACGGAAATATCCTTATCCCCACCCACGCGTGTAATTTTGTTCTCTTGTAAGGCGCGCAATACTTTCGCTTGTGCGGATAAGCTCATGTCACCAATCTCATCAAGGAATAAGGTGCCACCTTCAGCCTGTTCAAATTTTCCGATTCTTTGCTTGATAGCAGATGTGAATGATCCTTTCTCATGACCAAACAATTCACTTTCAATCAATTCACTTGGAATAGCAGCGCAGTTGACTTCAACAAAAGGACCATCTGAATTTTTACTCTTCTCATGAATAGAACGGGCTACCAATTCTTTACCACTACCGTTTGGCCCGGTGATCAATACACGTGCTTCCGTTGGAGCCACCTTTTCAATCATTTCTTTTACGCTATTCAATGCCTGTGATTCGCCAATCATTTCATATTTACGGGAGACTTTCTTTCGCAATGATTTAGTTTCTTTTACCAGTGAGCTTCGATCAAGTGCATTACGAACAGTTATTAATAACCGGTTCAGATCAGGTGGCTTTTGAAGGAAATCATATGCTCCCATTTTTATTGCGTCAACTGCCATCTCTGTCGTGCCATGAGCTGAGATCATGATAAAAGGAGTATTGATATTTTTTTCCTTTGCCTTCTGGAGAACTTCCATTCCATCCATCTTTGGCATCTTGATGTCGCAAAAAGCAAGATCATAAGAATTGGTTTCAAGAAGTTGTAGACCTTCA
>Ga0123336_10000442_pt1 | contig 41980 bp, 35 predicted proteins | sample SSSSmetaG_FD_96466 | JGI IMG/M metagenome (GOLD analysis project Ga0123336, IMG submission 96466) | Glacier valley bacterial and archeal communities from Borup Fiord, Nunavut, Canada, to study Microbial Dark Matter (Phase II) - ​SSSS metaG | ecosystem: Environmental > Aquatic > Freshwater > Ice...
AATTCTGCAAGCAGGTAATTAAATTGTATCAGGTAATAGCCACTGCCTTTTGGTACTTCCGGCATCAGGTCATCCTTTTTTTTATTGAGTATAGCTGCAACTGTAGTAAAGGAGTAGCCATTTTTTTTAAAATAGTGAATGATGCCGGGGAGCGCATCAACGGTAGCCTGTCTTCCGGTTCCGCCGGCGTCATGCAACAGGATTATATTACCGCTTTGTCCGGAGGCGGTAAGTTCTGCCTTGCGTGTGATGACCCGCTTAAGAATCGTATCTGAGGTAACACCTTCTTCCCAGTCTTCAGGATCGATGGATTCTCCGATGTCAAGATAGTTACGGGTGCGTGCCAGGGAAACAGGTAGCAGTTCTTCCATCTTTTCTGGCTCTGAGTCCGCATTGTAGGGAGCCCTGAACATAATGGTTGAATGACCTGTGATACATTCTATCAGCAGGCGGGTAGACTCCATTTCAAGGATAGCCCTGCGGTTACTTACCTCTGCTATGTTAGGATGGGTAAAAGTATGGTTGCCAATTTCATGGCCTTCAGCGTATATGCGCTTCACTAACGGAATATTATTTTCCGCATTGATACCTACCAGGAAAAAAGTTGCGGCCACATGCTCCTTTCCAAGAATGTCTAAAATTTTTGAAGTATATTTTGGATCAGGGCCGTCATCGAAAGTAAGCACTAGTTTCTTTTCATCTGCCTTTCCATATTTCTGTACTATAAATGTGGAGGGGAGCGTGTCGTATCTTTCTTCGCTTATAAGCATCTCAGCAGTATCAATTTCAGGTGTTATTACACCGTTTTTTGGGGTAGAAAGAATGTCAAGCACTTCACCTTCTCCTTTATAATCAACATCTTCAGTAGATTCTACGCTGGTAAATTCTTTAAAGTCGAATGATAACAGGTCTTCCTTTAGCATGCTTTTGTCGTAAAAATCCCAAATGCGGCTGTCTTCGGCTCCCAGGCGCCAGAGCGATACGCCACTTAATCCATATTCTGTAGCAAAACGCATGGTGTTAAACGTAGTGGCGGCGTCAGTAAAATAAACGGTGTGTGGTACGTTGTTCTCATCATCGTAGGTAAAGCTAAGGTTGTAAGTATCGTTGTTAAATACGATCGTCCCGTCTTCATCCCGCGCCAGCGCCAGTACCTGCTGGTAAGTAACGCTTTCACCCTGATCTCCTTTTGGCCAGTCGTAACCGCCATAACCTCCCAGGGCAAGGATCATTTTTGAAGCAGGAATTTTTTTCGCCGCATCATCGACAACCGCTTCAATCCATTTCTGATCACAGATAGGTCCGGGAACGCCATCACCGGAAAACTCATCGTAAGCCATTATAAAAAGATAATCGTTGTATTTAGCCAGCTTCTTATAATCATAGTCTGTATTAAAAGGAATAACATCTTGGGTTACAAGCAAACCCTTAGCATGTAGTTTTTCGTAAAGCTCTTTCTGAAAGGCAACAAACGCGGCATCATCGGTTTGATCGAGTTCTTCAAAATCAACATTCACTCCTATAAAATTATTTTTTACCAATTCAGTGATAACATCACCAATCAGTCTTTCTCTTTTATTTTTATCGGTGATGATTCGTTTTACAGCGTCTCCATGAAATTTATCATTTTCATTGTTAGAAAGTATCGGCATAATCTTAACACCGGCATTTTTCATAACGTCGTATGCGCGCTGGTCTTTCCTGATAATTAATGTATCTGCCTTGGCATCGATAAACATCCACTCCGGTATTACCAGGTTAAGTTTAGAAATATTTCTTTGCAGGGAATAAAACGATTGCGGATCCCAGGTCACATAAAACGCCGAACGGATACCACAGGGAAATTTTGTAAACGCATTAAATTCCTGGTCATTGTTCGGATGCTGGGTAAATGTGTTGTTCTTAAATTCACCAGGCTGCAATTTTTTTGGTCTGAATTCAGCTTGGAGATAAGGCTTTTGTTCTTGAATGTACTTTCTAAATCCTCCATACTGCCTGGCTATTAAACTATTTTTATAGACGAAAGATTCCGTTGAATCAAGTATTTTTTTATACCGCTGGCTTTTTAATTTTGGAAGGGAAGGAGTATATCCTCTTTGTAAAGTAATGATTAAAATTACAATGCCTATTATTCCAATAATGGCTAAAATTCTTGATGCCCATTGAAAACGCAACCAGCGATAGGAAGAATTAGTTTGAAAAATTTGATTGGAAGAAAGAGGATTCATATTATTTGAGAAACAAATTCGTTAGCATATAAAATGAAAATAATCAACTGCATGCCAGGTGTCTAATAATCAAGCTCAAGCCTGAGCCTGTCTTTTAATTCTTTTACTAAAGGATATTGATCAGCCATCTTTTGAAACTGCTCGCGGGAATTAAGCGGCATGTCAAATTTCTCAGTCACTTCCCCTTTTTCTTTAATCAGTAGCGAGTAACTCAGCGTCTTATTATTAAACCATTCCTGCAGGTGTTCGCATAACCGTATCCGTTGCTGATCAATGAATTTTAATTCAAGGTTGTTATTTGTCATAACCTCGAACAAATTGTTATTAACGATATTAAATATTGCCCTGTCGAAACTTTGAGCTGCAGGATTTTTTTCTTCTCTTAACAATGCCGCGTATTTATTCCAGGCCTGTTGAAGTTCATCAAAAACCAACGGTTTTATAATGATAGCTGTCTCAGCTTCATTGGATTTAGTATACTGTTGCCTTATCCTGATAAGGGCGCCCAGCCTGGTAGAGAGCGGTTTGCTTTTTAACCCGGCAGGTTCTTCCTGTTGATTGTGCGCATCAACATTTGCCGCTACCATAGCCGCAACCGGTTCCTCATGCGCTATTATTAATTTTGCTTCGGCAAGCCGATCCTTCAACATAGTATCATCCTGTTGAAATGAATTCGAAGTATCAATTTTTTCAGGAATCTTTTTCCTGAATTCAATTACAGGCAGGTATTTAAATGCCAGCGGAGCAGTTTTAGCGGTCAGTTTTTTTTTTACGGCAACATCAGCAGACAGCTCCAGTGCCTGTTGCAGGTAACAAAGTTTTATCAGTGCCAGTTCTATGTGCAGTCTTTTATTTCTTGCAGCTTTATAATTGATCTCTGTTTCATTTAATATATTTAAAGAGCTGATAATATAAGCAGGTGATATTTTTTTTGCTGTTTCAATATACCTGTCTTTAAAGCTTTCTACCACTTCCAATAACCCCGCAACTTTTCCATCAAGACAAACCAACAGGTTACGAAGAAATTCCATAAAGCCGTTTAATACCATATCGCCTTCAAAGCCTTTTCTATTGATATCATCATACAACAATAATATCGACGCGAGATCCTGGGTAAGCATCCCGTTGATAAGTTTAAAATAATAATCTGCATCAAGAATATTCAGGTGCTCCAGGGTGTTTATATAAGAAAGATCGCCGTTGGTAAAGCTTACTATTTTATCAAGAATGCTAAGTGCGTCGCGAAGGCATCCTTCGCTTTTTTGTGCAATGACCTGTAACGCGGCCTTCTCGGCTTTTACTTCTTCTTTTTCACAAATCTCCATCAGGTGAGCCACGGTATCATTGAGGGTGATACGCTTGAAATCAAAAATCTGGCACCGCGACAGTATCGTGGGCAATATCTTGTGTTTTTCTGTAGTAGCTAAAATAAATATAGCATAAGGCGGCGGTTCTTCCAGCGTTTTTAAAAAAGCGTTAAATGCCGACGTACTTAACATATGCACCTCATCAATAATATATACTTTGTATTTGCCCGCCTGTGGAGCAAAGCGCACCTGTTCAACAAGAGAGCGGATATCATCTACTGAATTATTACTCGCAGCATCAAGCTCATGAATGTTCATCGACGCCCCTTCATTGAACGAAACGCAACTGGTGCACTTATTACATGCTTCCCCGCTTTTTGTAATGTTTTCGCAATTAATGGTTTTAGCCAGAATTCTTGCACAGGTTGTCTTTCCCACACCTCTTGGCCCGCAAAATAAAAATGCGTGAGCAAGCTGGTTATTTTTTATAGCATTTTTTAAGGTAGTGGTAATATGCTCCTGACCTACCACCGTTGAAAAGTTCTGAGGTCTGTATTTGCGCGCAGACACAATAAATTTATCCATAGCTGTTACGAAGTTAAAAAAAGGTTTTCAATCGGGGCGACCTGATTGCAGGCTATAACAATTACTTAGTATTTTATTGTGATAAAAGAAATGGAAGTTTATTCTAAACATAGGCTCGCTGTTGCCTGACTGCTTAACTAATCATGGGATGGCGCTTAAATTCCCTGGTGCGATCGAAAAGGTAACGGTAAGTAATAAGTTTCCTGCTTCTGTAAGTATCAAGACTTTCTCCGATATTGATCATCTTAGGATTAAAATCGCCGATCCATTGCATTTCATAATCATCATAATCTAACTGCTTCTGAATAATTTTGGCGCCTTCTACTATCATATAAGCATCCACGCCGGTACCCTGGTATTCAGGAATAACTCCAAATACAAGTCCGGTAAACCGTGAACATCTTTTGGTAGCTTTCACCCATAAAAATTTTAGCTTGGAAAAAAAATCAAGTTTTCCATCCAGGTACTTAAACCACTGGTTTAGTTCCGGGATGTTCACCCACATTGCTATAGGATTATTGTTGTGATAGGTAAACCAAATGATTTTTTCATCCATAAACGGTTTCATTTTTTTAAAAAGTTTCATTACAATTTCAGTATGCATTTCCTTCAGACCCCCATGACCGGCAAAGGCTTTGTTATATATTATTGTGAAATCAGCGGCATATTTTTTAAGATTCTTTTTATCGATATAAGTAGCGTGATAGCCCGGGTCTTTTGCAATGTTCGCATGCCGCTCATAAAATTTATCTTTCATGGTTCCCTTTACTGACCGGGCAAAACAAACCTGGTTATAAAAAGGCTGGAAACCATATCGTTCAAACAACTGCTGGTAATATGCGGGATTATAGTTCATACAATAACCCGGGGGGTCGAAACCTTCTGTTAGTAAGCCCCACCAGCGATCGCGCTCACCAAAATTTATAGGCCCGTCCATAGCTTCTATCCCTTTCTGCATCAACCAGTGTTTCGCCACGCTAAAAAGCATATCGGCAGCATCCTGGTTATTGATACAATCAAAAAAACCAATACCGCCAACAGGTACCTCATCACCCTTATTTTTATACTTTTTGTTTGTAAATGCCGCAACGCGACCAATAAGCTTAGCATCGTTATCCTTCAGTATCCACCTGGTAACATCTCCAAAGCGAAAAGTTTTATTTTTTTTCTTATCAAACACCTCGTTGATATCATTATCAAGCGGACGGATATAATCAGGGTTGGAACTATTAATATAAATGTTAACCATTAAAAATTGTTTCGCAGTAACCTTATCTGTAACTTCCACTAATTGCATACCTTACTTTATTATTTCCCCAAAAATGGGAAATTTATATGAACCTGGGTATTCTTTTAAAAAAGACAAAGCGTTTTAACTTTCTAAATTGTTCTCCAACTGATAAGAAGGGGAACAATTATAGTACCTTTTACATTGCGCCGGCTAATTTTAATTATGATGTATAAATGATAGAACTTATATAACTGGTTGCGGCACTTGATGCAGTTATTCAATAATTTGCTTTGTAAATTGTTGGCATCGAATATGTACTAAAATTTTAAATTTATTATTATGAAGAACAATTCAAATTTTTTCTTAGGTGTATTGGTTGGCGCTATAGCCGGGGCGGCGCTAGCTGTATTTGTTTCAAGCGACACAGGTATGGAAATAATTGATGAAATGAAAGATGCCACAGGAAAGGCTGAGAAAGATCTTAAAAAAGCAATCAGCCTTTTTGAAGATAAGATCAACAAAGGAAAAGAATTAGCCATGGACATGGAAAAGAAAGCAGGTAAATTCATGAAGCAACGATTTAATTAATGCAACCAGAAACACAGGGTTTTTTTAAAGACACTCAGCAGCTTGCCGAAGAATATATAAGGGAGCGTATATTACTGCTGAAGCTTGAAGCAGTAGAAAAATCTGCGCAGCTGGCTTCAGTAATCGTTACCGTTATTGTGATAGGAAGCTTTGTTACCATCGTGTTGCTTTTGCTAAGTGCAATGGCTTGCTTTATGCTCCGCGAATTAACCGGCAATTGGTTCTACGGTTTAGGGATTGTTATCGTATTTTATGTTTTATTAATTGCCGTACTTATTATTTTCAGAAAAAATTTTTTTTATAAGCATGTCGCAAATTTTGTAATCAGGATATTTTTTGAAAAAAATGTAAACGATGAAGTCACAAATTAATAAAGGTAATATCGGTTCTACAGAAGATCTTCGAAGAGCACTTCTCGCGACCAAACTCAGGATACAGATAAAGGAAAATGAATTAAGGTCCAGGATTAAACAGGTTCCCGGCGAGTTGTTTTACTCGGGTGTTGACAGTTTTATTCCTACCATCTTAAGTGGCAAAGTAAGTTCCTTCGCATTGAATGCAGGCAAAGGGCTTATCAATAATTTTTTTGTAAGAAAAGCAGTTACTGCCGGCAGTTACCATGTGATCAATGCGTTGAAACCATCCGGTGTTGTTCGAAGGATTACCTCCGGCGTCGGTTCCCTTCTTAAAAAGAAAAAAAAATAACAATCTTATAATCCCTTCCTTTGCGAAGGGATTTTTTTTTGTGATAATACTAATCTGATTTTGTTATGGCTTTTAACTTACACCGTCGGCCAAAAGCCTGGCATGTGGTGATAGCAAAAGCGGCTAATTTTTCATTGACGTGTGCTTATTTTTGCCAGTGTTCCCTTACCTTTGCGCCAAATTTTATAATCCCTTTCTAAAATACTTGCTACTTATGTCCAGCACAGGTAAGATCAAACAAATCATTGGTGCAGTAGTTGACGTGCACTTTGAGGGTTCACTCCCGGAAATATATAATTCTCTCGAACTTAAACGTGATAACGGTGACATACTGGTGCTGGAAGTACAGCAACACCTCGGTGAAGACAGCGTCCGGTGTATTGCAATGGATGGTACAGAAGGTCTTATCCGCGGGACTCCAGTTACGGATACCGGTAAAGGAATAGCAATGCCGATTGGCGACGGCATTAAAGGAAGGTTGTTTAATGTAACGGGTGACCCTATTGATGGACTACCTGCGGTAGATAAATCAAATGGTCGTCCTATTCATAATAAGCCACCGTTGTTTGAAAATTTAAGTACGGCTTCTGAAATTCTTTACACTGGTATAAAAGTAATCGATCTGATTGAACCATACGCTAAGGGAGGAAAGATAGGATTATTTGGTGGGGCGGGTGTTGGCAAAACTGTTTTAATACAGGAGCTTATTAATAACATAGCGAAGGGTTATGGTGGTGTATCCGTATTTGCGGGTGTGGGTGAACGTACCCGCGAAGGAAATGATCTGATGCGTGAAATGATAGAAGCGGGTATCATGAATTATGGAGATGCCTTTAAGCATAGTATGGAAGAAGGCGGATGGGATCTTGAAAAGGTTGACATGAACCAGTTGAAAGAATCCAAGGCTACCTTTGTATTCGGACAGATGAACGAACCACCCGGAGCACGCGCCAGGGTAGCTTTGAGTGGGTTAACCGTAGCCGAATATTATCGTGACGGGGATGGACAGGGACAGGGCAGAGATATTCTTTTCTTCGTAGATAATATCTTTCGTTTTACCCAGGCAGGTTCTGAAGTGTCGGCTTTGCTGGGACGAATGCCTTCAGCGGTAGGTTACCAGCCAACACTGGCAACAGAAATGGGTTTGATGCAGGAAAGAATTACTTCTACAAAAAACGGCTCTATTACTTCAGTGCAGGCTGTTTATGTACCTGCAGATGACCTTACCGATCCGGCGCCGGCAACAACTTTCGCTCACCTCGACGCAACAACGGTTTTGAGCCGTAAAATTGCTGACCTTGGAATTTACCCGGCAGTAGATCCCCTTGATTCTACGTCAAGAATCCTTACTCCGCTGATAGTGGGCGATGTACATTACGACTGCGCCAACAGGGTGAAGCTGATTCTTCAGCGTTATAAAGAACTGCAGGATATTATCGCTATCCTCGGATTAGATGAACTAAGTGATGAAGATAAACTTACTGTTGGCCGCGCAAGAAAAGTACAACGTTTCTTGTCTCAGCCGTTTTTTGTTGCTGAACAATTTACCGGGCTTAAAGGTGTATTTGTAAGTATTGAAGATACAATCCGTGCGTTCAACTCGATAATGGATGGTGAAGTAGATGATTATCCTGAAGCTGCATTTAACCTGGTAGGGACCTTGGAAGATGCTATGGAAAAAGGGAAAAAATTAATAGCCCAGGCCCAGGCGTAGAAAGCTTTCAGCAGTCAGCCATCAGCTTTCAGCTTGTTGCATATTTATATAGAGGAATTGAAACTGATTTCTAGTATCTGTCCGGAATAAAACTTATGTTGTATGAATTTAGAAATCTTAACACCGGAACGTAAGCTCTATAGTGGAGATGTTTATGGCGTTCAGCTTCCGGGAACGGATGGTTTGTTCGAAGTGTTGGAAAAACATGCTCCGCTGGTTGCTGCTTTAAAACCAGGCAACCTGAAAATTTTGAAAGATAAATCGGCTGGTAATAAATCTAATTATTCTATCCAGGGTGGTTTTGTTGAAGTCTTAAACAACAGGGTTACAGTGTTGGTTGAAGGTGCGGTACCGGTTGAGACTATTTCGTAAATCATGTGCCTACTGCTGTTGACTTATATTAAAAACATATAACGGACTTTATTCAACTCTCAACAAACATTTTTTGATCAAAGGCTTTTATGACCGAATATTGAAAGTAGGAGCTTAACCGTTAAAATTATTATATACAGGATTCACCGGTTTCATAGTCCATAATCCACGGAAAAATTGTTACCCATCTCTTAGGAGATGGGTTTTTATTTTAGTTAAGGAAATTAAAAGACTTTGTTAGGGTGGGGTTAAGGCTTTAGATATGATTAAACGCACAGGCAAAGCATTCATCTTATAGAAAACTAAAAACGGGGAACATGAAAAAAAAGGTCTTATTATTAATCTTAGCAGTATCCGCTGTGGCAATGCTTTTCAGTAGCTGCCGCAAAGATCCGCTCAATAACCTCACCGCTGAAGAATCAAGGATTTATATCACTAAAAAGGATTCAACTATAAATTTTATCAATTTTAAAACATATAGTATCGTGGATTCAGTTTCGGTAATTGCCAATAACAAACTGGTAGGAAAGATGGCTTCTGATTACGATGCAAAAATTATCAAGGCAATTAAAACTTCCATGTCCGAAAGAGGTTTTGCATTTATTGATATCAAATCAAAGCCTGATCTTGGCATTAATGTTTCGAGAATAACAAACACGTTTACGGGGATAATAAGCTATCCTGATTACTGGGATTATTACGGCAGTTACTATGATCCTTATTATTGGGGTTTTGGCGGTTATGGTTATTATCCGCCTTCTTATTCATTTGGCGTATATAAAATACAGGAGGGCGGTTTATCTGTTGAAATGCTAAACTTAAAAGATGCTACCGGTAATAATAATAAAATTAAGACGGTGTGGACAGCGCTGGCAAGAGGAACCGGCGTTTTTAATCCGGCTAACGCTGATAGTGAGGTAAAGGCATTTTTTATTCAGTCACCCTATTTGAAAACAAGTAATTAATTTAAAATATTATAGTAAGATGAAAATTATTTTTAGCTACGCGGCTTTATCTGCCTTGATAATGCTGGTATGTTTTACAGCGTATGCACAAAAACCAGAGATGAAAATTGGCTATAATTTTAATACACCTGTTAGCAACTCATTTAAAAATTTTATAAGCAATACATCTTTCAGGGGATTCAATGGTGAGTTGGCTTATCCTGTTAACAACCTGCTCATTGGTGTTGGAGTTTCTTATAGTGATTTTTACCAAAAATATCCACGCCAGGTTGTTGCTACTAAGGATGGTAACATCTCAGCGGTTGTTTCAAATTCTGTCCAGACAATACCAATACTTGCAAAAGCAACTTATAATTTTTCAAAGAAAGGGTTGCTTAGGCCCTATGCGGCGTTGGGTGCAGGAATGAATTTTGTCCAGTACACTCACTACCTCGGTGAATTTGCCGATGCAAAATCAACGCTCAAACCTGCAGTGCAGGGTGATGCGGGGGTTAATATTTTTGTGAGTGAGCTTCGTGGTTCAGGAATAAATGTGGGAGCCAGTTTTAATTATCTTCCTTTTAATTATAGTGAAACTAAAAACCTTAATAACTGGGGTGTTCATGCGGGTATTTTCTTTTTGTTGAGGTAGAGAGAATGTCCTGTTTGGAAAGCTGTTCAGTTTTGGAGCAGCTTTTTTTATGGCTTAATAGCAAACGAAGGTACTTGTAGTAAGACGAATAATAATCACTTATCTGTTTTCTGACATCTGATAGCAAAATCTCCCTAAACATAATTTGAATATATCAGTTGAGCCTTGGGTCTGTAGGGTAATTAGACATCATCTCATAATCGCCCCCAAGGTGGTGTAATGCGTCTTTCCAAATCTGGTCTGTTTGTTTATGAAAAATCAGGCTGCGGGTAGCCGGCACAGTAAGCCATGACTTGCCTTTGAATTCGTCAATTAATTGTCCTTTACTCCAGCCGGAGTAGCCGATATAAAACCTGATGTTATTTATATCTACGTCACCTGAACGTATCAATGAAATAGCCGTCTCAAAATTTCCTCCCCAATAAATATCGTCTACCACTTTAAATCCGCCTGGAATACTTTTAGGATATTGATGAAGAAAATGAATTGTATCCAACTGAACAGGGCCTCCGTAATAAACCGGTACCTTAATGTCTTCTACTCCCAATATCAGTTCATCCAGTGTATAATCGTAAGGCCTGTTTAGGACAAAGCCAAAGCTGCCCTCGTCCTGGTGCTCGCAAAGAAACACCACTGCCCTTTTAAAATTAGGATCTGATAAAAAAGGGTCTGCAATAAGTAATATTCCCGGTGCAGGTGTTGTCATTCTTAAAATGTGATTTCTTGTATGTGTAACTTCGCTGCTTCAACAAACAATCGTTAGTGTATTTATAGTATTTCTAAATTACTATTAAAATCGAAACACTGTCTCTTTTTTTAAAGATCTATAACCGTTAATAATATTATTTACATAAAAAAAGGTAAATAGTTTAATTGTATGCGAAACCTTCGTTAAAATGTTCTGACGTTGAGGCTGACTAATTGTTAAACCTGGTTTAGAAATGTACTTTTGTAAGTACTCCGGCAATTAACCAAGAAATTGTTCCCGATGTAATTGTCAGGAGATCTGATAATATTATTAACCAAAAGATTTTAGTTGAAAAGAATTTTCCCCATTATTATTGTATTGATTAGTTTATCTCTTGTGGGGATCATCTTTATACAGGTCTCCTGGTTTAAATCCATGCAGGAGAACAAAGAAGAAGAACTTAGCATTCATGTGGTTAAATTAATTGACGAATTTGCTGAACAATTAAATACAGAAATCAATACAGCTCTTCCCAACGTAAAAAATTCCCCATTAAAGCGTTCTTTTTCATGGCCATCCGACCAGGTACTAAAAGAGTTTATGAAGCCTGCGACCATCTCTTCCCGCTATACTGAATATGAAATTAATGAGCGGCTCCGGCAATCATTCAATCACCATGGCATGAAAGAAATTCAATTTGAATTCGCTATTTTAAGTAATGCAGATGTGCTGGTTTATGAAATGAAATCGAAAGGTTTCTTAAATGTGCTGGAAGATACTGTAAGGCACCGACAGTTTTACTACCCTATACAGGCACCCGGCGGAAGTAATTTTGAAGGCTTGGTACCGGAGGAATCTATGCTACTGATAGTGCCAAACGTAAAGCATATTGTATTAAGCGAACTAAGGTGGATGGTGGCAGGAGCTGTCTTATTTACGCTGATCCTCCTGGCTGCTTTTTATGTTACGTTAAATGCGTTGATCCGGCAGAAAAAGTTGAGCGAAATAAAAAATGATTTCATCAATAATATGACGCATGAATTTAAAACACCACTAGCCACTATTTCCCTTGCGGTAGATGCCATGCGCAATGAAAAAGTTTTGTCAAGCCGGGAGAAGATGGATTACTTTAGCGGCATCATCAAAGAAGAAAACAAACGAATGAATAAGCAGGTAGAGACCATCCTGCAGGCTGCGCTTACAGACAGGCAGGAGTTACAGCTTGATCTTAAGCCTATTCATGTTCACAATATCATTCACTCGGCGCTATCTAATTTTAACCTTCAGTTGCAGGAAAAAAGCGGTAAAGCAGATCTTCAGTTGAATGCTAAAAATGATCTGATCAATGCAGACGAAGTTCATTTCACCAATCTTATCAGTAACCTTGTAGACAATGCAGTGAAATATTCAAACGATAAACTTCAAATTAAAATCTCCACTTCCAACAACGGTAAATCACTGATTATAAAAGTTGAAGACAGTGGCATAGGCATGAGTAAGGAAACTACAAAGCGCATTTTCGAAAAGTTTTACCGGGCGCATACTGGTAACCTTCATAACGTAAAAGGCTTTGGACTTGGGCTCAGCTATGTAAAAACGGTAGTAGACGCCCATCATGGTAAAATAAAAGTAGAAAGTATGCCCGGCCGGGGAACGAACTTTATAATTGAGATGCCGGTGATAGAGGAACAGGCATGAGTCTTTGAATCTTTTAATACAATGTTGGTAGTTGAGCACTTAAAAATACAGGAGGCAACCATCACCATAGCTTAAAAATCTAAAATCATTTTTGAGCGCATGGTCATATACTTTAGTCCAGTCATCGCCTATCAATGCTGCTACCAGCAATAACAAGGTAGATTTAGGTTGATGAAAATTAGTAATAAGTCCACGAACTATTTTTGCCTTATAGGCCGGAGCTACAAGAATACTTGTTTTAATGATGATCACCTCCATTTCGTTCTTATCCATCCAGTTTAATAATGCACCTAATGCAGTTGCAGCCTCAACCGACTTTTCCTGTAAATCATCATATACTTCCCACTGCTTTATGTCAAGAATATCTTTTTGAATAGAAGGATTCAAATAGCATTTTAATCCCATCCAGTACAGACTTTCCAGCGTACGCAACGATGTGGTGCCTACTGCGATAATATTTTGCGGATGATTAATGAGTTTGTGAATGAATGATCTTTCAACCTGTAAAAATTCTGAGTGCATGTTATGACCGCTTATCGTTTCGCTCTTTACAGGCATAAACGTTCCGGCGCCTACATGAAGTGTAATAAAATCTGATTGTATGCTTTTCGTTTTAAGCGACTGGAAAATATTTTCTGTAAAATGTAAGCCTGCGGTCGGCGCTGCTACTGAACCGTTAGCAACGGCATATATCGTTTGATAGCGTTCCTGATCTTTTATGATGGCTTCTCTCTTCAGGTAAGGCGGGATAGGTATCGATCCGAACCTGTGAAGTATATCTGCGAAATCTAAAAAAACCGGTTCCCACGAAAATTCAAGTATAAAAGCCTCAGCAGTTCTCTCTACGATTCGTGCCTCTAAGACTGTAGCAACTTCATTTTCTAAAAGTCGCTTTTGCATCACCTGTCCCCGTTTCCATTTACCTGCACCTCCAACCAGGCATTTCCACCATACTTTACCTTTTGCCTGCATAGCAGAACTTATATCCGGATATTGGGCATGAGGCTCCAGGGCAAAAATCTCAACAATTCCTCCCGTTGATTTTTGAAATAAAATTCTAGCTTCAACTACACGGGTGTTATTAAAAACAAGCAGCGCATTTTCAGGAATGTAATGAGCAATGTTACTATAGATGTCTTCCTGAATAAACGAATTTTTGTAGATCAACAACTTAGAATGATCTCTCAATGCCAGTGGAAACCCGGCAATTTTTTCCGCTGGCAAAATATAAGAAAAATCTTTAATTAATAACTCGCCGGGATGCATCTGTAAATATAAATTGCTGATGGCGCAATTTAGTCATAAGCCCAAAATCTACCTGTAACAAGTCGAATTGCTTTTGACGACACATAAATATTTTATGGCGTAAAAATTATTATTGTACAAATTATGCTATTAAACCCTTGCATTTTTATCCACAGGTTATGCACGCCAATTCACAGATTATTCACATAAAATAAGTTATAACACTTATTAAGATCCGCCAGGGACATAGTTTCCTGGTGTATTTTGATAGGTGGAAAAATATAAAGGATAAAATTTCCGTTAGCAAGTGGGAAAAAGTGTTATTTTGTGGTAATAAATATTTTATAGGCTTAATTCCTTGTAAATGATTGGTTTTTTAGGTGAATATGAAGCTACGTTAGATGTGAAAGGAAGGTTTCTTTTACCGGGAGGTTTTAAAAAGCAATTACCGGAAGATAGCAACGTAAAGTTTGTAATTAACAGGGGATTTGAAAAATGCCTTTGCTTATATCCGGTAAAAAGTTGGGAGCCCATATTTTTAGAAATTAGTAAGCTAAATGATTTTGATCCTAAGGTAAGGGAATTCAGGCGGTATTTTTTAAATGGAGCTATCACGATGGAATTGGATTCAGCGGGCCGTCTGTTATTACCACAGAACCTAAAAGACCATGCAGCACTGGAAAAGGACATTGTGCTGGTTGCCGCGGTTAATAAAATTGAAATCTGGGATAAAACAAAATATCAGCAGTTCTTTGAATCGTTTTCACCTGAGTCGTTTAGTGATCTTGCACAACAGGTGATGGCGGCAGTTAAAGAGAAGGATTAAAGTAAAAAGGGTATTGAATAGGAAAGCATCTATTGATACAAGTAATACCAATGTTAATCGCAAAATGTCAGACTATCATGTTCCTGTGTTACTGGAGGAAGTTATCGCGGCGTTGAATATCAAGCCCGAAGGAGTATATGTTGATTGCACTTTTGGTGGTGGCGGGCATTCTAAAGAATTGCTAAAACACCTGGGTGATACAGGAAAGTTGATTGTGTTCGATCAGGATGAAGATGCAAGGCAAAACTTGCCGGTGGATCAAAGAGTGGTTTTTATACCGCATAATTTCAGGCACCTGCAGCGTTTTTTAAAACTAAACAAGGTGTTGCAGGTAGATGGAGTAATGGCAGACCTTGGTGTATCTAGTCACCAGTTCGATGAAGCAGGGAGAGGATTTTCTATCCGGTTCGAAGCAGACCTCGATATGCGTATGGATCACCGTCAATCGCTAAAGGCTTATGACGTAGTTACTGCTTACTCAGAAGAACGGTTGCATAAAATGTTTGAAAAATATGGTGAAGTGACTAATGCGAAAACGCTGGCAAAAACAATTGTAGAAATTCGCAGATCGGTTTCACTTAAGACAATAAATAATTTTAAAACGGAATTAAGTAATATAGTAAAAGGAAATCCTAATAAATATTTCGCCCAGGTTTTCCAGGCCTTGCGGATAGAAGTAAATGATGAGCTGGGAGCGTTAAAAGAAATGCTTTTACAAACTACGGCACTATTGAAGCCGGGCGGAAGATTAGTCATCATTACATTCCATTCACTGGAAGACAGGGTCATTAAAAATTTTTTAAAAAAAGGAGATTTTGAGGCAGATACGGGTAATCCGTTTGAGCAGCATGAAGAGAAGAAGACTCCGTTTAAAATTATAACGAAGAAACCAATTATCCCTTCCAAAGAAGAACAGCAATTAAATTCAAGATCAAGAAGCGCAAAACTAAGGGTAGCAGAGAAAAATTAGTAATAAGCATTAAGTCATGCAGTATTGGAAATGAGCTATGTTATCTTATAGCTTGAACCTCATAACTCATGACTGATAGCTGACAGCTTGCACCAAAGCAAAATTTATAATCAACATATTTTCTCTCCGATGCCCTGGATAAAAAAAAATAAGGAAAATAAATTAAGCTGGAAACGCAGGTTCAATTACCAGCTGATAGTTAAGAATGTTCCATTTTTTCTCTTCCTCGCAGTGTTGGCGATAGTATATATATACAACGGTCATTTTTCAGACAATACTATAAAGGATATTAATAAAACAAGCAAAGAACTTAAAGAGCTGCAATACGAATACAAAACGATTAAAAGTGAAGTGATGTTACGCAGCAAACAAAGTGAACTCGCCAAAGCAGTAGAACTATTAGGCTTGAAAGAATTGACTCAGCCACCTTACGTTTTGAATGATTCATCAAACAGGATAAAGTAACTACAAAAATTTTAAGGTAAAAATATTCACCAGGTAAATTACCGGAACATTTAAGCAATAGTTTTGGAAGTAAAACGCGACATATTATGGCGGGTGTCTTTAAGCTTTCTGGGCATCGTTTTCATCAGCATTCTGATCCTGGGCAAGGCGATATACATCCAGCGGATAGAAGGTAGCTATTGGAAAAGTAAAAGCGATAGCCTGCATCAGAAATTTATTGAAATGGCTGCCGACAGGGGTACGATCTATAGTGAAGATGGTAGTATGCTAAGTACTTCTATCCCATATTTCGATATATACATTGATTTTGGCGCAGATGGATTGCTTGAAAAAAAAGGAAAGCGATTCAAAGAAAATGTTGATTCATTATCAATTGCCTTATCAGCTTATTTTAAAGATCAATCCGCGGTCATGTACAAAAAACAACTGCAAAATGGATTTCATCTCAAAGACAGGTACTTCCTGCTGAAGAAAAATTTGTCGTTCGATCAATATAAAACATTAAGAACATTTCCATTGGTTAAACTGGGAAGAAATAAAAGCGGTTTTATTGCTGATGTTAAAAGCAGGCGTTTAAATCCGTTTGGTTTACTAGCAAACAGAACTATCGGGCTTGCGCGTAAAAATGCACAGAATGTCGGTTTGGAAAGAACATACGATTCATTGCTGAAAGGGGAAAGCGGCAGCAAACTGGTAAGATTTATAGCCGGCGGGGTAGCGGTACCAATAGAAGGATATGAAATCGATCCTGAAAATGGTAAAGACATTATAACAACACTTGATGTTAACATACAGGATATAGCTCAGAATGCTTTATTAAAAATGATGATAGAGAATGAGTGTGACCATGGTACCTGTATCGTTATGGAAGTTGCGACAGGAAAAATAAAAGCCATTGCCAACCTTGGTAAAAGAACGGAAGGCGTTTATTGGGAAGACCTTAATTATGCCATCCGCGCATCAGAACCTGGATCTACTTTTAAGCTGGCAACATTATTATCTGTACTTGAAGACAAATATGTAACGCTGGATAATATCGTAAATCTCGAAGGTGGTAAATGGCATGTAAATAAAAGAACTGTCTTTGATAGTGAAACACACGGATTATATGATGTAACAGTTCAGAAAGCTTTCGAGCATAGTTCTAATGTGGGTATGGCAAAACTGGCGATGGCTTATTATGCTAACAACCCTTACCAGTTTATTAATCATTTGAAAAAGCTTCACCTCGATCAGCAATCCGGCGTCGGACTCATCGGGGAAACTAATCCAATAATCAAAACACCTAAGTCTAAAACATGGAGTGCCACTACTTTGCCATGGATGGCTTTCGGTTATGAAGTGCTGATAAGTCCTATGCAGACTTTGATGTTATACAATGCTGTGGCTAATAACGGTAAGATGATGAAACCTTATCTTGTTAATTCAATTCAACAAAATGGTCTCACCATTAAGGATAACCGGCCACAGGTATTGGAAGAATCTATCTGCAGCGATCAAACATTAAAGCAATTGAAGACCTGCCTGGAAGGGGTGGTTACAGAAGGGACAGGAAAGACCCTGCAAAATCCCTATTACAAGTTTGCCGGTAAAACAGGGACTGCTTTAGTGGCGAACGGAAAATATGGGTATGCCGATCATATTTACCAGTCATCATTCGCAGGTTACTTTCCGGCTGAGCATCCCCGTTACTCCTGCATCGTAGTAATAAAAAATAAAGCACACGCAGCTAAATTTTATGGTTCAGCTGTTGCCGGACCTGTCTTCAAAGATATTGCTGATAAACTGAACGCGGTAAATGCAGGCAGAAGCAGAACCGACATGCTGAATACTATTAAGAAAGACAGCAGTGGCTTCTATTTTAGCGCAGATACAAAAGACCTGAAATATATATTACGCTCCATGAAAGTAAATTTTACGGATTCAGCTGCCGGCAGTGGTTTCGGCAATATGACTTCAACAAATTATATACCTGTAATAAATGCAAGGCCTGTGAATAAGAGAACTATTCCTAATGTAAAAGGAATGGGATTAAAAGATGCATTATATCTATTGGAAAATATGGAAGTGAAAGTAAACACGAGTGGAAAAGGAAAAGTGATCGCACAATCCGTTGCCCCGGGTACAATGGTTGTAAAGAACCAGCATATATCGATCGATTTAAATTAAACAAAAAGTTACTAAACAGCGCTACTGAATAATGATGGTATTGCCAGACATATTGTACAAGGTTAGTTTGCGTGCAGTGCATGGGAACATGAGTGCACCCATTGAAGACTTGCAGATTGATTCACGTAAAGTGAGCAGTGGCACTGCCTTCATCGCAATTAAAGGAGCACTGACTAATGGTCATCAGTTTATTGACGCTGCCCTTAACAAAGGTGCCACAGCTATAATTTGTGAAACGCTGCCGCTTACTTTAGCCGATGGCGTAACATATATAGAAGTAGAAAACAGCGCTGCTGCGGCGGGTTATATGGCAAATAATTTCTATAGCCAGCCTTCACAGAAATTAAAGCTGGTAGGCGTTACGGGAACAAATGGTAAAACAACCATTGCAACGCTTCTGTATAAACTTTTTACCGCGCTGGGATACAAATGCGGGTTGTTAAGCACTGTTCAGAACCAGATCGGCGACCTCGTACTGCCTGCAACGCACACAACACCCGACGCTATAAGTTTAAATGCTTTGCTAAAGCAAATGACAGATGATGGTTGTACTCATGCGTTTATGGAAGTGAGCTCACATGCACTGCACCAGCGACGGGTGGCAGGTTTACATTTTGCCGGTGGACTGTTTAGTAATATCACCCATGATCACCTGGATTATCATAAAACTTTTGATGAATATATCAGGGTCAAGAAATCATTCTTTGATTCACTAAGTGCAGCTGCCTTTGCAATCTCTAACCTTGATGATAAAAGAGGTACCGTGATGTTGCAGAATACACTGGCTAAAAAGTACTATTACAGCCTGCGTACCATGGCAGATTTCAAAGGTAAGATCCTGGAAAATTTATTAACAGGCCTGGTAATGAGTGTGAACGATCTGGAGGTTCATTTCAGGATGATCGGTGAATTTAATGCTTACAATATTTTAGCCGTTTATGGTGCGGCGATTTGTATGGGCCAGGAAAAAATGGAAATATTACGATGCCTTAGTATTTTAACAGGCGCTGAAGGCAGGTTTGATTATATAGTGTCTGCTAAAGAAAGAATAATAGGTATCGTAGATTATGCACATACGCCGGATGCCTTACTCAATGTACTAGTTACAATAAAAAAATTAAGAACAGGGGATGAAAGAATTATAACGGTTGTTGGTTGTGGGGGTGATCGTGATAAAGAAAAGAGACCGCTGATGGCTGATGTTACCTGTGCACATAGCGACACCGTAATCTTTACTTCAGACAATCCGAGAAATGAAGACCCATTGCAGATTCTGCAGGATATGCAGGCAGGATTAAAAACGGCTTATAAAAGAAAATTTATAGCAATGCCTGATCGCAGGGAAGCTATTAAAACTGCTATCACCCTTGCAAAGCAATCCGATATAGTGCTGATCGCCGGTAAGGGCCATGAAAAATACCAGGATATTAAAGGGGTTAAGCGCCATTTTGATGATAAGGAAGTGCTGATGGAAATGTTTGCACTATTGAACAAATAATAGTTAATGAAAAAGGAATAAGAATAAAGTTTAAGTCATCTTATGATAATAGTAATAAGCCGGTAGCTAACATCAATAAGGGTATTAATATAGCACCCACTAACAGTAATAGAATATGTTGTATCATTTGTTTGAATGGTTTAAGAGTATTGGAATAAAAGTGCCTGGTGCGGCGCTGTTCCAATTCATAACCTCCCGGGTTCTTCTGGCTGTGTTACTTAGCCTGCTGATAACAACGGTTTACGGTAAGCGACTAATTAACATTCTTAAAGGGAAACTTATCGGCGAAACAGTCCGGGAGTTGGGCCTTGAGGGTGAAATGATGAAAAAAGGTACGCCTACTATGGGAGGTATCATAATAATTCTTGCTATACTAATACCAACATTACTACTGGCTAATTTAAATAAAGCTTATATAAGATTGATGATCTTCAGTGCAATATGGTTAGGCATGATAGGATTTATTGATGACTATCTAAAGCTCAGGGCTAAACGAATTGCACAGGAACAAGGCATCCCCTACACGAAAGGTGACAAAGATGGTCTGGCAGGATGGTTTAAAGTTTTGGGCCAGGTTGTACTTGGAATCTGCGTGGGCGCCACCCTTTATTTTAACGGTAATACAAAAGCCTGGCGGGAATATACCGGCACAACTAAACCACTGGATACAACCGGGTTAAAAATTGTCAGACTCGATGGAAAGGAAAGATGGTTTGTGGAAGCTAACAAACCAATCACTACCATTCCGTTTGTTAAAACGCATGAATTTAATTACGCCACATTATTACCTGTGAGTATCAGAGACTACACATGGGTGTTATATATCGCTGTGGTAATATTTATAGTAACAGCCGTTTCAAATGGTGCCAACATCACTGATGGGCTTGATGGTCTGGCTACAGGTGTAAGCGCTATAATAGGTGCATGTCTTGGTATTTTTGCTTATGCAAGTGGTAATATCAGGTTTGCTGATTATCTCAACATCATGTACATACCTAATCTTGGTGAACTCTCCATATATATTGGCGCGTTGATAGGGGCATGCGTAGGATTCTTATGGTATAACTCATACCCGGCACAGGTATTCATGGGTGATACCGGAAGCCTGATGCTGGGAGGTGTCATAGCTTCTTTGGCAATCATTGTAAGAAAGGAATTGCTGATACCAATATTCTGCGGAGTGTTCCTGGTTGAACTTGTTAGTGTAATGGTTCAGGTTAGTTATTTTAAATATTCAAAACGAAAGTATGGTGAAGGCAGGCGTATATTTTTAATGAGCCCATTACACCATCACTATCAAAAGTTAGGATATCATGAAAGTAAGATAGCAGTGCGATTTTGGATAGCAACTATTTTGTGTGTAGTGTTTGCGATAGTGACATTGAAAATAAGATAACAGAGAAATAAAATTTAATCGGATCACTACAGACCGATCCGCATAAGTCAGGCGTATGAAAACTTTTCCACTGGTTGATGATATTGTAAATAACTGCAGCAATTATGAGTAACCGGTTAGTAATATTAGGAGCCGGTGAAAGCGGTGTGGGTGCAGCTATCCTTGGAAAGCAACAGGGATATGATGTGTTTGTATCGGATGGTAGTTTAATCAAAGAGAATTATAAACAGGAACTTGTTTTACATAGGATTGATTTTGAAGAAGCGCAGCATGACATAGAAAGAATTTTAAAGGCTGGTGAGATAATGAAAAGCCCGGGCATTGCTGAAAAAAATGAGGTGGTAACAAAAATCAGGGCAAAAGGTATTGATATCATCAGCGAAATTGAATTGGCCTTCCGTTTTAAAGGCACCAGCAAAATAATAGGTATAACAGGCAGTAACGGAAAAACAACCACCACTTCACTTTTATACCATATCTGCAAACATGCAGGTTTGGATTGTGCGATGGTAGGTAATATAGGCTTTTCATTTGCAAGGCAGGTAGCGCTGGAACCTAAGGCTTTATATATAGTTGAGATAAGCAGTTTTCAATTAGACGATATAAAAACTTTTAATTCAGACATCGCTGTTCTGACAAACATAACGGAAGATCACCTTGACAGGTATGAATACAATTTTGAGAAGTATATAAACAGCAAATTTCGTATCACTATGAATCAAACTGCGGAAGATGATTTTATTTATTCCGCTGACGATACCGTAACGATGAAATTTTTAGACAGGCATTTAATTAAATCTAACTTATTACCATTTACAATGAGAGAAGAATTTAAACCCGGAGCATTTATCAAAGACGGAAAAATGACAATAACGGTTGATGATGAAACATTTACCATGAGCATTTATGATTTTGCCTTAAGAGGTAAACACAATCAGTACAACACTATGGCGGCAGGCATCGCATCATCCAGACTGGGGATTCGCAAGGATAAAATACGGGAGGCTATCCAGTCGTTCGAGTCTTTAGAGCATCGTATGGAATTTGTCGCCACTATAAGAGGAGTAGAATTTATCAATGACAGCAAAGCCACTAATGTTAACTCCACCTGGTATGCACTCGAGAACATGGAGCGGCCTACCATCCTTATAATGGGTGGCATTGATAAGGGAAATGATTATACGGAAATATATCAGCTTGTAAAGGAAAAAGTAAAAGCTATTGTATGTATGGGATTAGACAACAAACACATTCATGCATTCTTCGGTGCGGACATTAATATTATTGTTGACACAGCAAGCGCTGCAGATGCCGTGCAGGCTGCGTTTAGCTTAGCTAAAAAAGGAGATGTGGTATTGTTAAGTCCCGCTTGCGCAAGTTTTGATTTATTCAGGAATTATGAAGACAGGGGTAAGCAATTTAAAGAAGCGGTAATGGATTTGTAAGAGGCAGATAATAATTATCACCGATAAAAAATGGATAGACTTTTATATAAAACGAAGGGTGACAAAGTAATCTGGTCAATTGTAATATTACTGGCAATAGCATCGCTGTTGGTAGTGTACAGTTCAACCGGTACCCTTGCTTACAGGATGAGTAAGAGCAGTGAATCTTACCTGTTCAAACAGGTAGCATTTATTGCTGTAGGCGTTGCCGTTATATATTTTGCACACCGTGTTAACTATACCATTTACTCAAGGATATCACTCATCTTATTTATAATCGTTATTCCACTATTGATATATACATTATTTTTTGGTGTTCGCCTGAATGAAGGGAGCAGGTGGATACGCCTGCCGATCATACGGTTAACATTTCAAACATCTGATCTTGCACGACTGGCCCTGTTTGTTTACGTTAGCAGGCTCTTAAGTAAGCGGCAGCACGTAATAAAGGATTTTAAAAAAGGATTTTTACCGGTGATCGTCCCTGTTGGTATTGTGTGCTTACTTATAGCTCCGGCCAATCTGTCAACAGCCTTGTTGATTGGCGCAACAAGTATGCTCCTGCTTTTTATCGGAAGAATAAATACCCGGCATCTGCTCCTGGTTGCTGGTATAGCTCTGGTGCCGGTTATGGTATTGATACTGGCCGCAGTGTATCAGCATAAAACCAACGGCGGCGAACAAACTAAAGCGGAGACGCACAACCTCTTAACTTCCAGGGTGTCGACATGGGTAACCAGGGTAAGCAGTTTTATGTATGGTGGAAAAGATATTGAAAATGAAGATAACTACCAGATCAACCAGGCAAAGATAGCCATCGCAAAAGGTGGATGGGTAGGATTGGGACCTGGAAACAGTCAGCAACGAAATTTCCTCCCTCATCCTTATTCTGATTTTATATTCGCTATCATCATTGAAGAATATGGCTTGATAGGCGGAGCAGTAATACTGATTACTTATCTTATTTTTCTGTTAAGGAGTATCAGGATATTTAGAAAATGCCCTTATGCATTTGGCGCTTTCCTGGCGCTGGGACTAAGTTTCACGCTGGTGATACAGGCGCTGACTAATATGGCGGTTAACGTAAATTTGTTCCCTGTAACCGGCGTCACGCTTCCCTTGATAAGTATGGGCGGAAGTTCCTTTTTATTCACCTGCCTTTCTATCGGTATAATTTTAAGCGTAGCAAGAAACGTTGAGCAACTGGAAGGAGCATTGGTTAAACCTGTTGTTAAAAATGATGATGATAAGGTAACAGTGGCACAGGACAATATTGTATCCGCAATGAAGAAAACGGCAGGTGGTAAACAGCAATATCTAAATGATATAAAGCAGCAGACAGCTAATGGCTGATAATTAATAATGGTAATGATATTTTATTGATCCGCAACCTTTAAACACTGAATGATAAACAAAAAAGTTATAATAGCCGGCGGGGGAACAGGCGGACACATATTTCCCGCTATCGCGATAGCCAACGCCCTGCAAAAATTGCAACCCGGCCTGGAAATACTTTTTGTTGGCGCCAAAGGAAGAATGGAAATGGAGAAGGTACCTCAGCAGGGATATAACATTAAGGGACTGGATATAACAGGATACAACAGAAGTTCTTTGATAAAAAATGCAGGCCTGCCATTTAAGATCATCCAAAGTTTCTTTCAGGTAAGAAGAATACTTAATGATTTTATGCCAGACGCGGTAGTAGGAGTGGGAGGTTATTCTACCTATCCCACCTTAAGGTACGCCCAGCAAAAAGGCATCCCGACTTTTATTCACGAGTCTAATTCTTTTCCCGGAAGGTCAAATAAAATACTTGCCCGAAAAGCAACTAAAATATTTGTTGCAACAGTTGGAATGGAAGCCTTTTTTCCAAAAGAAAAAATTATGCTGACTGGTAACCCGGTACGTGCTGCCATACTTAACTCGGCGATCACCCGTGACAATGGAATGCGTTTTTTTAAGTTAGACCCACAAAGAAAAACGGTATTATCCATCGGAGGTAGTTTAGGTGCGCGCAGTATCAATGAAGCTATAGCGAATCACCTGGATGCATTTTCAAAAAACGACCTGCAACTTATCTGGCAAACAGGTAAGCCTTTTATCGCGAAAGGAAAAGAAGTAGTACAGGGCAAAGCAACTATATGGATTGATGAGTTTATAACAGAGATGGAATACGCGTACGCAGCGGCAGATGTTGTTATCTCCCGGGCAGGTGCAATGGCAATAGCCGAATTGTGCGTGGCAGCGAAACCGGTAGTGTTTGTGCCTTACCCGTTTGCGGCGGAAGACCACCAGACAGTAAATGCTCGCGCACTTGTAGAAAGAAACGCTGCAATGATGATAAAAGACAATGAAGCAGGTGAAAAATTAGTTGACGCTATCATTGCTTTAGCAAATGATGAAGAAAGAAAGGAAACATTAAAAACGAATATAGGTAAGCTAGCATTCAGGGATGCTGATATCCGTGTGGCAGGAGAAATATTAAAAATAATAAATGCCTGACATATTGCAGGCGCATGCACAGGTAGAAAATTAAATTAAGAATTATTTATTTTGATACAGCTTGACGACATAAATAAAGTTTACTTCATCGGTATCGGTGGTATAGGCATGAGTGCCTTAGCACGTTATTTTCATTCGAGGAATGCTGAAGTGAGTGGCTATGATAAAACTTCCACCGTGCTAACGAAAGCCCTGGAAGAAAGTGGAATAGCTATTCACTATGAAGATAATGTAAACCTGCTTTCACCCGATGTACAGTTGGTTGTATATACCCCGGCAATACCGGAAGGCCATAGCGAATTGCAATATTACAGGCAGCAGGGAGTGCCATTGATGAAAAGAAGTGAAGTGCTGGGAATTATAAGCAGCGGTTCTTTTAATATTTGTGTTGCGGGCACCCATGGTAAAACTACCATCAGCACTATGATAGCGCATATCCTGCGTAGCAGTGAATATGGATGTAATGCTTTTCTCGGTGGTATCTCCACCAATTACAATACTAATTTCTGGAGCAGTGAACGCAACGTTTCTGTAATAGAAGCGGATGAATACGACCGGAGCTTTTTAAGGTTGCAACCTGATATTGCTATCATCAGCGCCATGGATGCGGATCATTTAGATATATACGGTACGGAAGAAGCGCTGCAGCAAGCTTTTATAGCGTTCAGTCAGAAAGTAAAACCGGGTGGATTATTAATATCGAAGTTTGATTTGCGCAGAAGAAGAAAACTGGTAGCCGATAATAATCTTACCTATAGCCTGTACAATGAATCTGCTGATGTTTATGCTGCTAACATAAGAATGCACAATGGCAGTTATACATTCGATGTTATGATGAAAGACAATATGCTCGACAATGTTGTTTTGAATATGGGTGGTATGTATAACATTGAAAATGCAATAGCAGCTATAACAGTAGCCTCCCGGCTAGGCATAGATAATTATAATATCAAAGCTGCGGTGGGTGCCTTCAAAGGGGTAAAAAGGCGATTTGAATATATTGTAAAAAATGATATTATCGTTTATATAGATGATTATGCCCATCATCCGGAAGAATTAAAAGCGTTGCTTACTGGAGCAACTACTTTATTCCACGGAAGGAAATGTACGATCGTTTTTCAACCACATCTTTTTTCCCGGACAAGGGATATGGCCGATGGATTCGCCAGAAGCCTTGATCTCGCGGATGAGGTGATCCTGTTACCGATTTATCCAGCAAGAGAACAGCCTGTTGAAGGCGTTACCTCAAGGATGATCCTGGACAGAATGCAAAACAAAAATAAAAAGCTGATGAGTAAAGAAGAAGTATTGAAGTACATCGAAGAAAAATTTATGCCCGCTATTAATAAAGAATTTGGTGAAATACTTATAACCGCCGGCGCCGGTGATATCGATGAATTGATAAAACCGTTGGAGACAATAATTACTGGTAACATTTAACACCAAGCATTGAGTTTTAAAAAAAATATTATTAATACTTTACTCCTTGCCCTATGGATAGCGCTGGGGTCTTCTGTACTGGTATTACTGGTGGCGGCTATCAATATTAAAGATCATAAATTATGTAAAGGGGTTGAGATAGAAATTACAGGGGTTAAAGAAATATTTTTTCTTGATAAGAATGATATATCGATGATCGTTTCAGGTGAAGGGATAGCGAGGCCTGCGGGAATAGCTGTCACCCGTTTCAATCTTCAGAGACTTGAATCAGTACTGGAAAAAAATGTATGGGTAAAAGACGCGGAACTATTTTTTGATAACAACCTTTTGCTTCATATAAATATCCTTGAAAGGGAACCGGTAGCAAGAGTCTTTACTAACAGCGGTAATTCATTTTATATTGATAGCAGCTGCAGCATTATGCCGTTAAACAGTAAAATGAATGTCAGGCTTCCGGTGTTCACTGGTTTCCCTGATAACAGGAAGCAGTCGCAGACTGATGATAGCGTCCTTGTAAAGCATATCAGAAATCTAACCATGTACATCCTTAATGATAAATTCTGGCTTGCGCAGATAGCGCAGGTTGATATAAACGCTGATAACAATTTTGTAATGATACCCACGGTAGGCAGTCATACAATTGAATTTGGCAACGGCGATAATTATGAGCGTAAGTTCCGGCGATTATTGAGTTTTTATCAGCAGGTATTGAGTTATACCGGCATCGATACCTATACCAAAATAAGCGTGAAGTATGATAAACAGGTAATAGGGACAAAGAAGGGCATCATCACAAAAATTGATTCGGTGCGGGCGCTGATAAATATTCGGAAAATGATTGAAGAAGCAAAAAGAATCTCTGAGGATTCGGCGTATGCATTGCCGGACAAGACGATGGTAACGGCGCCTGCGCCGGACTCAATGATAATGGATGCGATAATTGATAAGGAAAACGAAGTACAAAAATTTCCTTTAAAAAACAACAGCGCCGTTTTAAAACCAGGAAGTCTAAAAAATAATCCTGTTAACGGAATGAAACAACTTAAAAAGACAGCAATAAAACAAGCTATCAGCAAACCCCTGAACAGACCAGTATCACAACCGGATGGAATGGGGCAAAAGCCAAAAGCACTGATGAGTAAAAGAGTAATTAATTAAGAAAAATAAATAATGAATCAAGCGCCGTCTATAGCGAATGGAATAAAAATCAGTATAGCAGGTTCTTAAAAATCATCTTCAAAAAAAATAAACAAGTATGAACAGCGAACAACCTATTATCGTAGGACTCGATATTGGCACTACGAAAATAGCAGCCATAGCAGGTCGCAAAAATGAATTTGGAAAACTGGAAATACTTGGTTTCGGCCGTGCCAATTCCAATGGCGTAAAACACGGACAGGTATTAAATATTGATGAAACAATTAAAGCCATACGTGTGGCACTGGATAATTGTTATGCCTCTAATCCGAACCTGGATATAAGCGAAGTGTATGTAGGCATTGCAGGTCATCATATTAAGAGTCTGCAAACAAGAGGTGATATTGTGAGGCACGATAACAGTGAAGAAATTACCCAGCGTGAAATTGACCAGTTGGTTGCGGATCAGTACAAAACATATATCCCCGCAGGTGATCAGATTATAGATGTGATACCGCAGGAATTTACTGTTGATAATTTTCAGAACATCCCAAACCCGATTGGTTATGGCGGTGTAAAGGTGGGCGCTAATTTTCACATCATAACAGGCGACAAGAACGCTATCCGTAATATAAACCGTGCCGTTGAAAAAAGCGGACTGAGTACAAAGGATATGGTGTTGCAGCCACTGGCTTCTGCCAGCGCTGTTATGGGAAATGAAGATATGGAAGCTGGGGTAGCGATCGTTGACATCGGCGGCGGTACAACCGATCTTGCAGTGTTTTATGAAGGGATACTTAAACACACCGCTGTGATACCTTTTGGCGGTGAGAACATTACCAATGATATTAAAACCGGGTTAGGGGTTTTGAAAACGCAGGCGGAACAGATGAAAGTTCAGTTTGGATCCGCGCTTGCCGATGAAGCCAAAGCCAATGCATTCATCACCATACCGGGCTTACGTGGAATGCCTGCGAAAGAGATAAGTGTTAAGAATCTCGCGGGTATCATACAGGCACGCATGAGTGAGATTATGGATTTCGTGTCATATCATCTCAAGCAGGTGGGATTGAATAATGGTATGTTGAATGGGGGTATTGTTTTAACAGGTGGAGGATCGCAGCTAAAACATCTGATCCAGCTTACTGAATATGTTACCCTGCTGAATGCAAGAATGGGTTATCCTAATGAACACCTTGCCGGTGGCCACATCGAAGAGCTGGCTAAGCCTACTTATTCAACCTGTATCGGTTTAATCTTAAAAGGCTATAGTGATTATGAACATCATCGAAAGCAGTTCGAAAACAATTTTAAGAAAGTAGAGGTACCTGAAAATTTGAAAAAGATACTGGAGGTTGAATTGCCTGTTATCGCGCCCGACGCTGTAAGCAATGAAAAGATAAGAAACCGGAAAGGGCTTAAAGATTTCTGGGGGAAGTTTAAAGACAGCATCATCGATTTGTTTAAAGAAGAAGAAGACCGGCATTTATAATTTTTGCATGCTTTAACAATACTAATAATTATTACATCCGTCTCATGGAAGCGAATCTCTTACGCGACTATTGGGATTAAAACTTCAACTATGATTCATTTTGATTTGCCAAAAGAAAAATCATCTATACTTAAAGTGATAGGTGTAGGTGGCGGCGGCAGTAATGCTGTTAACCACATGTTCAGTCAGAATATTGAAAATGTAAATTTCATTATCTGTAACACCGATGCGCAGGCGATAGCCCAAAGCAATGTACCTAACAAAGTTCAGCTGGGGCCGCATCTTACGCAAGGCCTTGGCGCCGGCGCCAATCCTGAAATAGGCAAGCAGGCTACGGAAGAAAGCCTTGAAGAAATTAAACGCATCCTCGAAGTAAATACCAAGATGGCTTTTATAACCGCCGGCATGGGAGGAGGCACCGGAACAGGAGGCGCGCCGATTATTTCTAAGATTTGTAAAGACCTTGGTATCCTGACTGTTGGCATCGTTACTACGCCTTTTGCTTATGAAGGAAGAAAGCGCCAGCTGCAGGCAGAAGAAGGTATTGAAGAAATGAAAAAACACGTAGACACTTTGCTGGTGATAAGCAATGACAAACTGCGTCACCAGTTTGGTAATTTAAAAATGAAAGAAGCATTTGCGAAAGCTGATAATGTATTAGCTACCGCGGCAAAATGTATTACCGATGTAATCAACAGCACCGGCCAGATCAATGTCGATTTCGCGGATGTATGTACCGTTATGCGTGATGGTGGCGTAGCAATACTTGGGAGCGCTGCCGCCGAAGGTGATACCAGGGCGCAGAAAGCAATTGAAGAAGCATTGAACTCGCCGCTATTAAATGATAATGACATCCGTGGTGCTAAATGGATTCTTATCAATATAAATTCTTCTGAAGGTGAACATGAATTTACCATGGATGAAGTGGAGATAATTCAGAACTATCTTTTAAGTCACGCGGGCCAGGATACGGATGTTATACTTGGTTTAGGCTATGATAATACTTTGGAAAGAAAGATAGGGATTACATTGATAGCGACAGGCTTTGAACATAAAACCCCTTTTTATAAAAAGGAAGAAAAAGTGGCTGAACCACAACCCGAAGGAAAAATTGTGATGACGTTGATATTGCCTGATGAAGAGGATAAGCTATTTAAACATACAGTGCTGCCTCCGGAAGAAAAAAAGTATATGCCTCCGGTAGTTGAAACGAAGCCTGTAGTTCAATTTCAAAGCGAAGCCATCACTGCTCAGCAAAAAACATTGATGCCTACCCTGGTAGAGAATGAAGCTGAAGGAAAACTGCCTGTAACTCCGGTTAAGAAAGACATCGTAAATAAAGCGCCTGATAAAAAGGAGGTGATAGAAAGATTTGAGCTGATACCAGAGCTTTTTGATATTACTCCCGCAGCTATAGTTATACCTGCAAAACCTGTAACACCGATACCTGAACCTGCTAAGATCACAGGTACACATGTTTCTCATCCTGAAAAACAGGAACCGGTGGCAGAAAATACAATACCTGTTGTGCAGACTCCGCCTGCTAAAGTGATTTCAGGTGGATACCTTGCCAAGCCCGCAAATATATATGCAGAACAGTCATTGCCATTTACGGATGCTGCCATTCCGCCTCACAAGATTACGGTGCCATTAGAAGAGGAACCTCTTTTTGAAATGCAACTGGTAATAAAAGAAGACGTCCCTGAGGAAGTTGAGCAAGTGGTTTCCCCGGTGGTGATGAACACATTGGAAGAATTGCCTGCAGTGGATGAAGTGGAAGATCAAAAACGCCGTGCTTCAGAGCGCATTCAGAAGTTGCGTAATCTGTCCTTTAATATTAATGGCACAGATACCAACAATGAATTTGACAGTGTGCCTGCATATATACGTCGCAATTTAGAATTGTACAACACGGTGAATAATGTAGAAAATTTTTATAGCAGTTATACCGTAAAGCCTGATGACAATAATAAAGCGCAGATAAGTACCATCAATACTTTTCTGGATGGTAAAAAACCGGATTAATCAATTACAGTTTTCAACCGCAGCGGAAACGCCGGCGTTCCCGCTGCGATTAAAAAATCTCTTCACTTGAGAACAACCATTAACAATTAACCGTTGCATATTGTTATCATCTTAAAGTAAAAAAATAAGGATGGCAAAAGTAATAATTACCGGCGGTACAGGTACAATTGGCAGAGCATTGAGCAGGTTACTTGCTGAGAAAGGCTACCAGGTGATTATTCTTTCACGCAAAGCGGTATTAAAAGACAAACGCAACTCGCCCGGTATTGACTACGCACAGTGGGATGTGGCTAAGCAAACTATTGACGCCAGCGCGATAAGAAATTCAGATTATATTATTCATTTAGCGGGAGCCGGTGTTGCTGATAAAAGGTGGACCGATAGAAGAAAAATCGAGATCAGGAAGAGCCGTATACAAAGCAGTGTGTTATTAATAAAAGCACTGAAAGAAAATCCTAATAAGATAAAAGCGGTCATCAGCGCTTCTGCAATAGGTTGGTATGGCACCGATCCTTCGATTCCAAATCCAAAGCCCTTTGTTGAGACCGATCCTTCTGATGAAGATTTTCTTGGGGAAACCTGCAGATTATGGGAAGAAAGCATAGAGCCTGTAACTTCTTTAGGAAAGCGCTTGGTAAAGATTCGTACAGGCATCGTTTTAAGTAATGAGGGCGGTGCTTTTAAAGAATTTAAAAAGCCTGTGAACTTTGGTATAGCAGCTATCTTAGGTAATGGCAAACAGGTAATAAGCTGGTTGCATATTGATGATATGTGCAGAATATATTTACATGCACTGGAGAATGAATCCATGCAAGGAGTTTATAATGCTGTTGCTCCCAAGCCTGTTACTAACAAGGAACTCACGCTTCACATTGCCAAGTCTCAGAAAGGCAGCTTCTTCGTCCCGCTTCATATACCGGTGTTCTTATTGAAGTTGGTTCTTGGTGAAATGAGCGAGGAAGTTTTGAAGAGCACCACGGTAAATTGTGAAAAGATCCGCAAGACCGGATTCAATTTTCTTTATCCTTCCCTTGAAAGCGCTATGACGGATCTTTTAAAAAAGAAAGAAAAATAATTCAACCCGAACAGCCATTGGCAGGATGATTTTAAATTTATCGTAACGAAGCTAATAATATACTTACTACTGGGCAGGTGTAAATTTCGGCGGCCGGAGAGGTGGGATTATAAGCTCGGGACTCAGATCAGGCATTGCTTTCTTTACATCTTTCATACTATAAATGGAGGTGTCGATAAAATACCAATTTTTACCAGCGTCCATAGAGATAGCTATTAAAGTTGTTTCTAAAGTAAGGTTACCAAAGCCGGAATTCATTTCAGAGGTCTCAGGTAATGTTACCTGCAACTGATTTTTATAGCTTATAATTTTACCGGGATTACCGATTACTATTCGTTTAATAGTAGCTCCTAGTTGGGTGGCCATTGTATTCACCGTATCCATTTTTTGCAATACCTTGTCTTTTCCGCCGGCCAGCTTGATAATGTCGGGGTGCATGTATTTAATAAAGGCAGGAAAATCTTTTTTAACCAGGGCATTGGCCATATCCATTGCCTGCGTTTTTATAATGGTGTTTTGATTTTGAGAAAATGAAACAGCAGCATACATACTCACTAAGCAAACAAGCAATATTCTTTTCATACAATTGGTTTATAAATCACTTTTTCTAAATCTCCAGTTAGTAAGGATACAATATAATAACACATAAACCGCCGCAACGACCAGATAGGTTAGGATATGGTTTTCCCATAGCTTAAGCTTATCAGTCGGACTTAATAACTTCCTGCCGTAAGGCTGCGGGATAAGCATATCAGTCACTTCCTGTGGAAAAAAATCAACCCAGCTTATTTTATATTTGTTTCTTAAAATAGCTACTACAAATTGTTCAATGATCATGTAAATGAAAAATACTCCCATTGCCAGACCAGCCCTTTTAATAAGCATACTGATGAAGAAGGCTATCAAAGAATAGGATATCATCTCTACAAAGAAGAATGCTGCGAACCTTACATCCTGGAATATCGTAACGCCCATGGGTATTTTATTACCATAGTAACCGAATGCTAAAGCGGTAATAAAAACGATCGATGAAACCAATACGGATAGTATCAAAACTTCAATAAGTTTTACATTTACAAACTGATTTCTTGCCCAGCCGTCAATGATGTTTTGCCGGTGCGTTTTATAAGTAAATTCATTAGTTGTTAAGGTGATGATAAGGATCGCTGGAATCAGTAACAGCAAACTTGAGTTCCATGCAACAGTCTGCCATACATCCGGAAATGCAAAAGGACTTCCAAGGATGCTTTTCCCATTCAACTTGGGAAAACTATTATCCATCATATCATAGATAACATAGTTGAATGCCGGGATACTTATTATCGAGATAAGGACAAGGATCCAGAAAGTGCGGTAATTTTTTACTTTCAGCCATTCTATGCGTAATAGTTGTAACATGAATAAAATTTAGCGGTAATTGAACCAATGCTGTATTGAGTATAAAATTACTTACTGTTTGCTATTTGCTATCAGCTATCAGCTGATGGTATTATTAAATCGCAACCTAATAAATTTCCTCATACCTGACAACTTCACACCTCATACCTGACCACCTCACACCTCATACCTGACAGTCCTCAGTTGAAAGCTTCGCTCGTATTAGTCAGTTCAAAGAACTTACTTTCCAGGCTCTTCTTTTTCAACAGTAAATGATTTAAAATTATACCCTGGTCAAAGCAAAATTTATTTACTTTTTCAAGGTCTGCAAAGCCATTGTCAAAAGCTAGGCGAACTTTGTTTTCAAATAATTTTACAGATTTCGCTTCCTCAAAATTTTGCATTACTGTCAGCAGGTGTTGTATATCGGTACTACTTGCTTCCACTATATCTTCATTTACCAAAACCTCGTTCACATTACCTGATGTAATCAATCTTCCTTTCTGAAGAATGGCGACATGAGTGCACACTTTTTCCACTTCATCAAGCAGGTGACTGGCAAGGATAATCGTTTTGCCTTCTCTGGCGAGACCGCGTATGAGCTCACGGGTTTCCGCTATTCCCACCGGGTCAAGGCCGTTCGTTGGTTCATCCAATACTAATACGGAAGGATTGCCTAACAATGCGGAAGCCAGTGCCAGCCGCTGTTTCATTCCTAATGAGTAAGTACTGAATTTCGAATGCCTGCGTTGAGTGAGTTTCACTTTTTCCAATGCCCCGGGGATATCTTCCACACCCCGGTTTTTGATAGCTGCAGAAATCATCAGGTTTCTTTCTCCCGACAAATAATGGTAGAAGTTAGGCGTTTCAAGAAGTGTCCCTATTTGTTTGCGCTGTTCATTTCCGGATGCCTGACCGAACCATAAAAAATTGCCGCTGTTGGCTTTTAATACATCCATTACTATCCCCAGTAGGGTTGTCTTGCCACTTCCGTTAGGTCCTAAGATCCCAAATACAGATCCTTCCGGTATATCAAATGATACATTGTTGAGTGCCTGTATGCGACCGTAATTTTTTGAGATATTTTTTAAAGATAGAACTGCCAAGGTGAATGTTTGTTGGAACAAGATAGTGGAAGCAAGGCAATTATTTTAACCATTCGTAAAATTTAAAGAAAGGTTATAAAGTGTTTTAAGACGATTATGTATGATCATTTTTGCCTTCACCAACCAAATAAAATATTTCAGCTATCAGTTAACTGGTGGCCTATCCCGTCGGCCAAAGCCTATCTCTAATGGCTGATAGCTGACGATACCTGACGGCTGATAGCAATCCATCCTCTACAGTTCAGACAACACTAAAAGCCATTCTCATCTGCACTTGGGCCATAACTGCCGGGAATCGGAATATTGAGTAAACGTAAATAAACGCCTAACTGTGCGCGGTGATGTACAATCTGGCAATAAGTCATTCTTATGACTTCTCCTTTGGTAGTCTTACTTAAAATTTTATCACCCATGCGTAATGTCCACATTGGTTCGAGGTTTTCATCAGTTGCTTTGCTAAGCTGTGCTTTACTGTCAGCCAGCGACTTTTCAAAATGTTCTAATAGTTCAGCGGAATTATTAATCATCACTGATGAGTAGGGGTTACTGTTAAAATCAAGTTCATCAGTTGTAAGCGTCATAGTAATCCAGGAAGGAAGTTCTGCAATGTGCGTAGCCAGTCTTCTCATCGTCATACTTTTTTCATGCGGGCTCCAGTCATATTTGTCTTCTGGTACTCTTTCCAGCATTTTCCTGGTAGTAACCGCTTCCTGATCCATTTCTTTTAATAACATTTGAATCATTGACATAATAGTATTGTTTTGTAATGCAGGGAAGTTAATGGCTCTTGCCAGACCCGCGGAATACTGTAACTGGTAAGATAAATATATTTTTGGGAATTTATACTTAAATAAAAATCAACTGCATAAGAGGTCGGATATTTTTAGAACCGGAGGCTATACCTTTATTTAATCTGTTTGCTTAGTCACCTGCATTAATTCTGTGTATGCATAACTCTAAAACAATATTTTAATATCAGCTTAACTTATTTTCTTTCGATTAGATCCCAAAGGTTTCCATAGAGATCTTCAAAGACAGCGACTATGCCATAGGCTTCTTCTGTCGGGGTTTTAATGAAATGAATGTTTTCCTTCCGCATCAATTTATAATCTCTTTCAATATCATCAGTATGAAGAAAGAGAAATACCCTGCCGCCGGTTTGATTTCCAACATGGGATTTTTGTTCATCAGACGCAGCTTTGGCTAATAATAAGTAACAGGATTTTGGGTCGGAAGGCGCGATCAATACCCATCTTTTATCAGGGCTTAAAACGGTGTCTTCAATCAAACGAAAATGAAGTTTTTCAACATAGAAATGGATAGCTTCATCATAATCATTTACCACCAATGCTATCTGAGCGATTCGTTGTTTCATAAACAGATCTTATTCATTCATGTGATCTTCAGCCTTGATAAGTATAATTATCAACCATTAATTCCTAACCGGCTGGCCGCCTTTAAGTACGCTTTGAATTCTTTCTAATGTTTTCTTCTCACCCGTCAAACTTAAAAAGGCTTCTCTTTCAAGATCTAACAGATATTGTTCGCTTACCAGTGCTGGTTCACTCAGGTCACCGCCACACATCACATAAGCCAGTTTTTTTGCTACTACTACATCATGATCGGTAGCATAGTTACCGCGCCACAGTTGGTTGATACCGGCATAGAGTGCTCCCAGCATCGATCGACCCAAAACCTTTACATCAGTGCGTTGAGGGGGCATTTGAAAGCCGGCATCGAATAACTCTATCACCGAATTCTTAGCGTCGGCGATCCTTCTGTCCTGGTTCATTACAACTTCGTCTATGCCTTTACGCAAGATGCCCAGGTCATAAGCTTCATATGCTGAAGTGGAGACTTTTGCGGTGGCGATTGTAAAGAAGCGATTTTTCATGGTAACATTTTCAGGCTCGTCTTCATGCGTCTCGTCGGCAGCTCTTAATGCGAATTCTTTAGTGCCACCACCACCTGGTATCAATCCAATTCCTAATTCTACAAGACCGATATATGTTTCAGCGGCGGCAAACACTTTGTCGGAATGCATGCTGAGTTCACAGGCGCCACCAAGCGCCAACCCGTGTGGTGCCACTATTACCGGAATAGCGGAATACCTTGCACGCATCATGGTATTCTGAAACATGCGGATGGCCATATCCAGTTCGTCATATTCCTGTTCAATGGCAAACATGAAAATCATTCCTACATTAGCGCCGGCACTGAACTGCGGCGCGTTATTCGCAATCACCAACCCTTTATAATTTTCTTCCGCCACAATGATAGATTTCTGAATGCCTTCCAACACTTCACCACCGATGGTGCCCAACTTTGTGTACCATTCAAGTCCTAGTACATCGTCCCCTAAGTGGTATAAATTACAAGCGGTGTTTTTCCATACTGTTTGTTTTTCAAAATTTTTCATTACAATAAACGCGTCACCTCCGGGTAACGGTGTATAGCCAGCGCTTTCTGCGGGCACCGGGCTGCTGTTAGCAAAAACGGGCTGATAAATAGTGCGCCTGCCTTGTGATGTATTATAGAATGATGTGATATTAGCCGCAAGCATTTGATCAACCCAGGGAGCAACTGCATAGCCGGCTGCCTTCATAGCAGCTGTTGTATTTTGAACACCTAACAAATCCCAGGTTTCAAAAGCTCCTATCTCCCATCCGAAACCTGCTTTCATAGCATCATCTACAGGATATAATTCATTGCTGATCTCCGGAATACGGTGAGAAATATAAGAAAACAGACCATAGTGGAAGTGCCGGTAAAATTCTCCGGCTTTATCTGTTGCGGCGCATAACATTTTAAGCCTGCTTTTTAAATCATCGAGAGACCTGGCAGTGTCGATGCTTGCAAACTTTGGCTTTTGACGTGGGCCATATTCAAGTGTTTGCAAATTAAGCGACAGGATTTCTTTTTCACCATCACTGCCTCTTGTTTTTTTAAAAAATCCCTGACCTGTCTTGTCACCCAGCCAGTTGTTACTTACAATTTTTTCCAGCCAGGAGGGTATCGTAAATATTGCAGCAGCTTCATCTCCCGGCGCATTGGAAGCTATCCCTTTTGCAACTTTTACCAATGTGTCGATCCCGACGACGTCAGCAGTGCGAAAGGTTGCCGACTTAGGCCGCCCAATAACCGGGCCTGTTAATGCTTCTACCTCATCAATAGTAAGCCCCAGCTTTTCTACAAGCTGGAAGATAGACATGATACTGAAAACACCAATCCGGTTAGCGATGAAAGCAGGTGTGTCCTTACATAAAACAGTTGTTTTGCCTAAATATAAATCACCGTAATGCAGTAAAAAATTAATCACGTCCGGGTCTGTAAACGCCGTCGGAATTATCTCAAGTAACCTCAGGTATCTTGGTGGATTGAAAAAGTGCGTGCCGCAGAAATGTTTTTTAAAATCTTCACTACGACCTTCAGCCATCATGTGAATAGGAATACCTGATGTGTTGGAAGTAACCAGCGTACCGGGTTTGCGGTATTTTTCCACTTCAATAAAAACAGCTTGTTTAACGTCAAGTTTTTCTACCACTACTTCTATAACCCAATCACAGTCGCTTATATCCTTCATGTTATCCGTAAAATTGCCGGTCTTAATTCTCTTCAAAAAGTTCTTATGATATACAGGAGAAGGACTTTGTTTGATAGCGGCTTGCAGGGCATCGTTGACAATCCTGTTTTTTACAGCAGGATGATCTGTGTTTAAACCATTGGTCTTTTCTGCACCATTCAGTTCTGAAGGTGCTATATCCAGCAGCAACACTTGCAACCCGGCTCCCGCAAAATGACAGGCGATCCTGCTACCCATAACGCCACTCCCCAGTACAGCAACTTTTTTTATTATTCTTTTAGACATCATTCAAATTAGTTAGTTAAACAACTATTAAGTTCGAAGGTAGGAAAAATCATTGTAAATCAGATTGAAGGCATCATCTGTTATCCAGCTCAATCTCCCATAAAATTTCTAACACATAATACTTGCATTCTGTGAGTGTGCAAAAAATAAAATGTAATGAATTTAACTTCATGCTGCCAGGCAAAAAAAGAATAGTCACGAAGACACGAAGAACGGATGACTTTTCACGGTACTTAATTCAGGAATAACGAATCATTAAAATGCTTAATGCCTGTCTTTTGTGGTTGAAATTTATAGAATTGAGTTAGATTAACAACACTCAGCAGTAAGAACTTTATACATCAGGTTGCTGACGACTCGTAGCAATTTTACAGTGGGTATACAGGTAACTTAACCATTAACTTTTCCCTAAATCAATTTCAGTATTATCGCCAATGTTTAAGCTGCGGCTTTCTCCTTTAAGTTGTGTGTCACTGCCTATCAGTGAGTGGGTAAGGACAATATCGTTAAGATTGGCGAAAGATCCGATAATAGAGTCTTTCACGATTGAATAATTGATAGTCACTTTTTCACCTATAGCTACATTAGGACCAATGATAGAGTTCTTTATGTCGCACCCTGCAGCGATACTCACAGGTGGTATAATGATGGTGTTAGCAAAAACATGATCATCTGCAATAATATGTCCCAGCTTTTTTAAAAGTATTGCGTTGGTCTGAAGCAGGGTTTCCTTTTTACCACAATCAAACCAGTTCTGTACTTTATACGGCTGAATCTTTGCTCCCTGGCGTATCATGCACTCAATCGCATCGGTGAGGTTATACTCCCCATGACTCATCAGGTTGTTACTGATATTTTCTTCTAGACAATTAAATAGTATGGACGTTTCTTTAATCCGGTAAATTCCTACCAGCGCCATATTGGACTTTGGTATCTGCGGTTTTTCCACCACCCTGCTTATGAAACCTTCCTCTGTTATCTCCGCTACTCCAAAGTCGCGCGGATCATCTACCCTTTTAACTCCGAGCACTGAATTTGGACTGTCAAGCACCTCTTTAACATTATACTCACAGATTGAATCTCCCAATACTATAAATACTTCATCATCCCCTACAAGGTTTTTAGTAAGGGTGATAGCGTGGCCAATGCCATGCCTTTCATTTTGCTGTACAAAATGCGTAGTAAGATTAGGGTATCTCTCCTCAACATAATCCTGAATCTTGTCACCAAGGTATCCTACAATTAATATAAATTCATGGATACCCGCACTTTCAAGCTGATCCATTATAATACTCAAAATCGTTTTTCCCGCTAAAGGAATCAGTGCCTTTGGTTGTGTATATGTATGAGGACGTAATTTAGTACCTGCGCCTGCTACGGGAATGATAGCTTTCATCCAATAAAAAATTTACTTATTAATGCCGGGTAGATGCAATACTTATAATATAAGTCTAGCTCTTACCGGTATCGCTTCTTAAATAATAAAAGACTGCTTTGTTTGATGCTGATAAATACTGTTTTCAACAAAATTTTATTGTAATAAACAGCAGGCAATTATATAACATCCTAATTAGTTACAAGAATATTATCGTTGCAAATGATTGCGTAAACGTATAAATAAATAATTATGAATGTTACACTCACACTAAAAATAGGTGTAAAAAATTGTAAAGCAGGATCAATTTACCTAAAAATATTTATACCCTTAATTTTTGGTTGAGTGAAAGGCAGCATGTTTTGTTTAAAGCAGCGGGCATCTCTATTACCTGGTCAATAATATAATGCTTATAAAAAAACTTGCCAATAACGCTTTGGTGAGTATTTTTGCAACCGGAAGCTTTCGGCTTTCAGCAAGTTGATTATCTATTGAAAATAATGAATATTAAAGGCGTTGCGTACAACATATAGCTGCTCGCTAATTATTTAAAATAAATTTTTCATGCAAAGAGACCAGGTTGTATTTGATCTTATCCAAAAAGAACTGGAACGTCAGCGTCATGGTATTGAGTTGATCGCATCCGAAAATTTCACTTCCCTCCAGGTAATGCAGGCTACAGGAAATGTGATGACCAATAAGTACGCGGAAGGTTATCCGGGACGGCGTTACTACGGCGGCTGCGAGATAGTTGATCAAACCGAACAGTTAGCCATTGACCGGTTGAAACAAATTTTTAATTGTGAATATGCCAACGTTCAGCCACACAGTGGCGCCCAGGCAAACGCGGCCGTTATGCTTGCGATACTTAAGCCCGGCGATAAGATATTGGGCCTTGATCTTAGCATGGGTGGTCACCTGACACATGGTTCTGCTGTGAACTTTAGCGGTAAATTATACCAGCCATATTTTTATGGTGTTAAAAAAGAAACCGGTCTCATTGATTATGAGATGATGGAAGAGGTGGCAAGGAGAGAAAAACCAAAGCTTATTATCTGTGGCGCATCTGCTTACAGCCGCGACTACGATTATGTGCGCATCCGCAAGATAGCGGATGAAGCAGGCGCATTCGTTCTCTGCGATATGGCACATCCTGCTGGCCTGATAGCAAAAGAGTTGTTACACTCCCCTTTCGAACACTGTCACTTTGTTACATCAACAACACATAAAACATTACGCGGACCGAGAGGCGGTATAATACTTATGAAGACAGATTGGGAAAATCCTTTTGGTTTGAAAGATGTAAAAGGCAATACCAGGTTAATGAGTAACCTTATGGACATGGCGGTATTCCCCGGAATCCAGGGAGGTCCTTTAGAGCACGTGATAGCATCTAAAGCTATTGCCTTTGGCGAAATACTTAGTGATGAATTTACTGTCTATGCCCAACAGATCATTAAAAACGCGCAGGTGATGGCGCTGGCTTTTATAAATAAAGGGTATAAAATTATTTCCGACGGCACCGATAACCACCTGATGCTGATTGACCTTCGTAATAAAAATATCAGCGGTAAAAAGGCAGAGCAGGTACTGGGAAAAGCAGACATTACGCTTAACAAGAACATGGTGCCTTTTGATGACAAATCTGCCTTTGTAACTTCGGGCATAAGGGTGGGTGTACCTGCGATAACTACAAGGGGTATGAAAGAAGATGACATGCAGTTCGTGGTAGATGTTATCGGAAAGGTGTTAATGAATGCTGACAATGAACAGGTCATTGCATCTGTTAAAAGAGAAGTTAATGAATTCATGATCCGGTTCCCGCTCTATCCTGAATTGCCCTGACAGCGCGCATTG
>Ga0123336_10000449_pt1 | contig 41484 bp, 28 predicted proteins | sample SSSSmetaG_FD_96466 | JGI IMG/M metagenome (GOLD analysis project Ga0123336, IMG submission 96466) | Glacier valley bacterial and archeal communities from Borup Fiord, Nunavut, Canada, to study Microbial Dark Matter (Phase II) - ​SSSS metaG | ecosystem: Environmental > Aquatic > Freshwater > Ice...
GAGTAGGGATTCGATGAGAGCAGCGTTCTCCGGGATGCCGTCCGCGATGAACTCCAGGCTCGGCGTTAGCCGCGCGGTGATGTTCTTGCCGACCTCGCTGCGCAGCATCCCGGTCGCCGACTTGAGCGCCGCTGCGGTGTCTGCGCGCTCCTCGTCGGAGCCGTACACCGTGTAGAAAATGGAAGCGTGCTGCAGGTCGCCCGTGACCTTGACATCGGTGATCGTCACGAAGCCCAGCCGAGGGTCTTTGACCCCGCGCTCGAGCGTCTTCGCCACGATCACCTTGATGCGGTCGGCCATTTTCGCCGCGCGTGCTGCGTCAACCATGCTGTACTCCTGTTGTTCTACGTCTTGCTTTCGCGTGGTCGACGATGCGGGCCGGGGTGTTGGTTCCGGCCCGCTGGTTGGGCCTGGCAGCGACCGAGCGTGCGAGGCCGCCGGATGCGGGCCGGAGACAACACCCCGGCCCGCATCCACCGCTAGACCCGAACCTTTTCCTTCATCTCAATTGTCTCGATCTCATCGCCGATTTGGATGTCGTTGAACTTGCCGAGGCCGATGCCGGCCTCGAAGTCCGTGCGAACCTCGGTGACGTCATCTTTGAAACGACGCAGCGAGTCGATCGCGAGATTGTCGGCGATGACGACTCCTTCGCGGATAACCCGTGCTTTCGCGTTGCGCGTGATCGTTCCCGACCGGACGATAACACCGGCTATGTTGCCGATCTTCGATGAGCGGAAGATCTCGCGGATCTCGGCGACACCCGACTGGATCTCTTCGAATTCGGGCTTGAGCATGCCCTTGAGCGAGTTCTCGACGTCCTCGATGGCCGCGTAGATGACCGAGTAGAACCGGATGTCGACGCCTTCACGACTCGCACGCTCGCGCGCCTTCGTGTCAGGGCGCACATTGAATCCGATGATGATCGCGTTGTCGACGGTCGCGAGGTTGACGTCGCTCTCGGTCACTGCACCAACACCACGGTGGATGATCCGCAGCTGAACGCTGTCGTCGACCTCGATCTTGAGCAACGATTCCTCGAGCGCCTCAACGGCACCCGACACGTCACCCTTGATGATGAGGTTGAGCGATTCGACCTTGCCGTCTTCGAGGGCCTTGGTGAAGTCCTCGAGGCTGATGCGCTTGCGAGCACGGGCCAACAGAGCATTGCGCTCGACGGCTTCACGCTTCTCGGCGATCTGCCGAGCGGTGCGGTCGTCGTCGGTGACAAGGAACGTGTCACCGGCGCGAGGCACCGAGGTGAGCCCGAGCACGGAGACCGGACGAGCCGGGGTCGCGAACTCGACGGGCGTGCCGTTCTCGTCGAACATCGCCCGAACTCGGCCGTATGCGGTTCCCGCGACGATCGGGTCGCCGACTTCGAGCGTTCCCGACTGGATGAGCACGGTCGCCACGGCACCACGCCCCTTGTCGAGCTTGGCTTCGATGGCAACACCCCGTGCGTCTTTGTTGGGGTTCGCGCGCATGTCGAGTCCGGCATCCGCCGTCAGAAGCACAGCGTCGAGGAGTTCCTTGATGCCCACGTGGTTGAGCGCCGAGACATCCATGAACATGGTGTCTCCGCCGTACTCCTCGGCAACGAGCCCGAACTCGGTGAGCTGCTGACGCACCTTCGCGGGGTTCGCACCCTCCTTGTCGATCTTGTTCACGGCAACCACGATCGGCACGCCGGCCGCCTGCGCGTGGTTGAGTGCCTCGATCGTCTGGGGCATGATGCCGTCATCGGCCGCGACGACGAGGATCGCAATGTCGGTGACTTGCGCACCACGAGCACGCATGGCCGTGAAAGCCTCGTGCCCGGGGGTGTCAATGAACGTGATGGCGCGCTCGATGCCCTCGTGCTCGGTAATCACCTGGTACGCGCCGATGTGCTGCGTGATGCCGCCGGCTTCGGTCGCGACCACGTTGGCGTTGCGGATCGCGTCGAGCAGGCGCGTCTTTCCATGGTCGACGTGACCCATGACGGTGACGACGGGCGGGCGGATCTCGAGATCCTCATCCGTCTCATCTTCGAGCTCTTGGTCGAGGTCGAGGTCGAAGCCGGCGAGCAGTTCGCGGTCCTCATCCTCGGGCGAGACCATCTCGATTTTGAAGCCGAGCTCTTCACCGAGGATGTCAAAGGTCGCCTCATCGAGGGACTCCGTCGCCGTCGCCATCTGGCCGAGGTGAAAGAGCACCGTGACGAGGTTGCCGGGGCTCGTGTCGATCTTGTCGGCGAAGTCGGTGATTGACGCGCCCCGACGCAAACGGATGACCGTCTTGCCATCGCCGCGCGGGACGCTCACGCCACCGAGCGAGGGAGCTTCTCTCAGCTCAAATTCGGCGCGCTTCGTGCGCTTCGACTTGCGGGCCTTGCTCTTGCCGCCACCGCGACCAAACGCGCCGGCCGTGCCGCCGCCGGGGCCGCGACCGCGACCGCCAGCCCCACCGGCCGGGGGCCGGTTCGGGCCGAAGTTGTTGCCCGGGGCTGCTCCAGGAGCGCCAGCGGGACGGAATCCACTGCCGGCACCAGCCGGGCGGCCCGCTCCACCGGGACGCTGGAAACCACCACCCGCGCCACCGGGGCGCTGACCGAATGCGGCGGGGCGTGCGCCCTGACCGGGACCACCGGGACGAGGTGCTCCCGGTCGCGGGATGCCCGCTGCGCCTGTCGATCCCGCTGCACCCGGGCGCTGCATGCCCTGATTCGATGCAAACGGGTTGTTGCCTGGGCGCGGAATCCCGGGACGTTGCATGCCTTGGTTCGACGCGAACGGGTTGTTGCCCGGGCGCGGCTGGCCGGGGCGTGGAAGGCCAGACGCCTGACTCGCGGCCGCGTTATCCGTGGCGGGAGCTTCGGTGTGTGCGACCGGAGCGGCGGCGTGCGCCTCCGCTTGTGCCTGCCTCTCCGCCACCGTGAGCGGAGGAGCGGCCGGGGCGTGAGCCTCGATATCATGCTCAATGGGAGCGGCAGCCGCGGGCTCGCGGGCCGGTGGCTTGGGTGCGGCGGGCGCAACTTTCGGGGCCGCGGGCGCGGGCGCGGGCTTGATGCCGTCGGCCTCGAGCGCAGCCTTGAGCTTGCGCGCAACCGGTGGTTCGATGCTTGAGGATGGGCCCTTGACGAACTCGCCCATCTCCTTGAGTTTGGCGAGCGCAATTTTACTGTCGATACCGAGCTCGGCAGCGACTTCGTGTACGCGTGGTTTGGCAGCCACAATTCTCCTGTCTGGGGCCCACCCGGACAGGGCAGACCGTTAGTTACGGACGGAACTCATTTCGAGCCGCTCATTAGTTGTCCATAGGTCAATCAGCCTGTTCACTAAGGGGTTACCGCGTCGAACAGCGCTTCGGTTCCGAGGCGGGTATCCACTCGAAGCGCCCGACCGAATGCCCTGCGCTTGACAGCGAGTTCGACACAGGCGAGCGAGGGGTGAACCCACGCACCTCGACCGGGAAGCGTCGCGGACGGATCCGGGACCACCTCGCCACCCTGCGCGACGACCCTCAACAGAGTGGATGTCTCCGCGCGCGTGCGGCAACCGATGCAAGTTCTTACGTTCCTATCCTAACCCTTACCCGCGGCCGCCAGTATTGTTATGCAAATGGAGGCCCCCAGCCAGCGGGATCTGCGCCGGCTTCTTGATTCTGGTTACGAACTCGGGCTCGTTGCCCGAATGAACGATCTTCCACGCGAGGTGGCACGAATCGCGTACGAACTTGTGCTGTGCGAGCACAGCGGCTGGATCGTCATCGACTTTGGGCGGGGCGGGATGGAGGGAGTTCATTGGCCTCACGATCTCAGCGAACTTTTCTCCCAGGTGCCGAGTGATCTCACGACAGTCCCTCTGGTGTCTGCGGCCGCCCTTGCTCCGTCGACAACCGTGATCAGGCTCAGCGATTTCGTGAGCAGAATGGAACTTCACAAGACCGCGATCTACAACGACTTGTATCGATCGCTTGGCGTTGAGTACCAGATTGTGGTGCCGATCAGCTTTGGTGCCCCCTCGTCAGACGGCGTTCGCACGAAGCGTGCCGAGTCCCTGACTCTCGCCCGGCGCAATTCCGACTTCTCTGAGCAGGAGCGAACCCTCCTCGACGAGTTCGGCAGGCACGTGCGCAACGCGACCCGACGGCTTCGCTCCATCGGAAAGATGGTGACGGTCGCCGGTGGCGAACAATTCGGACTCACTCTTCGTCAGAGCGAGTCGCTGGTCGCGATCGCCGATGGCGCGAGCGTGCGCAAGGCCGCGGAATTGCTCCGCGTCACACCAAAGACGCTCGAAAATCATCTCCAAGCCGCATATGGTCGACTGGGTGTGAGCAATCGCAGTGCGGCGCTCGCACGATTGCGCAGCGCGGAACCGGCCAATTTTGGGCTAGGGGAAATCCCTTATTGAGCCGAGTAGGGATTCGGGCTGGACTGAGTGCCCGCACGTCACGCAGCCGCATCCAGGAGCCTCATGTCCAACAGTTCTCGCGCAACGCCCGTTAGCACAGCGGTCGCAATCGTCATCATTGCTGCACTCAGCGGATGCTCCTCCCCGGCGGTGACCCCGGCAGCCGGCTCGTCCTCAGGCTCTTCGACCGGCAGCGCGTCGTCCGCGACGCCAGCACAGGCATCCGGGCCCGCCTTCAAAGCCTGCGAGGCCGTCCCCAGTGCAATGATCTTTGCGACCCTCAAAGTGACGGTCCCCGACGGTACTGCCGACTCGCCTGACGTCTGTAAGTACAAGGCGGCCGGAGTCACGATTGTCGTGCAGACGAGCACAGAAGCGAGCGTGTTCTACCCGAAGTCAACCTATGGTGCCGCGGCAGTCCCGGGGACAATCGACCTCACCGGCGGGGACGTGAGCTACGGCTACTACGCTCCCACCGACGGCAGCGGTCAACTCGGCAACGTCACCGTGCTTGTTGTGAAGGGTGAAAAGGCGGTGTTCTTCACGGGAAACCTCACGACTCCGGGCATCACGCAAGACGTTCTCAACCTCGCGACCGCGATCTCCATCGCGTTCTAAGGAGGTTCGCCGAGTTACCGGCTCGCCGCATCCAGTTCAGCGAGGGTCGGCGGTTGGGCTCCGGGGCGCCCGACCGTGATAGCGGCACACAGAGTGGCTCGCTCGATAATGAATCTGACAATCTCAGGGCTGACACTGTCAAGCGACTCCCGCGAGTCGGCGCCCAGTAGCTGTTCGCTGGCAAGCCCTGCAATGAGCCCGGCCATGAACGAATCACCGGCTCCGATCGTGTCGGCGACCTCGACGGTGCGAGCGGGCACGAGGATCCGACCGCGACCAAACTCGACGATCGAGCCACTCGAGCCGGTTGTGATTACCACGAGCGACGGCCCCGCCGCGTGCCAGTCCGCCGCTACCTTCGTCGCTTCGCGACCCGGATAGAGCCACGCGACGTCCTCGTCGCTAGCCTTGACAACGTCGCTGTGCGCAACGTGGCTCTCGACTGCGGCGAGCGCGGCTGCGTGATCCGGCAAGAACTGCGGTCTGATGTTGGGATCGTATGTGATCGTGGCGGTACTGCTCAACGACGCAACCAAGGCAGCGACGGTCGCCGCCCCTGGCTCGAGAAACGCTCCGATCGATCCGAAGTGAAGCACGTCGACTCGGCCGGTGGGAGCATCCGAGGCATCGAGCTGCCAGTCGACATCGAATTCGTACCGCGCTGACCCGGATGCATCGATCGTCGCGGTTGCCGAAGATGTGGCGATGTTCGCCGTGGGCGGGGGAACAACCCTGACTGACTCGGACCCGAGATGAGCTTCGATTGCCCGACCGCGTACGTCGCTTCCGAGCCGCGTCAAGAACGTGACGGAAATGTCGAGCCGTGCGAGCCCGAAACTCACGTTCATCGGGCTCCCGCCGGGATGCTCGGTTATCGAGTCGCCCGATCGCACGACGTCCATGAGGGCCTCGCCGACGACGAGCGCACGTGCCGCGCGCGCATCGACATCCAGCGAGTTCATCTAGTCCTCAAGTAGTGAGTCGGGCTGGAGCAGATCGCAGGCAACCGGCGCGTGCCGACGCTCACGCGTCGTCACGGCCGCGCGCGCATCGACATCCAGCGAGTTCATCTAGTCCTCAAGTATTGAGTCGGGCTGGATGTCGATCCGCGCGCCCGTCAGCTTCGCGGCGAGTCGGGCATTCTGGCCCTCTTTGCCGATCGCGAGCGACAACTGGTAGTCGGGAACGAGGGCGCGGACGGCCTTTGTCGACTCATCGAGGATGTATGAACTCGTCACCTTCGCCGGTGACAGGGCATTAGCGACAAAGGTCGCAAGATTCTCCGAGTAGTCCACGATGTCGATCTTCTCGTTGTTGAGCTCGGCGGTGACGGCGCGAACCCGTTGACCCAACTCGCCGATGCACGCACCCTTGGCGTTGACCCCGGGTTCCATGGCGCGCACGGCAAGCTTCGTGCGGTGTCCGGCCTCGCGCGCGATCGACGTGATCTCCACGATTCCGCTCGCGATCTCCGGCACCTCGAGCGCAAACAACTTGCGAACCAGTGACGGGTGCGTGCGACTCACCGTGATCTGCGGTCCCTTGAGCCCCTTGCTCACCGCGGTCACATAGACGCGGATGCGACGACCGTGCGTGTACTCCTCGCCCGGCACCTGCTCCTCAGGGGGCAAAATTGCCTCGACGGTTCCGAGATCGACGTGAACCATTCGCGGATTCGGGCCCTGCTGAATGACGCCGGCGACAATGTCGCCCTCGCGCCCCTTGAACTCGCCGAGAACTTTGTCATCACCGATATCGCGAAGACGCTGGTTAATTACTTGTTTGGCCGCGAACGCGGCGATGCGACCAAACTCGGTCGAGGTGTCCTCCGCCTCACCGATGAGAGCCCCCTCGTCATCGAACTCAGGGACGAAAATGCAGACCTTGCCGGTTTTGCGGTCGAGTTCGACGCGCGGCTTGGGTGCAGTGGCATCCGGTTTTACGTCACCGGGCTTGTGATCTCCGTCACCCGTGTGTTTGAGATAGGCGGTGAGGATCGCTTGCTCGATGATTTGCACGAGTTCCTCGAACGGGATTTCGCGCTCGCGCTCCATGAGGCGCAGAACGCTCAGGTCGATGTCCACTGAGGGCCTCCGCTATTCATGGTTTTGTGACTCGCGGGACAATTCCCAGCAATGTCGTCATCAGTTTAGCCCGTCATGCCCGGAGCGCTCCGGACACCTCCGCGATGGCAATGCTGTCGCGAGCGCCGGTGACCCGATCCCACACCTCAACGATGCCATCCGCAGCATCTCGCCCCACGATGACGATGAGTGGCACACCGAGCAGCTCGGCATCGCCAAACTTCACTCCGGGTGAGACCTTGATGCGATCGTCGTACACCACGTCAAACCCGTCGGATTCGAGGGTTGCGACGAGTTGTTCCGCGATGTGGTAGACGGCCTCCTCGCGACCCGCCGCGATCACGTGAACATCGAAGGGCGCGACGTTCTTGGGCCAGATCAGACCCTTCTCGTCGTTGTTGGCCTCTGCGATGACGGCCATGATTCGGGTGACCCCGATGCCGTACGAGCCCATGGTGACGGTCACGAGCTTGCCGTTCTCGTCGAGCACCTTGAGGCCGAGCGCTTCGGCGTACTTGCGCCCGAGCTGGAAGACGTGGCCGATCTCCATGCCACGCGCGAGCTCGACAGGCCCCGACCCATCCGGTGCGAGGTCCCCCGAGGCGACCTCGGCGATGTCGGCCAGTCCGTCGCCCACAAAGTCACGACCGGCTACAAGACCGAACACGTGTTTTCCGTGTACGTTCGCACCGGTGATCCAGGCCGAGCCGTCAACGACTCGCGGATCGAGCAGGTAGCGGATTCCCGTGACGCTCTTATCGCCGAGCACCGCTCCCGTGGCCGACCACGGTCCGATGTAGCCCTTGACCAGATCGGAATACTTCGCGAAGTCCGCTTCGGTCGCAGCCTCCACCTCGGCCGGTGCGAAGGTCACCCCGGCACGCTTGAGGTCGACCTCGCGGTCGCCCGGCAGCCCAACCGCGACAAGCTCGCGGGTGCCGTCGAGGGCAGTCAGCGCGAGGACGATGTTCTTGAGTGTGTCAGACGCGGCCCACGCGCCACCGTCCGACCGAGCGTGCGTGTCGTTGGCCACCGCTACGAGAGTCGCGATCGTCGGCGTGTCTGGGGTGTCGAGCACTTCTGCGGGGTGGAGGCCCTCGATGGATCGCGCCAGCGGGGCGACCGTCGTGAATGCTTCGACGTTAGCCGCATATCCACCGGCCGAGCGCACAAAAGTGTCCTCACCGATCGGGGTCGGATGCAGGAACTCCTCGCTCTTCGAGCCACCCATGGCGCCGGCGTCCGCCTTGACGATGACGTACTCGAGGCCAAGTCTCTGGAAGATGCGTTCGTAAGCGTCACGGTGCTGCTGGTACGAAACATCCAACCCCGCGTCGGTGTAATCGAACGAGTAGCTGTCTTTCATCGAGAACTCGCGGCCCCGCAAGAGGCCCGCGCGAGGTCGAGCTTCGTCGCGATACTTGTCCTGAATTTGGTACAGCGCAAGCGGGAGGTCTTTGTAGCTCGAATACAGGTCTTTCACCAGGAGCGTGAAGACTTCTTCGTGCGTCGGCGCGAGGAGATAGTCCGCGCCCTTGCGGTCTTTCAGTCGGAAGATTCCGTCGCCGTACTCGGTCCAACGACCGGTTACCTCATACGGCTCACGTGGCAAGAGCCCAGGAAAAAGCACTTCCTGAGCACCAAACGACTCGAGCTCGTCACGGATAACCGCCTCGATCTTTCGACGAACCTTGAGCCCAAGCGGCAACCACGCAAACACTCCTGGCGCCTGTCGACGGATATAGCCCGCGCGTACGAGCAAGCGATGGCTGGCAACCTCGGCGTCAACGGGGTCCTCACGAAGGGTGCGGACGAAAAGCTGTGAAAGACGAGTAGGCACTCGCCCACTTTACCGGCGACGCGGCGACCGGACCGGCGATGGGGGCGTCGCGGAGCTCAAGCAGCGCGGGGAGTCAGGCCGTAACCACTTGCGGCGAGCCGACCGCACCGGCAGGCATAAGATCCGCGAGCCGGTTGGCTTCCTCTATGAGCGTCGCGACAATCTCGGATTCGGGAACCGTCTTGATGATCTCGCCCTTGACGAAGATCTGGCCGCGCCCGTTCCCGCTCGCGACGCCGAGGTCTGCCTCGCGCGCCTCCCCCGGTCCGTTGACGACGCATCCCATGACCGCTACGCGCAGCGGAACCGTCATCTTCTCGAGCCCGGCGGTCACATCGTTCGCGAGTTTGTATACGTCGACCTGGGCGCGTCCACAGCTCGGGCACGACACGATCTCGAGCTTGCGCTCCCGCAAATTCAACGACTGCAGAATCTGAAGACCGACCTTGACCTCCTGCACGGGAGGCGCAGACAACGAGACTCGAATGGTGTCGCCGATGCCCTCGGAGAGCAGGATTCCGAACGCGGTCGCGCTCTTGATCGTGCCCTGAAATTCGGGTCCGGCCTCGGTCACTCCCAAGTGCAGCGGCCAGTCCCCGCGCTCAGCGAGCAAGCGGTATGCCTTGACCATCACGACGGGGTCGTTGTGCTTGACCGAAATCTTGAAGTCGTGGAAGTCGTGCTCTTCGAAGAGGCCCGCCTCCCAGACCGCGCTCTCGACGAGCGCCTCTGGGGTCGCCTTGCCATACTTCTGTAAGATGCTCGGCTCGAGGGATCCCGCGTTGACACCGATCCGGATCGACACCCGTGCGGCCTTCGCTGCTGCGGCAATCGCGCCGACCTGATCGTCGAACTTGCGGATGTTGCCGGGGTTCACGCGAACCGCACCGACGCCGGCGTCGATCGCCGTGAACACGTAGCGTGGCTGAAAGTGGATGTCGGCGATCACGGGGATCTGACTCTTGGCGGCGATGATGTGCAGCACATCCGCGTCATCCTGATGCGGCACAGCAACCCGGACAATGTCGCATCCTGTCGCGGTGAGCTCGGCGATTTGCTGGAGGGTCGCATCGATGTTGGTTGTCTGCGTCGTCGTCATCGACTGAACGCTCACCTGAGAGTCACTGCCAACACCCACCTTGCCCACCATGATCTGGCGGGTCTTGCGGCGAGGGCTGAGTGTTTCGGGAACTTTGGGCATACCGAGATTGATTGCAGGCACTAGGTAATCCTACGCGGCACGTCGCGGACACTGCCGGTTCTGCCGCGATACCGAGAGAGCTACTGGAGCGTGATTGGCTTGATGATGTCCGCGATGAGCAGCAATACCGTTAGTGCCCCGAGAAGAGTGGCGACGATAAGCGTGACAGGGATCACCTTTGCGGCGTCGATCGGACGGGGCATTGGCTTTCGCGCGATCCGGGCAATGAGCCGTCGAATGCCGTCGATGAGTGCCACGACAATGTGCCCGCCGTCGAGCGGCGGAAGCGGGATGAGGTTGAAGACGAACAAAGCGATGTTGAGCCCGCCCACGAGCATGATGAGGGACGAGGCCCGGTCCGCGACCGGCACCGAGTTGAGGCTCGTGATCTCACCGGCGATGCGGCCCACCCCGACCACACCGACTAGCCCGTTAGGGTCACGCTGACCCGGACCGAAGGTTGACACCGCGAGATCGACGACTCGTTGCGGGAGGTGGGCGATGACGGTGGCGAGCCTCACGATATTGTCGCCGACCAGGGGGAGGATGGCCGAGACGGGCTGGCGCGTGACCTCGTTGGCCCAGCCGACGCCGACGACGCCGACCTTTTCGGTGACGGGATTTCCCGCTGAGTCCAAGGCCTTCCTGCCCTGGGCATCAAGCACATATCGCTCGGTGAGCGCGGGAGTGACCGTGAGGTTCTTGGTTGCGCCTGCTCGATCGATCGAGATCGGTAGCGCGCGACCGGCGGAAGCACGGATGATCGTCGTCGCGTCACTGGGGTCGGCAATCGGTGTTCCGCTCACCTCGACGACGCGGTCACCGGGAAGTAGCCCGGCGCCATAGGCGGGCGCGGCCGGATCGCCGGGCGCGCACGTCGTGCGGTTTGCCGATACGGGAACGAGGCACTCGGTCACGGATCCGATGGTCGTGGTCGCCTGCGGGATGCCGAATCCACACAGCACGATCCCGATGAAAACGATCGCGAGCAGGAGGTTCATGACGGGGCCGCCGAGCATGATGATCACGCGCTTATACACGGGTAACCGGTAGAACGAGCGCTCTTCTTCCTCGACCGAATCGATGTGCAGCTTTGCGCTGTCGTCTTGAACTAGGGTCTCAAACATCCCGGTCGTAGCTGAGCGGCCGCGCTCACCCTGCTTCGCCGGTGGGTACATGCCCGCCATCGAGATATAGCCGCCAAGCGGGATTGCCTTGATGCCGTACTGGGTCTCGCCTCGACGCCACGAGATGATCGTCGGACCGAAGCCGATCATGTACTGACCGACCTTGACCCCGAACTTCTTGGCTGGGATGAGGTGGCCCACCTCGTGGAGGCCAATAGAGATGGCAAGCCCGACGAGAATGATCAGGATGCCGAGGATGTACAGCAGGACGGTTTCCACAGGCTAACCCTAATCGCGCAGGCTGTCAGTTCCTGTGAACTAACTCGTCGGCTCGGGTGCGAGCCCAACGCTCGGCCTCGAGCACGGCCGCGAGACTGAACTCCCCGGGTTCATGCTCCTCGACAACGCGAATAACGGTATCGAGAATGTCGAGATATCCGATACTTCCGGCGTGGAAGGCAAGCACGGCCTGCTCGTTCGCGGCATTGAATACCGCCGGGAACGTGGTCCCTGCCCGACCTACGCTCTTCGCGAGCTCGACAGCGGGGAACACGACCGAGTCGAGCGGCTCGAAGGTCCACGTGCTCGCCGTAGTCCAGTCCAGCGGGCGCCCCACACCAGCGACTCGATGCGGCCAGCCGAGCCCAAGCGAGATGGGGAGCCGCATATCGGGTGGGCTCGCCTGAGCGATGGTCGAGCCATCCACGAATTCGACCATCGAGTGCACGATCGACTGCCGATGCACCGTCACATCGATGCGGTCATATGGCACGCCAAATAAGTGATGCGCCTCGATGACCTCGAGGCCCTTGTTGACAAGCGTCGCCGAGTTCGTGGTCACTACCAGGCCCATGTCCCAGGTCGGATGCGCGAGCGCCTCGCGCGGCGTGACGGTTGAGAGCGACTCGCGAGTGCGCCCCCGGAATGGCCCGCCTGATGCCGTCAGCACGAGCCGCCGCACCTCGCCGGCGGTTCCGGCTAGGAGGGCTTGGGCGATTGCAGAATGTTCCGAATCCACCGGGACGATTTGCCCCGGTCCCGCGATGCCAGTGACGAGTTCGCCGCCGACGATGAGACTTTCCTTGTTGGCCAGTGCGAGGGAGGCACCGGATTCAAGCACCGCGAGGGTCGGACCGAGTCCGACCGAACCCGTGATGCCGTTGAGAACGACGTCCGCAGAAACACTCCGCACGAGCTGGATAGCCTCGTCGGCGCCGAACGCAGTGTGCTCCACGCCGAATTCGGCCGCTTGGGCCGCGACGGCGTCCCGATTGCTTCCCGCGGCGAGGCCGACCACGTCGAAGCGGTCGCGGTTGGCCGCGATGACGTCGAGTGCTTGCGTACCAATGGATCCGGTCGAGCCGAGAATGATCACGCGCCGCATGCTGCAACCCTAGTGAGGGCTGAGCATGCGGCGCGCACGGGTCCTGTGAGAGCTGCTAGCCGATACCGAGGATGTCGATCACGAAGACGAGCGTGTCGGTTCCCCCGATGTCGGGCGGGCTCCCTGCTGCGCCGTAGCCCTTGTCCGGTGGGATGATCACGATCACGCGGGATCCGACGGCCTGACCCACAAGCGCTGCCGTGAATCCGGGGATGACCCCCGAAGTTTTAAAGGTCGCCGTCGCGCCGCGTGCGAAGCTCGAGTCGAAGACCTTCTTGGTGTTCCAGTTGACGCCAACGTAGTTGACGACGACGTTATCGCCGTCTTTGACGACCGCGTGGGTACCCTTCTTGAGCTGGGCGATCTTGAGGTCGGTCGGCGGCGCGGAATCCGGAATCGTGACGGTCGGCGTGCCGTCCGCCCCAGTTGCTACCGTCGGGAATCCTGATGTTGTGGGCTGGTCAGCGCCATCCGGAGCTGTGAGCGGGGCAACCACGGGCGGTGCGATCGAGACGACGTCGACGACAAACACGATGTCTTCGCCGGGCTTTACGCCCAGCTGGTCATTCCCGGCTGCCCCGTAGGAATCCGCGGCCGGGATTACACCGACAACACGCGAGCCCACCTCGCTGCACTGCAGAGTCTTGACGATTCCAGGCAAGAACTTGGTGTCGTCTACGGGAAGTGCCGTGGTCGTTCCTGAGTACCCGGTGCTCGTGAGCTCGACGCCGGTCGTTCCATCGAACAACGAGAAGTCCACGTTGACGGTACTGCCCGTGACAGCGACAGGTCCGCTGCCTTTGATGGCAACCGTGCGCTGAGTCGCCGGCACGGCCGTGGGGAACTTGATTGTGACCTTGGGCTTGGTGCCGAAGTCTCCAGCGACCGTTACTGCCTCAGACGCCGAACCAGATGCAGTCGGGGTGCACGCGGGCGTCGCGACCGGGGCGGGAGTTGCAGAACAGGCCGCGAGGGACACGACGAGCCCGGCCACGAGAACAAGGAATGATGCAGTGCGCACAAGGCACCTTTCGAAAGAGCTAGGAGAGGACGCCCTATTCTTCCGCAGTTATCCTGAGGGAACCGTGTGGGCGTCGGTGGCCTCTAAGTGAATTCTTGGCGCATGGTGCACCGGGAAGTTCACAGATTGTGCAATGAAGCACTTCTCACTCGCCGGTCGGTGAAGACTCTTCGCAAGTTCAGGGTCACCCGCGGCGATGGTCACGACGGGGTTGAGCGTTACCGACGTGAAGTGACCTCCGCCGTCATTCGTCTGACGCATCTCTCCCGTTGCGACATCCGAATATGCGGTGACCACGACTCCCGCGCTAGCGGCCTCGTGAAGATAGCTGAGCATGTGGCACTGCGACAGCGCCCCCAAGAGAAGTTCTTCGGGGTTCCATCGTGCGCCATCACCCCGAAATGCCCCGTCGCTCGATGACTCGATCTCGTGATGGTTCGCAGCACTGAGCAGGGATTCGCGTCCGTAGGCCTTGTAGGTCGCGGTGCCGAGCCCGCGGTTGCCGGTCCACGTGATCATCGTCTTGTAGTGATGATCGATGTCCATGACTCACACTCCCGGATAAACTTGATTTATGACCGACACGCTCGCACCCATGATTCTCGCCGAAACGGTAGCCCAAGAACGCAAAGTGGTGACTGCGATTCCTGGGCCGAAGTCACAGAAGCTGCATGAGCGACGACTCAAAGTCGTGCCGGTTGGAGTGACGGCCACGCTACCGGTGTACATCGACCGGGCACACGGAGCGATCGCGATCGATGTCGACGGTAACCAATTCATCGACCTTGGGGCCGGCATCGGCGTTACAACGATCGGGCACACCGACGACGCCGTGGTTGAGGCAGCTACCGAGCAGCTTCGCAGACTGACGCATACTCTCTTTACGATCACGCCATACGAAAGCTATGTGCGCGTGGCCGAATACCTCGCCGAGCACACCCCCGGCGATTTTGCCAAGAAGACCGTGCTCGTGAATTCCGGCGCAGAGGCGGTCGAGAACGGCGTCAAGATCGCTCGCAAGTACACCGGTCGCAACGGCGTTGGTGTGCTTGACCACGCATACCACGGTCGCACCAATCTCACCATGGCCATGAACTTCAAGGCAGCGCCATACGCAACCGGATTCGGTCCGCTCGCGGGCGATGTCTACCGCGCGCCGAATTCTTACCCCTACCACGACGGTCTCACGGGCGCCGAAGCGGCCAAGCGAACGATCGCATACCTCGAAAAGACCGTCGGCGCGCTCGACCTCGCGTGTCTTGTCGTCGAACCGATTCAGGGTGAAGGTGGATTCGTTGTCCCCGCGGAAGGATTCCTTCCCGCGCTTCAATCGTGGTGCACCGCCAACGGTGTGGTGTTCATAGCGGACGAAATCCAGAGCGGCATGGCCCGCACGGGCAAGTACTTCGCGAGCGAGCATTTCGGTCTGGTTCCCGACATGGTGCTGACCGCGAAGGGTATTGCGGGCGGACTGCCCCTTGCCGGAGTCACGGGCCGTGCCGAAATCATGGATTCGGCGCAGCCTGGCGGACTGGGTGGAACGTTCGGAGGCAATCCCGTTGCCGCCGCCGCATCGGTCGCGGTATTCGAGCAGATCGACACCCACAACCTTCTGGCCGAGGCCACACGAATTGAAAAAGTGCTCAAGGGCGGTCTGCTTGAGCTGCAGAAGAAGTACCCGATCATCGGCGACGTTCGCGGGATCGGCGCGATGATCGCCGTCGAACTCGTGGAGCCCGGCACCCTTGAGCCGAATGCGGCCGCGGTCTCCGCAGTGTCGGCCTACGCGGCACAGCACGGTGTGCTGCTGCTCACGGCAGGCACGTATGGAAACGTGCTTAGGTTCCTTCCGAGCCTGGCGATCTCCACCGAGTTACTCGAAGATGCGCTGGGAGTGATCGACGAAGCCTTCGCCTCGATCTAGTCTCTCGATCGCCTCGCCGGACCTACCCGAAGAGACTCACGACGGCCTCGCGAAAGGCGAGGGTGTGACGCTCGACATCAGACGCGGTCGTTGCGGGGCTCATGAGCGCCATGTTGTGAAACGGAGTCACGAGGATTCCGCGATTGAGCGCATGCAGGTGTAAATACTGCTGCAGCTCGAAGTCGTCTGCCGCTGCCGCTTCGGCGCCGTCCCGCGGCGGCGTCGGACGGAAGCTGTACTCTGCTCGGGCACCGAGCTGTGTCACTTGCCACGGCACGCTGAACTCATCAATCGCTGTGTGTACACCCGCCGTCCATTCGGTGCAGCGATCGATCATGCTCTCGAATGCCGCGGGCGTGAGAACCCCCGAGAGAGTAGCGCGAATTCCCGCGAGCGAAACCGCGTTGCCCGCAAGGGTTCCACCCACACCCCCCACGTCGATGTCTTCGAGATCGAGCGACTCGCGGACAGCGAGGGCGAATTCTCGCGTCATCCCGTATGCACCCGCGGGGATCCCGCCGCCAATGCTCTTGCCGAGCACAATTGCGTCGGGTTCCAGACCGAGAACGTCGGTCATACCGCCCGGGCCAGCGCTCAGCGTGTGCGTCTCATCAATGATCAGCAGGGTTCCGTATCGAGTACACAGTTCACGAACGGCTTCGTGATAGCCGGGATCGGGCAAGACGATTCCGATGTTGGTCAGAGCCGGCTCCATGAGCACGGCAGCGATGTCGCCCGCCGAGAGTGCGAACTCCAGCAGGGCAAGATCATTGAACTGCACAACCGCGGTGGTGTGATCGAGCGCCACTGGCGCCCCAATGTTTCCGCGCCGTGAGACGACATCTCCGTTCTTGTCGAGAGTCGCGTATGCCTCGTCGACAGTGCCGTGGTAGCTGAAGTCGTGTACGAGGATCTTCGGACGACCCGTGACTTGGCGCGCGAAGCGAATCAGGCTGCGGTTGGCGTCGGTCGCCGACAACGTGAACTGCCAGACGGGCATGCCAAAGCGCGCGGCCAGCAACTCAGCCGCTGACGCGGCATCGCGAGTGGGGAGCATGAAGGTCGAGCCCCGTGCTAGCTGCTGCGAAATGGCGGCGACCGACGCGGCAGGAGCATGGCCGCACATTGCCCCGGTGTCGCCAAGACACAGGTCCACGTGATCAATGCCGTCGATGCACTCGAAGTGAGCGCCGGATGCGCGGCTCACGTAGACGGGCCACGGACCCGGCCATTTTGCCATCCAGAGCATCGGAACGCCGTCTGGCATGTGACGGATGGCGCGCTCCCATTCGTCACTCGACCGTGGGCGTTGCGCGCGAAAAACGTCGAGTTCGCTCTCCCACAGCCCGGCGAGACGCGCGCGGTCGGCATACCGAGAATCGGACGAGATGGCGTTCATGTGATTTCCTCCAGAGCTCACGACGAGTCGTTGTCCGATACTGGCACAGCACGACTCTGGGATGTGAAAGCGAGCAAATCGTATGCTAACCGTGAGACATTTCACGATTTCAGCACATTTGGCACCGAATAGCTGCGGAATCCATGGATTCGACCGGGCGCGGTCTACCCACGTTCGCTACGCTGGGGCCATGAGAATTGCGGTTCCGAAAGAGATCAAAAACAACGAGTTCCGGGTGGCGATCACCCCCGCTGGCGTGCACGAGCTGGTGTCTCATGGCCACGAGGTACTCATCGAGACCGGCGCTGGATTCGGCTCATCAATCTCCGACGAGGCATACGTTGGGGCCGGAGCCACGATTGCACCTGACGCCGCAACCACGTGGTCTCAGGCGGAGCTGCTGCTCAAGGTGAAGGAACCTGTCGAATCGGAGTACGCCTACTTCCGTGAAGACCTGCTGCTATTCACGTTCCTCCATCTCGCCGCAGAGCCCGAACTCACCACTGCGCTGCTCTCGACGGGCGTCACGGCGATCGCCTACGAGACCGTTCAACTTCCCTCGCGAGCACTCCCCCTGCTCGCGCCGATGAGCGAGGTCGCTGGCCGACTCGCGCCAATCGTCGGAGCCAACGCCATGCTTAAGCCGAATGGCGGGCCTGGGCTGCTCGTTCCGGGCGTACCCGGAACGCACTCGGCCCAAGTCGTCGTGCTCGGTGGCGGCGTCGCTGGCACAAACGCGGTATCGGTTGCGGTCGGGCTCGGCGCCGAAGTGACGGTGCTCGATACCAATATCCAGCGGCTGCGCGAACTCGACGCCCTGTATGCCGGCCGCGTCCACACGATCGCGTCGAACGGATTCGAGATCGAACATGCCTTGATTGGCGCCGACCTCGTGATTGGGTCAGTTCTCGTACCGGGAGCGAAAGCACCGAAGCTCGTGAGCAACGATCTGGTGTCGCGCATGAAGCCAGGCAGCGTCCTCGTGGACATCGCGGTCGATCAGGGCGGGTGTTTCGCCGACACTCGTCCCACCACCCACGCGGACCCAACGTTCAGCGTGCACGGCTCGCTGTTTTATTGCGTGGCCAACATGCCGGGGGCTGTGCCGAACACGTCGACATACGCGCTCACCAACGCGACGCTTCCCTATGTCCGCTCGGTCGCGGGACGCGGCTGGCGCGAGGCGCTTCGTGCAGACGACGCTCTCGGGCTCGGGCTCAACACCCACGCGGGCGCCGTCGTGAACGAGCCAGTAGCGCGGGCGAACGGCCTCCCGCACGCAGACCTGGCTGAGGTTCTCGCGTAGGCACGTGGAGGTCAATCCAGCGGCAGCCGTGCCCGTACGGCAGTCCCGTCCAGATTCAGGAGCCAGCCCACAGCACGATCCCCGAGCGACAGCTCAGAGATGAGCGGTGGCATCTCGCGTGACCTGCTGAGTGACCGGAAGTCGGCGACCGAGCATCCCTCGAACAGAATCTGGGCACGGTCTCGGAGGGCGCCGAGTGCGCCCCATCTCGACTGCCAGTCATCAACGTCACCAAGCAGGATGACCGCGGGCTGACGCACGCTACCGTCGAGGTTGCCGTGACTGTGCAGTGCAGTGGCGACATCGCCCGTTACGGCCCCGAGCTCCACCACCTCGCCGAGCCGCGCAAGCCGGCCCGCCAGCGCCCTCGCGCGCGCGCTCACGATCGCCAATGGACGAGATCGATCCAACTCGACGAAGTGAGCACGCTCGGCGCTCGGACGCACTGGCGCACCGCACGCAACCTGTACCCGATCGCCGTGCCACAGACCGCCGCCGGGTGGAAGCGAGGAGGGGAAGGAGTGCGACTCGCCGCCCGCGAGAACCCAATCGTAGCGAGTCGGGTGCTTCAACATGAGGCGATCCGGAGCAAGCGTGGCGAGCGAAGCTGCCTCCGCCGTCATGCGCTGTGCCGAAAATACGAGGTGGATTCCCCGTGCGGGCCCGTCGCGCAGCACACGCGCAAGCCGCTCGACAAAGACCGCACGGTAGTCAGCCGAGAACCGAGCCACCATCGAGTCGATGTCATCGAGAATGACGATTGTGGGACTGGAGGGGTCCATCTCAAGTTGGCAGACCGCGTCCCATGCAGCATCCAGCGACTGCGGAACCCAGAGCACGCGGCCCGAACGTGCCGCGATGGTCTCCAGCGCGGTTGTCTTACCGCTGCCAGCCGCGCCGAGAACGAGAATGTGGCCGGCAGTCTCCGGGCTCCAACTGGCCACACCGATCCTCTGCTCGTGCGGCAGGTCTGAAAGGCCGAACACCACCGAGCCACCATGGGGTGTCGCGAGCGGCAGGTCGTCGAGGGGAACACGTCCCGGCAACGACTCGCACCATGGACTTCGGATCGGTGCAGAAAGCGAGTACCCCGCCGCGATGTGCTCGGCATCGTCCGGGTCAGCGAGAGCAATCTGCACCGTCTCGACATCATCGCCCGCCACGCGAAGAATGGCCCTTCCTCGGGGGTGCGACGGCAGGGCAGCCGCATCTGCGCATCCGACAACGGCCTCGCTGTCGGCGCGGTTGTTGACGCGAAGCGAAATGCGGAGGTCGGTATTGGCCAATACGGAGTCGCGAATGACCCCGGCGGGACGCTGCGTGCACAGCACGAGGTGTACTCCGAGTGAGCGGCCTCGTGCCGCGATGTCGGCGAAAAGCGCGTGCAGGTCGGGGTGCTCACTCACCATGGTCGCGAACTCGTCGACCACGATCACGAGCCGCGGCAATCCAGCGACTCGCTCGACATCAGCGACCCCGGCGTCGGCTAGCGCCCGCTCTCTGAATTTGAGTTCGGCCTTGAGGCTCGTGAGTGCTCGCGCCGCCTGATCCGGATCTAGGTCTGTGACAATCCCAACTGTGTGGGGCAAGCGGGCAAGTGCCCCAAATGACGCGCCACCCTTGAAGTCAACGAGCAAGAAGTTCACCTTGTCAGGCGAGTAGTTCGAGCACAGGGCGAGGACCCAGGCGATGAGCAACTCACTCTTGCCGCTTCCGGTCGTGCCACCCACAACGGCATGCGGCCCATGCGCGACAAGGTCAACCTGAACCGGTCCGCGCACTCCGACACAGAAACTAGCGGAGAGGCCCGACCGCGTGTTTGGGGCGACCCCGGCCACCGCATCCCCCAAGTCGCCCAGCGCAATTGAGTCCGGCAGGTTGTGCGCGGCGTCAACGAGCCCCTCGCGCTCAGCATCCGCTCTCGCCGACACTGCCCACTCCGCGGCCTCCTCCCGGGAGAGCAGCTCCAATCGGATCGCGCGTCTTTGCTCACGGTCGGGGTGCTGCACAATCGCCGGCCCGGAACTCCCGCTGGTCGAAATCACGACTTCACACCCGCTCGGCAGGTCCTCTCGCCGCTCGGCCGTGGCCACGAGGGTATCCGCGTCAGGCGAACCCACACGCCCGAATCGGAATCCACCAAACTGCAGCGGCGTCGACGGGGGCCGGGCGGGATGTGGCAAGAGCACTACCCACGCGTGCTCCCCAGCCGGAGCGTCTACCCAGTAGGTCCGCGGCGACAGCGCCCAGGCGAGTTGCGCCGCGATGGCGCGCGCGACGGCCGCCGTGAGCCTCGGTATCCCGACAATGCCGATGCCTAACCTGGCGTCGACAAGAACGTGCCCGTCGCGATCATGCGCCATTGTCTCGAGCTCGGCAAGTACCTCACCGACGAGCGGATGCTGCGCATCCACTTCCGATCGCCGATCCAGTGTGACCGAACTGCGCACCACCCCGACTCCCACCACGACAGCAATAGGACGGCTCGATTCAGCCCGCCAGCGATACGGATCAGCACCGCTGCGAAGCACGAGCCAGCTCGCTGGCGGCGACCGATCCGAACTAGCCTCGGTCTCGAGCTCGTGCGCGTGAGCGATGAGCACGCGGGCCCGATCTGCCTCTCGCAGGAATCGTTCTCGTTCCTTGCGCGCCGAACGGCGGGCTCCGATCCGTGAATCGACTAGCCCGGCCAGGGCAGTGATCGGGCCGAGCACGGCAAACAGCAGCGCGAAGAGCGACCCCGTAATGAGCCACAGTGCGACGGAGGCCACGACCGGAGCAACTGTTGCGACCACGGGAAAGCGAAACGGTGCGGGAGCCGCGAGCGGCCGTGGAGCGGGGATTAGCTCGCGATCGCACTCGGCCATTCCGACATGACAGCAGGATCACGCAGGGCACGAGCTGGGCGCCGTCAAGCGGTGTAGACCGCAGAAGTCCTGCCTCTGGAGAGGAACCGCCGCGCGAGGAACCGCGTCCCGACCTAGCTCACGATAAAGAACTGTTCCCCGATGTCGACGCGCGTGCCACGAACAACCCGGTAACGCTTGCCGGCCTCACCGCGCCGGGCTGGCCGATCGGGCTCGCGCACGACCGTGCCATTTGCGGAGTAGCGGTCGCTTATCCAGAATTGGCCCCCGTCTTGACCGAATTCGAGATGCGTCTTCGAAACAGACTTACCGGGATCAACGATCGACACGAGCGAATCGAAATACTCGCCGGGTTCAGCGAGAGGATTGCGGCCAATCAGCCCGGTGCCCGAGACGGTGAGATTCTCACCGGTACTGAATTGGAGAATGAAAGCATCGCCCCGCGCCGCCCGATCCACGATCCTCGTCTTCTCAACGTCGGTCGAATCTGCGGAATGCTCGGCGAGCGAACCACGCGCTGCGTGAAAGGATTCGGCCTCGGGGGCGCCCGGAGTCGACGCGTCACCGCCGGCGGAGTCTTCCGCACCCGTCGAATCGTCCGACTGGACCACACTGTCATTGCGCGCCGGCTCGTGATCGATCTGAGGATCGGCATCGACGGGAACATGCGCATCGAGTGAATCCTCGACCTCAAGCGCATTTTCGGCCGGGGGCGCATCGTCAGCGGGCCCCGGCAGCCCCCAAGGAAAAGGATCATACGATGCCGTGTCGCGAGGTCGCGCGATTGCGGAATCCGCAGAACGGCGCACGAACCCACACTCGCCGCAGAAGATGTCAGACGCCGCGAGCTCTGCGCCGCACTGCAGGCAATACTCGGTGCGGTCGGCGATATCGAGCTCTGCGCGGTCCGCAATTTCGAGGTCAGCACTGGGGCGGTCCGCACTTTGCTGATCCGCACTCGCGCGTCCTGCGCTCTCACGATCCGCTTTAGCGAGCTCAGCGGCAATGAGGATTTCGGGGATCGGTGCCGGGACCGACTCAGCCGCGGGGGGTGTCACGCGAGGCTCTATCACCTCGGGGGCAATCGCCACAGGAATGGCAATCGGCCGGGATGCCAGGAGGTCGACCTCGACGAGTCCGGGCTGCTCTGAGAGAGCGACCATCGGATCGATCTGGTGCTCCGCGACCAGCGAAGGCCAGCGTGACGGGGTCGATGCTGCGTTCACGGGAACTCGCGGACGAGACTTTGCTGCAGCTTTGCTCGCGACCGCGCGACCGCACTCGCCGCAGAACATCGCTGCAGTGGGCAACTCTGTGCCGCAGTACGCGCAAATCACCGGTCGCCCTTTCTCTGGGTCTTGAGCAACGTCCTGACACTATAACCACCGAGTGAGCGAAGCGAGACTCGCGCCCTGAGCCGCTGCCACCGAGTCAGGCCCACATCGAGTGCATCCTGGAGCTCGTCGACGGCGCGCCACACGCTCTCCGCGTCGGCTTCATCCGGGTCAGCGGGCGAGAACACTGCCCTGTCAGCGACCGCCGCCAAGACGAGCGCTTGGGTTCCACCAGCAACCTCAGCGACTTCGCTGCGGGTCGATGAGGGCGCCGGAGTGAGCCCGTGATCAAGGACGGCATCCTCGAATTCCTGCCAGCCCCCGCTGATCCGATCGATGAGCCCGGGCGCGCGACGACGAATCCGCCGACGCCTGAGTTTGGCGGCAATCACGAGAATGAACGGGGCGAGCACAATCGCGACCCCGACAAGTATCCAGGCGCCCACACGAAGGACCGCTAGTGCAATTTGGAGCAGCGGATTGAGATCGGGTGCTAACTGCTGTTGGCGCTCGGGCGCGGTCTGGCGATTCGGAGCGACCGAATCTACTTGGGGAGGTGTCACGACAGTCTGTGGACGAGCAATCTGCGTGTTGTCCTTGGGCACTTCAGCCGGAATCGGGCGCACCGGCGGGGTCGGATCAATGCTGACCCAGCCAAACTGCGCGGTATTGACCTCCATCCAGGCCGAGACGTCGCCACCGGTTACGAGTTCCCCGACCGGTGTGAAGCCGAAAACCACTCTCGCCGGGAATCCGAGCTGCTGAGCCATGAGCGACGCCGCCACGGCGAACTGCTCGGCATCGCCGATCATGCGCGGATCGGACAGCAGTTGTGTGATGCGGTCCGCGGCGTGACCCGATCTGCTCGCCGGCTGCTCGGGATCGATTCCGTGGCTGATGTACCCTTCAGCGGCAAGACCGGCGAGCATCGCGGCAAGTCGGGGACCAGAACCTTGGACGGCACCGGCGTACTGTTGGAGCTTCGCGGCGACGGCATCCGGAACATTTTGCGCGGCAGGCACGGATGCCAACCCGGGCTTGAGCGCCGAGATCTGGTCAGCCGAAGGCGCCTTCGGAAGCACTGCGGACAGAGTGTAGGAATCGCCCTGCTGCAGACCGTTCGTCACCGCCGCAGTGCCCGAGACGTTATTGTAATAGAAATCTCCGCGGAGCGCCACAGCTCGGTCGCCCGAAAAATCTATCGACTCGAACTTGCCCGACGTGGGCACCCACGCGCCTGTGTAGTTGCGGATCTGAACATTGAGCGTTACGGCTTGGCCGTCAACGCCGGACTGGTCAAATCGCGAAGGTACCCGGGCGAATGAACCGGACTCACTAGAGACGCGGTCACTGCCAACCGAATACACGATTCCGTCGTAGGTGTCGAGTGTCGCAAGGCGAATCCTTCCGCCGCTCGGCAGCCCAGCTACCGAAAACAGCACGCTCGTCGCGGACCCGGGTTGGAGGTATTGGCGGAAGCCAGCCAGCGGACTCACATAGTTGCGCACGTCAAAGGGCTGGGTGATCGCAGTGCGCAACACGGTGCGGTTGACGCTGGGTGGAACCAGTGTGGCGATCCCAATCGCAGACGCTGCCGCGATGGCGATGATGAGGGCGGCGCTGAGCACAGTCCGAAGTCCCGCTACGGTGGGCTCAGCACCCTCCCGAGGGACCTCAGCGCTGTCGTTGTCCGTAGCACTTGGGCCGACCGCGGGCTCGGATGCAGACTGGGCCGAGAGCAGCCGAATAGCCGCACGCCGCCGATACCAGCGGATCCAGATGAGCCAAAACAACACGATGGTCAGAAGGGCAATCGGGGCGTAAAGGGGTCTGGTGGGGTAGTTGGGGCCGAAAGCAGTCGCAATGATGAAGAGCACGATCGGGGCGATGACCGCCAGTTCGGGATTCTTTGCTCGGAGGGCGACCGACAGCGCGACTACCGTTGACAGCAGCACAAGCACCAACGCGGGGACCAAGAGCGCTTCGTAGTCGCCCACTGGGAGCGTAATCGTCAGAAGTTGCTTCCAGCCCAGCGCGACGCCAGCCAGCAGGTCGCGGAGGCCGTCGATGGTTGGGAGAACCCCATACTGTGCTTTGGCTGGAACAGCGAGCGGAACACCTAGTAGGAGAAAGGCGACAAGTGTCGACAGCATCGTGAGCCACGACGGCCATCGAAACTGCGAGCCGAGAATCGCAATCGCCGATCCCACGACGAGTGTGACCGCGACAAGCGTGATCAAGCTGGTCGTGCGATAGATCGGCCACAACGCGGTCGTGGCGACGATCGTCGCAGCCCACAGGGCGACCGTGTTTCCAACAATGAATGCCAGCTTCGCGCGAGCCCGACGGCGCGGCGCTGTGCCTCGCCGCCCACCCGCTGGATTTCTCGTCGCGGTCCCCGTCTTTCTGGTCTCCTCGACGACGCTCATGCTGCCTTCGATCGCGAAAGAGACTTCTGGAGGTCTTCTAGGTAACCGATTGTCAGCACACTCAACCCCGCCACCCGCCGCAGCCCCGGCTTACGATCCGGATCGCAGACCACCGCGACGACTTCAACGTCGATGGGGAACTTCATCGATGCCGACCGGAGTTCACCCGCGCCAACCCCAGAGCCGCAGACCAAAAACGCTACCGAAATTCCGCCGACCTGCTCGCCTGTAACGCGGGCGACATCGGAAAGACCGAGCGCCGTCTCGGAATGCTCGACGACCGCAAGATCGTCGAGCAAGCGCGACCGGGTGAGCGTCGATAGCGATCGCACGGCGAAGACCTTGCGCTTGGCGAACTCCGGGGTGGTCTCACTCGCGACAACCGTGACGCTGCGTGCATCCCGGATCGCCCTCGCCCCGAGCGACCCCGCGACACTCACGGCAAGCTCGAACTCTTCGTCCGAACCGTAGTCGTTGCTCGCGAGACTGAGCGCGACAACCAAGTGACTGCGGCGGGTCTCTTCGAATTGGCGCACCATGAGTGTCCCCGTGCGCGCAGTGGATTTCCAATGGATGTAGCGGCGCTCGTCTCCCGGAACGTACTCCCTGAGCGCGTGAAACGACACATCGTTATTCGACAGATCTCTCGTGGGATTTCCCTCAAGATCACGAATGAATCCCGTACTCATGCTCGGGATCCCGATCGTGCGGGGATGAATAAAGAACTCTTCGGTCGATGTCCATAGCACTTCGCGGCGCACGAGCCCGACCGGGTCGGCACGCACGGTTCGGACCGGACCAACAGAAATCAGACCGCGATGGGCTGTGGGGATAACGAACTCGTGGGTGAACGTGCTGCCAATTCGGATTGCGGGCAACGCGACGGCCGCGAGTCCTTGTCCGACCGGAATCTCGACGGTCAGACCCAGGGCACGAATTCGACCGGCGTTCTCGACAACAATCTCACCGACCGCCGGTTCACCGACCACCGCACGATTTCGAGGAACCCGCAGTTCGATCGAGAGGGAGCTTCGACCAATCAAGTACACGACGGCAATAACGACGAGCGCGAGACTGGCATACCCGACGACGATGAGCTCGAGCCAGCCCCACACGTAGCCGAAGAGAAGGAGCACGGGAACTGCCGCAATGATGACCCAGCCGAGCGCAGTGATTACCGAGCCAACGCGCGAAAACGCGCGCGAAAGCCGGATACGGATCGCGGTCGTGAACCGGACGAGCGCGACGATCCCATCGGCCAGGAGCCCCGTGCGATTCCCCACGATTCGCGTGCGAGCATTCGTGAGGCCACGGGAACCGGTGGAGAACTGGGAGTCTGACCGCACGCCCGACGTCATACCCTTGGCGGTCGTCGCTTTCGCGCTCGCCGAACTGCGGGTCGGCCAGCGGCTGGTTCGCGACTCAGTTCGATGTGCGCGGGACGGACTCATCAGACCGCTTGGCGCTCGCTGGGAGGAGGTGTCTCCATGAGAATCTGGCCCATGATGCTCGTCGGGGTTACCCCGTCGAACTCGGCTTCGGGATCAATCACGAGTCGATGGGCAAGGACAGGTTCTGCGAGCGCCTTGACGTCGTCCGGCACGACATAATGTCGCCCACTCGCCGCAGCGAGTGTTTTCGCCGTGCGCACTAGCGCGAGGGCACCGCGCACACTCGCGCCGAGGCGCACCTCGGTGGTAGTCCGCGTCGCCTCAACAAGACGCCCGACATAGTCGTTGATGGTGGGGTCGACGTGAACGGTTCTCGCGAGCTGACCCATCTCGACCACGACATCCGCGGTCACGATAGGGGGCACATGCGTTTCGTGGGCCTTGATGCCTGCCCCCTCCAAGATCCTCAGGGTCGAGGCGTGGTCGGGGTAACCAATCGACGCTTTCATGATGAAACGGTCGAGCTGGGCTTCGGGAAGGCGATACGTGCCGGCTTGTTCGATCGGGTTCTGCGTGGCAATCACCATGAATGGTGCGCCGACCGGGTGAGAGACTCCGTCAACGGTGACGTGCGACTCCTCCATGACCTCGAGAAGTGCCGACTGCGTCTTCGGGCTCGCACGATTGATTTCATCGGCGAGAACGATATTGGCGAAGATCGGGCCTTGGTGAAACTCGAACTCGCCCTTGCCTTGGTCATAAATGCTCACCCCGGTGATGTCGCCGGGAAGCAGATCGGGTGTGAATTGGATGCGGCTGGTTGTGCCCGCGACGCTTTGAGACATCGCCCTGGCGAACGAGGTTTTCCCGGTACCGGGGAAATCCTCAAGCAGTAGGTGCCCCTCGCTAAGCAAAGCCGTGAAGCCGAGCCGAATAACAAAGGTCTTGCCCAAGAGCACCTGATCAACATTGGCAACCAGTCGGTTGAAGATGTCGGCGAACCACGTGGCCTGTTCCGAAGTCATTGTCATGCTGTGTGCCCCTTGCTAGTTGCCCGAGTAGGTAACGTCATAGGTCTGCCCGCGATTCGCGATCACCCTAATGGTTAGGGTTACGGGCGTTGCCCCGGTAGCGTCACAGTGCCCGGGCTGCGTTGTGTCCGCGTTGGCGAACCCCGGCTGCCCGTCGCAGGTGTAACGAATGCGCTGATATCCCACCCCGGACGGCCAGCCTAACCAGTCGAAGGAACCGTCCCCTACCCCCGGTTCGGTGGACGCGCGAGTGAACGTCAATGAAGCGACCGTCGGGTCGACGGGCACGAGGCCTGTATCGAAGGCACCGGAGAGATCGGGTTGGCACACGGCAACGGAATCCCAGGTCCGGCAGGCGCGGGCTTGAACCGAGATCGGCTGGCCGTATTGCGTGCCGTCAGCTGTCAGTGGGTCTCCCAGCGCAACCGGCCCGCGCTGGCCGCCCTGGACGCTTCCGCCCGAGAGCTGGTAAACGATCGAGTAGTCGGCGGTCAGCGGCACTCCACCAACGCTTCCGCCCGTCACGACGATGTCGAACTGGCTGCCATTGGGCACGACGTCGAAGGTGAGATTGGTGATGGCCGGCGGAGGCGTGTGAGCAATCACGGCCGTGCTGGCGGTGCATCCTTGCCCGTTGAACGCGAAGACGATGAGTGAGTACGTGGCGTTGGGGGACAATCCCGAGAACTGGGTCGACGTTGCTGTCCCAACCGCTTGGATCGTCGCTGCGTTGTCAGTAATTGTGCCGTCCGTCGCGCATGTCGGAGCCAGTCCCGTGAACGCGGCAGCGGTATACGCGGAGATCGGACGACCGTTTGCGACGAAAGTACTCGCGAAGTTCAGCTGAACGGCGGTGTCGGTGAGCGCGGTTGCCACCGGCGCGGCCGCAGCAACGGGCGCCCCCGCGGGAACGTCGGAACGCGGATCACTGGAGTTCCAGGCAGAGAGTGCGGGCAGAGCAGCGTTTCTCGCGCTCACCGTGTAGCTCACCGCGACCCCGTTATCGAGGGTCCAGCCGGCGGCGGTCGTATCGAACCTGCACGTGCCGCCGGTACATATTCCGGGACCGAAATCACCGGAGTTCGCGCCGACCTGAATTCGGTAGCGGTCAACGGGTGATCCACCTCCAGGAGTGGTCACCGCCTGCCAGGTGATGAGCAGCCCATGATCCAGCGGCGATGAGCTGAATCCCGTTGGGCTAGGCGGAATGACGTCTGACCAGATCGAATTCGATGACGTCGCAACGGGATCTGAGTCACCGATGGCGTTCGTCGCAGTGACGGTTACCGTGACCGCATTTCCCGGCCCGTTGCCCGCTGTCGAAATCAAACACGTGGTACCCGTGCAGTTCTCGGCGTCAACGACAGTTCCACCACGAGAGGCGACGACGCGGTAGTTTGTGATCGGCGAATTGTTGAACGCTCCCGCGTTCCAGCGCATCGTGACCGTGAGGTCGCCAAAACTCGTCGGACTTAGATTCGAGACCGGATCCGGTCGATCCTGAATCGAAATCGTGACGGTTCCCCACACGTATCGCGATGGATCGCTCGTGGAGTCGGCCACCTGATACTGAAGGCTCACGACCCCAGGGGCAGCGGTCTGTGCGATCGTCGCCGTGATCGACGACTTGTCCGCGCTCGGCACGATCTGGACCCCGGCAGGCAAGGATGCGCCGTCAAGACCGCGGATGTTGACGACGGTGAGCGGTTTACCCGGGAACGGGTTAGTCGCCTCGTCATTGGTGAGAACGTCGATCGTCGCGCTGGAGCCGCGCTTGACGATCGCCGCGTCGTCCGCGGGTTTCACCAGTGGCCGAGTCGACGGGACAACGGTGAGGTCAACGCGCCCGGGTTGACCAGTCGACTTATTGTCTCGCACCGAAATCGACATGCTCGCGGTGCTTCCCTTCACGGCGTCGTCGTTGGCCCGAAGAGTGAGAAGACTTCCGCTCAGAGTAGACGTAAAGCCCTGCGGGAGGGGTGCGAGAATCCCGTAAACCAACTGGTCAAGATCGTTCGCGTATGGGTAGTTGGTGAGCTTGAGGAGGTCGATGACTTTCTGTTGGCCGGGCTCGAACTCGATGTTGGCGCCGTTGAATGATGGTGGCTGGTTGTCCCGGGCCTGCACCGTGATGGGAAGCACCAAGATGGCCGTCTTGCCCGTGGGATCGGTCGCGGATGCGCCGTCGGTGACCTGGAACGAGATCGATGCGGGACCGAAGTAGTTCTTCGCCGACGTGAACACGATTGTGCGGTCGTCTCTCACGAGAGCATCGGCATTTGCGTGGGTTGCCTGCACGGTACCCGAGTCGGTCAGGCGCACTTGCTTGCCGCTCGCCGCGATCACGTTCGAGTTGAGGTCGATCACCAACTTCTCCTCGCTCGTGACAACCAGCGCAGGTGCTCGACGGTCGAGCTGAGGTAGCGCGTCGTCGGTGCCAGGAACACGGATGAATGCGTATTGGAAGATTGCGGGATCGTCGGGATGAGTCACCTTGAACGGAATTATCTGACTCTTCCTGCCGACGATGACGTCAATGCTCTTATTGTCGAGGACCTGCGCCGCCGACTCGTAGCCCGGATAAATCGAGAGGCCGAGCGTTTGCACGTCGCCGTCGGCAAAGAATGCGTTGGCTAGAACGTCGACCGAGACGCGCTCCCGACCCTGAATATCGGACAGCGTTAGGACGGTGTCACTGGCCACGGGTTGGGCCCGCGGAGCATTCAGGTCTACTGTGACGCGAATGAAGTTCTGGCTCGAACCACCTGTGTCGTTTTCGATCGTGTAAATCACGCCATACGTACCAGGAGCCGAAGGGGGCGTGACATTGACTACGTCCCCCACAATCAGCGCGGTCGTTACGACATCGTTGGGGGTCACCGACGTCACCTTGAGCGCACTGCCCCCCGGGTCCGAGTCATTTGCGAGTACCTGAACCGAAACCGTGACGCCCGGCCGCACGGTCACTTGATCGACGTTGGCGACGGGATTGCGTGCTCCATCAAGGCGCGGACTTATCCCGACCCGGATCGTTCCCGTCGCCCGCGCACCGAGTGAATCGATCACGCCGTAGGTGAACGTGTCAGTCCCGGCCGAGTAATTTCCGGCTTGGTAGGTGATCGAATCCGATCTCAAATCGATGACCGCCCCCTTCTGCGGATTCGAACTCTGGCCGAGCAGCTGAACCGAGTCGCCGTCCGGATCAATTCCGGCAAGAGGAATGGTGATCTTCACTGTTTGGCCAGCGATCGCGCGCGCGGTGACCGTTACGGGCACTGGGGCGTTGTTGGTGGCCACATCCGATTCGCGTACCGCGATGCGGACAAGCCCTGTGGCCGCTTGCCCGTCTGGTCCCGTGACGCGATACGCGGCTGTGAAGTTACCAGTCTTGTTGGGCGCGAGGTAGCGCAGCACTGATCCCGACGCGAAGAGCAGTCCCGAACCAGCGGGTAACTCCTGATCGAGTTGCGGTTGGAGCGTGAGGTCGAATCCATCCGGCTGCTCGTCGTTCGCGAGCACCGGGATGTCGATAACCTGCCCTACTCGGACTGTGACGCTGTCCTCTTTGGCGATGGGCGGCTGAACACGAGTGGGAGCGGGTATTTCGATGACGGTGATGGTGCCAGATGCGTCTGCAAGCCCGTTCGTCACACGATAAGTGAAAGTGACAGGCACCGAATTCAGCGGCTTGTCGAGACTCACGCGAATGACTCGTTGTTCGAGAATTTCCGCCCTGACCCCGGATTCCGCGCTAAGACCAGCGACGCCCGTGACGACCAGCACGCCGCCGGCCGGATCAACGTCCGTCCCCGCCACATCGACGCGTTCATTTCGAAGGGTTCGCACGAACACCGTCTTGGGAATAGTGATCGGCTTGGTGTTGGTGTCAGGCGGCGGAGCGACATCGATGCGGACGAGTCCTGTGACGGTCTGGGCCCCGTCGGTCACGACGTATTCCACGTAGTTGCTCCGAGTCGCCGCGCTCGTGAAGCGGAAGGTCCCCGCGCCGTAGCTGGGCGTGATTGTCGTGTCTGGCTTCGCCGGCACGCTATTGAGGCGGATCGTCCCGGTGCCGCCTCGCACGTGATCAAGCGGTGAAACCGTGATCTCCTGCCCGGCATAGGCGAGAACGACGAACGGTTCGGCAACGATCGGAACTTGCCCGGGCTGCTTCACTGAGACTGATAGACCGCCAGTGCCCTGGGCCTTGCCATCCGACACGGTCAGTGTCACGATCTTCAGGTCGCTCCCCTTGCCTGAGTCAGAGTAGACGATCGTTCCCTGTGGCTTATATGACACCGCGTCTGGGCTCGCGATGACCGCACTTGTCAGATAGAACGGGTCACCCTCGGGGTCTACCCAGTCACTCAGGAGTTGCGTCGTAGCGCGACCGCCCGCCTCAACCGTGATCTTGGTGCTGCGAACCTGAACGGGCGGTGAATTTTCCCCCGGCCTCTTCACCGTGATAACGACATTGGCCGAGGCTGTTCCGCCTCTCCCGTCTGTGATGGTGTACCGAAAACGGACCGGTCCCGTCGCGCCCGCGGCGAGGGTCAGCTGAATTTGCTGGCGCTGATTGATCAGATCAATTTGACCCACAGCGACGTCGATCGGGGTGAGGTCGCTAATCACCAGCACGTCACCGTTGGGGTCGTAGTCGTTGAGCAGCACGGGCAGCACCGTTGAGCGGCCAGCACGAGCGCCAAACGCGTCATCGACCGCAACGGGCGGTTGTTCCACCTTCTCAATTTGGGGCGGAACGTTTTGATTGTTCGGCTGGTCCTGGGGAGGCTTATTGTCTGCGACGATCAACGCCTTCCAGTTGTCGATGAGCTCGCCAGTTCGCTGGACCGCCCACGCCGCCCCGGATCGCACGTCGTTGAGCACGGCCCGATCCCCGTTTACCGCGAACGCGAGGCTCGCATTGCCCGGCATCGACGCGAGCGCCAGGTTTGTTCCGGTCCCGGAATCCCCGGGACACCGACGCCAATTGGTGCCGTTCGACCAGGCAGCAAATTCGCAATCCCCGAGCACAAGCGGGCGTGCAGCACTTCCAGACTTCTTATCGACGAGGCTCACGGCTGCGGCACCGCTCAATGGCACACTGATGAGACCGCCCGAGTAACCAACCAGCACACGGTCCCCAGCGTCACTCGCCCACTGAATCACCGCGCCCGTGCCGCCGACGACGATCCCAGACAAGTCGACGGTCCGGGAATCGAGGTATACAAGGTTCGCCGTGGAGTCCAGTAGCGCCCAGCGGCTGCCAACTGAACTGATCGAGAGGGTCGCCGTCGCGCTGGGGCCCGTCACAGACTGCGTTGATAGCACGGCGCCCGAATGTGCGGCGTCGATTCGATAAACGAGCCCTGTGGAGGGGGAAAACGCAAACGCCATCCCGGAGGGCTCAACGCTCATCACCGCGTTCGCACCGAGGTTGAGTGTCGCCGCAGCTTGCGCGTCAAACTTCGCCAATTCGTCGACACCGACGATCCAGACCTGGCCCGTGCCCTTTTCAAAAATCACCGACTTCGTACCGGCCACAAAAACTTCCGGCCCGTTCGGCGGGAGGGGCACGCTGTCGGTTACGGTGGAAGTCGCCGGATCAACGATGTCGAGCTTGTTGCCTGTGTGGTCGAAAAGCAGCACGGTTCTGCCGTTTTGCACGACATCGAGATCGCTCCCCGTGCTTGCGACAACGGAGTTGAGTTCCGCCACCGCGGGGTTTGCGCGGCCCACAGACTGTTGCGCACTATTGGCGACCCAGACCGAACCGTCGCTCAGAGTGAGGTTTTGCACCGGATAGCCAGTGGAGACGAAAGCTACAGTCACGACCAGCGCAGCGACCACTAACCCGCTCGTCAGACTCACGACGAGCGACAGATGCGCTGCGATCCAATTCCTAATCACGAGAAACCTTCACGCGGGAACGTCCGCGCATTTCTCGGCACTCGGATTGCCCGGTTTGCCCTCGTGGTTGACAGTCACAGTCACGCACACGTGTTGCCCGGCAACGCCATCGACTGTGAAGGCAGGGTTGCGCTGTTGAACCGCTGCGCTGCCATCATTGGTGACAATCTGAAAGGTATCGGTTGCGCCTATCCCCGGGTCTTTCCACGTGAACTCCACCGTCGTGCCGCTTACGGTCGACGAAATGTTGATCACCGTCGGGATATCACTCGTGCTCGCCCTGACCAGCGCGATGGTCGCCGTCGCACCGAGCGCGACGACGAGGGCAGCGGTTGCCACGAGTACCCAGCCGAGGGCGCGCATGCCGGATCCCCGAGGCATCGCGCCGCTACCGGTGCTCCGCGGAGCGTTTTTGGAATCTCGGACAATCGTGCCGACCCCGCTGTAGTCCCCCGCGTCTGCGCGCCGCTTGCGCCGGCGGTTCGCAACGGACGACACAGCAATCGGGGCCGCGCGCACTTGAGTGCGATCCTCGAGGTGGGCCACCGTTGCCGACGCCCAGTCGTCGACCGCGACCTCCACCGGGGTCTGCGGGACACCCAAGTCAGTCTCGACCGACTGAAGCTCGTGAACCAGCTCAAGAACACTCGCCTGTCGATTCTCGGGACGGCGCGACATCGCACGGGCAAGTGCTCGCTCGAGACTCGCCGGAACATCGCTGCGATCGATTGGCTGCGGCTTCGCCTTATTGATGCGAGCGATTAGGTCAGCCGACTTATTGGACTCCCCGGGGATTTCGAACGGAGATCGGCCGGCGAGCAGCGAATACACGGTGGCCGCGTATGCCCACACTTCCGACTGGATCGTGCCTGCCGTCTCATCCATCAGGACCTCGGGCGCTGACCACGGAATCGACATCCCCACGGCTTCACGATCGTCTGACTCAGTAAGGGTTGCCGCGATACCGAAATCTGACAGAACCGGATGCCCGTAGGCGGTGAGCAAGATGTTTGACGGTTTGATGTCACGATGAAGCACTCCTGCACGATGCGCGGTCTCGATAGCGCTTCCAATCTTCACCGCGATCCGCAACACCTCTGGCACAGGAATTCGCTCTGCCCGATAGCGCTGACTCAGCGAAGATGAGCACAACTCCATGACGATATACGGGCGACCGTCGGATGAAACGCTCGCTTGGTAGACCGTGAGAATCGACGGGTGCGCACTCAACTGGGCCATCAGGTTTGCTTCGGCCTGAAACATCTGGCGCACTTGGTCGTTCACGACCTCGCTGAGCATGACCTTGACCGCGACCTGTCGACGCGGCATGTTTTGCTCGTACAAGAAGACGTCGGCGAACCCGCCGGAGCCGAGAATATGAATATGGGAGAATCCGGGCAGGGTGGGAGGCTGGGACGGTAAACGACGCGACACCGGCACCACCTCCAGTCTCCGGACGCATTTTCCATTGTAGGCAGAGGCGGTGCCCAAAACTCCGAGCCCGCCCCCTAACGGGGGGCGCGAACGCTACCCCCAGTGTGAGCTACCCGAGTGAACGCTGAACGGCACCAGGATGACCCTCAAGAGCGGGTAGAACGTGGTGCAGTATCTTCCACATCAAGCGGCTCCGGAGCCTCGAGAACATCCACGACAATCGTTGTCACATTGTCACGGCCGCCCGATGCCAGTGCGGCATCGATTAAGGCGCTCGCCGTCTCAGCAGCGGTGAGCCCCGCCGCGAGATGCATCCGGATGCTGTCGTCGCTCACCTCTTTCGTGAGGCCATCCGTGCAGATAAGAAAGCGCAGCCCAGCGTGCAATTGCACCATCCAGAAGTCCGGAACCGGTTGCGCATTGAAGCCGACTGCCCGCGTGATGACATTGCTGTCGGGATGGTGGTCAGCTTCGTCACGCGTGAGAGCCCCAGCCTCGACCATTTCCTGAACCACCGAATGGTCGACAGTGACCTGGAACAACTCGTTTCGATCGAAGCAATACACGCGGCTATCGCCAATATTGAACACCGCGAAAAACGGTTCGCCATCCTGCAGTGTGAGCGCGGCGCCCGTGACAGTCGTACCAACCCCCAACAGGCTGTCTGCGGCGATCTCGGTGATGTCTGCCGTCGCCTCTTCGAGTGCCCGCTCAATCCCGCGCGCGGTCAGGAAGTCTTCGGTCAGTATCTCGGCGAGTCGCTCTACGACAGCGGCGCTCGCGAGGTCCCCAGCCGAATGACCGCCCATTCCATCGGCAACTGCGAACATCGGTGATTGTGCGACGTAGCTGTCTTCGTTGGCAGCGCGTCGGCGCCCCGTGTCGGTCGCGGCGGCCCACGCAATCCGCAACGGCGGTGAATCGACGCCCGGAATCGCGACGATGAAATCAGGGTTACTCGCACCGATCTCGGTCACGGCAGATCGCCTGCTTCCACTTCTAAGTCCGTAGCGTCGACGTGGCGCTTGATCGGGAGAATCTGGAGGATGTTGTCGTCACCAATATCCACCAGCGTGCCCGGTGACACCACGACCGACTCACCCTGGCGCAACTTCCGCGGAACACTTCCCGGCACCATCACCACTGAGCCGTTAGTGCTCCGTAAGTCAGTGACGATCACCGACGAACCGAGTTGCCGAACTTCGAGGTGGGTGGAGGAAACCTCTTTGAGCGGTGAGGGCACGCGCACGAGCCGCGGCCCCGGACCCTGAGGGATCCGGGGAGCGCTTGGACGGCGACCAACGACACACGGACGATCGAGAGTGACGGGTTCACTGCGGGGTCCGATACTCACCCGATAAAAGGAGCCACGGGAATTCTCAGGCAGACGCGGCGGCGCCGAGTTGCTCACTCGGGCTCCAGCGCCGGTCGTCACTATCGTGTCTTCCGCGTCCGCATCGATCGCTGCCTGAAACGACCCATCACGCAGGGGGCGCCGCGGTCTCGCGATCGTATCGTCGAGATCCGCACTCACGATGTCAGTGTACGTCGCGGGCCGGGAGTTCCGTTGGTCATGAGTTTCCGATGAAACTCATACAGCACCGTTGGTCATGAGTTTCCGATGAAACTCATGACGTGCTTCACGCGGGTGTACTCCTCGAAGCCATAGCTCGAGAGATCCTTGCCATAGCCGGAGTGTTTGAAGCCACCGTGTGGCATCTCTGCGACGATCGGGATGTGCGTGTTGATCCAGACACAACCGAAGTCGAGATGCTTGGCGAACCTCATCGCGCGCCCGTGATCCTTGGTCCATACGCTCGACGCAAGCCCGTACTGCACGTCGTTGGCCCACTGGAGAGCCTGGGCCTCCGACCCAAACTTCTGCACCGTGATGACGGGGCCGAAGATCTCGTTCTGGATCGCATCATCGGTCTGCTTGAGTCCGGACACAATGGTGGCCTCGAAGAAGTAGCCGCTTGTTCCCTGACGCTTGCCTCCGAGCTCAACGGTTGCATTCACGGGCAGTGCCTCGATGATTTCGGAGACGCGCTCGAGTTGGTTCGCGTTGTTCACCGGGCCAAAAAGGATGTCGTCCCGATCCGGTGCGCCGGTCTTGGCATTCTCACGCGCGTAGGCGGCGAGTGCGGCGACGAATTCGTCGTGGACGCTCTCGTGCACCAAAACGCGGGTCGCTGCGGTACAGTCCTGGCCCGCATTGAAATAGCCCGCGATGGCGATGCCCTTGACCGCCGCCTCGATGTCTGCGTCGTCGAACACGACAGCGGGCGCCTTGCCACCGAGCTCCAGATGCACGCGCTTGAGGTCGGACGCTGCGGCCTTCGCGACTTCCATTCCCGCCCGCACCGAGCCCGTGATCGAAACCATCTGCGGGGTCTTGTGATCGATCATCGCTCCCCCGGTCGTGCGGTCTCCCGTGATGACGTTCAGCACACCCGGGGGGAGAAACTCCGCTGCGACCTCGGCGAGCAGCAGTGTCGACAGCGGGGTCGTGTCCGAGGGCTTGAGTACCGTCGTGTTCCCCGCCGCGATAGCGGGGGCGATCTTCCACACGGCCATGTTGAGCGGGTAGTTCCAGGGCGTGACCTGACCGATGACGCCGATCGGCTCGCGCCTGATCCACGACGTGTGGTCCGTCAGGTACTCCGAGCTCGCCATGCCGTTCAAATGGCGAGCCTCGCCGGCGAAGAACCTTAATTGATCGACCGACAGCATGATCTCGTCTGACACAAGACTTGCCCGCGGTTTACCGGTGTCTTGCGACTCGAGGTCTGCAAACTCTTCGGCCCGCGATTCAACTGCGTCTGCGATCCGAAACAGCGCGAGCTGCCGTTCAGACGGGGTTGTCTCGCCCCACGATTCGAAAGCTCTGGCTGCAGCAGAGAACGCCGCGTCGACATCTGCCGCGTTCGATACCGGTGAACTCGCATAGGTCGACTCGGTTGCCGGATCGGTCACGTCAAAACTCGCGTCGGCGCGCGGTGCGACGTACTGACCGTCAATGAAGTTCTTGAGCTGTCTGGGGGACGAAGAGGCTGCCATGGCACTAACTTAGCGAAGCGCTGCGGCGCTGCTATCCCTCGTGACAACGGATTCCGATACTTTTTTGACTGATCTGGTGCGGAATCGCTTGTTGAAGAGGTCAACCGCTGACAGAATCGACCCATGAGCCCGCCGCCCAGAGTTCCCAACTCCCGACCGGTGCCGCTCGATGACGTCTCGAAGGCGATCGTCGAGCAACTTCAGGATGACGGCCGCCGCTCGTACGCAGAGATCGGCAAGGCCGTCGGGCTGAGCGAAGCCGCCGTTCGTCAGCGCGTGCAGAAGCTCACGGATTCGGGCGCGATGCAAGTCGTTGCGGTCACCGACCCGATGCAACTCGGATTCTTCCGCCAGGCAATGATCGGGGTCCGGGTGACTGGCGACACCACTGTGGTTGCCGAAGCGCTCGGTTCACTGGCCGCGGTGGATTACGTCGTGCTCACCGCAGGCAGCTTCGACATCTTGGCGGAGGTCGTGTGTGAGAACGACGACGACCTTATTGACCTTCTCAACAAACAGATCCGGGCCATCGAGGGCGTGCAATCGACGGAGACTTTCGTCTACCTCAGGCTCGTCAAACAGTTCTACAACTGGGGAACCAGGTAAGGAAGAAATGACTATCATCGAATCCAGCACAGCCACGTCCAAGACTTGGGACGAGGCAGACCTCCAGCAGAAGGCCAAAGACCACCTCTGGATGCACTTCTCCCGCCAGTCGGTCATGGAGAGTGGCGCAGGAGTGCCCATCATCACCCGTGGCGAAGGTCACCACATCTTCGACTCCAAGGGCCGCAAGTACTTCGATGGCCTGAGTGGGCTTTTCGTGGTCAATGTTGGCCACGGCCGACGCCGCCTGGCGGAGGTTGCGGCAAAGCAAGCCGAGCAACTCGCGTTCTTCCCGCTGTGGTCGTACGCGCACCCAGAAGCGATCGAGCTCGCGGATCGACTAGCAGACTACGCGCCTGGAGACCTCAATCGCGTGTTCTTCTCGACCGGCGGTGGGGAGGCAGTGGAGACCGCGTTCAAGCTCGCCAAATACTACTGGAAGCTCCAAGGCCGGCCGGGCAAGCACAAGGTCATCTCGCGCGCCGTCGCGTATCACGGCACGCCCCAGGGAGCGCTCGCGATAACGGGCATCCCCGGAATGAAAGAAATGTTCGAGCCCATCGTGCCCGGCGGCTTTCGGGTTCCAAACACCAATTACTACCGCGCAGACGAGATGGGCTTTGTTGCATCTGCTAGCGCGACCGATCCCGAGGCCGAATTCGGGCTCTGGGCGGCCAACCGCATCGAAGAGATGATCCTCTTTGAGGGCCCAGACACCGTCGCCGCGGTCTTCCTCGAGCCGGTGCAGAATTCGGGTGGATGCTTCCCGCCACCGCCTGGCTACTTCCAGCGAGTTCGCGAGATCTGTGACCAGTACGACGTCCTGCTTGTCAGTGACGAGGTCATCTGCGCCTTCGGACGCATCGGCCACGTGTTCGCGTGCGACGAGTACGGGTATGTCCCCGACATGATCACGTGCGCGAAAGGGATGACGAGTGGGTACTCCCCCATCGGCGCGACGATCGTGTCTGACAAGGTGTACGAGCCGTTCAAGCATGGTACGGCCTCGTTCTACCACGGGTACACCTTTGGCGGTCATCCGGTGTCATCCGCCGTCGCCCTGGCGAATCTCGATATCTTCGAGGAGGAGAAGCTCAACGAGCGGGTGCGCACCAACTCGCCGATCTTTCGGCAGACGCTCGAGAAGCTCACCGATCTGCCGATCGTGGGCAACGTGCGCGGAGCGGGCTACTTCTTCGGAATCGAGCTCGTCAAAGACAAGGCGACGAAGCTGACTTTTGACGACGCTGAGTCCGAACGACTGCTGCGCGGATTCCTCTCGAAGGCTCTGTTTGATGCGGGACTGTATTGCCGCGCGGACGACCGGGGTGACCCCGTGATCCAACTCGCCCCTCCGCTCACGATCGGGCCAAGTGAGTTCGATGAGATCGAGTCAATCCTGCGTGGCGTGCTCACCGAGGCATGGACCAGACTCTGACGCCGCGTGCCGGCGAGATCTAGGCGAGCGAATCGTGGGCATGACTGAGCGGGAATATCGCGCCCTGAGTTTCTGGCACGCCACTGTCCCGGGGTCGCTTGAGCCGAGAGAGCCGCTTCCCGGCGACCGTGAGGTCGATGTCGCGATCATCGGCGGAGGGCTCACCGGCCTGTGGACCGCGTGGTATTTGCTCCAGCGCGACCCCGCGCTAAGAATTGCGGTTCTCGAGAAGGAGACTGCCGGGTTTGGCGCGTCCGGACGAAACGGCGGGTGGTGCAGCGCACTATTCCCGCGTTCGACCTCGTCGCTCGAGAAGGTCCACGGGCGGGATGCTGCGATCGCGATGCGCCGCGCGATGGTCGCAACGGTGGACGAGGTCGGTCGCGCTGCCGCTGCCGCGGGAGTGGACTGCGACTGGGCCAAAGCGGGGACGATTTCGTATGCCCGTTCCGCCGTTCAACGTGCTGCGGCTTCAGCCGAGGTGAACGACGCGGCAGGCTATGGCGTTGACCCGCTCGAGCTGTGGGGAGCCGACCGTGTGCGAGCGGCGGGCGCACTCGGCGCAAGCTTCGATCCAACGTGCGCCCGAGTGCACCCGGCCAAGCTGGTCCGTGGGCTTGCGAGCGCGGTGGAGAAGCGCGGGGTAACGATCTACGAGCAGACCGAAGTGCTCGACTACGCACGGGGCATCGTCCGGACGACTCGAGGCACGATCCGGTGCTCAACGGTTGTCGTGGCACTAGAGGGCTACACGGCGACCTTGGCCCAATCGCGGCGCGCGGTTCTCCCGCTCTACTCACTCATGATCTCAACCGAGCCGCTGCCGGACTCACTCTGGGATGAACTCGGTATCGCGCACGGAAACACCTTCGCAGACTTCCGCCATCTCCTCGTGTACGGGCAGCGAACGGCTGACAATCGATTCGCTTTCGGTGGACGCGGTGCGCGCTACCACCTGGGCAGTGCGATCCGGCCCCAGTACGACCGCGTTGAGTCCGTGTTTACGCATCTGCGGGCCGCGCTCGCAGAATTGTTCCCGGCAATCGGCACCGTCGAAGTCTCCCACCGCTGGGGTGGCCCGCTCGGGGTGACCCGTGATTGGCACGCGACCGCGAGCTTCGACCCCGCTACGCGAATCGCACAGGCCGGGGGATATGTCGGAGACGGCCTGAGCACGACAAATCTGGCCGGCCGCACGCTCGCCGACCTCATTACGGGGACCGATTCCGAACTCGTGGGACTCCCGTGGGTGAACTACCCGTCCCCTCAGTGGGAGCGCGAACCACTGCGATTCTTGGGCGCCAACGCGGGATTGGCCGCTATGACGGTAGCGGACATCGAGGAAGGTGTGACCCATCGCCCTTCACTTATCGCGCGAGCCATGGGTTCCCTCGTCGGCCACTAAACCTATGGAGTCGCTGGGATTGTTGACAAATCAACTAAATCGGGAATAGTAGGATGGTCGCGGTGCTCGGGCCACCCATGACCACTGCAACCGAAATTTATCCTGACTACGTCGCCGGCACCTGGAAGCTCGACCCGCCGCACTCCGAGGTGTCATTCAGTGTGAAACACCTCATGATCTCGAAGGTGCGTGGAACATTCGACTCATTCGATGTGACGATCACGTCTGCCCCCGACGCGCGCGACGCGCACTTGCGCACGAGCGACTTCTTCCAAGCC
>Ga0123336_10000451_pt1 | contig 41350 bp, 34 predicted proteins | sample SSSSmetaG_FD_96466 | JGI IMG/M metagenome (GOLD analysis project Ga0123336, IMG submission 96466) | Glacier valley bacterial and archeal communities from Borup Fiord, Nunavut, Canada, to study Microbial Dark Matter (Phase II) - ​SSSS metaG | ecosystem: Environmental > Aquatic > Freshwater > Ice...
CAGAACCCTGAGAGGGTTCCGAACCTCCGACGCTCCGCGCGGGCAAAGCCCGACGCTCCGCTACCATTGTTGCTCGGAACCCTGAGAGGGTTCCGAACCTCCGACGCTCCGCGCGGGCAAAGCCCGACGCTCAGCTACCATTGTTGCTCGGAACCCTGAGAGGGTTCCGAGCCTCCGACGCTCCGCGCGGGCAAAGTCCGACGCTCCGCGCGGGCAAAGCCCGACGCTCCGCTACTTCTTGCCTTTGCCTTTGGTCGGGGTTGGCAGGGCCGGCTTGGCAGGGCCTGGGCCGGGCGGCGCGCCCGGCAGGGCGCCCGGACCAGGGTGCCCGGGAGGCAACGCCACCGACGGCACGAGGTCGGCTGCCTTCTTGAGGAAGCGGTCGACCTGAAACTTCTTGAGCATCACGATGTCGGTGGAGCCGAGCCGCTGGACGAAATACTCGGTGCCGTCTTTGTTGAGCGATCCCACCTTCAGGACCGTCGCTGGGCCCTTGGTCTTGGGCGACAGGGTGACGGTGCTGACATTCTTGGCGGCGAGGCCCGTCTTGGCCGGATCTTTTTCGTCGGCGAAGCTCGCGCCGACCAGGTTCTCGAAGGCGCCGGCGATGGCCTTGGTCTTGCCATCGTCGGTGGGCTTGCCCTTGCCCTTCCAGTTGGTGCCATCGAACGTCAGGGTGAGGTTCTCGCCACCGACGGAAAGATCGATGGTGGAAAGATCGGTCTCCTTGATCTTGGTGAGCGTCTTGTCGCGGAAGTCGGCCGGGTGCCGATTGAGACGGTCGAGGCTGTATTTCTTGACGGTGTAGATCTGAGGGCTCGACTCGGACTTGACCCAGGTGTCGTCGCCGCTGGTGGCACCTACGTAGAAGACGCCGGCTTTCTTGCCACCGACGGAGATCTTGACCAAGGGCTTGTCGAGACCGGTCTCCTCGGGCTTCTTGTCGTCGGCAAAATCACCAGCGCGCATGGTCGACAGCGACTGGATGGCGCCGTTGATGAGGTTGACGTCGAGGACGTCGGTGGCCTTGGGCGCGTCGCCGACCGACTCGGCCACCTTCCAGTGCGACTCGCCGGGCGGCTTGGCTCTGGGCGCACCGCCATCTTTGACTGGGGCTGGCGCTTCACTAGGCTCAACGATCTTTTCGAACGCGACCTTGTTGGCGCCCGCCTCGACGGTGAGCTTGTCGATGTCGCCGGCGTTGAGGTCGAAGATCAAGTGATCACGCCAGTTGCGGGTCTCGCGGTTGGTCATGTACGGAAAGAAACCCGATGCTTGCCACACCTCGTCTTTGCCGACGGGGCGCAGCATGGTGAAGCCGCCCACGGCCTTGCCGAGATAGAAATCAGCGACGGTGGCGCCGCCCGCGCCCTTGACCGTGATGCGCTGGCCGCGCTGGTCTTCGACGCCGAGATCGGCGAAGCGCGACTTCTGCTCGGTGACCACGTCGGCAAAAGCGAGCTTCTCCAGTGCGTCGACGACGGTCTTGACGCCGCCCTGATCTGCCGACTGCTCGGAGGCCCCGCCAGTGGCGCTGGTGATGCGCCAGCCCTCGGGCTTCTTGACGAGGCTGGTCTTCTCTTGTTTCTCGTTGATGAGGTCGAGGCCAGTCACATCGGCGGCTTTGATCGCCGGGATGGGCCGCGACTGCTGGCTCTGGCGCTGGCCCTTTTCGGGCGCGCGCAGAGCGAAGAACGCGCCGCCGCCAAGGAGCACGACAGCGACGAGGGCGAAGAGCGTCTTTTTTTCCATGGCAGGGTCCTCAGAGTTTGGCGGAGAGCCGGCGTGCGCGACGGATTCGCCAGCGCACGATCCCGAACAGCACGAAGACGAACGGCACACCAACCACGTTGCCGAACTTGACGATGTTCACCGTCGACTCTTTGTCGACCTTGATCGGCCGCGCCGCCACCGTCTTGGCCCGAAGTGGCGCCAAGGCTTCGTCAGCGACGAGAAAATCCATCATGTTGATGAACATCAGCACGTTGAGCCCGTAGACCGGCTCGTTGCGGGCAAAGCGGGCGTACTCGTCCGAGGCGAAGTTGGCCTCGCCCATCACGATGAGCCGCGGCGTGCCGGTCGACTGATCGAGGGGCTGCTCGTCGGTACTGACCCCAGAGACCGCGGCGACCTTCTCGCCCTTTTCGTTGGGGTAAGGCTTGCCGGCGAAGAACGAGGTCATCTTGGTGGCCTTGACCGCGAAGGCATAGACGAACGGCCCGTGGTCCTCGGTGGGCTTCAACTGCGTCCGCTCCGGATCGAGCAGGAAAAAACCGGTCTGGCGCCACGCATCGGGGGTCGACTTCAAGAGCGGCGTGATCTCACCGACGGTCTTCGACCCAGCGACCTGCTCCACCGACGAAGCAAACGGCAACACCACCGCCTTGATACGGTCGGTGATCCCCGACTTCGGCGCCAGATCGGTGACGCCGACGAAGGTGGGATAATTGGCCAAAAATAGCTGACCACCGACGACGAGTGGACCTTTGCCGTTCTGGCGCGGCTCCAAAATGATGTCGTCGTGCAGCTTGAAGCCATAGCTCTCGAGGAGGTCCTCGGCGCCGACATCGTTCTTGCGGCCGATGCGCGGCTGCTGCTCCATGCCAGGCATGCCACGCGGGGTCTCGATGACCATGCCGTTCATGAAGAAGGCGACGGCTTTGCCCTTCATGAGGAACTGGTCGACGACGAACTTGGCGCGCTCGCTCATCTGCGTCTTGGGACCGGCGATGACCAGCGCGTCGACGTCGTCGGCGAGAGGCTTCGCGCCCTGATTGAGCTGCACCGTGACGACATCGTAGTCGGCCATGTACTGCCGCACCGTCTGTAGACCGCCGCCGCCGCCGTGCTGTTGCGGGTTGCCAGCCTCGGGGCTCAGCTCACCCTCCGACGTGGCAAAGGCGATCTTCTTCTTCTTGACCGTCATGATCTTGATGAGGCTGGTGATCTGGAACTCGAGGCCCTCGGTGGCGTTGATCTCCGGGATGGACTCGATGTTGCCTTGGTACTGAAGCGCAAGGCCGAGGTAGCTCGAGCCGATCTCGACCTTGCTCGACGAGACACGGCCACGACGCATCTTCGGAACTTTGAACTTCTGCGCCTCTTCCTCGAGCTTGGGGTCGCTGCCTGGGTCGACGACTTCCCAGTGCAACTTGCCCTTCGAGGCTGCGGCGTATTCGGCGACCAAATCGCGGACATACTGCGCCGTCTGCGAGAACGGCGGCTGCAGATCCGACGAAATGAACGCCTTCACCGTCATCCGATCGGGCAGCTTGGCCACCAGATCCTTCGACGGCTGCGACAGCGTGTAGATGTGGTCCTCGGTGTAGTCGAGGCGCTTGTAGTACTTGCCGGCGATGACGTTGACGGCGCCGAGGCCGAACAGCATCAACACCACGAAGATCACGGCATTGGTGCCGGTCTTTACCTTGTTCATCTTGACTGGCGTGGCCATCAGCGCCACCTCCGACTTTCGAGAGAGGTCTGGGCGACGAGGAGACAACCGAACATCATCGACAGGTAGTAAACGACGTCTCGGCTATCGATGACCCCACGCGCCGCGTTCTGGAAATGGGTGTCGATGCAGATGCTGTTGATGAACGGCGCCACCGACGGCGGCAGCAACGGGACCAAGCGGCTCAAGATGAAGAGCCCGAAGCCGATGGTCAGCGCGATGAGGGCGGCGATGAACTGGTTCTTGGTGAACGACGACGCCATGAGGCCAATCGCCGAATACGTCCCGGCCATGAGGATGAGGCCGACATAGGAGGCGAAGGTTGCGCCTTTGTCGAGCGGCCCCAGCGACGCGACGCTGATCGGGAACGGTAGCGTCAAGAGCACCAAGACGAGGATCAGGCCCACCGACGCGAAGAATTTGCCGAGCACGACCTGCCAGTCGGTGATGGGCATGGTGAGGAGGAGCTCCAAGGTGCCCTGCGCGCGCTCCTCGGCGAGAAGTCGCATGGTCAGAAGCGGGGTGATGATGAAGAACAGCAGCGGCGCCAGCTCGAAAAATCCGCGCATCGATGCCTGTTGCTCGAGAAACAGGCTCCAGAAAAACAGTGCGCCCGAGAGGCCCAAATAGACGGTGACGACCATGTAGGCGATGGCCGAGTTGAAGTACGACGCGAACTCGCGCTTGGCGATGCTCATGATGTTCTTCACGACTGAGCTCCTTCCCGCGAGGTCAGCTTGCGGAAGACATCCTCGAGGTTGGCCTTTTCCTGGGTCAGCTGCAGGAGGTCGACACCGTCGGCGGTGGCGACGACACGGGCGATGTCGCCGCGGATCTCGGCGCCGGGCTTGGCGGTGACGCGGAAGCGGGGGACTTCGCCGCCCGAGACGATGACGGCCTCGCCGATGCCCTCGATGTGCCGGATCATGTCGAGGATGAGGTCGGGTTTGGCGGTGCGGACGTCGACCAAGATCTGCGCTGCGCCGGTGCCCACCGAGAGCTCCTCAGGGGTGCCGTCGGCGACGAGCTTGCCGTCGCTGATGATGAGCACGCGCGAGCAGGTGGCCTGCACTTCGCCGAGGATGTGCGTCGAGAAGATGACCGTTTTTTCTTCGCCGATCTGCTTGATGACGGTGCGGATCTCGGCAATCTGGTTGGGATCGAGACCGGAGGTCGGCTCGTCGAGGATGAGCACCTCGGGCTCGTGCAGGATGGCCTGCGAAAGGCCCACACGCTGACGATAGCCTTTGGACAGCTCGCCGATGTGCATGCCGAGCTTGTCCGCGATGCCACACTGCTCGACGACTCGCTTGAGGCGCGTACGGCGATTGGCGCGTGGCAAGCCGCGCACATCGGCGACGAACTCGAGATACTCGAGGACGGTCATGTCCTTGTACAGAGGCGTATCTTCCGGCAGATACCCGATGCGGCGACGCGCCTCGAGGCTGTCGTCGTAGACGTTGTGGCCGGCGATCTCGGCGCTGCCGCTCGACGGCGCCAGAAACGACGTCAGGATCTTCATGGTGGTGGTCTTGCCGGCGCCGTTGGGGCCGAGGAACCCGAGCACTTCACCACGCCGCACTTCGAACGAAATATCGTCGACGGCAGCTTTGCCACCCGGACCGGCGTAGGTTTTGGTGAGGTGATCGACGCGAATCATGACTTGGTCGCTCATGTGAGATCTCTAATGAAGTCCATGGGTGCCCTCTTCTATCGCTCTAGAAACGCGAGCGCAACGGCTTGCCTTCCCGCAACCAGGTGAATTTCCATAGCACGCCGTCTTTTCGAGAGAAGGCGACCGGCAACTCGCCAAGCCACGTCGAGATCCAGCGGGGCAGAGCGGCTGGCACGGCGAGGCCACGCGCCTTGAGGCGCTCACTGAGGGCCTCCGTCGTCGCTGCGGCGTCGACCATCGGCGGCTCGGCAGCATGGCGGGCATGAAGCGGCTCAGCGACGAGACCATTGCCGAGGGCCAGGTTGGCGGCGGCGGTGCGGATGAGGGTGCCGTAGCGGATCTCGGGTCGGAGCGCCCGGGTTCGGATGCAGATCCGCGCAAAACCGGCCCGATCGAGCCCAAGGCCATGAAAGACCGCCGGGCCCACCTGGGACAGCTCTTCGATGGCCAAGGCAGCCCGGGCCACGTCGGCCAGCGAGCGGAACGGCCGGACGCCTTTGCCGGGCTCGCCACCGAGTGAACGCGGGATCTGCGGGCGTTTTTCGCCCAGCGCAGCCAAGAGCTCAGCTGCCCCACCGTCGGCGAGCGGCACGGCCAACGGCGGCACCACCAACAGGCCATGTTTGCGAAGCGCCTCGGCAAGGCGCTTGAGCTGTGCCACCAGGCTGACCCCGACGCGAAACAGTCGCTCGGGAGCCACCGTCGCTAGCGCCAGACCGGCACGGACCACGGCCTCTTCGCCCGTCGCTGGCTGGGCCAAATATTCGAGGCCCATCGACAAATAGCCCACCGCGCGGCCCAACACCGCCTGCGCCCCGTCGACGTCGCCGGGCTCGACGGTATCGGCCGACATCGCCTTGTTCACGAGGAGGAGCAAGAGGCTCTGCAGCCGATCCAGCAGCGCGTCGTCGCTGATGGTGCCTAAGGCTCTCGCGAAAAAAGACTCGGCATCGAGCACGGCGGCGAGCTGCGCCGGCAGCATGGTGGTCGGTTCTCCGTCGCCCGCCTGCGCCGGCGATGGCAGCGACCGCTCGTCGAGGCGCACCGACGCCGGCTCCAGAAACGCATACACCGACAGCGCCTCGTAGTAGTCGACATAGCCCAGATCGGCCATCCGCCCAGCCCGCCAGCGAAAGGTCCATTCCTCGAGCTCTGACGTCAGCTCGGCCCGCGCGCTCATGAGGACCTGGCGAGCCAACCCGTGGTCGGCGCGATACAGATAGTCGACCATGTGCTCGACGGAGCGGCCTTCGTCGCCTTCAGCCAGCACGTCGAGGACGAAAAAGCCGTCCGGCGTCGGATAAAAGTGCCCGGCCGGTTCTTCCGGCAGCGGCTCCTCGAGGGTGAGATCGTAGACGTTGGCCCCGCGGCGGATGTGCAGCGCGACGAGCTCAGGATCGAGACCCTCGATCACCGACTTGAGCTTGAGCGGGCCTGCGTCGAGGGCGGCGTCGAGCCACTCCTGGACCTTCTTGCTGTCGAGCGTGTCGCGATGCCAGGCGTCGAGATCGACGAAGCCGCGGATCTGCGCCGGCGAGGCCAGGGCCACGAGCTCGCGGGCGTCCTCGAGCCCGACTTCCTTGATGGCGTAGTACAATTCTTGTACCGGCAGCGTCGGGACCAGCCGTGCGGCATGCGGGTCGGCGAGAATGGCCTCGGCGCGATGACCACGCCGGGCCCGGGCCAGCGCAGCCCGAAAACGGCTGAGCGGGATGACGCCTTGCCCATCATCGTCGTGGGAGCTCATGCGGTCGGTGACCGTAGTGGTGGACGGCGCTCACGTCAATCGTTCTTGCGCTCTTGCAGCCGCGCCGGCTGGGCCGTGTGGTATAGGCGCCTTTCGGTGAGCACGTCGACGGTCATTGCCGCTTTTTACTTCACCTTTCTCGGGGCTCTGGGGTGCTTCTGGCCCTACTTCGGCATGCATCTGTCGTCGGTGGGCCTGTCGGCGTCAGAAGCCACCCAGGTCATGTCGGTGTGGCCGCTGGTGGGCCTCTTGGCTCCACCCATCCTCGGGCTCGTCGCCGACGCGCGCTTGGCCCGCAACGCGATTTTACGTGTCGTGACGGGCCTGGCTGCGGTGTCGTTCTGCGGCTTCTTCTTCGCCAAGACGCTGCCGGCGCTCTATGCGACCACGGCGCTCGTGGCACTGACGCGAAGCTCGGTGCTACCGATGGCCGATGCGGCGGCGCTCGATGCCGTGCGCAGCGACGGCGGCTCGTACGGCCGCATGCGGGCACTGGGATCGCTCGGCTTTCTCGTGATGGCGGTACTGGCCGGCCAGCTCATCGGCCACTGGGACACACGGGCGGGTATCGGGCTCACGGTGGCGCTGGTGTTGATGACGCTGGTGGTGGCGCTGCGTTTGCCGGCTGCTCCCGTCGCTGCCCAGCGACGATCGACTGCCTTCGCCGAGTGGCTCCATCTCGTGGGTCGCAAAGATCTGTGGGTCTTTCTCGCGGCCGTGGCCTTTGCCCAGCTCGGCAACGCCATCTACGATGCGGGGTTCTCGCTTCATCTGAAGAAGCTCGACCACGGCCCCGGTTTCATCAGCGCGGCGTGGTCGCTTGGCGTCGGCGGTGAGGTCGCGCTCATGCTGGTGTCGGCGCGCCTCCTCGCCACGGTTGGGCCGGCCTGGCTGTTCGCCGGCACGGTGATGGTGGCTTGTGCGCGCTGGCTGCTCTTGGCGCAAGTGACCGAGCCATGGCTGCTGCTCGTGCTTGCGCCGCTGCACGGGGTCAGCTTTGGCCTGTTTTACGTCGCTGGCGTGACCGTCATGCGCGACAAGGGCGCAGCCACGCCGACCGCGGCCCAGGGCCTCTTCGCCGCGGCGATTGCCGTCGGTGCGGTGGTGGGCATGAACATCTCCGGCAGCATCCTCGATCGTGCGGGAGGCCGCGCCATGTTCAGCGTGGCGGCGTGCGCGGCGGCCATCGGTGCGCTCATCGCCGCCAGCCATGCCCGCTGGCTCGCCGAGCCGGAACCGGCGGTCGTATAACGTGGCACTGGCCCCGATGGCGGACCCGCTGGTGACCGAGGTGTGCCGGGCACTGCGTCAGGTCGGCGTGGCCGACGGAGCAAAGGTGCTGGTCGCCTGCTCCGGCGGACCCGACTCGCGCGCGCTGCTCGAGCTCTTGGTCGCGGCGCGTCCGCTGTTACCGCTCGAGCTCAGCGTCGCCACCGTCGATCATGGCCTGCGTGCCGAGTCGGCGGCGGAGGCCGACGCCGTCCTGGCCGTGGCGGCCGCTCACGACATCCCAGCGACGGTGATCCGGCTGGGTCTGCAGCACGCGTCGATGGCGAAAGCGCGGCAAGCCCGCTACGCGGCCCTCACCGAACAGGCGCGCAGCGACGGCGTGACCGTCCTGGCAGTCGCCCACACTGCGACCGACCAAGCCGAAACCTTCCTCCATCGGCTGGTACGCGGAACAGCTCTCAAAGGGCTGGGCGCGATGGCGCCGTCGCGGTGGGAGGCCGGTGTGCTGCTGGTGCGGCCGTTGCTCGGCGTTTCTTCCGCCAGCATCGCGAAATATGTCGCGGATCATGGCCTCGTGGTTGCGCGCGACCCGACCAACGCCGACCCCAGCCACGTGCGGACCCGGTTGCGCCACCGGATCCTGCCGCTGCTTCGCGACGAACACCCCGACCTCGATAGGCAGGTCGCGGCACTCTGTGCACGTCTTCGCGACGACGAGGTGGCTCTCGAAGCCTGGGCTTCTCGGCTCAGCGACGAGCTGACCGATGGGGAGTGGCTGACGCTCACGTCGTGGTCGGTCGTGCCTCGCGCGGTGCAGGGCCGCATTTTACGAAGGTTGTGTCCGGCGCCACTGTTGGCGGTGCATCTGGACGCGCTGTTGAGCCTGGCCCAGGGCAGACACGGCAACGAACAGCTGTCGCTGCCGAACGACGTGGTCGCGGAGCGCGCCTATGATCGGCTACGTTTTGGCGTCTCGCCGGTGACTCCACTCGGCGAGCTCGTCGTCGCGGGGCCCGGCATCTACCAGCTCGGCAGACGCCAGATCAGCCTCGACGCAGCGTCCTTCGAACAGCTTGTCGGCGACGGCAGCTTGGTCCTCCGGCCCCCCCGTGCCGGCGACCGGGTCCCTGCCCATAGCCGCAAGCTGACCCGCCACCTCATCGACCGAAAAGTGCCGCGCTCCGAGCGGAGCCTGTTGCCAATCCTGGCGCGGCGCACCATGTTAGTCGGATTACAGCCAGTGGAAGAAGTGGTGTGGGTGGGGGCGTATCCAGAACCAATCGGTCCAGAGACAGTTACCTGTGCGGCCTTTGTTCGGTGCTCGGTGAGTGGTGACTGGTGACTGTTCTCTCGGCTATGCAATAATCCAAGACCTGCGAGGTTCCTTTGCGACAGTCCCATAAGACGATCCTGCTCTGGTTGCTGCTGATTCTCATGTTCGTCAGCATCTACAAGTTGTTCAGCGCCCCCGACAAAGCGGCGGAGCAGAAGATTGCGTTCGGCTCCTTCATCCAGGAAGTTCAGAACAACCCCTCGAACATCAAGTCGGTGGTCAGCAAGGGCGACCACTGGTCGGGCGAGTTCGCCAACGGGCACCGCTTCCGCACCGTGGGGCCGCTGGCTCCCGAGACGCTGGCCAAGCTCGACGGCGCTGGCAAAGACGGCAAGTCCGCCGTCCCCTACGAGATCGAAGAGCGCGAGGAGAACTCGCTTTGGACCCTGGTCCTCGGCTCGTGGCTGCCGATGCTGGCGCTGGTCCTCATTTTCTTCTTGTTCATGCGCCAGCTGCAGGCCGGTGGCGGCAAGGCGATGTCGTTCGGCAAATCCAAAGCCAAGCTGCTCGGTGAGCACCAGAACAAGGTGACCTTTGCCGACGTGGCCGGCGTGGAAGAGGCCAAAGACGAGGTTGAAGAGATCATCTCCTTCCTCAAAGACCCCAAGAAATTCACCAAGTTGGGTGGCCGTATCCCCAAGGGCGTGTTGATGATGGGCCCGCCGGGCACGGGCAAGACCTTGCTGGCGCGGGCGATTGCCGGCGAGGCGGGCGTGCCGTTCTTCAGCATCTCCGGCTCGGACTTCGTCGAGATGTTCGTCGGCGTCGGCGCCAGCCGCGTGCGCGACCTGTTCGAGCAGGGCAAGAAGAACGCCCCGTGCATCATCTTCATCGACGAAATCGACGCTGTCGGCCGGCATCGTGGTGCGGGTCTCGGCGGCGGTCACGACGAGCGTGAGCAGACTTTGAACCAGCTCCTCGTCGAGATGGACGGCTTCGAGTCCAATGAAGGCGTCATTCTGATCGCGGCCACCAACCGCCCCGACGTCCTCGATCCGGCGTTGCTGCGGCCTGGTCGTTTCGATCGTCGCATCGTCGTCCCACGCCCCGACGTCAAGGGTCGCGAGGGCATCTTGAAGGTCCACGCTCGTCGAGTGCCGCTCGATCCCGAGGTGCAGCTCAGTGTCATCGCCAAGGGCACTCCGGGCTTCTCTGGTGCCGATCTGGAGTCGCTGGTCAACGAGGCGGCGCTGTTGGCGGCGCGCAAGGACAAGGACAAGGTCGACATGCTCGACTTCGAGGAGGCCAAGGACAAGGTCCTCATGGGTCCCGAGCGCAAGTCGATGGTCATCTCCGACAAGGAAAAGCGGACGACGGCCTATCACGAGGCGGGTCACGCCCTCGTCGCCAAGCTGTTGCCGAACTCCGACCCGGTGCACAAGGTCACCATCATTCCCCGTGGGCCTGCGCTCGGCGTCACCCAGCAGCTCCCGGCCGAAGATCGGCTGTCATACTCGAAGGACTGGGCCGAGAACCGCATTGCGATTTGCCTTGGTGGCCGCATCGCCGAGGAGCTGGTGTTCGACCAGCTCACCACCGGCGCCGGCAACGACATCGAGAAGGCCACCGAGCTCGCCCGCAAGATGGTCTGCGAGTGGGGCATGAGCGAGAAGATGGGGCCGCTCACCTTCGGCAAGAAGGAAGAGCAGATTTTCCTCGGTCGTGAGATTGCGCAGCACCAGGACTACTCGGAGGAGACGGCACGCGCCATCGACGCCGAGGTAAAGCGCATTGTGATGGAGGGCTACACCACCGCCCGGACGGCGCTGGCGGCCAACCTCGACAAGCTGAAGGCGATTGCCGAGGCGTTGCTCGAGTTCGAGACCATCGACGGCGAAGACATCGATGCCGTCCTCAACGACCGCAAGATCGAGCGCCGCCCACCGCCGCCCACCCGGGCTGCGCCGGAAGTGGTCAAAGAGAAGCGCCCCAGCATCTTTGCCCGCCCGGCCGTGTTGAAGGAAGAGCCCGAAAAGGCGTAAAAGGGGACATGGCACCCGAGCCGCTCCACCTTCGACGGCTCACTCTCGACTTCCAGCGCACCGCGCTCATGGGCGTGGTGAATCTCACCACCGATTCTTTTTCCGACGGCGGCGTCAACCTCGACGCTCCCGACGCCGTGCGCGCGGCCTTGGCGCACTCGGCTGGCGCCTTGCTGATCGATCTCGGTGCCGAGTCGACGCGGCCAGGGGCCACCCCGGTGAGCGCCACCGTCGAGAAAACGCGACTCTTGCCCGTCATCGACGCGCTCGTCGGCAAGCTGCCCGGCGCGGCCATCTCCGTCGACACCTACAAGGCCGAGGTCGCCGATGCGGTTCTTGGTGCCGGCGCCGAGATCATCAACGACATCTCCGGCGGCGCGCTCGACCCGGAGATGCTGGGCGTGGTGGCACGCCACGGCGCCGCGGTCGTGCTTGGCCATCTGCGTGGCACCCCGGCCAGCATGCGTCAGCACGCTCTTTACAGCGACGTGGTGGCCGAGGTGCGGGCCGAGCTCGAAGAACGCGTGGCGCGCGCCCGAGAGGCAGGCATTCCGTCGTCGCGGATCCTCGTCGACCCGGGCCTCGGCTTTGCCAAGACCGCGGCGCACAATTGGGCCATCTTGGCCGGTCTGGCGCACATCGTCAGCCTCGGGCATGCGGTGGTGATTGGCGCCTCGCGTAAGTCATTTCTCGGTGAGCTGACCGGCCGCACCGTCGACGATCGAGAGGTGGCCGGCGCCGCCTGTCATGCCGTCGCCGTCTTGCACGGTGCGCGGGTCTTGCGCGTCCATGATGTGGCGAGACAGCGCGATGCAGCCCTCGTGGCCGACGCTGCGCGTGGAGTGCGACCGTGATCGAGACCCTGCGCACGGTCTTCGCGCACATGCGCTGGCACGAGCTGGTCATCGACGCGGTCGACATCCTCATCGTCTACTATCTGGTCTTCCGTGCGCTCCTGCTCATCAAAGGCACCCGCGCTGCGCAGATCTTGATTGGCCTGGTTCTCGTTGGTGCCACCTTCTTTTTGGCCAAGCTCATGGAGCTGGCCACCCTGACCTGGCTCCTCGATAACCTCATCGGCTACTCGATCATCTTCTTCATCGTGCTGTTTCAGCACGATATCCGGCGCGGTCTGTCGCGCGTCGGCGCCAACCTGTTCGCGGCGGGTCGCGTCTACGAGCAATCGTCGGTGTTCGAAGAGATCGTCCGCGCCGCCGAGCGGTTGGCCCATGCACGCGTGGGCGCGCTCATCGTCATCGAGCGCGAGGCCGACATCGCCGACGTGCTCAACGAAAAAGGTGAGACCCTCGACGCCAAGGTGACCGAAGATCTCCTGGTGGCCATCTTTTTGCCCGACTCGGAGAACAAGCTCCACGACGGTGCGGTGATCGTCAAGAACCTCCGCGTGGCCCAGGCCGGCGCAGTGCTGCCGCTGTCCGGCAACGCCCGGCTCGACAAGGCGCTCGGCACGCGCCATCGGGCCGCCATCGGCGTCACCGAGGAGACCGACGCGGTGGTGGTGGTGGTGTCAGAGGAGCGGGGGACGATCTCGCTGTGCTTCGGCGGCAACATCGCCCGTGATCTCGACGCGCCCACGCTGCGCAAGGCGCTCTTGGGCCTCTTCCAAAAAGAGCGACGAAAAAAGACGCGCCCAGCTCCGGGTGGTGCGCGCGTCGCGGATCCGACCGAAACGGTTGCCGTCGGTGAAGAGGCCAAGTCGCAAGAGCCGGGGCCGCGCTGATGGCCCGCCCGTTTTTGGTCCGCGCCCTCGTCGAGGAGCTGCCGCTCAAGATCGTCTCTTTGGTGATCGCTCTCACGCTGTTCGTGGTCGTGCGGACCGATCGCGAGGCCTCGACCGGCGTCTACGTGAAGGTCATCTACACCCTGCCCACGGACCGGGTCTTGGTGAGCGAGCCGGTGTCCGAAGTGCGCGTCGGAGTGCGGGGTAGCTGGACGCGGCTGGCGCGGCTCGAAGATCGCGGCATCGAGCCCATTCGCATCGATCTCAAAGACGCCCGCGATGGTCTTTTGCGTTTCGACGACGCCATGGTCAAGATCCCGGCCGGGTTGCGGGTGGCGTCGATCTCTCCCGCCGAGGTGCAGCTCAAGTTCGAGCCGCGGGCGGTCCGAGAAGTGGCCATCGAGCCCGTTCTGGAGGGCCAGCCCGCCGACGGATTTCAGCTCGGTACCGTCGTGGCGACGCCGCGGACGGTACCGAAGGCCCGCGCAGCGTGGTCAAGGGTCTGTCGCGCATTCGCACCCGGCCGGTCAAGGTGACTGGGGCCAAGGAGGCAGTCGAGGCCGACGTCGAGCTCGAGGCAGAACCGGCGCACAGTCGCTATCTCGACGTGGCCCAGGTGGCTGTGCGCGCCGAGATTCAGCCGGCCATCGTCGAGCGTACGTTTGCGTCGGTGCCAATCCGTGTGACTGGCCTCAGCAAGCTCGCTGGTGATGCCGAGCCGTCGGTGGCCAAGGTCATCTTGCGCGGCCCCGCCCAGCGGGTGATGGCGCTGACCAACGCGCAGGTCGAGCTGGTCATCGATGCGCTCCTGGCCGACACCCGGCCGCCGGCACGCTATGTTCGACGACTCACGGTGAGCGGGCTTCCCGTCGGCGTCGGCGCCGAGGTGCAACCCGACTCGGTCGAGCTCGTCACCCACCGCCGATAACGTTTTACGAAGTCCCAAGCAAGAGGTACACAGGAAGAGATGTCCCAAAACGTTCGCAAGCTGTTTGGCACCGACGGCATCCGTGGCGTCGCCAACATCGATCCCATGACGCCAGAAGTCGCCCTGCGCCTCGGGCGCGCCATCGCGTATCACTTTCGTCGCCGACACAAAGACCGTCGCGGGCGGGTGGTGATTGGCAAGGACACGCGTTTGTCTGGCTATCTGTTCGAGACGGCGCTGGCGTCGGGCATCTCGGCCATGGGCGCCGACGTGATGCTGTGCGGGCCGTTGCCGACGCCGGGCATCGCCTTCATCACCTCGTCGATGCGCGCCGACGCGGGCGTGGTCATCTCCGCGTCGCACAATCCGTATCAGGACAACGGCATCAAGATCTTCGCCGCCGACGGCTTCAAGCTGCCCGACTCCGAGGAAGCGCGGCTGGAGGAGCTGATGGCGTCGACGGAGCTCGAGTCGGTCACCGTCGGTGGTGCCGAGATCGGCAAGGCCACCAAGATCGAAGATTCGCGCGGCCGCTACGTCGTCTTTCTCAAGAGTGCGTTTCCCCGTGAGCGCACCCTCGACGGCATGCGCATCGTCGTCGACTGCGCCAACGGCGCCGCTTACAAAGTCGCGCCGTGGGTCTTCTCCGAGCTTGGCGCCGACGTGGTCGCGCTCCACGACAAGCCCGACGGCACCAACATCAACCACGAGTGCGGCGCCGTGCACCCCAAAGCCATGTGTGCCGCAGTCGTGCAACATGGCGCACAGATCGGCATCGCCGTCGACGGGGACGCTGATCGGGTGATCATCGCCGACGAGAACGGCGAGGAGGTCGACGGCGACACCATCATGGCCATCTGCGCCCGGCGCATGCTGGAGCGCAACGAGCTCAAACACCGCACCGTGGTGGCGACGGTGATGTCCAACCTCGGCCTCGAGCGCGCCATGCAGGAGCTCAAGGCCAAGCTGGTGCGGGTGCAGGTCGGCGATCGCTACGTCGTCGAGGAAATGCGCGCGCACGGCTACAACTTCGGCGGCGAGCAGTCGGGGCATCTGGTGTTTCTCGACTACATGACCACCGGCGACGGCATCCTGGCGGCGCTGCAAGTGCTGGCGCTCATGCTCGAGACCGGCAAGCCCTTGTCCGAGCTCCGACGGGTGATGACCCGCTATCCGCAAGTGCTGGTGAACTTCAAGGTACGCGAGAAAAAGCCGATCGACGGTCTCCCCGACGTGCTGCGGCTCATCGCCAGCATCGAGGGCAAGCTCGGCGTCGACGGGCGCGTGTTGGTGCGCTACTCCGGCACCGAGGCCAAGGCGCGCGTGATGGTCGAAGGGCCAGACGCCGTGCAGATCCGCGGTTATGCCGACGAGATCGCGCATGCGCTCGGCCAGGCGTGTGGCGCGTGATGCGGTCGTTTTGGCTTGCCGTCTTGGTCGTCCTGTCTGCAGGCTGCCCCAGCACCCGTGGTGGCAGCGACGCGGGCAACTCTGCCGGCATCTGTCCGGCGCATCCCGAGCAGTGTGGCGGCAAGTGCTGTGGCTCCACCTGCATCGACACCCAGCTCGACGTCGCCAACTGCGGCGATTGCGGTATCGCCTGTTCGCCGGGCCAGGTGTGCAGCGCCGGTCGTTGCGGCTGTTTGCCGTCGGGGGCGCCGTGTAGCGCCACGCAGACTTGCTGCCCGCGGGTGGGCTGTAAATTCACCGACTCGGACATCAATAACTGCGGCGGCTGCGGCATCTCGTGCGGATCCGGCGCGCGCTGCGAGAACAACGCCTGCTCCTGCGGCGGGGTCGCCTGTGGCCTCAACCAGACCTGTTGCAACGGCGTCTGCGCCGTCACCTGCGCCAGCAACCCCGACATGGCGTCGTCGTCGACACAGTGCACCTGCGCATCGATGTGTCCGCTGTCGAAACAATGCCTGGCCGACAACTGCTGCTTCGAGGACGTCTTTCTCATGACCTGCACGGTGCCCAACCCGCCGACGTGCACCCAGCGGACCTACTGATGCACGCCATCAGCCTGCACATCAATGTCGACCATGTGGCGACGGTGCGGCAGGCGCGCGGGGTGCGCTATCCCGACCCGGTCTGGGCGGCGACACTGTGCGAGCTGGCCGGCGCCGACGGCATCACCGTTCATTTGCGCGAAGATCGACGCCACATCCAGGACCGCGATGTGAGGATCCTGCGTGAGACGGTGCGCACCGTATTGAACCTCGAAATGGGCGCCACCGACGAGATGGTGGCCATAGCCAAAGAGGTCCGCCCCAACATCGTGACGCTGGTGCCGGAGAAGCGGCAAGAGCGGACCACCGAGGGTGGGCTCGATGTGGAAGGCGCCGGAAAAGCCGTCGCGGCGCGCGCCATCGAGACGCTGCAGTTGGAAGGCATTCCGGTGTCGCTGTTCATCGATCCGTCGGAGGGTGCGGTCCGCGCGGCCAAGGCACTCGGGGCCCAGCGCATCGAGCTGCACACCGGGGACTACTGCAACCGCTTCGACGCCATCACCCATGCCGAAGCGGCCGAGCTGTCGCGCCTGCATGGTGCGGCGGCGCTCGGTGCCGAGCTCGGGCTTCACGTCGCTGCCGGTCACGGGCTCGATCCGATCAACGTCGCGCAGGTGGCCGCGATTCCCGAGGTGTTGGAGCTCAACATCGGCCATGCGCTGGTGGCCCGCGCCGTGTTCATCGGCCTCGACGCGGCGGTGCGTGAGCTGCGCGAAGCCATCGTGCGGGCCCGTCGATGATCGTCGGTGTCGGCGTCGATCTGACCCCGGTGGAGCGGATGGCCTCGGCCATGGCGCGGCACCCGGGCCGTCTCGAAGCGCGCTTGTTCACCGACGACGAACGTGCCTATTGCGTGGCCCGCGCCGAGCCGGCCCAGCATTTTGCGGCGCGGTTTGCGGCCAAGGAAGCCACGCTGAAGGCGCTCGGTGTGCCGGAGGGCCTCTCGTGGCACGAGATGGAAGTCCGCAACGATCAAGGCGGCGCACCGCGACTGGTCTTGACCGGTGAGGCCGAGCGCGCAGCGACGGCAAAACGAATCAGTCGACTACATCTGTCGTTGAGTCATGCCGGTGGTCAGGCCATCGCCATGGTGGTGGCCGAAGAGTGAGTGTTCTGGTCACCGCCGCCGAGATGCGGGCCTTCGATCGACACACCATCGACGTCATCGGTGTGCCAGGCGCGGTCCTGATGGAGACGGCCGGCCACGCCGTGGCCGAGGTGGTGCGCAGCCTCGAGCCGGCGCGTGTCCTCGTCGTCTGTGGCGTCGGCAACAACGGCGGCGACGGCTGTGTGGCCGCACGCTGGCTGCATGGCTGGGGCCTCGAGGTGCGCCTGGTGCTCGTCGGTGCGGTCAATCGCGTGCACGGCGATGCTGCGCTCCATCTGCACGCGGCCCAGCGCGCTGGCGTGCCGTTGGTGGAGCTCGATGACCTGGGGGCGATCGACGCCGCCTTTGGTCCGTCGCTGCCCGACACGGTGCTCGTCGACGCATTGCTGGGGACAGGGCTTGGCCGGCCAGTGGAAGGCCTGTTTGCCGAGGTCATTGATCGCATCAACGAGGAGCCAGGCGTCAAGGTCGCCGTCGACGTGCCCTCGGGCCTCGACAGCGACCGTGGCGTGCCGCTCGGATCGTGTGTGCGCGCCGATCGCACCGTGACCTTCGGCTTCTGCAAGCGCGGTCTGGCAGTGGCGCCGGGCTTCACCTTTGCAGGCCGTGTCGACGTGGTCGACATCGGCATTCCGGTCGCGCTGGCGCGGGGCTGCAAGACCGTGTTGCTCGAGGCGGAGGTGTTGCGGCCGTTCTCGGGGGCGTTGGGGCCGCTCGGCCACAAGGGGACGCACGGCCATCTATTGCTGCTGGCCGGATCGCCGGGTAAGTCGGGCGCAGCGGCGCTCGCCGGTCGTGCCGCGTTACGCTGTGGTGCAGGACTATGTACGGTCGCTGCTGACAAAGCAGCCTTGGCGGCGATGATGGCGGTGTCGGCCACGCCAGAGCTGATGACGTTGGCGCTCGCGGGCGGTCTCGACGCAGAGCTGGCGTCGCTCGAGGCTGCGCTCGACGGCAAGCGGGCGTTGGCGATCGGCCCCGGCCTGTCGACCTCGGGCGAGACCGGTCAGCTGGTGTCGCGGTTGGTGCAAGCGGCGTTGTCGCGTGCGCTGCCGCTCGTCCTCGACGCAGACGGGCTCAATCATCTGGCGACCAATCCGCAGCTCCTCACCGATGGAGCGACCAACCGGCGCATCGTGGTGCTGACGCCCCATCCCGGTGAGGCGGCGCGCCTGCTTGGCCGCTCCATCGCCGACGTCCAAGCCGATCGTGTCGCCTCGGCGCTGGAGCTCGCCGCCACATATGGCGCCGTGGTGGCCTTGAAGGGCGCCCGCACCCTCGTCGCTGCGCCCGATGGTCGCCTGGCCGTGTGCCCCACTGGCAACGCCGGCCTCGGGACAGGCGGCACTGGCGACGTGCTGACCGGCTGCATTGGTGCCTTGCTGTTGCAGGGATCCGACGGCTTTGAGGCAGCCACCGCAGGGGTGTATCTGCACGGTGCCGCCGGCGACTTGGTGGCAGCCCGCTCTGGCCAGCGCGGTTTACTCGCCTCCGATGTCATCGAGGCACTGCCCCAGGTGTTGCGCTAGGGAATTGCCAAAACGGCAGGGCCGAGGTGTGGACCTCGCCACATCGGCTGTTTTGGTGTCGTAACTACTTGATATATATGACGGCACGGCAGTTGCTCTATGGGTCTGCATGGACTCATTCACCGCCGAAATGTTGCCGCATCTGTCCTCGCTCCGACGCGCCGCTCGCCGCCTGCCAGGCGATCCGGATGATCTGGTCCAGGAGACGCTCTTACGTGCGTTGAGGGCACAGGGCCTGTATCGACCGGGCTCCAACGCTGGCGGCTGGCTACATCGCATCCTGACCAATGTCGCGATCAGCGAGCACCGTCGCTGTCGTCGCCAGCGCGCGCTGGTCGAGCGGTTGGTGCACGAGCCGGTAGCAGCCAACGATGCGCCGGCGCCGCAGCCCCAAGCCAAGCCCCTTGGCGGCGCGCTCGATCGTCTCTTGCCCGCCGAACGACAGATCATCGAGCTGTGCGATCTCGAGGGGCTGCTCTATCGCGAGGCGGCGGTGAAGCTCGGTTGCCCACTTGGGACTGTCATGTCTCGGCTCCATCGCGCCCGACGACGGCTGCGCGCCGAGGTGGCGCGGCTCAGTCTGGCTTCGGACGGACGACCACCGGCCGCGGCCCAGCCGATGGTGGGCTCAGGCGTAATCGCTCCAGCACCGCGGGACCGAGCGCGCCGGGTGCGAACGGTGAATCTTCGCGAAGCAGTCGAATCTGTCGCAGCACGATAGGTACCAGCACCGTCATGTAGAGGATGATGCAAGGGCGCAGCACGGGATAAAGCAGGATGAAGTCGTACAGGCCGTGTAGCGCCGCAGCCAACACCAGCGACGGCCACACTGGTCGGCGTGGGTCGAATTTGTGACGGCCAAGCGCCGATCCCCACATGGCAGCGAAGAGCACGTGGCCGGGCAACGCCAGAAAGGCGCGCACGCCGAGCAGCCCCCAGCGCAGGTGGACGCCGTCGGAGAGATCGACGACGTAGAAGATGTTCTCCAGGCTGGCGAAGCCCAAGGCCGCCGCCGAGGAATAGATGATGCCGTCGAGGGGCTCGTCGAACTCACGGTGCCGGAACATGACCAAGCGCACTGTCAGGAACTTGGAGAGCTCTTCGGCCGGCCCGATGAACAAGAAGCTGGCGACGAAGAGAGGCCAGACATCGATGTGCTGACCAACGGGCGTGGCGGTGGCGGCCTCGATGGCGCCGAGGTAGGGATAGGCCGAGTCGGCCAGTCGCTCGAGGCCAAACGCCGGCAAGATCGAGCACACACCGAGCACGAACGTCAACGCCACCCAGCGCTTGGGCTCGGGCTCGTAGTGATCGGTGCGGTAGATGAGCCACAGCCACACCAGGCCCGGCAGCACCGGAACCAGCACGGCACCGACGGGGAGAAGCCAGCTCACCGCTTGCATGGGCCGCTCACTCGGCGAGCTCGACCTGGCACGCGCCGGAAGGAACGCCTTCTTCGCGGACGTCGCCGGCCAGATCGCTGCTGGTGCGCTTGACGATGCCGTCTGGAAACTGCAGTCGCACCGGGGCCTCGGCGAACGAGGAACCGTCGATCTGCAGCACGTGCAAGACGACAAAATCACGCCGCGCAGCATGCGTCGCCGGCAACGACGCAAGCGCGCGCACGAAGGCGTCAGCGTCAGCGCGCAGGCGGCCGAGGCGCTCTGGGCTCGACGGACGAAGGGCGACGAAGGCGTTGGCGCGTACAGCGGGCTCGGCGTCGCTGGTGAGTCGTTCAGCCTCCACGGGTGAGAGACGGCCAAGGCGCACCAGGGCTCCAGACGCATTGGCTCGCAACAGCGCGCTCGACGAGCCGAGCGCCCGTCGCAGCGGCGGGTCGATGATCGAGGCCGGCACCTCGGGGTGTTTGCCGAAAGCCCAGGCCGCCTCTGCCTGCGCTGCTGGATCGTCGTTGCCGAGCTGGCCAAGTAGCGCCGCACGTCGATCACCATCGAGAGGCGCGCGAAGATCGCCGAGCGCAGCGATGACGCGCCGTCGCAGCGGCGCCGGTCGAGACAAGAGGCGCTGCAAGCGACTTGCTGCTGCCGCGTCGCCCATTGCGCCGAGCGCGGCCACGGCCAACGGCGCCTCGATGCTCTCAGAGTCGCTCTCCGCCAGGCCCAACAGCACCTCGCGGGCCACTGCATCCGGTCGCCCCCGATAGACGCCAGCGACGGCGGCGAGGACATCGGGACGCCGCTCGTTGGAGGCACGGACGCGGCGCAACAGCTCCGGCCCGAGCCGCGAAGACAGCGCTGGATGGAGGGCTACGATCTGGGCGAGCGCGTCGGCGGCTTCGCGGCGCAGCGACGGGGGGTCTCGATCGAGCGCGGCCACCAACGCGTCGGCCTCCGCAGCGTTTCCCAGCGTGCCAAGGGCCCGCGCCGCCGCGGTGGCGGTGTCGCCGTCGGAAGAGCCGAGCGCCTTGGCCAGCGACGGGCTCGGTACGCCCAACCGGCCCAGCTCGGCGATGGCCAGCAGGCGCACCTCGCGGTCGGCGTCGGCGGCAGCGTCGGCGAGCACGGCATTGCCCCGTGCGTCGGCGTGACCGGCGATGGCCAAGAGCACCCTCCGTCGCAGCGACGGATCTGGACGGCCCATCAAGGCCAGCAACGGCGCCAGCATCGACTTGTCGCCAGCCCGCAAGATCGCACCCAGTGCATCCACGACCTTGTCGCGCGGGGCCCGACCGCGGCTCAGCTCGTCCAAGAGCACCGGCCCGAGGCGCACATCGGCCAGCTCCTTGGCGAGGTCGATCAACAAGGCCAGCTCGTCGCCCGCAGCGACGGGAATTCGCGCCGCCACCACCGGGGTTGCACGCTTGCCGCATAGCCAGAGCGCCTCTTTGACTGCCAGCGGATCACGTCCAATTCCGCCGATCAGCGACGACAGAGCCTTGGGGGCTAGCTCGCTGTCGTTGGGCGCCGCAGCGACGAGCCGCCCGAGACCCATCGCTGCATGGGCGCGGACGGCGTCGCTGGAGCCGTGCTCCCACGTTTCGAGGAGGAGCGGTGCCGCCGTTGGCCCGCCGAGCTGGCCCAAGGCATCGAGCGCGCGCAACGCCACTTCGGGAATCGGATCACGCAACAGGCGTCCCACCGCTGAGCTGGCTTTCTCGTCGCCAATCCGCACCAGCGCGTCGATGACCAGCGATCGGACCTCGCGCGAGCTGTCTTGTAGTCGGCCGATGAGCGGCATGACGGCGCGCTTGTCGCCGAGACGGCCGAGCACTTCTGCCGCCCGCACCCGCACTGAGGCGTGGTCGTCGTCGAGTCGCGCCGCCACGGCCGGCATGGCCCGGCCGACGAGCTGCAGCGACAAGCGACCGAGCGCGACCAGCACCGCGCTCCGCACCTCGGGCTCGGTGTCGCCAAGACGTCGCTCGAGCGCGCGTTCACTGCGTTCTCCCATGGCGTCGCCGAGGAGACCGAGACCCTCGGCGGCCGCCGCCCGCACCCTTGGCTCACTGTCGCCGAGCGCACTGATCAACGCTGGCGTCATCGACAGCAACCGATGCCGGCCCACCGAGACGGCAGCCCGCGCCTTGACCTCGGGATCGCCGTCGCTGAGCAGCTCGGTCAACAGCTTCTGCGTCTGGTTGCCGTCAAATGCATCCAGCTTGTCGACGGCCTCTCGACGCCGGACAGCCTCCGGCGCACGCAGCTCTTCACTCAGCTTGTCGAGGTCGTCGTAGAGTCCTTTGGCCGACGCAATCTGCCCGCACAGGCCAAGCACTGCCGCCAGCAGGATGCCGGTCAGCTTGCTATCGACCTTGTCGAAGGGCCAACCCCCGACTACAGTAACCGCATGTCGCATCTGGTTCTTGGAAAGGTCCTCGACCGTCTCTCCCACGTCAAGAAGGATGGAGCCGCGTATCTGCTCGGCGAGGAGGTGGAAGCGGTCTTGTACATCGGCATCGGCCAAGAAGTCCTACAGATCCCGAAGGTGACGCGCATCGAAATCGGCGCGGAAGTCCTCGAGATTGCCAACCACAAGCAGGAGCGGTTCTTTTTCGCCCCTGAGCAGGTGATTGGCTTCCGCTGCGGCGGAGAGACCAACAAGCTGCGCGGCTCGGCCGGCTTTCGCTAGCCCGGTCGGCGACGCTTCTACTTCAGATTCAGGGAGAATGAGGCGTGGGTCTTTGACCCGTTGAACTTGGGGAACGCCACCGATTGCATCTTGGCGTACATGCAGTTGGCCAGCGGCGTGCCCGTTGCGCCGTTGACCTTGACGCCACCGACGGCGCCAGTGCCCTTGATGATGAAGTCCATCTCGATGTTTTTCAGCGACGCGTTGCGTTTGCGCTCTTCGCCGATGCAGCCGAGCAACACCTTGAAGTTCTGGGTCATGACCCGCTGCACCACCGACTGATCGAGGGTCTCGTCGCCGCCGCCGCCTTCCGAGGCGTCGCCGAGGTTGGTCACGTCGGAGAACTCGTTTTTGCCACCCGTGCGCTTCTTGCCGACGGGCTTTTTGGGCGCAGGGGGGTCGACCTTCATGGAGATCTCGAGGCCCTTCAGGAAGTCGAGATCGTTGTTCTGGTCGTGGACGATGACCTTCTCGATCTTGGGCTTCTGGTTGAGATAATAGAGGATGCCGCCACCAGCGCCGGCGAGGACCACCAGGATGCCGGCGAGCAAGACCAAGATGCGGCCGCGGGCGCTCTTGCGTTCGGCAGCCTCGGACGCCTCACGCTGCTTGTCGGCAAGCTTCGACTCCGCTTCGGTCACGATCTGACGCAGAGCGGGGTGGTCCTTGACGCGGCGACGCTCGCCGGTCTCGGTGTCGATGATGGTGTGGTCGGCGAGGATCTTGCCGGCCTCGACCTGGGCCTGGACATCCCGCAGGTTGAACGGGCCGAAGTCGAGCTTGTCCTTCTGGATGAGCCAGCGCTCGCTCTCCACGTCGAAGGACGACATGGCGGCGTCGACGCTGAAGCCTTTTGGCTGCGCTCGTGGTGCAGGATCGGAGGGCTTCGACATGGGGCTCGCTGGGGCTGCGGGGGCACGCGGAGACGCGGGTGGTGGTGCAGGAGGCGCTGACTTTGCCGTCGCGGGCTTGGGCGGCGGGGCGGGCTTGGCGGGACTGGCTGGAGCAGCCTTGGCCGGCGCGGCTTTGGGCACCGAGGCCTTGATCGGCACGGCACCCGTCGGACGCGCCACGCCTTCGAGCTCGCCGGCGAGCGCAACCTGCAGCGCTTCCTTGAACGCTGCCGGATCGGGCAGGCGACCCGTGATGGCGTCGCTATAGACCTGGTCGACAGCGACGGGAAGTCCGGGCACCACCTGGCTCATGGGCCGATCCGATGGGTCCTCGGCCGTCAGCAGCAGATAGAGCACATGACCAATGGCGACGACATCTTCGGCGGTCTGGGCCGGCTGTTGCAGGCCCGCGAACCAGAAGTCCAGCACCTTGACGCGACCGGCGGCATTGACCCAGACATTGTCGGCGCCGAGGCCACCATGGGCCGTCGCGCCGTGCGAATAGGTGAGCGCGTTGCAGAGATGCGCCATGATGTTGTAGGCGCTCTTGACCGAGAGACCGCGGCCCTGGCCGCGTTTTTTCTCGAGCATGTCGCGCAGCGACTGTCCGTCGACCCACTCCGACACCAGCAACAGGGTCTCGGTGCCGGCGACCGCGGTGGCAAAGAGGCCATAGACCGCAGCGATGTTCTTGTGGTCGAGGTGGGCGGCCAGCTGCACTTTGCCGTCGAGAATGCTCCGCGACGGGGTCCACTCCGGCGTGAAGAGCTGGAGCGCGACCATTTTTCCGTCGGTGTTGTCGCGGCCGCGGTAGAGCTCGCCGTATGGCGTGGGCGCGACAAAGACATCCACCTGGAAGCGTTCGACCAGGATTGCACCAGGTGCGACGCGGGGCGTCACTGGATGCCTTTCGTGCGTCCCTTGGGGTCCCGCACCGTCAACGGTCATCTCCATCGTCAGGACCTCTAGCTTCGGTCGCTGATAGTACGCGAGCGGGGTCCCTTCCGTAAAGCGGTGGCTTACTTGAACCCAGCCGGAGTCGTTGTGGAACAGCGAAGTTCCTTCATGATTTCGCGGGCAATGAGGCTCGACTGCGAGGCGCCAGAGGTACTGGCGGGCTCGAGCGCAAGTGCCGCCCGCGCTTGCCGGCAGGCGTCGGAGGTCTGTCCGAGCTTGGCCAACAGGGCCGCCTGGCGGGCGCGTGGGCGGGGATCTTTGGGCGCAAGGCGCATCGCCAGCTCGAGGTGGGTCAAGGCGCGTAGCCGGTTGCCACGACGGTCATTGAGGACGGCAAGAGCCTCTTGCAGCGCGCTGGAGTTGCCTTGGGCGCGTGCATCTTTGAGGAGGGTCTCGGCCGCCTCCAGCTCATTGGCCAGGATGTGGCGCTCGGCTTCGGCGACGAGACCGGGCACCGTGAGCGGGGTGGCGCTGGGTTTGTCGACGGGGTGGGTCTTCAAGTAGAGAGCGCCGCCAGCTCCGACGGCCACGCTGGTCAAGGCCGCGAGCACCCAGCCCCAGCGACGGCGGCGAACGGGCTGACTGTAGTCGTCGTGCAGAGAATCGATGCCCGGATCAATGGGATCGGGCCGCAACGCCGACAGCGACAGACTGGAGTCGGGCTTGGCGCGTGCGTCGGCCACCGGCGTGGTCGGGATGAGAAACAGCTGCGACGTGTCCTGTGCCGCAATCGGCCCAAGGGCTTCAGCCAGCGCCTGCGCCGTCGGAAAGCGGTCTTCCCGGTCTTTTTCGAGGCAGCGCAGGATGATGTCTTCGAGCTCGATGGATATGTCGAGCTCCGGGCGCAGCTGGCGCGGCGGACGCGGCAGCTCCGAGACATGCTTGGTCAGCAGCGCCACGAAATTGGTCGACGCGAACGGCACTTCGCCGGTGACGGCCTGATAAAGAATCACGCCGAGCGCATAGATGTCGGTTCGGCCGTCGAGCTTGTCGCCCTGGGCCTGTTCGGGCGCCATGTACTCCGGCGTCCCGAAGACGGTGCCGTCGCGGGTGATGGAAGGCCCGAGCGTGCCGTCGTGGACCAGCTTGGCGAGGCCAAAGTCCAGCACCTTGACCAGCTCTCGGCCGCGTGGGCGACGGGCCAGAAAGACATTGTCCGGCTTGAGATCGCGGTGAACGATGCCTTGCTCGTGCGCATGGGCGAGGGCCTCGGCGATGGCGATGCCGAGGGTGGCGGCACGCGGCGTCGGCATGGGGCCACGACGTACCACCTGACCGAGGCTGACTCCGTCGAGGAGCTCCATCACCAGATACAGCAGGCCTTCGTCGGATTGGCCGAAGTCGGTGACGCGGATACAGTGGTCGTGATCTAGCCGCGACGCACTCTTGGCCTCACGGTGAAAGCGCGCGACAGCCTCGGCATCGGTGGCCATCTCGCCGCGCAAGATCTTCACGGCGACGGGCTTGTCCATGAGCGTATGGACTGCGCGGTAGACCGTGCCCATGCCGCCCTGACCGAGTCGCTCGCCGAGCCGATAGCGGCCGCCAAGCACCCGACCCGTCATGGGGTCGGCGGCTTCGGTTCCGGTTTCTTCGGTGTCCTCGACGAGCGAGGCGCCGTCATGCGAGCAGAAGAGCGCCTCGGCCTCGAAGCGGGCGCGGCAGGTGGGACAGATGAGCAAAGGCGGGACGGGGATGTGGGGCTTTAGAACCGCATGCCGCGTTTGGCGCGGTAGGAGAACCAGTCTTTGATGAGGTACGCCGACGGGATGAGCATGATGACCCCCAGGATCGGCACGGCGGTCATGAGCGCCACGGAACCCGCCGTCGCTGCGCCAGCCACGAAACCCTTGCGGCGAGCAATCTGTTTGTCCTGCGACGCGAACGACATGAGCCCTCCTGTTCGACCTTCTAGTTGAGGGTAGCCTCAGTCGGCCGTGTCGGCAACCTGCAGCTGCGCTGAACCGGTGCTAGGCTCTCGCCGTGGAACCAATCCCGTTTTCGCAGCGCTGGGGACCGCGGCTGATCGTGGTCGCCGGCGTGCTGGTGCTGCTGTCCATCGCCAGCGTCTCGATCTATGCCTGGAAGACGCGGCAACAAGTCACCATCACCGGTCTGCGTGTGGGCGGCGTCGATGTCGGCGGAAAGTCTTTCTCGACCACTGCCCCCGACAGCGACGAGCTGGCAGCCGGATTGACCACTGCTGCCAACCGCTATCTCGACCTCAAATTGACCTTGGTCGGCCCGCTGCGCGAGGTCAAGATGTCACGCCGTGAGCTCGGGTTTTCCGTCGACCACGCGGTGCTGCGTGCGGCAGTGACCGAGGCAGGACGGCAGGGAGATCCGTGGGCCGATGTGCCGGCGTGGGTGCGGGCGCGACGAGGCAAGGTGGATCTGGCCATCTCAGCGACTGTGGACACCAAGAAGCTGGTGGAGGTGATGTGTGAGCTCAAGGACGAGCTCGACCACGCGGCCGTCGACGCGCACCTCGATCTCGAGCGCCATACCGTTGCGCCCGAACAGCCCGGCACCATCTTGCATGTCTACGAATCGGCGGCGTCCGTCGAGGATGCCGCGCTGACCGGCGCTGATCGGGTGGTCTTGTCAGTGACCAACACCGCGCCCAAGGTCCTTGGCGCAACACTGGCCAATATCGACATCTCCACCGTCGTCGGCCGCTGGGAAACGCGCTATTCGTCGACGGGGACTGACAGCGATCGGACCTACAACCTCAAGGTCGGAGCCGATCATCTCAACGGCCACATCCTGCAGCCCGGCGAGGTCTTTTCCTTCAACGAGGTCGTCGGCAACCGGACCGAAAAAGAAGGCTATCGGGTGGCGCCCGTGATCCAGGCCGGCGAGCTGGTCGACGGTCTCGCCGGCGGGATGTGTCAGATCGCCTCGACGCTGCATGCGGCGGCGTTTTTCGGCGGCCTCGATATCGTGTCGTCGACGCCGCATTCGCGGCCAAGCGCCTACATTCCCATGGGGCTCGACTCGACGGTGGTGTACCCGTCGACGGACCTCAAGCTGCGCAACCCGTTTCCGTTTCCGGTGGTGATGCACTACAAGGTCAAACAGGGCGCGGTGAAGGTCGAGCTCCTCGGCAAAGAGAAGCCGTATCAGGTCTTGCTCGAGCGCGAGATCCGCGCGGAGACCGGCCACGGCTCGCAGTCGCGCCGCGATCCCACGGCGCCGCCTGGCCAGCGTTTGATTCTGCAAGAAGGCTATCCCGGCTATTCGCTGGTGCGGCGCCGGTACATTTTCCCGACGGGGGCGGTGTTGCCGCGCGCGGTTGTGTCCGGCAAGACGCCGGTGGCGGAAGCGATCCAGGCCTTGCCAAAATCGGCGCCGAAGCTGGTGCCGCTCAAGAAGGAGCAGTGGGGGCTGTCGTATCCGTCGACGCAGCTCATCGTCGCCATTGGCTCTGGGCCAGCCAAGCTCAAGAAGAAAGATCCGCCGCCTTCGCACCACATTCCGCCGGTGCCCAAGGACGACAATCCCATCTTCAAGATGCTGCGGTAAGTGCCCGTAAGTGCCCGTAAGTGGGAGTAGGCACGCCAGACCTACACCCCAATGCAATCGATTGTGTGCAGTTGCGACGCTGTAAGTGGCTGAATTCATGTAGGGAATGATTTCAGCCGGACGGCACGGGGCTTGTAATGAGTCCGGCCATGACCAAACTCCTGGCCCTCTCGGTGTTGCTGGTGGCGTGTGCCGGACAGATCGACGGCCAACAGACGACCGAAGAATCGGACTCGCTGACCGCCACAGCGCTCGTGGGCCATGATGCGACGGTCACGGCGTCCTCGGGCCTCAATCTGCGCACGGGCCCGTCGACGTCGCACGCCGTGATCTTGACCATGCCGCATGGCGCGACGGTTTCGGTCAAAGACGTCTCGGGCGGTTGGTACGAGGTCAACTACAAGGGCACCGTCGGGTGGGCGACGGGAACGTATCTCGCCGAGGCGCCAGGCAGTGCCGCTCCGGTCTCCACCGACGCCAACGCCATCCTCGATCGCGCCCGATCCGGCGTCGGCTTTTCGTATCACTGGGGCGCCGGTTGCTGGTCGCCGGGGTCCTCGTCCCACGGTTCCTGCCTTGGCAGCTGCCCCAACTGTTCGCACAGCGGGACCTGGGGCGCCGACTGTTCCGGCTACGTGGCCAAGGTCTGGCAGGTGCCCGGCACGTCGTCGATGGAGACCTGTCAGCACCCGTACTCGACGGTAAACTTCGAGAACGATCGCACCCACTGGTCGGGCGTGTCACGCAGCTCGGCGCAGCCGGCCGACGCCTTCGTCTACAACACCAACGGCTCCGGGCACGTCTTTTTGTACGAGAGTGGCGACGGCTGGGGCTGGGTGAAGGCCTATGAGGCCAAGGGCTGCAGCTACGGGATTGTCTACGGAACGCGCATGGTGGCGTCGCAGTACTCGGCGATCCGACGCGCGGGGCTGTAAGCTGCCTCTGTGCGCGGCCGCTATGTGGTGATGTTGGTAGTCGGAGTGGGGTTGGTGGCCGTTGCGGTGTGGCTGGTGTGGTCGACACGGCCCATCCCCGTGACCCAGGGACCAGCGACGCCAGTGACGCCAGCGACGACGGCTCTGCCGACCGCGACCACGCCGACGATGCCGGCAGCAACGGCCTCGCATGTCGATGGTGGTCGTCCGGCTCGTACGGGGCCGCCGTCGGTGGTGGCGGCATCTGGCGGCTGGGGTTCAGGTCCGGGACAGTTTGGCCGGCGACGCGATCCAGAGTCCAACCCCGAGGCGCCGATGGCAATCACCGTCGCCGCGGACGGCACTCTCTTGGTGCTCGACCAGATCAACCGCCGGGTGCAGCGCTGGAAAGACGGCAAGCTTGTCGGCAGCATGCCGTTTGGCGGCGACACGGTGCAGGACGTGGTCGCTGGGCCCGAGGGACGGACGGTGCTGCTCGACCGACTGGCTGACCGCAATCTTCAGATCTACGATCCGACAGGGAAGCTCCTCAATGAGGTGTCGCTCGTCGGCAAAGGCGTGCCCGAGGGCGGCGGGGTGACCGCGGTGTTTGCCGACGACAACGGCGTGTATGTCGAGCGCGAGCATGGGGCGGTGGTGCGCATCGCCGACGTCAATGGCCATCCGGATCCGGCGCGCCCGGAGCTGATCGGACGGCCGTCCCGCGACGGCAAGCTGCTGCTGTCGGCGGCGCTGGCGGATCGCGGCGCGGGGACGGTGAGTCTGCGCGCTTTTGACCGCAAGACCAGCCAGCCGGTGTGGTCGACGGTGGTGAGCCTGGGCGCGCCCATCTTGCACGTGATCACGCTAGACAGCGACACCCAGGGTGCGGTCTATCTGGCGGCGTCGACGGGTGCGGAGACGACCACGGCGCCGTTTCATGTCGTCGACGAAGCCATCGTCGTCACCCGGCTCACAGGTGGGCAGCAGCGGGGCCTTCTGACCTTGCCGCCATTTGCTACGGCCGACGAAACGTTTCGGCCGATCACCGTCGCTGACGACGGGACATTGTATGTGGAATATGTCGGCGAAAACGGCGTCGAGGTCCGGCGCTACCGCTTCTGACCGACGCTAACCAGGGGTACGCGCGGTCTGCACCAACGAGCGCAGGACCAGATACTCGACGGCGGCGCGGTTGGCCTCGGAGAGATCGCAAAACCGCAGACCGGCTCTTTGGCGGATGGGATCGATCCAGACCACCTGACCCATGACCTCGACGATCATCGAGTCGATCGGGCCGAGGCGCAACGTCAGCTGATCGCCGACCCGCGGCGTGAAATGTTGCAACAACACGCTGATGCCACCGACGGCGATGGACTCGGATTCGAGGGTCACCGGGTGGGGACCGCCAATGAGCTGCACGCCGAGGCGAATCGGTGCGCGCGGATCTGCCCGTCGCTGCGAGCCTTCTGGTGCAATCTGGCGCTCGAGGGCCCAGCCGCCGAGCTCGCGCACGATCGCCGAGCGACGCTGCCGCTCTAGGAGAGTCAGTCCCTGAAAGCTGGAGCTCATCAGCTTGCGGTCGATATCCGCGAGCTCGGACAGGAGCTTCACAGCGCGGCTGGTCGGAAACGCCATGGAACTATTGTACAGCACCCGTCCCAGCCGAGTTGATGCCGCATGTCCGCAAGATCGATCCCTCGACGTCTTTGAGTCGAACCAGAGTGCCTGTGTGGCGCTGGGTACTACCTCCGGACATGCTCTGTGGATGTGGGTTCTTCCTGTAGTTCTGGTTGCGGTCATGGCCGATCTCGCTGCCGTGGTGCCGGACAAGACCCTGGCTCAGACCAGCATCCGGACGAGCGCCGGGAGCTGGAAGGTCTCGCTGTCGGGGCATCGGCGCGAAGCACCCGACATCTGGAGCAAGGGTGAGCCGGCGACCGTGTGGGTGTTCACGCTGCGTGTCGACGGCAAGTCGACTCACCACACCATGCAGCTGGTCGAGTTCTGGACCCCCGGGACGAAATGGTTCGGGCCTTTGCTCGCTCCGTTCGAGAGTCTGGGCCGGCAGATGTTGCTGGTGCGGATCCCCGGCATGACACTCGGCGCAGAGGGGTCGGTGCTGATCCAGCTTTATGATGTAAACAGCGACGGCACGCTGACCCGGCGGTTGCAGTCGGAGCCCGCCGTGTACTACGGCGGCTCGTGTGTGATTCTGGATCGGGTCAGGCTCGAGGTGACGGCGGGCGGCAGCTCTTTGCGACTCCGCCGGCAACGCAAAAACACCCACCCAAAACGAGGTCCGCGCGAGGGGATGTCCCAATGCGAGGAGGTGAAATCAGGCGAGACCGTGGCCGACTTCGAGTGGAAAGACGGCTGCTATGTGGACCAGAGCTCCTCCTTTGGCACCGGAGATCCGCAGGCCTGCCTTCCACTCGGTGGCCTCGTCGACTGCAGCAGTGACCCTGCGGCGTGCAAGGAGTAGACGGGGGCGAAGCATCGCACGCGAGGTTTTACGGCTCGATTTTGCCCATGAGGCGCGCGAAGGGGATGGTCTCGCGGACGTGGTGGAGGCCACAGATCCATTGCACCGTGCGCTCGAGGCCGAGGCCGAAGCCGGCGTGGGGGACGGAGCCGTAGCGACGGAGATCGAGGTACCACTCGAAGGCTTCGCGCGGCAGCTTGTGCTCTTCGATGCGCTGCTCGAGGGCCTGCAAATCGTCTTCGCGCTGGGCGCCGCCGATGATCTCGCCGTAGCCTTCCGGAGCGATCATGTCGACGGCCAGGGCCACGCGTGGGTCGTTCGGATCGCGTTTCATGTAGAAGGCTTTGATCGCTGCCGGGTAGCGGTGGATGAGGATGGGGCGATCGTATTCCTCTGACAGCGCCGTTTCCTCGTCGGCGCCGAAGTCGTCACCGAAGACCGTGGGCTTGCCCTTGTTCTGCAGCACAGCGACGGCGTCTTCGTAGCGGATGCGCGGGAACGGCTTCTGGATCCGCTCCAGCTTGGCGATGTCGCGCTCGAGGACGGCGAGCTCCGCGCGCCGGTTGGCGACGACGCCTTTGACGATCTCGACGATGAAGTCCTCGGCCAGATCCATGTCGCCGTCGAGGTCCATGAAGGCGACCTCGGGCTCGACCATCCAGAACTCGGTGAGGTGGCGGCGCGTCTTGGATTTTTCGGCGCGGAAGGTGGGACCAAAGGTGTAGATGCGGCCGAGCGCCATCGCGCCCGCCTCGCCGTAGAGCTGGCCGGACTGGGTGAGGTAGGCTTTCTCGTCGAAGTAGTTGACCTCGAAGAGGTTGCTGGTGCCTTCGCAAGCCGACGGCGTGAAGATCGGCGCGTCCATCAGCGTGAAGCCGCGGGTGTCGAAATAATTGCGGATCTGCTTCACGATCTCGGCGCGGATGCGGAGGATGGCGACCTGCTGCTTGCTGCGCAGCCACAGGTGCCGCTGCGCCATCAGGAACGCGGTGCCGTGCTCTTTGGGCGAAATCGGGAACGGCGCCGTCGGGACGCCGATGACGGTGAGGACGCTGTTGGCGTCGGTGCCGAGCTCGACGCCGAGCGCCGAACGCTTGTCCTCGCGCACGGTGCCGGTGATCGTCAGCGACGTCTCTTGAGTCAGCTTGTCGGCGGCGGCGAAGGCTTCTTCTTTGACCTCGGCCTTGGACATCACCACCTGGACGATGCCGGAGCCGTCGCGGATTTGCAGAAAGTGGAGCTTGCCGGAGCCGCGCTTGCCGTAGAGCCAGCCCTTCAGCGTGACTTCCTGACCGACGTGCTTGTGCAGATCCTCGATGTAAACGTGTGGGGCCATGAGGCGAATGAGTATGCCGAGGCGGCGGGCCGGCGCAAGGTGTGATATCTCGTTATCGCCATGGCCGCCGACGAGACCCCCCAGACAAACGATCAGCCCAACCCCGCGGAGCGTGAGGCTGTGCCGAACAGCGTAGCGGGAGGTTCGGAACCCTCTCAGGGTTCCGATAAGATCGACAGGTATGACCCCACGCAGATCGAGCCTGTTTGGCAGCGACGCTGGCAAGAAGAGGGCGCCTTTTTAGCCAAACACGTCGCTGGCAAGCCTAAATATTTCGTGCTCGAAATGTTCCCGTATCCGTCGGGGCGGCTGCACATGGGGCATGTGCGCAATTATTCGATCGGCGACGTCGTGGCCCGCGTCCGGCGCATGCAGGGCTTCTCGGTCCTGTACCCGATGGGCTGGGATGCGTTTGGTTTGCCTGCGGAGAATGCGGCGATCAAGGCCAAGGTGCACCCGCGCGCCTGGACCCTGACCAACATCGCGCAGATGCGCGAGCAGTTCGTGCGGCTCGGTCTGTCGTATGACTGGAGTCGGGAAATCACGACCTGCGAGCCCGAATATTTCGTGCACGAGCAGCGCATCTTCATCGAGATGTGGAAGCGTGGCCTCGCGTATCGCAAGGGCGCGTTGGTCAACTGGTGTCCGAGCTGTGCGACGGTGCTGGCCAACGAGCAGGTCGAAGATGGCCTGTGTTGGCGCTGTAGCTCGGTGGTCGACCAGCGTGAGCTCGAGCAGTGGTTCCTGAAGGTCACGCAGTATGCCGACGAGCTGCTCGCCGACGCCCAGCGCCTCTTGAAGGGCAAGTGGCCGGAAAAAGTTCTCACCATGCAAGAGAACTGGATCGGCCGTTCGGAAGGCGCGCGTGTGCGTTTTTCGCTGGTCGCTCCCGTCGGAGAAACGACCGAGATCGAGGTGTTCACCACGCGGCCGGACACGCTGTATGGCGTGACGTTCTTGTCGATCGCGGCCGAGCATCCATTGGCATTGCAGCTGGCCAAAGGGACCGCGCGCGAAGCCGAGGTAAAGGCATTTGTCGACGGGGTGCGCGGCGAGGACAAGATCAAGCGCGGCGCCGAGGACTATGTGAAAGCGGGCGTCGACACTGGCGCGCGTTGCGTGCATCCGCTGACGGGACGCGAGGTGCCGATTTACATCGCCAACTTCGTGCTCATGGACTACGGCACCGGCGCCGTCATGGCCGTGCCTGGCCACGACGTGCGTGATTTCGAGTTTGCCCGTCGGTATAGCCTGCCGATCGAGATGGTGATCGAAGCTGCCGAGCCGGCCGAGTTGCCTTACACGGGCGACGGCGTGATGGTGCATTCGGGGCCGTTCGATGGCCTGCCGAATCAGGAAGGCAAGACCAAGGTCACGGCGCTCTTGACCGAAAAAGGCGTCGGTGGCCCGACGGTGAGCTATCGGTTGCGTGACTGGCTGGTGTCGCGCCAGCGCTTCTGGGGCGCACCGATCCCGATGGTGCGTTGTGCCGAGCATGGCTATCAGCCGGTGCCGAAGGCCGAGCTGCCGGTGCGTTTGCCCGACGACGTGACCCTGTCGGAAGGTGGGCAATCGCCGCTGGCGTCGCACCCGACGTGGAAGCACACCAAGTGCCCGACGTGTGGCGGCCCGGCCATCCGTGAGACCGACACCATGGACGGCTTCATGGAGTCGTCGTGGTATCCACTGCGCTACTGCTCACCGACGTCGGTCGACTGGATGAACCGCGAGGAGACCGACTACTGGATGGGGGTCGACCAGTACATCGGCGGCGCCGAGCACGCGACCAAACACCTCATCTACGCGCGGTTCTTCACCAAGATGCTGCGGGATTGGGGCTGGGTGAAGGCGGATCTCGACGAGCCGTTCACGCGTTTGTTGAACCAGGGCATGGTCTGCAAGGAGACGCTGCGCTGCCCGACGCACGACTATCTGTATCTCGAGGAAGTGACACCCGAGCGGACGTGTAAGCAATGCGGGCAGGCCGTGGTCGTCGGGCGCATCGAGAAGATGTCGAAGACGCTGAAGAATGTCGTCGAGCCGTTGCCGCTCATCGAGCGCTATGGTGCCGATACCGTGCGGGTGTTCGCGCTGTTTGCGGCGCCGGTGGAGTCGACGCTGGAGTGGAGTGACTCGGGGGTCGAGGGTGCGTGGCGCTTTTTGGGGCGTGTGTATCGGCTGGTGCAGGGCATCTTGGGCAAGCCTCGGCCGGTTGGGCTGGACGGGGAAATCGAGCTCCGGCAGAAGACGCATCAGACGATCAAGAAGGTCACCGACGACATTTGCGGTGAGCGCTTTCAGTTCAACACGGCGATCGCGGCGACCATGGAGCTGGTCAACGCCATCTACCAGGCGCCGTCGCTGCAGACGGCACCCTCGGGCGCGGTGTGGGAAGCGACCGAATCGACAGTGCGCCTCTTGGCACCGATGGCGCCGCATCTATGCGAGGAGCTGTGGTCGCGACTGGGCCACGAAGAGCGGCTCGTCGACAAGCCGTGGCCGGTATTCGATCCGGAGGTCGCGGCGCGAAAGCGCGTGAATTATCCGGTGCAGGTCAACGGCAAGCTGCGTGGTCAGGTCGATGCCGAGCCCGACGCCAGCGAGGCGACGGTGCGGGCGGCGGCCGAGGTCATCGGGCCGGTGCAGGCGGCGATGGCCGGCAAGACGATCGTCAAGGTGGTGTTCGTGTCAGGTCGGCTGATCAATTTCGTCGTGAAATAGCTGGACTGAACGTTTGTACAGTGTAGGCTCCATGGGTGATTCTGAAGCCCATCGAGAATCCGCCCAATCCGTATTTGTCGACGGAGGTGGAGTATCTGCCCGACGTGCCGCTCGAGGATCGGGCGGCGCGCCTCGAGGTCTTCGAGGACCACAGCCGCAGCATTTTGTCGGAGAACGATTCGCCAGACCTTGGCTTTCGCTTCGGGGTGAATCCATATCGCGGCTGTTTTCATGCGTGTGCGTATTGCTACGCGCGGCCGACGCACGAGTATCTGAGCTTCGGCGCCGGGACCGATTTTGATCGCAAGATCACCGTCAAACCCGATGCTGCGCGGCTGTTGCGGGCGGCCTTCGAAAAGCCGTCGTGGCAGGGCGAGCTGCTGGTGTTTTCTGGCGTCACCGACTGCTATCAGCCGCTCGAGGCGTCCTATCGGCTGACGCGCGCTTGTCTCGAGGTGTGCCTCGAGTATCGCAACCCAGTGGGCATCGTGACCAAGTCCCCGCTCGTCGAGCGCGACCGCGATTTGCTGATCCGGCTGGCTGCCGAGGCCGAGGTCATGGTGACGGTGAGTATTCCGCTATGGGACGTGGACAAAGCGCGTGCCATCGAGCCGTATGTGGCCACGCCGCAGCGACGGATCGCGACCATCGCCAAGCTGGCCGCGGCGGGGATTCCCGTCGGGGTGAATATTGCGCCGATGATCCCTGGCCTCGGCGACGAAGACATGGTGCGGACCATGGAGGCGGCGGCGGCGGCAGGAGCCCGCTATGCCGGTTTTGTCTTCTTGCGGCTGCCAGGGCCGGTGGCGCAGGTGTTCGAAGAGCGGGTGCGCGCGTCGCTGCCGTTACGAGCGGAGAAGATCTTGCACAAGGTGCGTGAGGCGCGTGGCGGCAAGCTCTATGACGCGCGGTTTGGAAAACGGCAGCACGGCGAGGGGGCTTATGCGCTGCAGGCGGAAGCGCTGTTCGATGCGACTTGCCGTCGGCTGGGCCTGAATTCGCGGCACCTTGGCGTGACCGATGCCGAGAGGAAAACGACCACGTTCCGGCGGCCGCCCAAGAGCGGGGATCAGTTGAGCTTGTTGTGACTCATCTCGTGACGCGTTGGTGGTTGGCGACGACAATCCGGCCAGCGACGACCACGGTGTGGGCCGGGCTGGCACCGAGGTGCTGGGGGATTTCTCGATGATCCGTTGCGTCCCAGAGGACCACATCGCCGCGTGCGCCCGGCGCCAGATGGCCGGCGTCGTCGGCGGCGAGTGCGTGTGCGGCATGGCGAGTGACTCCGAGCCAGGCTTCGGCGGCGGTCATCCGCATCATGGTGGTGGCGAGCGACATCATGAGCGTCTGCGACTCGGTCAGCGACGAGCCAGGATTGCAGTCGGTTCCCAGCGCGACCCGGCAGCCGGCATCCAGCATGCGCCGTGCGTCGGGCCATGGGAGGCGCAACGTGAGCGCCGCACCCGGCAGGAGGTTGCAAACCGTGCCCGCCGCAGCCAAGCGGGCCGGCGTGTTGGGGCCGAGTTGCTCGAGGTGCTCGACGGAACGGGCGCCTAGCTCGGCGGCCAGATCGGCGGCGCCGGTGTGCGTGAATTGTTCGGCATGTACGCGTAGTAGGAGCCCGAGTGACTTGCCGGCCGTCAGGATGCGGCGGGTCTCGTCGAGGGTGAAGGCGCCTTCGTCGCAGTAGACGTCGACGGCGTGGCAGAGCTTGTGGTGTGCGGCTTGCGTGAGCGCCTCGAGGAGTGTGTCGATCCACGGCTGGCGTTGCTTGGGGGCCAGCGACGGATCTGGCACATGAAAGAGAAACGTCGGCGCCAGCGAGACCGGGTGGGTCGACGCGCTCAAGATCCGCAAAAGACGTAGCTCACCCTCGGGCGTGAGGTCGTAGCCGCTCTTGGATTCGGCCAAGGTGACACCGCCCAACAGCAGGCGATCGAGCCGTTGCCGAAGACCGTCGGCGAGCTCGCCGTCGCTGGCGGCGCGGGTCGCCTTGACCGTCGAGAGAATCCCGCCGCCAGCGGCCTGGATCTCGAGGTAGCTCTTGCCTTGGTTGCGCAGATCGAACTCGTGGGCACGGCTGCCGGCGAAGACCAGATGCGCATGCGGATCGCAGAGCGCAGGCGACACCAGCCGTCCCTCAGCGTCGAGACGCGCGCAGTGCGGCGCCGTTGGAGTCTGGGCAGCCAGGCCGGCAAAGACGACTTTGCCGTCGACGATGAGCACGCTGGCGCCGTTCACGACGGCGAGCTCGCGATCAGTGGGGAGGAGCAGCTCGCCGATGTTCTCGACGAGAAGCGTGCTCACTCGGCCTCCCGGCGATGCGGAATGCGCGGCCCATGCTGGTCGGAAAACTGGATGGCTTCGTCGTAGCCGGCATCGGCGTGACGCAAGACGCCCATGGCTGGATCGGTCACCAGAACCCGGGCAAGGCGGCGGGCGGCGCCGTCGGTGCCGTCAGCGACCACCACCATGCCGGCGTGCTGCGAGTAGCCCATGCCGACGCCACCACCGTGGTGCACGCTGACCCAGCTGGCACCTGCGCAGCAGTTGATCATGGCGTTGAGAAAGACCCAGTCGCTGACCGCGTCGGAGCCGTCTTTCATGGCCTCGGTCTCGCGATTGGGCGACGCCACCGACCCGGAGTCGAGGTGATCGCGGCCGATGACGATGGGCGCTTTGACTTGCCCGGTCCGGACCAGCTCGTTGAAGGTCAGGCCAGCCCGCTCGCGCTCGCCGTAGCCCAGCCAACAGATGCGCGCTGGCAAGCCTTGGAACGCAACGCGCTCGGCGGCCATGTCGAGCCAATGATGCAAGTGTTGGTCGTCGGGAAACAACGACTTCAGCGCCGCGTCGGTGACGGCGATGTCGGCCGGATCGCCGGACAGCGCCACCCAGCGGAAGGGCCCCTTGCCTTTGCAAAAGAGCGGACGGATGTAGGCCGGTACGAAGCCGGGAATGCCGTCGAAACCGTCGACGGCGCCGACCTGGGCCAGCTTGGCCTGGCCGCGCAGGTTGTTGCCGTAGTCGAAGACGTGCGCGCCGGCCTTGCCGAGATCGAGCATGGCCTGGATGTGAACGGCCATCGAGCGGCGCGCGGCTTCGATATAGCCGGTGGGATCCGCTTCACGCAGCGACGGCGCCTGGCCGAGCTCGACCCCTTCGGGCAAGTAGCCTTGCAAGGGGTCGTGGGCCGAGGTCTGGTCGGTGACGAGGTCGGGCACGATGCCACGGCGGACCAGCTCGGGCAGCACGCGGGCACAGTTGCCTTCGAGGCCGACCGAGAGCGGCTTTTTGGCGGCCACCGCGGCCTGACAGCGACGGAGAGCATCGTCGAGATCGGTGGCCACCTCGTCGAGATAGCGGGTCTCGATGCGGCGCTGAATGCGACGCGGGTCGACATCGATGCCGAGAAAGACACCGCCGTTCATGGTCACCGCCAGCGGCTGCGCGCCGCCCATGCCCCCGAGGCCGCCGGAGACGACCAGACGGCCGGCCAGCGTCGCGGTGGGGCCCCAGTGCACCTTGGCTGCCGAGGCGAACGTCTCGTAGGTGCCCTGTAAGATGCCCTGTGTGCCGATGTAGATCCATGACCCGGCCGTCATCTGGCCGTACATCATGAGACCGGCCGCGTCGAGCTTCCAAAAGTCCTCCCACGTCGCCCAGTGCGGCACCAGATTGGAGTTGGCGAGGATGACGCGCGGCGCGTCGGCGTGAGTGCGGAGAACGCCGACGGCTTTGCCCGATTGCACGAGCAGCGTTTCGTCGTCGCCGAGCTGACGGAGCTCGCGCACCAAGACGTCGAAGGCCTCCCAATTGCGTGCTGCCTTGCCCGTCCCGCCGTAGACCACCAGATCCTCCGGGCGCTCGGCCACGTCGGGATCGAGGTTGTTCATCAGCATGCGCAGCGCCGCTTCTTGCACCCAGCCTTTGCAGCTGAGGGTGGTGCCGCGTGCCGCGCTAATGATGCGAGGGGTCATGCCTACTCCAGCTCGAGATGGGGGGCGACTGCGTCGATGATCACGCCGCGATCGAGCAGATCGCGCAAGCTGACGATGTCCGGAGAGATGGGTCTGTCGTCGGTGAGCCGCGGCACGACTGCGCGGGTGGCACGCATCACCGACTGCAACGCTGGCCCTGGCTGATGGGGTCCCCGCAGGTCCACGCCTTGCGCGGCCAACAAGAGCTCGATGGCGAGGACATTGCGCACGTTGTCGACGATGCGACAGAGCTTGTCGGCCGCGTGGACGCCCATCGAGACATGATCTTCGCGACCGGCCGACGAAGGGATGGAGTCCACCGAGGCCGGATGGGCGAGGATCTTGTTCTCGGAGACCAGCGCGGCTGCGGTGACCTGGGCCATCATGTAACCGGAGTGCAGGCCCGAGTCGGGCGTCAAGAACGGCGGCAACCCCGACGACAAATGCGGGTTGACCAGCTGCTCGAGGCGGCGCTCGGCGATGTTGGCGATCTCGCTGATGGCGATGCCGGCGAAGTCGAGTGCCAGCGCCACCGGCTGGCCGTGAAAGTTGCCGCCGGAGATGAGCTCGTCGCTGTCAGCGGTTTCACCGACGAACACCAGCGGGTTGTCGGTGGCCGAAGCCGCCTCGCGCTCGAGGACCAGCCGCGCATAGGCCAGCGCATCCCGTGTGGCGCCGTGGACCTGCGGCATGCAGCGTAGCGAGTAGGGGTCCTGGACTTTGCCGCAGTCCTTGTGCGACTCGACGATGCCGCTGCCCTCGAGCAGAGACGCGAGGTTGCGCGCTGACACCGCCTGGCCCGGGTGTGGGCGAACGGCGTGGATGCGTGGATCGAAGGCGCGGGGGGTGCCTTTGAGGGCCTCCAGCGACAAGGAGCCGGTGATGTCGGCGAGGCGCGTGGCATCCTCGGCGTCGAGGAGGGCGAGCGCACCCTGGGCCACCATGCACTGGGTGCCGTTGACCAGCGAGATGCCTTCCTTGGCTTCGAAGACGACCGGGGTCAGCTCGGCCCGACGGAGGGCTTCGGCGCCGCTGAGCTTGGTCAGATCGTCGCCGACATAGGCTTCACCTTCGCCCATCAAGACCAAAGCCAGATGGGCCAGCGGTGCCAGATCACCCGAGGCGCCGACGGAGCCCTTGGCCGGCACCACCGGCGTCACCCCGCGATCGAGCATGGCGCACAACAGCTCGGCCACCTCGACGCGCACTCCGGAATGACCGAGCGCCAGCACTTGCGCGCGCAGCAACATCATGGCGCGCACCACCGGGATCGACAGCGGCGCACCGACGCCCGCAGCATGGCTGCGCACCAGGTTGCGCTGCAGCGCCCGGATCTGGTCGGCGGAGATCCGCACATCGGCCAGGAAGCCGAAGCCGGTGTTGACGCCGTACACCGCTGGGGCTGCGTCGCCGCCGGCCTGAATGCGCTCGACCACGGCGCGGGCGGCCACCATGCGGGCGCGAGCCTCTGCGCCCAGGGTCACCTTGCCCCCGTATGCAACCGTCCGGATCACCTCCAGGGTGAGCACGGTGTCGCCCAGGATGGTGGTCCCAGCAGCGGTCCCAGCAGCAGTCCCAGCAGTGGTCCCAGCAGTCCAGCGCGTCGTCATGGAGCGTTCTACAAACAACGATAAGCCGCCGTCAAGCCGGGGAAAAACGGTTGACCTACATTGGCAACATCTTACACTCTTCGCTCCGCTTGACGATGCCA
>Ga0123336_10000452_pt1 | contig 41336 bp, 33 predicted proteins | sample SSSSmetaG_FD_96466 | JGI IMG/M metagenome (GOLD analysis project Ga0123336, IMG submission 96466) | Glacier valley bacterial and archeal communities from Borup Fiord, Nunavut, Canada, to study Microbial Dark Matter (Phase II) - ​SSSS metaG | ecosystem: Environmental > Aquatic > Freshwater > Ice...
CCTCGCGAATGCGGGCCTCCATCCGCGCGGCGGTTTCGGGGTGGGGACAGCGCACGGGGTTGCTATCGATGAGGCCGAAATCAAGCTCCTCGTAGTTCACGGGCACTTCTACCTCGCCCACGGCCGAAACATAAGCAGCCACTTCCACACCAAAATGCGCCAGCAGCCGCATGGCCACGGCGCCCGCCGCCACGCGGGCCGCCGTTTCGCGGGCCGAGCTGCGGCCCCCGCCGCGGTGGTCGCGCCGGCCGTACTTGGCGTCGTAGGTGTAATCGGCGTGGCTGGGCCGGTAGGCGTGGGCCACGTGCGCGTAGTCGTCGGAGCGCTGGTCGGCGTTGGGGATGAACAGGCTGATGGGCGTGCCGGTGGTCACGCCTTCGAACAGGCCCGACTGAATCTGGACGGCATCGGCTTCCTTGCGCGGCGTGGTCAAGTCGCTCTGCCCGGGCCGGCGCCGGTCAAGCGCCGCCTGAATGTGGGCCGCCGCCACGGCCACGCCCGCCGGGCACCCGTCAACAATCACGCCGATGCCCGCCCCGTGGGATTCGCCGAAGGTGGTGATGCGAAAAAGGGTACCGAACGTATTGGACATTTGATTTAATGGTTAAGAATTAGCGGTTAGTGAGCTGTGGAAGCTGTTTAAAAAGTCCCCTTTTAATCGCCTGTCATCCGCTCGCGAAGGACAGATTAAGGATGACAAGATTTTTTGAACCACAGAACAGCTTCCATTACTGGTCATTCCCGAATCACCAGCAAAACTACCCCCGCCGCCCGGCGCGCCACCAGCCCGCCCCGGCCACCACCGCCAGTCCAGCCAGCAGCCAGTCGGCGTAGCGCCGCACGTCTTGGTACACATCGAGCGGCTGCAGGCGGGTATCGGCTTCGGCCAGGGCAGGGCCGTAAAACGGGTCATCACCGGGCTGGGCCAGCGCAACCGGCGCCGGCGCGGCGCCGCGCACCACGGGCCGAAGCTGCGGCTTCAGGGTATCAAAACGCGTCGTCACGGGGTTGAAAACAATGAGTTGCAGCAGGCTGTCGAGCCGCAACGGCCCGGCCCGCCGGGCCACCAGCCGGTACCGAAACTGCTTGCGCCCCCCCCCCGGCACCGGCTCCTCCCGCACCTCGGGGCCGTACACGTCGAGCGCCGGGCTCAGGGCCAAAGCAGGCGCCAGCACGGCGGCCAGGTTGCCCTGGCCCTCCACCCCAAACGCGTAAGTAAACGCCTGCCCCGCCCGGGGCGCGGCCGTGCTCAAGGCTTCGCGCAGGCGGTAGCTGCCCACCGCCATGCCCTCGCGCCGGGGGTGGGGCGGCAGGGCGCGCACCTGCACCGCCACGCCCCGCGCCACGTACGTCTTGTAGCCCGCCAAGCGGTTGTCCTGGCCCGGCTCGGGCTTTCTGAGAAACTTGAATTTCACCATGGTCAGTGCCAGGGGCGGGAACCGCAGGGGCTGGGTGGTGAGGGGGTAATACGTGTTTTCGGCCAGCCGGAAGCGCAAGTACAGCTGCCCGGCCCAGCGCACCGAATCGGGCGTCACGCTGGCTTCGGGGCCGGGGGCTTGCCAGGCGGTGGGTTGGTGCAGCTCGTGCAGCAAGGGCGGCAGTTGGTCGTCAAAATCGTGGAACGCCAACGCCGCTTGGTCGGCGGGCGTGAGGTAGAAGAATAGCCCTACGCGCACGCCTTGGCCCAAATACACGCTGGGCCGTTCGGCCACCACGGCCAGAAAGGCATGGTCGGGCACTTCCTCATACAGCGCCGGCTTGGGCTTGCCGAACATCTTGTCGAGGTTGGCCACGGCCTGCAGCGGGGCGCTGGGGTTGGCCGGCTTGGTGAGCGTTGCGGGGTTGGCCGGCGGGGCGGGGCCCACGCGCACGGTGGCCCCGCCGCCGCGCAGCAGCACGCCGTTCACCGTCAGTTGAAAGGGCTTGATGGTGTACTCGCCCTCGCCGTAGGGCATGTACTGCTGCGTCACGGTGAGGTCGCTGAACCGGCGGCCCTGCACGATGCGCGTGGTGGTGGTTCTCGTTTTGGGGCCTTTTTTGAACCCGTCCAATTCCGGAAACGGCGAGTCTTTTTCCAGGGCCACGCCCCGCAGCCGGAAACCCAGCGTGTACACCCCCGTGACGGGCAGCGCGGCCGGGCCGGGCACCAAGGCTACTTCGGCCGGGGCGGGCGCGCCACCCCGGGGCTCGGTTGCCTGGGCCCGGACAGTCCCGGGTTCCAGCAAGGCCCACAGCAGCAGCATCCCTACCAAAAATCTTCCCATAAATCACGATTGGTTAACGGCCCCTAAAAGTAACCCCAATCGCTGGAATGGCCGTTCCGGGCAGAATTATAATTCCTTATTATCAAGCTAATAACGCTCTGATGTTTGTAAAAAAGCACTAAAACGAATCCTTTGCCCCCCCTATCGCCGTATCTGCCCACAACCTGTTTCACAGCCAGGATTTTTGGATTGAAATGGGGCCGCCGGCCCGCGTCTGATTTCCGCACCTTTCCCTGTTATTTTCTATTTCTCACTTAACCATTTCCCTCTCATGTCCGACAACCTTCAGCCCCGCGGCTCCGACGAAACCACGTTCGCTCAGCCGCTGTATACGCCCATCAAGCGGCGCTCGTTCTTCATGTACGCTGGCGCTACGGCTGGGGCCACGGCCCTCGTGTTAGCCGGTTGCTCGAAAGACAGCACCACGACCCCAGTAGACAACGGTATCAGCCTCGGCGCTGGAGACGTGGGCGTGCTCAACTACGCTTACGCCCTGGAACAGCTCGAAGCCGCTTTTTATGCGCAAGTAAAGTCCGTCACTCCGGTTGGGGGCGCGGGCCTTTCGCAAATTGAAAAAGACTACTTCACCGAAGTAGCCACTCACGAAGAAATTCACCGCAACTTCTTCAAGGCCGCCATCACCCGCGACGCGCCCGGCAAGCTTCTGCAAAACCTGACGCCCAATTTCTCGGGCATCGATTTCACGCAGCGCACCACCCCGGCCGGCTCGGCCAAACTGGGGGTGCTGAACGCCGCCAAAGCTTTTGAAGACCTCGGCGTGGCCGCCTACAACGGCGCCGGCAAGCTTATCAAAACGGCTGCATACTTGGTAATCGCCGGCCAGATTGTGTCGGTGGAAGCCCGCCACGCGGCCTACGTTCGCGAGTTGATTACGCCCGGCTCGTTTGCTGCTGATGACCAGGTGAACCCCACCAACGGCCTCGACATGGCGATGGACCCCACCGCGGTTATTGCCATCGCCCAGGCCTTCGTTATGGAGAAACTGGACGCCAGCACCGTCGGCAAATAACCCCCTTCCCTTCACTCGTAATCAACTTTTGTTATGAATTTCTTCAAAATAATTGACCAGCTTTCGGAAGTGGACCCCGACGTACTGGACCGCTTCGATTCGCGCCGTGCCGTGTTCAGTTCGCTGGGCACCGCCGCCAAACGCTCGGCCCTGGCCGCTACGCCCCTGTTCCTGGGCGCCCTGTTCCAGAAAGCCTACGCCGGCACCACCTCGACCCCGGTTGAAGTGCTGCAATACGCCCTGACCCTGGAGCTGTTTGAGCAGGACTTTTACGGCAAGGTTAAAGGTTCGGCCCCTTACGCCGGCGCTTCCGCCGCCGACAAGGCCGCTATCGACAAGATTAAGCAGCACGAAGACTCCCACGTTACCTTGTTGCGCGGGGCCATCACCAGCCTGGGCGGCACGCCCGTAACCGGCGTCACGTTCAAGTCGGCCGTGTTCGCTACGCTGACCACGTTCCCGGCTCAATTGGGCATTGCCCAACTGTTGGAAGACACCGGGGTGCGCGCCTACAAAGGCCGCGCCGGCGAGCTGCTCGGTGATGCAAACGGCCTGCTGACCGTAGCCCTGCAAATCCACTCGGTGGAAGCCCGCCACGCGGCCAAAATCCGCACCATGCGCGGCCAGCGCGCCTGGGTGAGCCCCGCCGATGACTTGGCCACGCACCCGGTGTACACCAGCGGCGTGACCGGTCCTACGTCGACCACGACGCCTTTCGGCTACGGCATCCCGGCTTACACGGCCGCCAGTCCCACCGAAAACAACACGACGCAGTCGGGTGTGCCCATCACCACGGGCCTGGGTGCTACGTATAGCGCCGCCGATGCCGCAGCTTCGTTTGACGAGTACCTGCAGGCGGCCGAAGTGTTTGACGCTTCGCGTGCCGGCGGTTTGGTAGGCGCCTAATTTACGGTGCATCCCCTAAGGGTTGCACCACACCACTCAACGCCGGTTTCGCATTATGCGGGACCGGCGTTGTTTTTTGGGCCCTTGCAACCAATGGGCGGGCAGCGAGTACCTTTGCAGTGGCTGAGGCCCGAGGGTTCGGGCGGGCCAATTGAATTCGTTAAGCATGTCTGAACACTCACTTTCGCCCAACTGGCGGGCGCAGCCGCTGGGGCGGCGCGGGTTCCTGCGGGTATCGGCCGCTTCGGCGGCCACCGTGGCCATTGTGGCCACCACGGGCTGCAGCACCAGCACCCCCACGCCCGTCATCCCCCCCGACCCGCACCTCATCACCCTGGTTGCCGGCGACCAGGGACTGCTGTCGTTCGCTTATCTGCTGGCCGTGGCGCAGGCCACCCTCTACCAGAAGGTAATCGACAGCCCGGCCAGTGACCTTTCGGTGGCCGAGCGCGCCATTTTCACCGACATGCGCGACCACGAGGTGGTGCACCGCCAGGTGCTGCGGTACGCCATCAACCCCGACCTGACCCTGGCGCTGCTGCCCACGGATTTTGCCTTCAACCTGGCCTCGTTCAACTTGGGCACCCGGGCCGGCGTGCTGGCCGCCGCCCAGCAACTCGAAGACTTGGTGGTGGCGGTGTACCCCCTGCTGCTGCCGCTGTTCACCAACGGGACGCAACGGGCCTTATTCTTAAAAACGTCGTCGGTGCACGCCCGCCACGCCGCCACCGTGCGCGACTTGCTCACGCCGGGTTCGTTCGCCAACGACGACGTGGTGGAGAACGCCGGGCAGCTGGCCGGCCAGGTCCGCACCAAAACGCCCACCGAGGTACTTGTCGCGCTTGCGCCCTACTTCGCGCCCTACGTCATCACCGCTCCCAACGCGCCCCTCGCTGTATGAAGCTGATTTCCCTTCTCGACCGCTTGGCGGCGGCTCCCGCCGCGCCCACGGCCACCCCACGCCGGAACTTGCTTGGCCAATTGGGCCGGGCTGCCCTGGCCGCGCTGCCGGCCGGACTGGCGGCGCTGCCCGCTGCGGCCAGCCCCAAGGACACGCCTTTCGACGCCGTAGCGCAACTGCTGCTGCTCGAGCGCGTGCAACTGGCCTTGTACACCCAGGCCCTGGCCGTGAGCGGCCTCGTTCCGGCCGCCCAAGTGGCCGATTTCCAGCGCATCCGGCGGCACCAAACCCAGCACGAAGCCTTCCTGACGCAGGCCCTGCAGAACGCCGGGGCCGCGGTGCCGACTGCCCCGGCTTTTGACTTTAGCGGCCGGCACGGCGTGGCCACCAACCCGGTGCTGTTTCCGAACGTGCTGAGCAACTACGACGACTTCCTGGCCCTGGCCCAACAGCTCGAAGACCTCGGGGTGCGCCTCTACAAAACCCAGGCCTTCGCCATCACCACCGACAGCCAGCTGGCCAGGGCCGTGCTGCGCATCCACGCGGTGGAGGCCGAGCACGCGGCCCACGTGCGCGGACTGCGGCGCGGCCGGGGTGCCGTGGTGAAGAACTGGCCCAGCGAAGCCGACGCGCCGATAGTGCGCCCGGCCGCCGCCCAGGCACTCACCGCGGCGGCCACCGGCGGCGAGGAGAACCCCACGCAAAACCTCACGCTGACGGTTCCCATTCCCTTCGGCACCCTGCTGCTCATCCGCGATGGCACGGCCATCCACGACCCGGCCCTGGCCGAGGCCTTCGACGAACCGGTGAGCAGCGCCACGGCGCTGGCGGCCCTGGCGCTGTTCAGCTAAGCCGCTGCGTGTAAAATTCTGGCTTTTCACGGGCAAAGGGTCGCTTCGGTGGCCCTTTTTGCGTATCCGGGCAGCCTGTTTGCTGCCGGGCCGGCCGGGCGCTTGCGCAAGGCTGTTGCAATGTTGTATCTTTCATAACGGTCCCCGCCAAGCCAGCATCCGACGGCACGAGCGGGCACCCATCCCTATTTTTCACCGTTCCTCGCACGCCCCAATGCTCGACTACGTGAAAATAATTTTGTTGAAGGTCAGCTTCAACAAGGTATTGTTCGAAAAAGAACTCCGCAAAGCCCTCAAAGTGCTCGTTCCGGCCGAAGTGCCCGATTTTCGGAGTTGGTGCTACCAGCAGTTTGCCCGCATCTACCGCAAGGTGCTGCGGCGGGTGTTCGGCAGCTTGGCGATAACCGGAATTTAGCGGGCGGGCCAACCACCCCCGGCTACTGGGCCAACTGCTCGCCCGTCACAAATTTGATGTTGCGCTTCAGCCCCTCGTAGCCCGTGCGCTTCACGGCCGACTGGCGGAACAGCTCCGTGAACAATTCATGGGTGATTTCGCGCCAGTCGCCGGGCGTCAGGTCTTTCAGGCCGGGCGCGGGGTCGAACTGCGGTTCCTGGTGCGGCTTCGAGAAGCGGTTCCACGGGCACACATCCTGGCAGATGTCGCAGCCAAACACCCAGTTGCCGAACTGCCCGGCTACCTCGGTTGGAATCTGGTCCTTGAGCTCGATGGTGAAGTAGCTGATGCACTTGCTGCCGTCCACCACGTAGGGCTCGGTGATGGCCTGGGTGGGGCAGGCATCCACGCACTTGGTGCAGGTGCCGCAGTAGTCGCGGATGGGTCCGTCGGCGGGCAGCGCCACGTCCACAATCAGCTCGGCGATGAAGTAGAACGAGCCCGTGCCGGGCGTAATCAGGTTGGAGTTCTTGCCCACCCAGCCCAGGCCCGATTTCTTGGCCCAGGCTTTATCGAGTACCGGGGCGGAGTCCACGAAGCAGCGGCCGCCAATCTGGCCAATTTCGGCCTCCATGTCGGCCAGCAGCGTTTTCAGCTTGTCTTTGATGACGAAATGGTAGTCGCGGCCGTAGGCGTATTTGCTGATTTTGAGGGTGTCGTCGGGCTGCTGATTTTCGGGCGCGGGGTAGTAGTTCAGCAGCAGCGAAATCACCGATTGGGCGCCGTCCACCAGCCGGCGCGGGTCAAGCCGCTTGTCAAAGTGATTTTCCATGTAGCCCATCTTGCCGTTCATGCGGCGCGTGAGCCAGGTTTCAAGGCGCGGGGCTTCTTCCTCCAGAAATTCCGCCTTCGAAATGCCGCAGGCCATAAAGCCCAGCTTGGCCGCGCGGCGCTTAATAAACGGGGCCCACTGGGACTGAGGAAGCATGGGCAATGGATTATGGGACTGCGAAGAAACAAAAAACGCGCCGCTGGGAGCGGCGCGTTCCGTTGAAATGTAGAGACGCATACTTGCGTCTCGTCGTTGAACGATGACTTTGAAGGATTCGCAGACGATGAAGCGCCGGCCGTTCAACGGTGAGACGCAACTATGCGTCTCTACGACGTTATCTCGTCAAACAGGCTGCCGTTGTTGCCCCGCATGTGCTGGGGCAACAGGCGGCCGAGGTGCTGGTAGGCGGCCTCGGTGGCTTCCCGGCCGCGCGAGGTGCGCTTGATGTAGCCTTCCTGAATCAGAAACGGCTCGTACACTTCCTCGATGGTTTCGCCTTCCTCGCCGCAAGCCGTGGCAATGGTGCTGATGCCCACCGGGCCGCCCTTGAACTTGTCGATGATGGTGGTCAGGATGCGCTTGTCCATGTCGTCGAGGCCGCGGGCATCCACGTCGAGAGCGTTGAGGGCGAATTGCGCGATTTCGACCGTGATGGTGCCGTCGCCCTTGATTTGGGCGAAGTCGCGGGTGCGGCGCAGCAGGTTGTTGGCAATGCGCGGGGTGCCGCGCGAGCGGCGGGCGATTTCAAACGCCGCGTCGTCGTGGATGGGCGTGCCCAGGATTTCGGCCGAGCGCAGCACGATGGTGGTGAGCAGCTTCGAGTCGTAGTATTCCAGGCGGGCCGAGATGCCGAAGCGGGACCGCAGCGGCGCCGTGAGCAGGCCCGAGCGGGTGGTGGCGCCCACGAGGGTGAAGGGCGAGAGCGAAATCTGCACCGAACGGGCGTTGGGGCCCGAATCGAGCATGATGTCGATGCGGTAGTCCTCCATCGCCGAGTAGAGGTATTCCTCCACAATGGGATTCAGGCGGTGGATTTCGTCGATGAACAGCACGTCGTGCGGCTCTAAGTTGGTGAGCAGCCCGGCCAGGTCCGAGGGCTTGTCGAGCACCGGGCCGCTGGTCATCTTGATGCCCGCGCCCAACTCGTTGGCAATGATGTGCGAAAGCGTGGTTTTGCCCAGGCCGGGGGGGCCGTGCAGCAGCACGTGGTCGAGGGCGTCGCCGCGCTGCTTGGCGGCGGCCACGAAGACTTTCAGGTTTTCCAGAATCTTCTCCTGGCCCGTGAAGTCGTCGAAGCTGAGCGGCCGCAGGGCTTTGTCGATGTCCTTGTCGGTGGCATCGAAGTGGTCGTTATCGCCGGTGAGAAAGGCTTCGCGCATAATGGTATTGCTAAAATGACTGGTTGCCGCTTGCTAAGCAGATGAGTAACCAAACCGCTGGCAAAAAAGCTCCTTTGTTTCCAGAAAAAACCGCTTTACACAAAGAACGTCATGCCGAGCGCAGTCGAAGCATCTCTACCCCAATACTAGTTCAAGTAAAGAGGAATAGTTGGGCGGTGGAGATGCTTCGACTGCGCGGACGCCAGATAAACCTGAAGTTCTTTTATTCGATTGCTCCTCGGCCCTACTCGTGCAGCAGCACTTCGATATCGAGGTGCAACCAGTCGGTTTCCCAGGACTTGTGGTTGAGGCGGGCCGAGAGGTTTTTGCCGGCGTCGAGCAGGCGGGCCACGGTTTCGTTGCGGCCCTCTGGCAGGTAGCCCAGCCACACATTGGCCGGGTCGGGGGCGGGGGCGGTGTGCACCTGCACGGCCCAGTCGTCGTAGTGGTTGTCGGCCTCGCGGCTGAGGTGCAGGGCTTGCCCGAGTTTTAGCTCCGGCTCATACTTCTCCAAGTTGGGGCGGTGCGAAGTGCCGGCCACGAGGCATTCGAGCAGCACCAGGGGTTCGGAATCGGGGACGACTTTCATCATGGGACCAAATTACGGCGCGGGCGGCAGCTTTGCCGCGGCGGCGTACTTTGCGCGGGCAGGCCACCGGGCCCGCCCGCCGCCATGCTGCCCGAAGACCCCACCCCGCCTGCGCTGGCCGATGTGCTGCCGGCCCTACTGCTGCCGCGCATTGCCGCCCAACTGCTCTTTGCCCTGCCCGGCGTGTCCGCCCTGGGCACCCCGGCCGAACTCGTGGGCCTGGCGCGCCGCCTGGCCGCCGCCCAGCCCCCGCCCGGCGCGGCCGACGCGGACGCTACCGCCGAGGAGCTGGCCCTGAACGGACCCGACCTCATCCGCCTCTACCTGAGCCTGCAGGTACTGGCCCTGCTGTTCGTAGCTGACCTGGCGCCCGTGCTCCTGGCCCGCCTCAGTCCCGCGCCCGACCCGAACACCGCCTGGCACGACCCCGCGCAGCAGCACGAGATGCTGCACCACGTATGCAGCCAGGTGGAAGCCTTTGGGCAGCTCTTCGACGACATTTTTGGTGAGGAGCCGGCCTACATCGCCGCCAAAGCCACCGCCCGCAGCCTGGCCGCGCTGGTATAGGGGCCGGCAAAAAGGCCGTTTCCAGCGACATATAGTAATTTACACGAGCCAGCTACACGAGCCAGCCAGCTATTTACATAAGCCCTCCCTTCACCTGCACAAGCCGGCGGCGCGGCTGCCCGCGCCCGCCGCCTTACCGGATGACGCGGATGCGGTTGTTGGTCAGGTCGGCCACGAACACGTTGCCGCCGCCGTCGTAGGCCACGCCGTAGGGGTTGTTGAACTGGGCGGTGGCGCTCGCGCCGTCGGCAAAGCCGGCCGTGCCGCTGCCCGCCAGGGTGCTCACCACGCCGGTGGCCGCCACGATTTGCCGGATGCGGTGGTTGCCCTGGTCGGCCACGAACACGTTGCCGCCGCCGTCGCAGGCCACGCCGTAGGGGCTACCAAACTGGGCGGCGGCGCCCGCGCCGTTGGCGAAGCCGGCCGTGCCGCTGCCGGCCAGGGTGCTCACCACGCCGGTGGCCGCCACGATGCGGCGGATGCGGCGGTTGCTTTGGTCGGCCACGAACACGTTGCCGTTGCCGTCGCAGGCCACCCCGGTGGGGCCGTTGAACTGCGTGTTCGTGCCCGTGCCGTCGGCGAAGCCGGCCGTGCCGCTGCCGGCCAGCGTGCTCACCACGGCCGTGGTCGAGGCTTGGGTGCCTGTGGTCAGGTTGAGCCAAGCGGTGCCGTTGTAGTAGTACATGCCCGGCCCAAAGTCGGTCTGAAACACCATCAGCCCTGCCACGGGGGCGGCAATGGCCGCGCGCTGGGCCGAGGTGAGGCGGGGAAAAAGCACCCCCTGGGTGGTGCTGCGCGCTTCGAGCACGGCCGAGGCATCGGGCGCGCCGGCCGTGCCGATGCCCACGCCTTGAGCCTGGACGCCGAAGGAGAAGCCCAGCGCGGCCAGCAGGCCGGCGCACAGGGGCAGGAGCTTCATCTGAGAGGTTTTCATAGAGATGCAGGTAATTAATAGTAATTCTCAAATATACTTATAATTTGCGGCCTGCCAGCTGGTGGGGAAAACCATTCTACTTACCTCAAATATTCCCCACCTTTCCGGCCGTCAACCTGCCCCCCGGCCACCGGGTCGCGGCGGGCGGGCGTTCCCGTTTTTTTCATTTTTTCTACTTTTTCGCATGGACCAACGCCAGAAGAATGCCCGCAAGATGTACACCAACGTCCTCCAGTTTTTTGGCCACGCCGGGGCCAGGCTGCTGGGAATTAAGAAAATAAAGGAGCTGGTGGACCAGGCCACCGCCGACGTGGCCGCCGTCGATGCCGAGGCCAAGCGGCAACCCGCCGACACCACCGGCGTGACCCGCACCCGCACCGAAGTGAAAAAGGGCCGCCGAAAAAGCCGAGGCCCTGCGCGGCCTCGTGGGGGCCCTCAGGGCCAACGGCCCGCTGCAAACTGCCCTGCGCAAGCCGGTGAGCGGCTTCCTCTACGGGGCCGATGCCGCCTTTCTCGCCTACTGCCAGCAAGTGGTGGACGGCGTGGCGACCCTCGATAAAGCGGAGCTGAAAGACGCCGGATACGACCCCGCCATCCTGGCCGTGCTGGTGGCCGACCTGCTGGCCCTGAACGCCACCACCGGCGAGGCCGTGCAGCTGCAAACCGCTGCCACCACCGCCACCGACCACCTGCTGCCCCTCTTCGCCGCCGTGGAAGCCGGCCTGCTGCGCCTCGACAAGTTCGTGCACTTCCAGCCGTTTGCCCAGCCCACCCTCGTGCCGCAGTATGAGGCCCTGCGGGGGCGGCCCAAAACGCCGGCCACCCACCGCTTCCGCGCCAAGGGCCTCACGCCCTTCGATGTGTCCCAGCTCGTGTTCAACATTCTGCATGAGAGCGCGCCCACCCCCACCCTTTTCAACACCGGCGGCCGGGGCCACGAGGTGGTATTTTACCTGGGCGACGCCCCCGGCAGCTGCCCCCGCCCCGGCCAGGGCGTGCGGGTGAAAAACGGCAAAAGGTGACGCTGCCCGACTACACGGCCCTGGGCACGGCGGCTACGGAGCTGTACTTGCTGGTGATGCAGACGAGCGAGCTGGCCGCCGGCGGCTGGCGCGTGAAGGGCTAGCGGGCCCGTTGCGCTGCCGGAAACTGCGTAGAGACGCATCCTTGCGTCTCGTCGTGGGCGCCGTTTGGACACCGCAGGGGGGGGTTGTGCAAGCGAGATTCGTTCAACGCCGAGACGCAAGGATGCGTCTTTACACCGGGCGCCCCCCCCCCGCCTGCTTACATTTGAAGAGGCGCCTCCGGCCGGGGGCGCCTCTTTCGTTTCCCTCGTTACTACTTCTGCTTATGTCTCACGCCTACTTCCTCTCCCGCCCGGTCCTGTGCGCTGTGCTACTACTGGCTTCGGCCGGCGCCGTGCTGGCCCAGGTCCCCGTCATCACCTCCGTCATTCCGATGGCCAATGCGCGGGCGGCGGCCCGTTCCGGCTCCGTCACAGTCAACTTCAGCCAGCCGCTGACGGCCGCCTCGGCCGGGGCCCTAAAGGTGTTCAGCGCCCAGCGCGGCGGGCTGCGCACGCGCGGGACCACGCCGGCTGTGGTGAGTGGGAATAATTTGAGTTTCGCGCCCACGGCGTATGACTTCCGGCCCGGCGAGACAGTGCAGTACACCGTGACGACGGCAGCAGCCAGTGCCGGCAGGGCGCTGGCGCAGGCGCGGGTGGGGCAGTTTACGTCGGCCGTGGGGGGCACGGGAAGGGGGAGTTTTGTGGGCGGTTCCGACGTGACGGCGAACAGGGTTCCCAGCGGCGTAGCGATGGGCGACGTGGACGGCGACGGCGCCCTCGATTTGTTCATTGCCCTTCGGAGCAGCGGCGCGGTCGGGGTGTGCCTGAACAACGGCAGCGGAGGCTTCGGGCTGCAAAACAATGTGCGGGTCGGTTATATGCCCTATGGCGTGGTGCTGGGCGACGTAGACGGCGACGGCGACCTGGACCTGCTCGTCGCCAACATCGACGGCACGGTGAGCGTGCGCCTGAACGACGGCAGCGGCAACTTCAGCGGTAGCCAGACCGTGAGCGTCGGCAGCGGCGGCTCTGGCAGCATTGCCACCGGCGACGTGGACGGCGACGGCGACCTGGACCTGCTCGCGGCCAATGGCCAGAGCAACACAGCAAGCATCCGCCTGAACGGCGGCACTGGCCCGCTGGCCGCTGCCCCCGGCCACTCCGCCGCCGCCCTGGCTCTGTTCCCCAACCCCGCCCACAGTGCGGCCACGCTCACCGGCGCGGCGCCCCACGCCGCCCTGGCCGTGCTCGATGTACTGGGCCGGGTGCGGCTCACGGCCACGGCCGACGCGGCGGGCACGGCCCGGCTGGCGCTGCCCGAAGGGCTGCCGGCGGGGGTGTACGCGGTGCGCGGCGGCGGGGCGGCGCGCCGGCTGGTGGTGGAGTAGGGCGCGGCGGCAATGGTGCCGCAAAAAGCCCCGCTGCATGATGCGGCGGGGCTTTTTCTTTTCCGTTCTTGGGCTTACTTGAACGCTTGGATGCCCGTAATATCCGCCCCCGTAATCAGCAGGTGGATGTCGTGGGTGCCCTCGTAGGTAATCACCGATTCGAGGTTCATCATGTGGCGCATGATGGGGTACTCGCCGGTGATGCCCATGCCGCCGTGGATTTGGCGGGCTTCGCGGGCCACGTGCAGGGCCATTTCCACCGAGTTGCGCTTGGCCATGGAGATTTGGGCGCTGGTGGCTTTGCCTTCGTTTTTGAGCACGCCCAGGCGCCAGGCCAGCAGTTGGGCCTTGGTGATTTCGGTAATCATCTCGGCCAGCTTCTTCTGCTGTAGCTGGAAACCGCCGATGGGCTGGCCGAACTGCTCGCGCTGCAAGGAGTACTTCAGGGCCGACTCGTAGCAGTCGATGGCCGCGCCGATGGCGCCCCAGGCAATGCCAAAACGGGCCGAGTCGAGGCAGGAGAGCGGGCCGCGCAGGCCTTCGATGTTGGGCAGGATATTTTCCTTGGGAATCTTTACGTCCTCAAACACCAGCTCGCCGGTGGTGCTGGCGCGCAGGCTCCACTTGTTGTGGATTTCGGGCGTGCTGAAGCCGGCCATGCCGCGCTCCACGATGACGCCCTTGATGCGGCCGGCTTCGTTTTTGGCCCAGACAACGGCCACCTGGCACTCGGGCGAGTTCGAAATCCAAAGCTTGGCGCCGTTGAGCAGGTAATGGTCGCCCATGTCCTTGATGTTCGTCGTCATGCCGCCGGGGTTCGAGCCGTGGTCGGGCTCGGTGAGGCCGAAGCAGCCCAGCCACTCGCCGCTGGCCAGCTTGGGCAGGAACTTGTGGCGCTGCGCTTCCGAGCCGTAGGCGTAGATGGGGAACATCACCAGCGAGCCCTGCACCGAGGCGGTGGAGCGCATCCCGGAGTCGCCGCGCTCAATTTCCTGCATAATCAGGCCGTAGCTGATGTAGTCCATCCCGCCGCCGCCGTACTCCTGCGGAATGGTGGGGCCGAAGGCGCCCACGTCGCCGAACTTGCGCACGATTTCGCTGGGGAAATGCGCGTCCTGCGCCCACCGCTCGATGTTGGGCGAAATCTCCTTCTTCACAAAGTCGCGGATGCTCTGGCGGATGAGCAGATGCTCTTCGGTGAGCAGGCCGTCGAGGTCGAAGTAGTCGGTGAAGCCGTTGGCGTTAGTGCTGCCGCCTTGGGCGGTGTGGGCTTTGGCTTCGGGCGAAAGAATGTCGGCAATGGAGGACATGGGCGGGGGTTGGGTGGGGGTTTCGGCAAAGATAACAAGCCGAAGGAAGGCGCGGTTCAGGCGCCCGGGCCGATGGCAGCGGGTGGCAGCGGGTGGGGGCGGGTGGGGGCGTACATTTAACCCGATTTTTGGCGTTCGCTCCGAATTTTTACGTTCGGGAGCTTCGCTGTGAGTCTTGCCTTGCTTGTGCATCAACCCTCGTCCCGGCGCCCCTCATGAGCCACGAACGAAAACTTTCGGAGCTGGAAGCCACCGCCATTTGCGGCAACGACATTTCTTCGTCATGCCTGTACGTGTCGGCGCTGGCCATTTCCTACGCCGGGCAATACGCCTGGCTGGCGCTGCTGCTGGTGGGCGCGGTGCTGTTTCTGTTCCGCAAAATTTACGGCGAAGTGGTGGGCGCCCTGCCCCTGAACGGCGGCGCCTACAACGTGCTGCTCAACACCACCAGCAAGCACAACGCCGCGCTGGCCGGCTGCCTCACGGTGCTCTCGTACATGGCCACGGCGGTGCTCTCGGCCAACGAGGCCATGCACTACCTGCACACGCTGTGGGCGGGGCTGCCCATCATCGGGGCCACGCTGGGGCTGCTGGGGCTGTTTTTGCTGCTCACCATTTTGGGCATTTCCGAATCGGCGAAGGTGGCGGTGGTCATTTTTCTCACGCACATCGCCACGCTCACGCTGCTGGTGGGCGTGGCCGGCTGGTACCTGCTCCGCCACGGCGCCCCGGACCTGGCCCTCAATTTCCAGGCGCCGCTCAAGGGGGGCAGCTTGGCGGGGGCCCTGTTCTTTGGGTTCAGCGCGGCCATGCTGGGCATTTCGGGGTTCGAAAGCTCGGCCAACTTCGTGGAGGAGCAGGCCCCCGGCGTGTTCCAGAAAACGCTGCGCAACATGTGGGTGGTGGTCACGGTGTTCAACCCGCTGCTGGCGTTTGTGGCCATCGCGGTGCTGCCGCTGGCCACGGTAGGGCCGCACGCCGAAACGCTGCTCTCGTACCTGGGCACCGTGGCCGGCGGGCGCTGGCTGGGCGTGCTCATTTCCGTCGACGCCGTGGCCGTGCTCAGCGGGGCCGTGCTCACCTCCTTCGTGGGCGTGAGCGGGCTGATGAAGCGCATGGCCCTAGACCGCATCCTGCCCGAGTTTTTTCTGCGGGAAAACGGCCGGCAGAGCAACTACGTCATCCTCGTCACCTTTTTCCTGCTGTGCGTGTCGGTGCTGCTCATCACCAACGGCGAGCTGGGGCCGCTGGCGGGCGTGTACACCATCTCGTTTCTGTCGGTGATGTCGTTTTTCGCCTACGGTAACTTCCTGCTCAAGAGCAAACAGCCGAACTTGCCCCGGCCGGTGCGGGCCAGCATTTTCACGGTGGGGCTGGCCCTGGCGGGCGTACTGATAGCGCTGTTTGGCAACATCAAGCTGCACCCCGAAGATTTGGTGGTGTTCCTCGAATATTTCCTGCCCGCCATGTTTCTGGTGTACGTGATGCTGAACCGCATCAGCGTGCTGCACATGCTGATGATGGCCGTCGAAACCCTCACCAAGCCCCTGCCGCGGGTGGCGCGGGTGTTTCGGCTGCTGGTGTGGCGGCGGCAGCGCGAGCTGGCCCGGCAGGAGTACGTGTTTTTTACCAAGGGCGACAACGTGGTAAACCTCAACAAGGTGATGGCCTACGTGGTGGCCAACGAATTCACCAACCGCCTCAAAATCGTGGCCCTGCTCAAGTTCGACGAGGACTACCCGGACGACCTGCTCAGCGACATCATCGTGCTGGACCGGGCCTACGAGCAAATCGAAGTCGACGTGGTTATCATGACCGCGCAGCTGGGTCCGGACCTGGTCAACAACCTGTCGAAGCAGTGGAACATCCCCAAAAACTTCATGTTCATCGGCTCCACCGGCGACTGGGCCCCGTACCACATTTCCGAGCTGGGCGGCGTGCGGCTGATTATTTGACGAGAAGCGTGGTCCCGTCATTGCGAGGCGGCACGACATTCCGCGCATCAAGCGGCGTCAATCCGTTCTACAAAAGCGACCAGCCTTCTATTGTGACCAATCCTTTTTCCTCCGATACCCAAAAGCCCCGACGCTGAGCAGCGCCGGGGCTTATCACATTATAAGATTGGTCGCTGAGAACAGGACGGATTGCCGCGCTCCGCTTGCAACGACCGGCAGCTTTAAAACCGCAAATTCAGCGAGGCCAAAAAATTGGTTTTCGCCTGCGGGTAGTAGTAGCTGAAGTACTGGGCCTGCCCGCCGCTCACGTAGCCGTAGGTGTAGCCGTTGTTCACGTACTCGGTGGCGAAGACGTTGTTGACGAGCACGGCCAGCTCTACTTCGCGCAGCCCGGCCAAGGCGGCCGGGTGCCAGCGGTAGCGCAGGCGCACGTCCTGCACGTAATACGGCGCGATGCTGCGGCTCGCGGTGCTGGTGTTGTCGAGGTACTGGCGGCCGGCGTAGCGGGCCAGGGCCGCGACGCGCAGGCCGGGCAGGGCCTCGTACTCCACGGTGTAGGCCGCGGTGAGGTCGGGCGAAAAGGCAATGTTGGTTTGCCGGAACGTGGTGGCCTTCTCGACGCCCTGGTCATAGTCGGCCAGGTAATCGGTGTAGTTGTTGATTTTATTCTTACTGGCCGTGGCCGTGGCCGTCAGGCTGAGCGCGGGGACGGGCCGGTAGGTTACCTGGCCTTCCACGCCGGCGCGGTAGGAATCGGCCACGTTGGCGTGGATGGGGTTGCCCACGTCATCGAGGTGGCCGCTGAGCACGAGCTGGTCGCGGTACCGCATGTAGTAGTAATTCAGATTGACCTGCAGCTTTTCGGTCGAGCGGCGGAACCCCAGCTCGTAGTTGAACAGGGTTTCGGCAGTGGGGCGGCGGCCGGCGGGCGTGTCAGTGTAGTCGGTGCGGGTGGGCTCGCGCCGGGCCACGGCGAAGGAGGCGTAGGCCTGCAAGTCCGGCTTCAGCTGGTAGGTGAGCCCGGCTTTGGGGTTCAGAAAGTCGAAGTGGATGACTTGCTGGCTTTTGCCGCCGTTGGGGCGGCCGTCGGGCGCCAGCAGCTCGTAGCGCACGGCGCGGTACTGCAGGTCGCCGAAGGCTGCCAGCTTGTCCGTCAGCCCCACGTTGGCGCGGGCGTACACGTTGAAATCCGTCTTGTGAGCATTGGGCTCGTCGTAGTAGCGGGTGCCGCTTTCGGGGATGTTGATGCCGCGCTGGGCCCAGGTCAACTCATCGAAGTGCTGCCCGCGGTAGCCCACCAGGGCCCCGCCCAGCGTGGCCTCCGTCACGCGGCCGCTGGCGGGCCGCAGCTGCAGGGCGTAGGTAGCGCCGTAAAGGTCGGTTTTGAGCCAGCGGCGGCGGATGACATCGGTCGTGGCCAGCGTGTCGAAGCCCCCGCCGGTGCGCGGCTGGTACACCGGGCCGGCAATGCCGTATTTGGCGAATTCCTGGTTGGCCTTGTACTCTTCATAATACCCGCCGCCGCGCGTCCAGAAGGGCGTCACGCTCAGGTTGAGCGTGCGGGTGAGCTGGCGCGAAACCAAAAACTGGTAGTAGTCCTGCTGGTAGTTGTCGGTCTGGTTCTTGTAGGCCGGCCGGTGCTGGCCGGCATCGGTGCCGGCCTCGTTGTAGCGGCGGTTTTTGTGCAGCAGCGAATCGGCCAAGCCGTACCAGCTTTGGTAGGTGGTTTCGTAGCCGGTGAGCACGAGCGCGCGCAGCAGGGTCTTTTCGTCGGAATAGGTGCCGGCCAGGTACAACGACTTCAGCCGCGACGAGCCCCGGTCCACGTAGCCCTCGCTCTGCACCCGCGAGGCCCGGGCATCCACCGTGAAATGGCCGTTGAGCAGCCCCGTGCCGGCCGCCACGGTACTTTTCCAGGTGCCAAACGAACCAGCCGAGTTGTTAATTTCGGCGTAAGCGTTGGGCCGCAGGCCGAGGGTTTCCACGTTCAGGCTGGCCCCGAAGGCCCCCGCGCCGTTGGTGCTGGGCCCGGCCCCGCGCTGCACCTGAATGCTTTGGGTGGACGAAGCCAAGTCGGGCAAATCGACGAAGAACACGCCGTGGCTTTCGGCTTCGTTCACCGGCACCCCGTTCAGCGTCACGTTGATGCGGGTGCCGTCGGTGCCGCGGATGCGGAGGCCGGTGTAGCCCACGCCGGTGCCCGCGTCGGAGGTCGTAACCACGCTCGGCGTCTGGTCGAGCAGGTAGGGAATGTCCTGGCCAAAGTTGCGGGCCTGCAGCTGCTCGCGGCTCACGTTCTGGTAGGCGGTGCCGGTTTTGTCGGTGGCGCGGGTGGCGGTTACCACGGCTTCGGGCGTCAGGATGTGGCGGCGGGTGGCGGTGTCGGCCGGGGCCTGCGGCTGGGCCCACGCCGGCGCGGTGGCCAGCGCGCACAGCGCCGCCCCCGCGAGAAAGAAATGTTTCAAAAAAGTAATGGGTAAAAAATGGAACGCGCCGCCGCCCCAGGGGTCGGAGCGGCAGCGGAAACGTCCGCGGATTGTTTGTTCCCTTCGCCGGCATTACCCGGTTCAGGTTCGATGGGTATCATCTCAGCCGATGTCGTGCACAACACCAGCACCCCTAAACATGCGGCAAAGGTAGCACCGCCCGCCCGTTGCGGCGGCCGCGAGCCGCGGCGGGCGCCCGGCGCAACTAACCGGCGGCTTGGCGGTTTGCTGAACGTCAGTTAATTTAGAGACGTCGGCCGGCGCAACGCCGGGCCGGGGGCCCCCGTTGTAGGGGTCCGCACCGCTTCAGCCGCTTTCGCCATGTTCAGCCTCATCTACGCCGTCGCCTTCTGCGCCTTTTTTGTGTTCATGCTGGTGCTGCCGCGGCGCCGGCGGGCCCTGCCCCCGCCCCCGCCTTCGGACGGCGACGACGGCGGCGGCGAACCGCACGACCCCGGCCTGCCCGACCTCGACCTGCCGCCGGGCATTTCGCGCCCCATCAACGACTGGGAGCCGGACTACAACAAGCGCCGCGTGGGCGTTTGACGCTGCGCTCAATGAGGAATGAGGAATGAGGAATGAGGAATGAGGAATGAGGAATTTCGGGCCCAACGGCCAATTCTTCATTCCTCATTCCTCATTAAGCGCGGCGTCACCCCACTTCAATGGAGTACGCGGCCGAGAATGTCTGGCCCGGCGCCAGGGTCAGGATGCCTTCTTTTTCGCGGAGTTCGCCGGGCTCGCCGGCGGGGCTTGCAATGCCGTGCCACGGCTCAACGCACACAAATCCGGCGCCGGGCCCTTTGGTCCAGAGGCCGAGGTAGGGAAAGCCGTCGAAGCGGAAGCGCACAAAGTGCGCCGACCGGCGCGAGCGCAGCGTGAGCGCCGTAAAATCGTAGTGCTTGAACACCAGCGCGTCGTCGACGAACAGCTCGTAGCGCAGCGGCAGCTCCCGCCCGGCGTGCAGCACCGGGGCCGTGTGGCCGGTGAGCAAGCCGCCCTGCAGCAGGTGGCGCTCGAGGGTGACGGGGTGGTCGAATTCGAAATAATAGTCCTCAAAGGCCTCGCCCGGCAGCAGGGGGCAGCGAATGGCCGGGTGCGCACCGATGCTGAAGAGCAGCGGCTGGTCGGCGGCGGGGTTGCGCACATCCCAGCGCACGGTGAGCGCGGTGGCGTGCAGGGCGTAGGTAATGGTCAGCTCGAAGGCGAAGGGGAACACGGCGCGGGTGGTGGCGTCGTGCTCCAGCCGGAAGACCAGCTCGGTGGGGCTGTGGCGCACCACGGCAAATTCCTGGTCGCGGGCGAAGCCGTGCTGGGGCAGCTTGTAGCCCTGGCCCTCGTGGCGGTAGGCATCGCCGGGCAGCCGGCCCACCAGCGGGAACAGCACCGGCGCGTGCCGGGCTCACACGGCCGGGCCGCCGGGCCACACGTACTCCAGGCCGTTGGCGGGCGTGAGCAGGCTGGTGAGCTCGGCGCCGCGGGTGGCGAAGGTGGCGCGGCAGGCGGGGCTAAAGAGCGTGAGGTGGGCGGCGGGCACGGGCGGTTTTTTGGCCGCCGGGGCGGGCGGGCGGGCGGCGGTGCGCAGCAGCTCGTCGACCAGGTAGCAGGCCTGGACAAAGCGGCGCTCGGGGGCGCCGGAGATTTCGGCGAAGTTGGACATTCGCTCGCGTAGCTCGCGCTGGTAAAGGTCGTAGAACTGCTGGCGCAGGTGCGGGTGCTCGCGCAGGGGGTCGGGCTGCCAAGGCAAGTCCACGCCCATGAGCAGCACCAGGTCGTAATGCTGCGCGTCGATGCGGCGCAGCACCCACTCCGGGCAGGTGCCGAAGGAGTGCTCGGCCCAGATTTTTATCACCAGCAAGTCGCTGTCGCAAAATACCACGCGGTGGGCCCGGGCGGCGGCGGCGTCCTCAGCGGCGAGCTGGCCGCGGGCTATTTCTTCGAGGTCGTGGAGGGTGTAGTGCGGGCCCGATTCGGCGAGGTACTCGCGGGCAAACTCCGGGGCGAACACGGTGCCGTAGTGCGCCGCCAGCCGGGCGGCAAGCGTCGTTTTGCCCGTGGATTCCGGGCCGGTCAGGGAAATGCGCAGCAAAGGCAGGGTGGGGAAAGCGTGGGGAAAATTGTTTTCGGGCTACTTCCGCCACGCCGGCCCCACCGGGGAAGGGTGCGACGGCTTGCTGGCGGCGGGTGGGTGCTGAGGACGTAGAATTGCGGGCTTGTACGGCGCGGGCTTTCTTTGGCTGCCCTGCTTCAGGCAGCGGCCCCGGCCGGCGGGGCCAAGTCGCGCCGCCACTGCCAGTAGCCGTAGGCCGCCAAGGCCAGGTACAGGGCATAGAGCAGGCTGGTGGGATAGAGCTGCTTGTACCACAGCACGGGCACGTAGATGAGGTCGACCAACAGCCAGAGCAGCCAGTTTTCGAGGCGCTTGCGGGTGAGCAGGTACTGCGCCACGATGCTGCCGGCGGTGGTGAAGCTGTCGAGGTAGGGCAGGGCCGCGTCGGTGTGGTGGCGTAGGTAGTAGCCGAAGCCGGGCGTGAAAACCGCCGCGAACAGGGCCCCGGCCAGCCACTCGCGCCCGGTGGTGCGCGTGATGCCCAACTCGGTTTGGCCGCGCCCGCCGTACAGCCACTCGTACCAGCCGTACAGGCTCAGAGCAATGAACAGCCCCTGCAGGTTGCAGTCGGCATACAGTTGGGCCCGGAAGTACACGAACACGTAGAGCAGGCAGCTCACCAGCGCCACCGGAAAGTTCCAGATGGACTCGCGCGCGGCCAGCCACACGCAGGCAAACCCCGTCACCACGGCGGCCCACTCCAAGGGAGTGGTGGCCCGCAGGTAAGCAAGCAAAGAAGCGGGAACAGCAAGCAGCAACAAAGCAGGCACGGCAGCGCAAACGCAAAGCAAGCGCGCAAGTTAGGGCGGGGCCGGCCTACTTTTGCCTAGTCACCGCCCGTTCATGGAAAGCCCGTCCCTCGAAATCAGCCCGCCCGAACTCCACCGCCGCCTGCTGGCCGGCGACGACCTGCAGCTGGTGGACGTGCGCGAAGCCATCGAATTTGAGTTCTGCCACCTGCCCGGCAGCCAGCTGCTGCCCCTGGACGAAGTGCCGCGCCGGGCCGCCGAAATCCGCACCGCGGGGCCGGTCGTGCTCATTTGCCACCACGGCGTGCGCTCGGCCCACGCCCTGGCCTACCTGCGCCAGCGCCTGGGCCGCCTCAACGTGCTGAACCTGCGCGGCGGCGTGGCCGCCTGGGCCGCGCAGGTGGACCCGGATTTTCCTACGTATTAATTTATGGCTTCCCGGCCCCGGTCGAGGCTTATTTGGGCGCGGCAGTGCCGGCTACGCGCTGGCGGCGGGCGTCCTCGGCCAGGTAAAAGGCTAGTTCCGTGCGGTAGGGCTTCAGGTTGAGGCCCGGCCGGTTTTGGGCCACGATGCCTTGCATAGCCTGAATGACCGCCCGGCGGTCGGCCGGGCACACGGTGCCGGTAGAATCGGCGAAGAGCGCCGCATGGCACAGTTCGAGTTGGCTCTCAAGCTGGGCGGCCGGGTCGGCGGCTACAGTAGAGCCGCCCGGCTCGGTGGTGGTGCGCTTCATGGGGTATTTCTGGCCCCGGTAGGTGATGGGGGTAACGGTTTTGTCGGCGAAATCGCCCCTGGCCGCGTGTTGCCCCAGCATCAGGCCCGCCACGATGCCGTGCACCAGGTTGGCCTGGGCCTGAGCGACACCTGCGGTACTTAGCAAAAAAAGAAGGGCAATGACCGGGCGTAAGGCTTTGTTCATGGGAAAGGTAAAAAAGGGGACGCTGGTAAAAGGGTTGCAATCTAAGCCCAATGAGTGCAAATAATTGGTTCCTGCGCAGGCCGCGACGGCAGCCGTCGCGGCCTACGTTTTCTGCCCCGGCGAACACCAGCGCGATTGGCGCGTTGATAAGGAGTTGTTAAACCTACCCACCATGTCCGACTTCCCGTTGCCTACTGCCCTCGCGCAGGCCCCCGCCGGCCCCACCCTGGCCGACCGGCTGGCCCTGCGCGAGCGCCCCGTGGGCGCCCCGCTGCTCCGCCAGGACTGGAGCGACCTGCTGTTTCTGCACTGGCCGGTGCCCGCGGCCCTGCTGCAGCCCCACTTGCCGCCCCGCCTGCAGCTCGACACCCACGACGGCCGGGCTTGGCTGGCCGTGGTGCCGTTCCGCATGTCGAAGGTGCGCACCCACATCAGCCCGCCGGTGCCGGGGGCCCGCGATTTTCTGGAGCTGAACGTGCGCACCTACGTGCACCTCGACGGCGTGCCCGGCGTGTGGTTTCTCTCGCTCGACGCCACCAACGCGCTGGCCGTGTGGGCCGCGCGCACGTTCTTCAACCTGCCCTACCTGCGCGCCACCATGCGCCTGGAGCGCCCCAGTGCCGATTTGCGGCAGTTCACGGCCCAGCGCACCCACGCCGGCATGCCGCCGGCGCACTTTCGCGCCACCTGGAAAACGGGCCCGCCCCTGCCCGCGGCCGAGCCCGGCTCGTTGGCGTTTTTCCTCACCGAGCGGTACTGCCTCTACGCCGGCAACCGGGCCCAGACCAAGCTCTACCGGGGCCGGGTGGCGCACGCGCCCTGGCCCCTGCGCTCGGCCCAGCTGCTGCACTACGAGTCGTCGCTGATAGAAGGCCACGGCCTGCCCACGCCCGCGGGCCCGCCGCTGGTGCACGCCGGCGGCCCCGTGAGCGTGGAGCTGTGGCCGATGCAGCGGGTGTGAGGCGGGCGGAGGTCCTTGCCCAACCCCCTTTCATTCCGCGACAAGGAACAACGTATTGCCTGGCCGCACCAGCCATCAAAAAGCCCTCGGCCGTGCGGCCGGGGGCTTTTTGTTTTTGGCAATCTGCCGGCGGGGCGGCCGCTAGGCGGGCAGCGCGTCGCGGCGGGCCGTGACCTGGGTTTGGCAGTCCTGGTAGCCCAGCAGCTCGCGCTGGGCGGCGTCGAGCTCGCGCTGGCGGCGGAAGGCACCCCGGCTGCCCTGGCCGCCGAGCTGGGCGTCCTGCAGCTTCTCGCGGTCGCGCTTGAGGGCGCGCAGGCGCAGTTCTTCGTTGGTGCGGGCTTCGCCGGCAGCCATGCCGGCCACGCGGGTTTCGAGGGGCGTAATCTGGTCGGTGAGGGCGGTGATTTTGGCGGCGTCGTCGGCGGCGGCACCGGTTTGCAGGGTGCTGGAGCGCGTGAGGGCCGCGATGTGGAACTCGACGCGGGCGATGTCTTCGGTGGTGTCGGCGAGGACGGCGGCGCAGTCGGCGCGGGTGAGCAGGAGGTTAACGGGGTACGTCATGGGAGAAAAGGAAAAAGGAAAATGGTGAGACGGGCACCGAACGCGGGGCGCCGCCTCTTATTGCGGGCTTCCGGTTATTTATTTATTCCAACCCTCCTATACCGCCGGGCCGGCGGCCAGGGCGCCCGCCAGCCAGTCGGCCTCGCGCTGCCAGGCGTGGCCGCGGGCGGCCAGCAGGGTGTGAGCCACGGCGGCGGGGCCCAGCGCGTCGGCAGCGGCTTCGAGCCAGCGGGCCAGCCAGCGGCGGCGCAGGGCGGCGGGGGCATGGGCGGGCTCGGCCGGGCCGGGGGGCGGCAGGGCGGCTTCGAGCAGGGGGCCGGCGGCCAGGCGGGCGCGCATCATGTCCACGCGGGCTTGCTGCTCGTCGAGCAGCTGGCCCAGGCGCTGGGCTTGGTAGCGGCATTCGGCCAGGCGGGCCAGCAGGGCCAGCGGGCCGGCCGGCGGTGGCGGTGCGGGGCCGGCCGGTGCGGGGCCGGCCGGTGCGGGCGCCGTCGGCAGGGCCGCGAGCCAGGGCAGCAGCCCGGGCACGGCGTGGGCCGGCAGCGGGTCGTGGTCGGCTTCAATGCGGGCCAGCTGCGACTGGCTCACGCCCACCCACCCGGCCAGCTCGCGCTGGCGCAGGCCGAAATGGGCGCGCACGGCGCGCAGGGTGGGGGCGTAGCTCATCGGGCAAGGGCAACGGGGGCAGGGGTCTAATATTTTTTGGAGTTGGGCAAAAATATAGTAGATGCCCCTGCAACTACTAATTATTTGCCTGCTGCCCGTAATTATTAGAAACCCGGCAAATAGGGGCTTCGCGGGGGCGGGCTGCCGATTCCTTAAACAGTTTCATTGCGGTCCGACCCCTACCTGTTGACAACGAAGCTGTTTAGAAAATCATCCTCGTCTGTCATCCTGAGCGCAGCGAAGGACCTTATCACCGCTGAACAATTGGCAGTAATCCATTTGGCGCATTGGTGAGAAGGTCCTTCGCTGCGCTCAGGATGACAGGTAAGGATGACAGGTAAGGATGACAGGTAAGGATGACGGGTGTGGATGACGGGTGAGGATGACAGACACGCAAAAAAACCGACTTCTTATTAATAGCCTCAACATTTAATTTGGTGATTCATTCCGGACATTATACATTTAGAGCCATATGCAGGGGTGTCCTCCACCACCGCTGTCTGGGCGCTGCTTTTCGCGGCTGCCGCTTGGTCATCTGTTTTCTTCACCAGGTTTTCTCCTGTCTACCAAACTCCTGACTGCTCGCTCGCAGTAGCCAGCCCTCCGCAGTTTGTGCCGCCGTCACATGCTGTTTGCCGGTTTCCGGCCCTCCGCTTTTTTTGGCTTTTTTCGCAAGTGCCGCCCCCGAGCGTGGGGCCGCGGCTGCGCGGCGTTTTTTCCTGTGCCCCTTTTTTCTTTTTCCACTTTTTTTCCCTCCCCTGACCGCTATGGCAAGATTTTTACTGTCCGCGCGCTGGCTGCTGCTGGCCTTGTTCCTGCTGTTTCACGTGCAAAGCCGGGCGCAGTGCAGCGCGCCCACCGGGCTGGCCGTCACGGGCATCACCGGCACCTCGGCGCAGGTGGGCTTCACGGCCAGCGCCACGGCGCAGAGCTACACGGTGAGCTACTTCGCCGCCAGCACCGGGCAGTCGGGCACGGTGAGCCCCAACCCGACCGGCCCGCCGGTGGCCCTCACCGGGCTCACGCCGAGCACGGCCTACACCGTGACCGTCATCAGCAACTGCGCGGGCGGGCAAACGGCCGCCGCGTCGGTCACCTTCAACACGAGGCACCCCAACGACGACCCCTGCACGGCGCAGCTGCTGGCCTTCAATAACAACTGCGGCACTTCGGCCACGACGGCCACCCTCAACGGGGCCACCGTCACGCCGGCCAACGGCTACAACCAGATGGGCTGCGCCCAGGCCCAGCAGCCGCGCGACGTGTGGTTTGCCTTCCGCACCGCCGCCAGCGGGGCGGCCAGCACCGGGGCCACCGTCACGGCCGGCAGCTTCCAGTTTGCGCCGGGGCAGGTGCGGGTGTTCGGCGCGGCCTCGTGCGCGGGGCCGTTCACGGACCTGGGCTGCGCCGTGGGCGCGTCGGGCAGCACCGCCGTGCCGCCCGTGGTGGTGGGCAGCCTCACGCCCAACACCCTGTACTACGTGCGCGTGGCCACGGCCGACGACTTTGCGACGCTTTCCACGTTCACCATCTGCGTGAGCGAGCCGCCCGCCTGCGGCCCGCCCCAGAACGCATCGGTTGGGGCCGTAACGGCCACCACGGCCGTGCTGAACCTGACGCCCGGCCCCGGCAACACCGGCTACACGGTGCAGCTGACCCTGCAGAGCGGCGGCCCCACCACCACCCAGACCTTTGGCGCGGCCTTGCCGCTCACCCTCACCGGCCTGCTGCCGGCCACCGCCTACTCGGCCGTGCTGCGCGCCAGCTGCGACCCCACCGGCGTGGGCGCGGCGCTCAGCTTTACCACCCGGCCGGCAAACGACGAGCCGGCCGGGGCCGTCGCGCTGGTGCTCGACGCCACCTGCCAGCCCACCGGCGGCAGCACGGCCGGGGCCACCGTCACGGTGCCCAACGGCTACACCAACCCCGGCTGCCAGGGCGGCACGGCCTCCGGCGACGTGTGGTACACGGCCACGACGGCGGCCAGCGGGACCGGCAGCACCGGCCTCACCCTCACCGCCAACGGCGGCTCCCCCACCACCGTGGGCCAGCTGCGGCTGTTCAGCGCGCCGGGGGCCACGGGGCCCTTCACGGAAGTGGCCTGCGTGAGCGCGACCCTGACCGGCACCATTGCCACCCCCCCGCTGACGTGGGCCGGGCTGGCGCCCGCCACCACGTACTACGTGAGCGTGAGCGCCTACCTGTACGGCTCCTTCACCATTTGCGCCACCCCGGCCCCGCCCTGCCCGGCGCCCATCGGCCTGGCCGTGGCGGGCATCACCAGCACGACGGCCACCCTGAGCTGGGCCCTGCCCGGCGACGCGGGCGGCACCTTCACCGTGGAGTACGGCCCGCGGGGCTTCGCGCCCGGCACGGGGGCAATCGGGGCGGTGGCGGTGGCCGGCCTGAGCGGGCTGAGCTACGCGGCCTCCGGCCTGACGCCCGGCCAGGACTACGAGTTCTACGTGAGCCGCACCTGCGGCGGCCTGGCCGGCGGCAGCCCGCGCAGCGGCCCGCGGGCGTTCAGCACCCCGTTTGGGGCCAACGACGAGCCCTGCGGGGCCCTAATGCTGCCCCTGGCCGCCACCTGCCAGCCGGTGAGCGGCACCACGGCCGGGGCCAGCCCGACCCCGCCCAACGGCTACACCACCACGTCGAGCTGCAACCTCAACTCCTTTGCGGCTTCGGACGTGTGGTTCTCGTTCACGACCGCCGCCAGCGGCCAGCCCGGTGCCCAGGCAGTGCTGCTGACCGCCACCGGGGGTCCGGCCCGGGTGATGGAAGTGTTTTCGGCGGCGTCCTGCGCCGGCCCCTTCACCCGGATTGGCTGCTCGGGCGTGTCGACCAACCAAAGCGGCAGCCCGGCGCCGCCGCTGCTGCTGCGCGGCCTCGCGCCGGGCACCACGTACTACGTGGCCGTATTCACCGGCACGAGCGTGGCGGCTGGTCCGTTCACCCTTTGCGCCACGCCGGCCCCGCCCTGCGACAGCCCCACCAACGTGGCCGTGGGCAACCCCACCGGCACCGGGGCCACGCTCACCTTCACGCCCGGCGCGGGCAACACCGGCTACACCCTCACCCTGGCCCCCGCCGGCAGCGGCCCCAACCCGGTCACCATCACGGGTTCGCCCTACACGCTGAGCGGCCTCACGGCCAACACGGCCTACACCCTGACGCTGCAAAGCACCTGCGCGGGCGGCACCGGGGCGGTTATCACGGTGGCCTTCAACTCCGGGCCCACGGTGCCGGTCAACAATTTCTGCGCCGGGGCCATTGCCCTGACCTGCGGGCAGACGGTAAGCGGCTCGACGGCCGGGGCCAACATGGCCGGCACGCCCAACCAGGTGAGCAACTGCCCGGCGACGCCGAACGCCTCAAGCACCCCGGACGCGCCAGGGGTATATTACCGGTTTACGGGCAACGGCGACATCATTACGATGGCGACGTGCACCGCCCGAATTAATTACCATGCAGAACTCTTTGTATACACTGGCAGCTGCGCCATTTTTACCTGCGTGGCCAGCAGTATTGCGGATTTTGCTTGCACACGCAACTTTCTCTTCCCCAAGGTTACCTTCCCCAGCCAGTTGGGCGTAGACTATTACGTCTATGTCTCGGGCCAATACGTCAGCGGGTTGAACAACGTAGGCGATTTTGACCTCGCGGTTACTTGTACGCCCCCACCTTGCCCGGCCCCCACCAATGCCACGGTGAGCCTAGTGACGGCCACCACAGCCCGCGTGAGTTTTGTGCCGGCCGCTAGCAGCACGGCCAGCGGGTATACAGCCACGGCTACTCCCACAGCAGGTGGGCCGGCCGTTACGGCCACTGGTGTGACCTCGCCGCTCAACCTGAGTGGCCTCACCCCCAACACTCCCTATACGGTGAGCGTCCGGGCCACCTGCGGCAGTGGGCAAAGCCTGGCCGCTACCATCACCTTCAATACGCCACTGCCCACGCGCAACGCGGCCCTGGCCGCCGCCGTGGGCTTGTACCCCAACCCGGCCCACCATTCTGTTACCCTGGCGCTGCCCGCCGCGCTGGCCCGGCAAGCCCCCGAAGTGCTGCTGTTTAACGCCCTGGGGCAGGCCGTGGGAGCAGTTCGCGTCTTGTCAGCGGCCAGCCAGGACACCGAAACCCTTTTCGACCTGACGGGCCTGGCCCCAGGGGTGTACTCCGTGCGGCTCCGCACGGGTCAGGTGACACTGTTTAAGCACCTAGTGATTGAGTGATGGAGGGCGGAGCCCGGCCACGAAGGCTTTTCGTGGCCGGGCCCCGCTTATTGGCCTTATCCCCTGACCGTGGTTTTTCCTGCCGCGACAGGGCCGTTCCCGCCTTTTCAGTCAGCTGGCGCCCTTGTGCTGATTGACCGGCGGGCAATTCGCACATCATAACCCTTGTGCCTATGCAACATCTTCTCTGAGCCAACCGCGGCTACGCGCCGCACCGGCCTACCTCCGCCCCTGCTTACCCGCAACGACTACACTCGTAGCTCTTTTTGCGGCAATCCTTTCATTTTACTACTGCCTTGAACGCATGAAAACACGTGTAATTCTGGGGATGCTGGCCTACCTGGCCTACCTGGCCTGGCTGACCCCTGCCACTGCTCAGACGTTTTACCCCCCGTCCAGCACCGACCTACTCGCCCCCGGCTCAATCGCCACTACCGCGAGTGACGTGAAGAACACCGGCACTGATTTCGTGAAGCTTGACCCCAATAATTTTCTTCAGGTAATGGTGTGGGATAGAATTCCGGCGACCGGACCTAGTAATATTTATTTGTCTTGGAGCGTCAATAGGGGTACAGGGGCTACTGGCTCAATTAAAATCGATACGCCAATTAATGGGGCCTTTGCCTATCTCAGCGACCCCGACGTAACGGTGGCCTTTTTAAACGGCGCGCTTTACGCCTCGGTGGTGTATTTGGCCAAAGACATTACCCTTCCACCCGACGCCGCTACGGTGGAAACCTACCTTGACGTGTATAAGTGGACCGGCACGTCTTTCGTGCGCTCAAGTACCTTCAATGGTGGCGCGCCCTTGCCCCTGGGAGTTGCGTTCATCCCTGCGGCGGGAGGGTTACCTTCCTCAATCCGCATCCACTCCTCGCCCAACATCGATGCCAATGCCACTGGCAAGGTGGGCATCGTGTGGCAGGAAACCACCACCGAACTAGCCCAAATTCGGGTCATCTCGCCGTCCTACCCCGGTCCTAACGGGTACAGCTTCAATCAGGCGACCACGTTTGCGGAAAGCTATGTACTCGATTGCAACATCGACGGCAGTGGATTCATCCTCGGCTGCTCTCCTCTGGCACGCGGCACACTGGCCTCCCGGTCAAACGGGTCTAACAACCCTTCTATCCTGTTCAACCAAAGTCTTAGCCCAGACGTGGCCGTCTCGCCCAACGGCGTGCTGTCCTTTTGCTACATTGGGGCCTCTGCCGACCCCACTAGCTTGCCGGTTACGTCAGGCACCCGCCTGGTGTTGAAGCAGTACTCGCGCGACTGCAACATTTTCAATATCAGCTACGGCACGTACAGCTGGAACGCGGCCGGGACATACGGCGCCCCCCGCATCGCGGCCACGGCCCACGCGGGCACAACCAACGACCTAGACGTGGAAATCGTGATGGCTTGGACTGGCGGCGACTGCCTAGAAGGTATTGGCAACCGGAGTTATTACGAAATCCGCAACTGGGGCCGTAGCGCCGGCACCTTCCGAACCAGCTATACTACGGTAAGTATTCCCACAGTGGCCGCTGTCAACGGCTATCCCGCCAACCAACCGGTAGTAGCATTTAGTAGTGGCGAAGGCGCCGCTTATTCTGACCAGTATGTGGTGGCGTGGGCCGGACAAAACTATCCCAAGTTCAGCAGTGGGTACGACGTATGGAGCACCACACTGGTCGCCGGGTCTCTGCTAACCCCCGACTACAGCCGGGTGAACTACAATACCGTGGGAGACCAAAACATTCCCAGCGTAGCGGGCCGCTATTCCGGCACAGGCAAGTCAATGGGATATCTATTCAAAGATGCGTCTGTTCCGCAACTCTCTTACCGCTACTCGACCGTGCAAGCCGGCAGTGGGGCCCTCAATCGCACCGGCGCAAGCGGGAGCGACCCCAAAGGCAGCACCGGGCCGGCCCGCGTCATCGATGCCTACCCCAATCCTTCCTCTTCGGCGATAGACTTTAATCTTCACCTACGCCAGGGCGAAATTGTGCAGCAGCTAACGGTGGTGGACCTGATGGGCCGTGTGCTCGATAAAGTTGCCGTGCCCGCCGGCCAGTCTTCCGACCCGGTGATTAGCTGGCAGCCCAAACAAGCCATGCCGGAAGGGGCCTACATCGTGAAACTGGTTACGAACCAGCGCACCGAAACCATTACCATTAACCGCAGTCGGTAGTTACTCATTACCGCGCGTTGCTCAAACAGGGCGCTGGCAAATGCCAGCGCCCTGTTTTTTATTGGTAGATTCCGCTGCCTCATGCGGCGGGTGTAATTTTGGCCCATGCCCCCCGCCTTCGTCCTGCCCCCGCTGCCCGATTTACCCATCTTGGCGGCGCTACCCGCGCTGCGGCAGGCCCTGGCGGCGCACAGCCGCGTGGTGCTGGAAGCCCCGCCCGGCGCGGGCAAAACCACCGTGGTGCCACTGGTGCTGCTGGCGGCCGAGTGGCGCCACCCCGCCAATAAAATCCTGGTGCTGGAGCCGCGGCAGCTGGCCGTGCGCGGGGCCGCCGCCCGCCTGGCGCAGCTGCTGGGCGAGCCCGTGGGCCGCACCGTCGGCTACCGGGTGCGGCTCGACAGCAAGGTGAGCAAGGAAACCCGCGTGGAGGTCATCACCGAGGGCATCCTGACGCGTCTGCTGCAGGACGACCCGGCGCTGGAAGGCGTGGCGGCCGTGGTGTTCGACGAGTTTCACGAGCGCAGCCTGAACGCCGACCTCGGCCTGGCCCTGGCCCTGGATGCCCAAGCAGTATTGCGGCCCGAGCTGCGGATTTTGATAATGAGCGCCACGCTGGAGGCCCGGCGGCTGGGGCAGTGGCTGCCCGCGCCCGTGGTATCGTCGGCCGGTTTTCTGTTTCCGATTGACACCCATTACCTCGACCCGCGCCGGGCCGCGCCCCTGCCCAACCGGCCCGGCGAGCGGCTGGCCGAGCTGGTGCCCGCCCAGGTGCGCGCCGCCCTGCACGCCCACCCCGAGGGCGATATTCTGGTGTTTCTGCCCGGCGTGGCCGACTTGCAGCGCAGCGCCCGCAAGCTCACCGATGCCTTGGCCGAGAACGTCGACTTGCACCTGCTGCACGGCGAGCTGCCCCTCGAGACCCAGGACGCGGCCCTGCGCCCGGCCGAAGCCGGCCGCCGCAAGGTCATCCTCGCCACCAGCATCGCCGAAACCAGCCTCACCATCGAGGGCGTGCGGGTGGTGATTGACGGCGGCTTTGCGCGGGTGCCGCGCTTCGTGCCCCGCACGGGCTTCACCACCCTCGAAACCGTGCCCGTGGCCCGCGCCGCCGCCGACCAGCGCCGCGGCCGCGCCGGCCGCCTGGCCCCCGGCACCTGCTACCGCCTCTGGACCGAAGCCGAACACCACCTCCTGCCCGCGCACCGCCCACCCGAAATCCACACCGCCGACCTCAGCGCCCTGGCCCTGGAGCTGGCCCTGTGGGGCACCGCCGACCCCGCCGGCCTGCGCTGGCTGGACGCCCCACCCGCCGCGGCGTTTGCCCAGGCGCAGGATTTGCTGCTGCGGCTGGGCGCGCTGGACGCTTCACTTAATGAGGAATCGGGAATGAGGAATGAAGAATTGGGAGCGTCTGCTCATTCCTCATTTCTGATTCCTCATTCTTCATTAAAGCTAAAACCGACCCCCCACGGCCGGCAGTTGGCCAGGCTGGGCCTGCCGCCGCGCCTGGGCCACCTCGTGGTGCGCGGGCAGGAACTAGGCCACGGTGCCGCCGCCGCCGCTTTGGCCGCCCTGCTGGCCGAGCGCGACCTGCTGCGCTGGGCCGCCCCCACCGATACGCGCCCCGCGCCGCCCGACCTGCGCCTGCGGCTGGAAGCCCTGGCCAGCGGCCAGCCGCCGCTGCCGGGGCTGGCCCTGCACCACGCCACCCTGCAGCGTGTGCGCGACGTGGCCCGCAACCTGATGCAGCGGCTGGGTCTGAAAGACCCGTCACTCGGCCACTCAGTCACTCAGTCGCCCATCGGCTTGCTCACCGCCTTGGCCTACCCCGACCGGCTGGCCCAGCGCGAAACCCCCGACCGCCTGCGCCTCATCACCGGCCAGCGCGTGAGCCTGAACACCACCGACGTAGACCCGCAGGCCGTTTTTTTTGCCGTGGCGCACTTAGCGGGCACGGCCGCCGCGCCCCGCGCCACCCTAGCCGCGCCGCTGAGCCGGGAAGAGCTGGAAACGGCCTTCGCCAACCAGATTACCTCCACCGACGAGGTGCGCTACGAGCCCACGGCCCAGCGCGTGACGGGCCGCCGGGTGCGCCGCCTGGGCGCGCTGCTGCTGGCCGAAACGGTTATCGGGCAGCCCGACTCGGCCCTGGTGGCGCGGGCCCTGCTGGCGTATGTGCAGGAAGTGGGCCTTGCCAAGCTGAACTGGACCGCCGGTGCCCGGCAGGTGCAGCAGCGGCTGGAGTTTGTGCGGCAGCAGTTTCCCGAGGGGGCACCGGGCGCGAGCTTAGCCGAAAGCTGGCCGGCATCGGACGACGAAACGCTGCTGCGGGAGTTGGCCGGGTGGCTGGGCCCGCACCTCAGGGGCCTCAAAACCCTGGCCGACGTGCAGCGCCTCGACCTGGTTGAACCGCTGCTGGCCCGCCTGCCCGGCGGCTGGAACCAGCGCCAAACCCTGGACCGGCTGGCCCCGGCCACGCTGGAAGTACCCAGCGGCTCGCACATCAACCTGGATTACCGCGACCCCGCCGCCCCGGTGCTGGCCGTGAAGCTGCAGGAGCTGTTCGGCCTGACCGAAACGCCCACCGTGGCCGGCGGACGGGTGCCACTGCTGCTGCACCTGCTCTCGCCCGGCGGCCGGCCGGCGCAGGTCACCCGCGACCTGCGCAGCTTTTGGGAACGGGGCTACTTCGACGTGCGCAAAGATTTAAAAGGCCGCTACCCCAAGCACCCCTGGCCCGACAAGCCCATGGAGCACGTGCCCACCAAGCTCACCAAAAAACGGCTGGGGCAGTAGGCTGCGCCGGCAGCACTGCGGCCCGGCTTATCTACCGGTTTGCGCGGAGCGCCACCGGGCCCCGACACGCAGTCAGGGACTTACCTAATTGTCTCCCCGTCTCCAACACCGGGGAAACAATTAGGTAATGTTGGGTAACAATTACGTAACTTGGGGGTGTGAAACACCTCTGCCCGCTGCTATTCCTGATTTTGCTGCTGTGGGCCGACTCAGTTCGGGCCCAGGGAGGGGCCCCCGTGGGCTGGCTGAAGCTGAGCCCCTGCGCGGCCGCTGGAGCTGGTATTCGGAAATAGAAACCCGCCAGGCCAACGCCCAGCTCACCGCCCAGCAGCTGGGCCGGGTGGGCGTGCGCCTGCACGTGGCCCCCTGCCTGAGCCTGACCGCCGGCTACGTGCTGGCCGCCAACGAAGGCGCCACCCCCTACGGCCCCGCCGCCCCCGAGCATCGTTTCTACCAGGAAGTGGCCTTGGGTGACGTTGCTGGTGCTTTCCGCGCCAGCCACCGGCTGCGGGCCGAAGAACGGTGGCTGCGCGCCACCCCCGAAGCCGCCTACCGCTTTGCGCCGCGCCTGCGCTACCAGTTGCGGCTGGTGGTGCCGTTGCGGGCGGGCGGCAAGCTGCCTGTGGGCGGCCTCTACGCCGTGGTCGCCGACGAAGTGTTTGCCGGCCTGGGCCGCCGCGAAGGGCGGAATTTTCTGGAGGAAAACCGCGCCAGCGCCGGATTGGGCTACCGCCTCAGCCCCCGCACCGCCGTGGAAGTGGCCTACCTGCACCAGTCGCAGGCCGTGGGCGCACTGGGCCAGGCCCTGGCGCGCAACGCCGTGCAGGTGGCCGTGGCCATCGCCGCGCCCGGCCACCGGGTGCTGGCCCGCAACTAGCGCGGCGGCAGCTTTTGCTTCAGGCCCCACCCCTGACGAGCTGCCCATCGGTGGCCCTGGTGTTCGGCCGGTGGCCCGGCACGCGTGGCCCCCGGCTCAGCGCATTTCGCTCTCGCCCGGAAAAGCCCCGCTGCCGCCGCGCGGCGAGTAGTGCCGGTGCAGCCAGCGGCTGAGGCCCCCGAGGCCCGGCAGCAGCACCCGCTCGGTGATATTGGCCTGGTCGAGCTTGTCGCGCACTTCCCACTTCAGGCCCGCCGGGATGATGATGCGGAAATACAGCTCGGGCCGCGCCGCCAGCCAGTCGTGCAGCACGCTTTGCGCGGTGCTCATCAACGAAAACAAGGCGTACTGGTGCACAATGCGGGCGTCGAGGCTGGGGGGTTCCAAAAACAGGACGTAGGGCTCCGCCTGCAGCTCTTCCAGCTCGCGCAGGCTGCTGCTCACGGGCTGCAGCAGCTCGGAGGTGAAGACGTTGGAGCCTTCTTGCCCCAGAGCCTGGCGCAGGCGCTGGGGCAGGTGCTCGGCGGCTTTCACGTAGTTCAGGGCCCAAATGATGCCGTCTTCGTGGTAGGCGTCGAGGTCGTCGGTGGCGAAGTGCAGGGCCACGTAGGGCGAGTACGTCCAGTCGAGCAGGCGGGTGGGCAGGCCGTGGTGCTGGGCCAGGGCCAGCCAGTCCCAGGTGCTGGCGGCCGGCGCGGGCACGGTGGTGTCGCGGGCGTACTTGCGGAAATTGCGCAGCAGATGGTGCTCCAGCTGATGGTATTCGCCGCCCAGGCGCTGCAGGCTGGTGTCGAGCTGGAAGTGGCGCGAGCGGCCTCCGCGGTACACAAACGGCGAGCGAAACCGCCCGATGCGCCCGTCCCAGGTGTCCTGAAACAGCAGCCGCTGCAGGTCCTCCCAAGAGGTGGCGTGGTGGTCGTTGGCGGAAAGGGGCATGGAGCGAAGATAGAACGACACTCCCCTCCTTTTTTCAAGGAGGGGATATTTTTACGCAGCGAAAATGGGGGTGGTGAAGCCGTTGGACGACACCCGAACGACGGACGGCCTCTATCGTTCGGGTGTCGTCCAACGGCTTCACCACCCCAGTTCAGCCTAGTGGCTGAACATTCCCTCCTTAAAAAAAGGAGGGGAGCTGGTCATTCAACTCCCGCCTTACTCGCCGGCCGGAAAATCGGCGGCGTCACCCACCCCGGCGTATTGTTCCAGCTCTTTGGTGAGGGCGGCAAACTTGTCTTTGGCACCCTTCACAGCGGCCTTGCCCAGGGGCAGGTGCAGGGGCGGGTTTTCCAGTTGCACCACGTCGTACATGGCCTTGGCGGCGCGCACGGGGTCGCCGGGCTGGCGGCCGCTGTAGCCCTGGATGCTGCGCAGGTTTTCGCCCACGGTGGACTCGTAGTCAGCAATTTTGGTGTCGGCAATGGTGGCCGACTCGCCCGCCCACTTGGTGCGGAAGCCGCTGGGCTCGATGTTGGTGACCCTAATACCCAGCGGCCCCACCTGCTGGCTCAGGCTTTCGCCGATGCCTTCGAGGGCAAACTTGCTGGCGTTATAGATGCCCACGCCGGGGAAGGTTTTCAGCCCGCCGATGCTGGTGATGTTGAGCACATGCCCGCTGCGGCGCGCGCGCAGGTGCGGCAGCACGGCCCGCAGCACGTGCAGCGCGCCGAACACGTTCACGTCGAACTGCCGGTGCACTTCCTCGGCCGGCACTTCTTCGATGCTGCCCATGGAGCCGTAGCCGGCGTTGTTCACGACGACGTCGAGCTGGCCAAAATGGGCAATGGCGTCGGCCACGGCGGTTTTTACCTGGGGCTCGTTGGTCACGTCGGCCACCACGCCGAAGGTGCGGCCGGTGGCTTTGGCGGTGAAGGCCGCGGCCTGCTCGGCCTGGCGGAAGGTGGCGGCCACGCGGTCGCCCTGGTCGAGCACATAGTCGGCGAGGGCTTCGCCAAAGCCGGACGAGGCGCCGGTGATGAACCAGGTTTTGGGGGTGGAATCGGGCATAATCGGGGTTGATTTCAAATGGTAGCCGGTAAGACGGCTGGCGGCGCGGAATTGTTTGCGCGGGCCACTCAAACGCGTATGTTGGGCACCTGCCTTCAGCGGCTTGCGTACCTTCGTATTCTATTCCCACCTACCTCAGTCCCGGCTGCTTGGCCCCGCCCATGAAAAAACTTTTCTCTTTGTTGCTGGCCCTGCTGGGCTTCACCGCCCAGGCCCAGGTCACCTTCAAAATAACGGCGGTGCCGGCCAACACGCCGGCCAACGCCACCATCTACATGGCCGGCACCTTCAACAACTGGAACCCCGGCAGCGCGGCCCACACCCTGGCTTACAACGCGGCCGACGGCAGCTACCAGATTACGCTGCCGGCCGGCACGGGCACCATTGAGTACAAGTTCACCCGCGGCTCGTGGGCCTCGGTCGAAACCACGGCTTCCAACGGGCAGGTGGCCAACCACAGCTACACCTTCGGCAGCAGCCCCGGCCCGGTGCTGCACCAGGTACTGAACTGGGAGGACCTGGCCGGCGGGCCGGGCGGGGGCGTGTCGACGGCGGCGGCCAACGTGAGCATCATTTCCGCGGCGTTTGCCATGCCGCAGCTGGGCCGCACCCGGCGCGTGTGGCTGTACCTGCCGGTGGGCTACGCCAGCAGCGGGCGCCGCTACCCGGTGCTGTACCTGCAGGACGGGCAGAACGTGTTCGACGCCCTCACGTCCTTCGCCGGCGAGTGGGGCGTGGATGAAACGCTGAACCAACTGCAAGCCAGCGGCCAGGACCCCACCGGCTGCATTGTGGTGGCCGTGGACAACGGCCCCAACCGCCTCGACGAGTACTCGCCCTGGAACAACCCGCAGAACGGCGGCGGCCAGGGCGACCTCTACGTTGATTTTCTGGTGCAAACCCTGAAACCGTACATCGACGCCAATTACCGCACCCTGACCAACCGCGAAAACACCGGCATCGCCGGCTCCAGCATGGGCGCGCTCATTGCCACCTACGCGGCCCTGCGCGAGCCCACCGTGTTCGGGAAGGTTGGCGCGTTCTCGCCGGCCTACTGGTTTGCCCGGCAGCCGCTGTTTCAGTACGTGCACCAGCACCCGGCCAACCCCAACACCCGGTTCTACTTCGTGAGCGGCACCACCGAAAGCACCACCATGGTGCCCTACATGCAGGCCATGCGCGACTCGCTGCAGCGCGGCGGCGTGCCCGCCGCCAACCTCAACTTCAACACCCGCGCCGACGGGCAGCACGCCGAATGGTTCTGGCGGCGCGAGTTTCCGGCCGGCTACGCCTGGCTTTACGCGCCGGCCACGGCCACGGCCACTAGGAATCCGCAGCCACTGGCGGTGCGCGTGTACCCCAACCCGGCCGCGCAGGAACTACGCGTGGCCCTGCCCACGGCCGTGCGCGCAGCCCAGCTCTTTATCAGCGACGCGCTGGGCCGACCGGTGCTGCACCAAACCGTGGTGGCCGGGCAAGCCGTGGACGTGCATGGGCTGGCGCCGGGCCTGTACACGGCGCGGCTGGTGGCCGGGGCCACGGTGGGCACGAGCCGGTTCAGCAAAAACTAGCCGGTGCGGGCTAGTTAACCAACACCCCGCGGGTGGCAACCCCTTCGGCACTCACCGCTTGCAGCACGTAGCGGCCCGGCGCCAGCCCGGCCACGGGCAAGGCGGCACCAGCGGCGCGGGCGGGCACGGCCTGGCTGTGCACCTGTTGGCCCAGGGCATTGAGCAGCCGCAGCGTGGTGGGCGCGGCGCTGGGCAACAGGTGCACCTGCAAGGTCTCCAGGCCCGCACTGGGGTTGGGAAATACCTGCAACGCGGCCTGCGGGGCGCTGGCGGCGCGGGTGCCCAGCGGGGTGCGGCCCAGGCGGGCCACAAAGCCGTTTTCCCGCGGGCCGCTGGCCAGCACGGTGCCGCCAAAGCTGCTGGTGCCCCGGAAGTACCCGGCCACGCGGGGCTGGCCGCTGGGGTCCAGGGCCAGGGCGGTGGGGTACTCGTTGCCGAAGCTGCCGTCGCGCTGGGTGCCCAGCAGCCGGCCCTGGTCCGTGAAGCGCAGCAAGAGCACGTCGGCGCCGCCGGCGCTGGTTTGCCCGCCGCCGTCGGCCGCCAGGTGGCCGATGAAGAAGCCCGCCACGTGGAGCTGCCCGGCGGCATCGGCGGCGAGGGCCGTGGCCACGGCGCCGCTTTCCGCCGTGCCATCGCCGGAAACCGCCTGCGTCCACTGCAGCTGGCCCTGGCCGTCGAACCGGGCCAGCACGGCGGTGATGTTATCCGAAGCGGCGCTGCCGGGCAGCGCCGCGCCAGCCAGCGTGCCGGCCCCCAGGTAGCCGCCCGCCACGGCAAACCCCGCGCCCACGGGCGCCACGGCGCTCAGCTTGTTGAAGAAGCGGCCCGTGGTGCCGTTCTGGGTCATGCCGGTGCTGGCCAGCGGCTGCGCCCACTGCGCGGCCCCCGCCGGGGCCAGACCCGCCACAAAAGCGCCGTTTTGCGGTTCGGTCGGCGAAGTGTATGAGAGGGCCGGCCCCGTGCCCGCGGCCCGCAGCGTGAGCGTGCCGTGAAAGGTGCCCACCGCGCCCAGCTGCCCGGTGGCGGGATTCACCACCAAGTCCACAATGGCGGCGAACACGCCGAACGGGCTGGTGGCCGGCACCCCGGTCACGCCCGGAAAGTCGTGGCCCGGCCCCGGCACCCCGGCCGCCGAAAACGTGCGGATGCCCAGGCCGCCGACCAGGGGCGCAGCGTTGGTGCTCACGGCCACGTAGGCCGTGCCGGCGGCGTCGACGGCCGCGGCCGTGGCGCTGCTGGCACCGGGGTCGGTGAGGGACTGGGCCCACAATACGTTGCCGGCTGGGTCGAGCTTGGCCGCCAATCCGTTGCTGAGGGCCGCGTTGGTGGCGTGGACCGGCAAGGTGAACGCGCCGAGCGGCAGGCTGCCGTTGCGGTACGCGCCGCACACGACGGCGTTGCCGGCGGCATCCAGCGCCAGCCCGGACACGAGGGTTTCGAGTCCCGAACCCGTGGCGGCCAGGTAGCGCACCCACTGCACGGCTCCCTGCGGGTCGAGCCGGGCCGCAAACCCGTTGGTGAGCCCGGGCCCGCCCACCGCCAGGGCCTGGGGCCCGAGCGCGGCCGGGCCGGTGAGGTAGCCGGCCACGACGGTGTAGTTATTGGCATCGGTGGCTACGCGGGTGATTCGCGTGGCGTCGGGGCTGCTCAGGGCCAGGGCCCAGCTCGGGGCATTTTGGGCCGTGGCGGCGTGGGGCCGGGCAAGTCCGAGCGCCAGCAGTCCGGCGGCGAGGAAGGAGAAGGTTTTCATCATGAGCGGGCAGCTAAAAAAAAGAAGGCAACAGCTTGGAGAGCCGCCCGCGGCGGATATAGTTGCCCACGAGCGGCACTGCCGAGAAAAAAGGCCCGCCGTGGCGCAAGGCCCAGCTTTTTCTTACTGGCGGCGGGCGCAGTCTGGCGCGGGATTATTTTCTGCCCGCAACCCAACTCCCCGCTGTACCTTTGACCGGCAAAAGGCTCAAACCCCCAACCCCTTTTGCTATGGCGAACCCCACGCCCCCCAAAATTGCCTTCGAGGCCCTCACTTACGATGACGTGCTGCTGCTGCCGGCGTACTCCGAAGTACTGCCCCGCGACTGCGATACCAGCACCCGCCTCACCCCCACCATCCGGCTGCACACCCCGCTGATTTCGGCGGCCATGGACACCGTTACGGAGTCCGACATGGCCATCGCCCTGGCCCAGGAGGGCGGGCTGGGCATCATTCACAAAAACATGTCCATCAAGGCGCAGGCCGAGCAGGTGCGCCGCGTCAAGCGCAGCGAGTCGGCCCTGATTCAGGACCCCTTCACCCTGCCGCCCACCGCCACCCTGGCCGACGCCCGCCAGCTGATGCGCAAGCACGGCATCGGCGGCATTCCGATTGTCGACGGCGGCCGCCACCTGCAGGGCATCCTCACCAACCGGGACCTGCGCTTTGAGAAAGACCTCAGCCAACCAGTAACGTCGGTGATGATTTCGCTGGCCAATCTGGTGACGGCCCCGGCGGGCATCGACCAAGCCGAAGCCGAGCAGCTCCTCACCGACAGCAAAGTGGACAAGCTGCCGCTGGTGGATTCCGAAGGGCGTTTGGCCGGCCTGATGACCTACAAAGACATCCGCAAGCGCCGCCGCACGCCGCACGCCAGCAAGGACAGCCAGGGCCGCCTGCGCGTGGGGGCCGCCGTGGGCGTCACGCCCGACCTGCTCCAGCGCGTGGCCGCCCTCGTGGAGGCCGGCTGGTGAGCCTGTACACGGCCCACGGCCACTCGAAAGGCGTGCTCGACGCCGTGCGCGCCATCAAAGCCGCGCATCCCAATCTGGACGTGATGGCCGGCAACGTGGCCACTGCCGCCGGTGCCAAAGCCCTGGCCGACGCC